>LSQX01050966.1_pt2 | contig 64151 bp, 45 predicted proteins | sample 654561 | NCBI WGS metagenome assembly LSQX01 (sample SAMN04489861, study PRJNA283612) | anaerobic digester metagenome | isolation source: 4 biogas reactors fed with cattle manure at either 37C or 55C with and... | place: Denmark: Kongens Lyngby | collected 2014
GTGCCCATCCTGCTGCCGGGCGAGAAGACCTCTACGCGCATCGAGCCAGCCAAGAGCCTCTATGCGCAGATCCCCCTGTTGCTGGAGCAGGAAGAAGGGGTGACCGACGCGGCGATCTGGATGTCGTATCCCTGGGCCGATGAGCCCCGCAACCACGGGGTGGTCGTTGCCTATGGCGACGACAGCGCGGCCGTGGGAAGGGTGGCAGAAGCCTTGGCACGGCATTTCTGGGCGGTGCGCCACGACTTTGATTTCGTGGCTCCCACCACCTACCTCGACGAGGCACTGGCTTTGGCCCTGGCGAGCGACCAAAAGCCTTACATCATCAGCGACATGGGCGATAACCCCACAGCGGGCGGGGCAGGCGACGTGACCTGGACGCTGACTGAAATACTGAAACGCCCTGAATTCAGCCGGGCTGACGGCAAGACGCTGATCTATGCCTCCCTGCCCGACCCGGCCTTTGTAAGGAAAGCCGTGGAGATCGGCGTGGGAGGAACCATAGATGCCACGGCAGGGGCGGTGGTCGACGGCCGGTATGCGCCTCCCGTAAGGATTGCAGGCACCATCACGGCCATCGTGGAGGGCGATGAAAACGCCCTGACGGAGGTGGTGGTGCAGACGGGCAACGTATGGGTGATCGTCACCCAACGACGCAAGGCCTATCATTACGAGGCGGACTTCACGCGCCTGGGGCTGAACCCCCGCGAGGCCGGCATCGTGGTGGTGAAGATCGGCTACCTGGTGCCCGAGCTCTATGCGATGCGCGGCGACTGGGTGATGGCCCTCACCCCGGGTGGGGTGGACCAGGACCTGCTGCGACTGGATTACCAACGAATCCAGCGCCCCATCTACCCCCTCGACCCGGAGATGGAAGACCCGGATCTGGGGGCGAGGTTTGTGGCAGGGGCAGGAGCGTTAATGAAATAAAGATTACAGGCGGCCCCGCGGAAGAGCGGGGCGCCGTGTTGTTGTTTCCATCCTTTTCCACAAGCTCCCGCATGTGGCTATGAACAGTCGGCTCCTTCGGAGCGAAAAAAGTAAAATCCGTTGGGCATCTTTTGCCCCGAAGGGGCCAGCTTACATTAGCTATGAGTCGCGTAGCACTCATGGAACAGAAGCACCCACCCTGCTTTCTTTATGCCCCGAAGGGGCCAGCCTACAGTAGCCATGAGTCGCGTAGCACTCATGGAAAATAAGCACCCCCGTAATACATGACGCTCCGAAGGAGCCGTCCTTATTAAACCTATTGCGATGTTTCATATTTTTTCATATTTTTAATTCCAAAAAAAATCATAACCATGAGCCATTTCACCCAAACCTTCTATCACATCATCTTCAGCACGAAGGACCGAAAACCCACCATCCCTGATGAATATTGTGAAGAACTTTACAAATACATCTGGGGAATTCTTAACAAAAGAAATTGTAAACTTTACCGAATTAATGGAACGGAGGATCATATCCATGTATTTACCAGCCTGCATCCTATAAAGTCTTTGTCCGATCTCGTCAGGGATATTAAAACCAACAGCAGCGCCTGGTTAAAAACCATTGAGAACTTCCCGAAATTCAGAGGTTGGCAAAAAGGATATGCCGCATTCACCTATTCAATAAGGGATAAAGAAATGATTATCAATTACATAAAAAACCAAAAGGAACACCACAAAAAAGAAAATTCGTTGGATGAGATCAAAAGAATCCTGGAGGAGAATGGGATTGAAATTGATTTAAAATTCCTGGAATGAGATAATCCTCAAAATTTTGTTTTTTTACTTTTCCAAACGTGATTTTTGATGGGATTTTGACTTTTTAAGAAGCGAATTTTTGATGACTACTTACTTTTTGAAAAGTGATTTAATGTTATCTGGAAAAGAAAAGAAAAGAAAAGGAAAGGCGGCCCCGCTAGCCAGCGGGGTGAGGCGTGATTCCGCCGTTTACAAATTCCACAGGCTGCCGCCTGTGGCTATTCAAAGACGACTTCTTCGGGGTGAGCCTTCCGATACGCCCTGAAGGGGCCGACCAACAGTAGTCGTGAGTCGCTAAGGACTCACAGGAAAAAAAAGAGCCCCTGCAAACGCAGAGGCTCTTCTCTCACTTCTCTCTTCTCATCTCTCACTTCTTACTTCTTACTCCCTCTCCCTGGGTCCTTCGATGAGGGTGAACTGGGGGGGGCTGCCGGCAGCGGTGCACTGGTATTCGGCTTCGAGGTAGGAGCGTGAGAAGTTGTCGTTGTAGGTCTCGAAGCCCACGATGTAGTGGACGTCGATGCCGCCGGTCTGTGGCACGGCCTCGGGGTATTTATGCTGGAGCAGGAGGATGAGGCCTTCTTCGACGATGCGGCGGAACATCTCGTCGACGGCGGCTTCAGGGCCCTGGCTGTCGAGGATGGCGCCCAGGGCGGTGTCGTAATAATTGCCTTCCGAGTCTTTAGCGGTTCGGCGGGCTGCCAGGCGCATGTCGAAGTTGCTGTAATAGGCAGCGGCGCCATAATAATAGCCGAAGTCGGCGTAGGTGGCGTGGGGGATGGGGTCGCTGGTGGCCAGGACCATATAATCGGCACTCCCCATGATGAACCTAATGGTGGGGTCGAAGGCCCAGCCCTGTGCGCCGTAGATGTATTGCTCGCTGCGCTGTTCAACATTCGAGCTGCGGATCCACTGGACGCCATCGAAGGAATAATGGGCGATCTCGTGGAAGGCGCCGCCCGAATAGACGCGGTATTTCAGCACCTGCTGCTGTCCGTCGACGGCCAGGGGGTAGTTGTTCCTGAGCCAGGCCGGCACATAGAGGTCGGCGGGGAAATCGTCGGAGAAGTTCTGGTAGGCGGCGATGTCGCCCCCGAACTGGGCATAGTCGTCGTCGGTGAATTCATACCCCACGAAGGGCAGGTTTTCAGTGGTTTCGACCCAGGCCCAGGCCTCGCCATCGTACTCGTAGAGGTCGAGGTTTTGGGTTTCTTCTGAGCCATCGAGGAAGTTGTAGATGATGCTGACCTCATCGCCCGCTTCGGCATTGGGGTATTTCTTGGCGAGGAAACCCGGCAGGCTTCCGCTGGCGGGGATGTCGGGGGAAAAGGCGTTGCCGGCCAAGCCGATATAGGCGTAATCGTTGGGGGTGAGCACATAGCCAAAGCCGGCCTGTTCCCAGAGGGGTTCATCCTCGCGGAAGTTGTAGGTCACCAGTGCGCTGCTGCCCAGATTAAGGGCCAGGAACTTGCGCTTGAGCAAGAGTGGGATATACGCCATGGCGGGATCTTCGTTGGTAAAGGCCTGCAGGGAGGCCACAGGGCCGCCGAGGGAGGTATAGTCGGGACCTGTCAGGGTATATTCAATGGCCTGCTTGTAGGGGGCCTGGTCCATGTCGAGCTGTTCGTAAATGGCCTCGTTGGGGTCGCAGGACGCCAGGAGGAACATTGCGAAGAGCATGCTGATTGCTTTGAAATATTTCATAATACACAGTTTTTTTGTTTCCATGACCTAAAAGCGGAGTTTAAAGCTCATACTCCAGGTGCGCCCGAAGCCGTAATAGACCGTTGCTGTATTATAGTCGAAGGATGCCCCGTCGGTGGCGTCGGCAATGTAAGCAGTATCGAAGAGGTTGTTGAGGTTTCCCACGATGGAGGCATTCAGGTCGCCGATGCGGAAGTTGTATCGTGCGTTGAGGTCAAACACCTGGTAAGAAGGCATCTGCCAGGCCTGGGTTCCGCGCTGGGCTTCGACGGTACGGTTCTCGACGTTGAAGTCGGCATAGAGGCGATCGAAATGGGTGAAGTCGACCCCGAGGAAGACGCGGGGCAGGGCTTCCCAGTCGAAGCTCAGTCCGGCTGTGGTTTGGGCTGAGTTGCCCACCCTCAGGCCTCCTGAGTAAACCTCGAAGGTGCCAATAAATTCCTGCTGTTCGTTGTAGATGTCGGCGATTACATCATCGGTCCACTGCCAGTCGCCCAGGGAGGCCATCCCTTTTATTGTAAGCTTCGGGAAGGGGTTGGCCACCATGTCGATCTCTATGCCCTGGTGCAGGGCATTCAAGCCGGTGAGATTGGCCAGCACGGTGCCGATGGTGCGGGTCAGGGCCTTGTCGATCCAATTGGTGCGATACAGGGTGAGGTTAGCCGAGAAGAAACGGCTGCGATAGCCATAGCCCAGCTCGGCTGAGCGGACTTTCTCGTGCTTCACGCCCAGGTTGAATTCGTTGGTATAGCCTATGAATGCATAGCTGAAATAAGGAGCGCGGGTAAAATACCCCCCGTTGAGGAAGATGTTATGGGCATCGGAGATATTGTAGTTGGCACCTCCCTTGATGCTGTAGGCATTGAAGTTGAACCAGCCGGACTGGTTGTCCTCAAGATCGCTTTGGCTGTAGAGGTCGGGATTTGTCTTGTAGATGAAGTAGTCGGTACGTCGATAGCCTGTATTGCTGAAGGTTCCCGAGAGGAAAGCCGAGTATTTATCGGCCACATATTCTGCCTGGGCGAAGAGGCCACCCCAGCGTACCTCGCCCATGTCGTGATAGCTGATCATATCGCCTTCGCGCAGCAGGGTGTTGGCAGGCCTGTTGATGTCGCGTGAGCTGCCATTTGAGTTGACGTCGAGGAAATATTCTCCGCCCAGGAGGTCTTCGATTTCGTAGAAGTGGTATCCTTTGTAATAGCGCAAGTCGACCCCACCTGTCAGTTTCAGGTTGTTGAAATCGTGATTTAGAGTTGACAGGACCCCATACCAGTCGTGCTGGTTGACGGCATTGGCGATGATTGCCTTGGAGCCTGCCTGGGAGGCTGCATTTTCGGCTATCACGGCATCGAAATCGAGGTATCCGTTGGGGGTGAGTTTTGTCATATCGTAAGGCAGGCCATCGACGGAATTAAACCTGAGCCAGTTGGCGTTGTCGCCAAAGGCGCGTCTGCCGCCGCCGGAGGATTTGGAGGCATAGGCCGATGTGGACAGGGTGGTGAGGTCGGTGACAGACCAGTAGTGGTTGAGGGAGACCTGGGGTTTGTGGTAGTAGTTGTAGGAAGCCGTGTAGGGCTGTCCGTTCATATAGCCCAAGGCGGGGTTGTAACGGCGGTAGTCGCGGTGTTCGCGGTAGGTCTGTATGAGCTGGCGGGGGTAGCGCTGGTTGTGGGTCTGGGGCGCCCCAAAGGCTGTCAAGGCCAGGGTATGGCGCTTGTTGAGCTGTTTGGAGACGTTGAGGAAATAAGACCAACCTTCGTAGTCAAGGCCTTTGACATAGCGTGATCCTGATCGATGGCCACCCGAGAATGTGGCAGCCCATCCGTTGTCGAGCAGGCCTGTAGAGATTGTCATGGTTTGCTGGCTATAGCCGTCGCTGCCCAGGGCGGTGGAGACTGATCCTCTGCGCTGTGCATCGGTGGAACGGGTGATGATGTTGATGGTGCCGCCCACCGAGCTGATGGCCAGGCGTGAGGCGCCCAGTCCGCGCTGTACCTGCATGGTGCTTGTCACATCCGAGAGGCCGGCCCAGTTGGACCAGTAGACGCGTCCGTTTTCCATATCGTTGACGGGCACTCCATTGATGAGCACGCCGATGTTGTTGGAGTCGAAGCCCCTGAGGTTAATCCTCGAGTCGCCGTAGCCCCCGCCGTCCTTGGTGGCATAGACGCTGGGGGTAAGTTTCAGGATCTCGGGGAATTCCTGGGTGCCCAGGCGTTCGGTGATGATCTCGGCCGAGATGTTGGAGATGGCTACCGGGGTTTGGCGGTCGCGGGCAAAGGAAGAGATCACCATCACCTCCTGCAGGCCGATTGTGCTTTCCTCGAGGGTGATGACCCCCAGGTTGGTATTTTGCCTGAGTTCCAGGCTGAGGGTTTTTTCTTCAAAGCCCAGGTAGGTGACCCTGAGGGAATAATCGCCTGCATCGGTGTTGATCTCAAACGAGCCATCCAGGGTGGTTGTAGTGCCCAGGGTTTTTCCGGTGGCGACATTGGTAAGCTCCACCAGGGCGGCAGGCAGAAACTCACCCTGGGGGTTTGCAACTTTCCCTTTGACGGAAATGCCAAAAACCTGCATCCCCGAAGCCAGGAAAAGCAATACGGCAAGGATCAGGTGGATCGTAAATCTGAATTTTCTCATAAGTTTTGCTTTGATGGATGAAAGAATCATTCAAAGAAGGAAAAAGGAAATGCCTCATGCGGATTTCCCCGAAAGGGGGCAATAGAGCATGAAGCATTTCCCGGACATAAGGTTATCGGTTCACCTGAAGTTTTTGAACCCGGTTTTGGGTACCCGCAATGATCTGCACCATGTAGATGCCATTGTTGAGGCCCGAAGTATTCAGAATAATGCTGAAGTCGTCTACGCCCTGATCCATCAGCAAGCGGCCGCTGAGGTCGAACACCCTGATCTGATCAATGATTTCGGGGCTTTCAACGGTAAAAGTATATCCAGCAGGATTTGGGAAGAGGCGCATTTCCAGGGGTTGATTTTCTTCGATAGCAGTCGTGGGTTCCAGGAAGTCGGCCAGGGAGCGGGGCAGCAGGCGGGTGTCTTCGTAGCGCTGGGTCACCACGGCGATGATGTCCTTATTGGTGGCAGGCACGTCGGTACCGAAATAGTCGAGGGCATCGGCAGCATTGGGGGTACGGATCTCGCCTTCGCCGCTGGCATCGGAGATATAGTATGAGACGTTATGCAACCAGGTAGGTTCGTTTCCTTCATCGAAAGCCACATCGCGGACCACCACAAGCATGGCCTGATGGTCGACGGTAAGCTCGGCAAGGGTCAGCTCGAGGGGTTCGAGGGTATTTTCGGCAGAGGTAGCCGCACCGGGGTCTTCTGTGGGGATGATCTGCCACATGTCCTGGAAGGCGCTCAGGGTGCCTGTCAGGCCGGTGATTCCGTCGTAGTTATTATAAGCAGTCTCGATCATGCCGGCCGCATCGTCAATGAGGATGGCCCCGCTGGCGTCCTGGATGAACATTTGTCCGCGATAGGCGAGCTGTTGGTGGGTGATGATGACCTCGCCGGTGATGCGGTAAGGCTGGTCGCTGACACCCAGCTGGACGAAGGAGGCAATATCGGGCACTTCAATCACTGCAGGGGCTTGATCAATGCCCACTTCGTCCACCCACCAGTTGTGGGCGTTGTCGCCTTCATAAACGAAAGCGATAAAAATCACCTCTCCGGCATAGTCGGCCAGGTTGATCATTTTCTCGGTGTAAGCTGAGAGTGGAGCATTCGACTCGTACAGTTGGGTGAAGTCGCCATTTTCAGGCATCCCACTGCCGGTAGAGATCCATACGCCGCTATAACCGTAGTCGGGCATATACTGGTTGCGCTCGAGGAAAGACAGCAGCATGGCTTGTGATCCAGGTTCCAACTCAGGCAACTGGATCTGGGGGCTTACAAGCCAGCTCCTGGCCATTCCGGCCTGTACAAAGGGGTGATGGGCAGCGCCATCGCCGGCCACCCATTCCCCGTCCCCTTCCGGGTAAAAGGTAGCCCAGCCTTCGGGCAGGAAGGTGTCGAAGCTTTCCAGCCAGGGGAAGCTGGTGATGAGGTTGTCGTCAACGGCCACCAGCATCACTTCCTGGGTAAAATCTTCTTCCAGCAGGACGACACCGCTCTGGGTCCAGTAACCATCGAGGGCTACGGAATAAGGATAGGCACCTCCCAGGAGGCCGGGGAAGGAATATTCGCCGGCATCATAGGACAGGCCTTCGAGGGTGATGACCGCGTCGGTGAGGGCATTGCCACTCTCATCCACCACCGTGAAATTCAGGTCAAAATAATCGAGGGAGATGAAATCATCGAGCGAGCGGGGCATGATCTGCATGTCAGCGTTAAACTGGTTTACGAGGGCGACGAGGTCGCGGTTGGTGGTGGGCACCGGGGTGCCGAAATAATCGAGTGCTGCATTGACGTTGGGGGTGCGAAGGATCCCTGAGCCGCTGGCGTCATTCACGGTATAGTTTGTGCTTGGCGCAAAGTTTGGGTTTGCAGGGGTTGCAAAGGAGACGTTTCTAACAATGATCAGCTGGGCCTGGTGGGCGGGGGTGATGTCGGCCAGCTCCAGTTCGAGGGGTATCACCACATTACCCTGGCTAACGGCCGCACCCGGATCCAGGGTTGGAGTGAGCTGCAGGAGCTGGTTGTAGATGCTCAGAGTGCCTGTAAGGCCCTGGATGCCATCATATTCTACGTATTGTGAGGTAATGATGCCAGCCGGGTCATCCACAACGATGGCAGCAGTTGCATCCTGGAAATATTTCTGGTTGCGGTTTCCGTTTTGGTGGGTGAGGATGACTTCACCCGTGATGACATAAACCGTTCCATCGGTGGCACCTGTTTCGCGAAGCGTTTCAAGATCAGGCACTTCCACCGGGTCCTGCGCCTGGATTGCCACCGGGAACAGCAGCATGGAAATAAGCAACAGGGCTGCAAAAATTTGTAAGGATTTCTTCATAAGACTTCATTTTGAGGTGAAAAAAATATTGTTTTAGGAAGCGTTTTTTTTTAATTGGATTAATTTCAAAGGTATTCAATTGGGATGGGCTGAGGAGGAAATATTTTCAGTTTTTATTCACAACTTATTCACTATTCTGATGAGCCGTTTGAACCAAACAAGGATTTTTTCGTTAATACGCAAACCAAAACTGCCGATATGACTCCTGAGACCTTGTCTGAGCTAAAAAACAATGAACCTGCCGTCATGCTGTATTTTCATAATGATGTCTGCGGGGTATGCAAGGTATTGTGGCCCAAGGTAGAGGCCCTGATGCGTGAACGCTTCCCGCTCATAAAGGTAGTGCGCGTGGATGCCAACGAAAGCCGCGAGCTCGCGGGGCAGATTCAGATGATGAGCATTCCGGGCCTCCTGCTTTATATGGATGGGCACGAATATTACCGCGGCAACGGGATGGTTTCCATGAGCCAGATGGAGGAGCAGATCGCCAGGCCTTACCACCTGATGTTCGACCAGGCATAGGCCTTCTCCTTGCCTGTTCACTCCCTACCCTTCTCAGGCATTTACGCCTGATTTTGAAGAATCGTTTTTATTGCGTCCAGGCCTGTTCCCGGAATACGGCTTGCCCTTGCTGAAAGCCATCGGAAAGCAGTGATATTTAATCCGGTTCTAGATATTATTTATTATTTTTTAAATTTTATTGATTTTTTATTTGATTTTATTAATTTTTGTATTACTTTTGAAGAGAGCAATTAAAGTTTTGAGCAGTTGCATAAATCCATTAAGGATATTGCCGTGAACAAAAAAATTCCCATTCAATGCCCATCCTGCAGCGGGCAGTTGCAGGTGCGCAGCCTGGAGTGTCCTGCCTGCCATACGCGGGTGGAGGGGCTATTCTCGCTGCCGCTGCTCACCAGCCTGAGCGAGGAGGATCAATTGTTTATCATTGAATTTGTGAAGAACAGCGGCAGCCTGAAAGAGATGTCGAAGCACCTGAAGCTGAGCTATCCCAGCATACGCAACCGGCTGGATGACCTGATCGCCCATATTCATAAACTTCAAAGGGAGCAAAAAAATGAACTGGCGAAGAGATAAGGCGATATGGTACAACCCCTTTGAGTATCTGGCAGGGTACAAGGCCTTGCTGATCGGGCTCGGGTTGATGGTGCTGGCTTCGCTGGCGGGAACGCTAACCCAAATCTGGTTTCCGGGGGCGCTTGACCTGAAGGTGGCCTACGAGGGCTCTTACGGGGTTCACCTGGTCACCAGTGTCCTGAGCTGGTTGATCGTGGTAGCGGTACTGTATCCCCTTGCCCGGGGGCTTTCGTCGTCGAAGATACGCCTGGTGGACATGGCAGGCACGCTGGCCCTGGCCCGTGCGCCACAGCTTGTAGCAGGGCTCTCGGGCATTGGGGGCCTCAGCAGTAAAGCCGTCAACAACTGGCTTTACCATATCACGGAAGAGCTGCAGGGTGCAATCCCGATGGATTTGCCGGGCAGGCTGAGCCCTGTTGAGATGCAGGGCTGGGAATGGTTCCTGGCGATAAACCTGCTGGGGCTTCAACTCCTCACAATCGTTTGGATGACCGCCCTGATGTATCACGCCTATCGCGTCAGCGCCAACCTGAAAGGCACCCGCGCCGGGGTCAGTTTTGTCGTTGGCATGCTCATAGCAGAGGCCCTTTCTGTCTTTGCCATACTTCGCCTGATTGTTCCCCTGCTTCAGGCAGGAAGCTGATTTTTCACTTTTCACCCACAAAACAAGAACCCAATGGATATTCCCTTCAATGAACTCCTCCGCAGCATCCCCACCTGGGTCATCGTGCTGTTTGTCTTCGACGTGATCATGAAACTCGTTGCCATGTATTGGGCTGCAAGGCGAAAACAACCGGTGTGGTACATCTGCCTGGCCATTTTCAACACCCTGGGCTTGCTGCCCATTGTTTACCTGCTTATACATCGCAGAAAGAGCCGGGTCATTTCGTAATTTTTTTCAAAAATCAATTACCCATGAAAGCATGTTTCGCAATTCTTTTCACCATTTTGTTTGCTGCGCCGGCCCTTTCGCAGGAGCTTCAGACCGCGCCTCCCGATGTTTATGAGCAAGGCGCCAGCCAACTGCTTGCTGCGATGCAGGAAGGCACCGCAGACGACAACATGGAAATATTTACCGAAGAGCTGAAGGCAGCGCTAAGCAGCCTCAAGCTTCAGGACCTCTGGGCCCAGCTGCAGCAGCAGGTGGGATCCTTCAGGCAGATCAGCCGTTACCTCCACGAAGAGTCTGGCGAATACCACGTGGTGATGGCAGTGACCGAGTTCAGCAATATGGAGCTGGCCCTTCGGCTTGTTTATGACCCGTCGATGAAGATAGCAGGCTTGCAATTTGTCCAGGCTCCGCCCCTGACGTTCACCCCCGCCCCCGCATATGCTGACACGACGCGCTTCATTGAGACTGAACTGGCGATTGACTGCGGCGACATTCAGCTGCCGGCTTTGCTCGCCATGCCCCGCAGCGAATCTCTTGTGCCCCTGGTGGTGCTGGTGCATGGCAGCGGCCCCAATGACATTGATGAGACCATAGGCCCCAACAAACCCTTCAGGGACATAGCATGGGGTTTGGCCACACAGGGCATCGCGGTGCTGAGGTATGAGAAGCGCACCAAGAACAAGGTCACCTCCCTGGATATGAAAACCATGACCCCCTGGGAAGAGACCGGAATGGATGCGGTAAGCGCTGCAAAACAAGCAGCGGGCCTGGAGGGCGTTGACCCGCAAAGGATCTTTGTGCTGGGGCACAGCCTGGGGGGCATGATGGCGCCCGAAATTGCCAGGCAGTCGGGCAGCCTGGCAGGCATCATCCTCCTGGGCGGCAACAGCGGCAAGTTGTATGACATCATCATCAGACAGTATGAGCACCTGGCTGCCATCCAGGACCCTGACAACGCGCATGGCACCCGCGAGGAAACCGAGAAGATCCGCCAGAAAGCGGCCCTGATCCGTTCGGGAGCCCTCACCCCCGACACACCCCCTGAAGAGACCATTCTTAACACCCCGGCAAGCTACTGGCTGTATATCAAGGATTATAACCAGGCGGAGACCGCCCGCCAGCTCGACATCCCCACCCTGATCCTGCAGGGCGAACGCGATTACCAGGTGGACATGCTGGAATACCAGGGCTGGCAGGAAGCCCTTGGGGGAAGACCTAAGGTTAGGATGAAAAGCTATCCCGGCCTGAATCACCTGTTCTTCCATGGCGAAGGCACGCCCAAGCCCGAAGAATACTATCAGCAAATGAACACCGATGTCCAGGTGATCATGGATATCTCCTCCTGGATCCAGGGCATTTAAGAGAGACCACAGGAATCCGGGGCCGTCTCACCAACAGGAGGCGGCCTTCTCTTTTCCTTGCCCCGGCCCTGCTTCAAGCCATGATGTATTGCTTCCCTTTTGATGAAGGTCATAGGTTTAAACAGGCCCTTCCATTTTCCCTTTCTTTTTGAAACAGGCACACAAGGTTTCATCCCGGGCCTAAGAAGACTCATTTCATGGCCCTGCTTCAGTCATACTTCAGACGTACCTTAGACGTACTTCAGACGTACCTTAGACGTACCTTAGACGTACAAAATACGTTTAAAGTACGTTTCAGATCCGTTTTATGTACGTGTCTGTTACGTTTTATTCAGGGAGAAAGACCGGTGCTGAAAAAGGCAAATACCATTGCAGGGATGCTTGGGGGATCAGCATTATGGGTATAATGCGGGTCTTCCCTTGCTGGGTGAGCTTTCCCGTAAGGAGAAAAAGAAAGGCTGCCCCGGGGGTCCTGGGCAGCCTGAAAGAGATCAGGATGGCCAGGCATCAGGGCTTTGCGCTGAGCCTAAGCCAAAGTTTTGGAGGAGCCAGGCCGTCAGGGTTTCATCACCTGTAGTTTTTGCACCCTTGTGCCATGGTTGTTCATCACCTGGACAAAGTAGATTCCTGCTTCAATTCCAGCCAGGTCTATGCTGGTTTCCAAGCCTCCTGCGATGAGTAATTCGGTGATGGGTTTACCGGTGATGTCCAGGATGCGTACGGATTGCAAAGGGCTTCCCGAGCGGATGGTTACCCTGGTGGAGGCCGGGTTTGGATACAGGCGTATCGCGGTAAGGGGCCGCTCGGGGACGGAAGCTGTGCTTTGAAATATTGCCTTAAGCAGGAGGTCGTTTTCGGGCATGCTGAAGGTCATGGCGGGCTCATCGCCAAATTCCTCGCCCGAATCATCTTCCCATTCCAGGAAGATAAACCCCGAGGCCGGGGTGGCGGTGATGGTGACCTCGGTGCCTGCTACAAAATCGCCTGCACCATCCACGGATCCGCCTTCTTCGGGCACAGCCCGGAGGGTAAGGGAATACAGGGGTATTTCCACAAAGGTGGCGTTGATGGATTTGTCCTCGCTCAGGATGATGGTGGCGAGGGCTTCGTCGGATACCAGGTCACCGGACCAACCTTCAAACAGCCATCCATCCTGTGCGAGGGCTTCCAGGCTCAGGGTGGTGCCTTCTTCGAAGCTCAGGGGTTCGGAATAAGGCAGGCCCTCCACTTCGACGGTGCCGTTGCCGGTGATGTCGATGGTCAGGGAATACATTTCAGACCCATTGCCCAGGGTGCCATTGGTCCGGAGGTTCTGGGCATAGAGGTCGACTCCGTCCGAGCGGTCATCTTCCCAGGCAAACACCCATTGTCCCCCGTGATAAGGAGCCATATCGAGGTGGACCTTGTTGGATTGCACTGAAGAAATGAGGGTCTCAGCGGGGTCCCACACAAAGGCCCCCTCCTTGTCGAGGCGGAGGGCTCTCAGCGAGGTTTGGCCGCCCATGATATTATGCTCGTAGACCAGGATGACATGATCGTCAAGGGGCATCGCAAATTGCGGTAAGAGCCCCTGGTCTGATACAGGGAAGATCACCTTGCCCTGTTCGCCCCAGAGCAATTGCCCTTCGGAGTTCACTTTCTGTCCATAGATACCCCATTGGTTCTGGTCGCCGTTCACTTCGTTCCAGTAGATGTACACATCGGGGTCCACATGGGGTTTTGCCAGTTGGGGATAGAACTGGTTGAAATTTGTGCGGTTGGAGAGCAGCACGCCGTTTTCGGGCAGGAGGGGTTGTCCATCGCCATCGACATGTTGGAGCCAGGAAGAGGCGGCGGTGCCAGACTGGCTGAAGTCGTGCCAGGCCATGTAGAAGCCATCGTTGCCATCGTTGACAAAGGGCAGGATCTGGTACCAAGCCTGGATGGCGCCCAGGTTGTATACCACTGTAAAGTCATCCCAAACGGGCTGGCCATCGGCATCGTAACGCCGGGCCAGGATATGGCGGGTAGGCGACCAGGAAGGTCCACTGTCCTCAAAGATCTTCAGGATGACCTCATCTTCGCCCACAGGCAACAACTGGGGCCAGGAATAGGTGTTGGAACCACTGAGGGTGATGCCCCACTCACCCCATAGCTTAGTGCCTTCGGGGCTGATCTTTTGGAGGATAACCACATTGTCGGCATTCCATGCAAACACAGCAGAATTGGCATCGGTGATCACCACTTTAGGGGAGACGTCGAATGAGCCGCTGCTCGAAAGCATGATACCATCAGGCCCCCAGACGAATTCGCCATCGGGCGAGATACGGTAGGCCACGGTATTGTTGTTGCCGCCTTGGCGAATGTCCTGCCAGGTAAGGATGGCGTGGTTTTCGTGGTCGACGGTCATATCCCAGTCGGTGAGCCAGCTCATGCTGGGATGCTCACTGATCAGCAATCCGTTTTCAGCCCACAAGCGGTTGCCCTGGGCATCGCAGCGTTGCAGGCGAACATTGTAGTTAGCCCCTTCCAGGGAAAAATACCCTATGTAGTAATGGCCATCAGGGCCCACGCCCACCTTTGGGATCACTTCTTCGCCCGGGAGATTCGTCACCCGGAGATTTGTTGCGGAATCATCGCTCCACTGGGCCATGACCAGCAAAGGGAAAAAACACAAAAGAAAGAGTAGTTTTGTTTTCATGGGGTCGCTGATTAAAATGAGAAAGCTGCCAATAAATTTAATAAAAATTGATAATCAAGGCAATAGCCTCAAGAAATATTTTCAGGCACCTGGGGATAAAAAAAACCGGGTCGCTTTTGGCGACCCGGAAAAATGAATGCTAAAATTACCCAAGAAGAGAAGCAACCTAAGGGCTACTTTATGATCAGTTTTTCAGTTTCCATTTTTTTAGTTGTCTGAACCTGCAGGATATAGGTGCCAGGTTTAAGGTTCAAGCTGATGTTGTTATGGCCGTCGGGAAGATTATCGCCATAGATCAACTGTCCGTTGAGGTCGATGATACGGACCTGTGCAGGTTCGGGAAGAACCAGGTTGAATGTTCCATTGCTGGGGTTTGGATAAACATGCAGCCGGTCTTGGGTCAGGGGTTCATCCACATCGACAGAACTCAGGATTTCAACGGAGGCTCTTTCAGAAGCACCGCTGTGATAAACGGCTTCCACTTCCACCAGGTGGGTTCCGGCTTCCAGGCCGGCAAGCTGATGGGTCATATCGGTGATTTCCTGAGCGACCATAGCTCCATCCAGGTAGATGTTGAATGACTGCACGTGATCAAAGGGCTTTTGGTATTCCAGGTCATCGATCAACAAAAAGTAGGTATCGAATGACACATACTGGATTGCCAGGTATTTTGTTCCTTCGGGAGCCTCAAACGAATACTGGGTCCACATTACCGGGGGGATAATACCCGATCCTTCAGGAAGGGCATTAAAGTCGGCGGGTTGGCTGCCAGAGGTTGAATACAATACGTTGAAGGTCTCGGGGGAATCGCTCACCAGAGAACTGGCCATGAAAGAGAAGGTACCCGGGCCAGCGGGGATGATCAACCAGTCGTTATTGGGGCCGCTGGGGCCTGCCAGAGCCACCAGGTAACGGCTGCCTGAGAAAGGTTCAAGGTTAACAGCGGGTGATGTTGCAAAAGGATTGAACACCATCCAGGACATGGGGTTTCCTGCCCCGGGCCAGGTAAAGTTTGTATAGGTGTAGGTTTCGAGCCCATCGCCATCGATCAGGATGTAATCACCGATATTTGTTTTCTCAAAATCGGGATAGGATTCAATGTTGTCGGTGAATACACCATGGAGTGCCCAGGACAGTGTTGCCGAAGAGCCGTCTTCGTTCAGCTCGGCCTTCAGGCCTGAGGGCATCACCTTGTTTTCATAGACAGGCACCTCCAGGGTTTGGCTTTCCATAATGGCGACATTTTCCATTTCAAGCAACTTATAGTTGTCCATCTGGACCTCCAGGTTGTAATTGCCTCTCCAGACCCCGTTAAAGGCAGAGGGGTTTTCAAAGTCTTCCACATGGGTTTCATATAAGTAGTCGTCATTCCACAAGCGGATGTATGCCTGTGCAGGCAACAAGGAATTGGGTTGCAGCTCAAGTGCAATGTTGAAAATCATTTCCAAAGGCAGGGGGTTTGAGAGGGACATCTCGGAGAACTGTTCAGGTCCATACTGAGCCATCACCCCATAGCGGTAAATTGCCGGCTCTTCATCCTGGATTGTGTTATCAAGGAATGTATTTTCAGCAACGGCAGTGGGCGTAAGGTCAGTCCAAGATGATGGTTCAGCATCAGCAAGGCCCCTGAACACCTTATAACCCAAAGGATCAGCTTCAACGGTGGTGTGAACAATGCCGTAGATATTCCAGTTTTTGTTTGTCAGGCTCATGCCGGTCCAGGTGCCATCAGAATAGAGCATACTACCTTTCTTAAGGGGAGCATTGGGGCCCTCATCAATGCCGATTGGGTAAGCCCCGTATCCGGGAAGGAAATGAATCCCGATCCAGAACTCCTGGGTTTGATCAATCAGGATAGATTGGTTAAGCTCAAAAGTATACCAACCAGAGGCATCGACAGAACCTTCCTGTTCGTAGAGCAGGGTAGATGCGTTTTCGCCCTGGAACACCTTGATAATAAAGTCAGCATAGTTGTGGAAATGGACCTTAACGTGGGTTAGCTTTCCATTTTCGGGAAGAGCTTCCTGGAGGTCAAGGTGAGAGAAGCGGATGCCGGCAATAAACTCATCGCCGCCAAAGCCGTAGCCATCGTTAACGTTTGTTTGGGTACCCCAAGCCAGCATAGATTCGTGGTCAAGGCCATAGGGAACATCCCAATTCACTTGTGCAACACCCTCATCGAGGGCAGCAACCACGTTCATTGGCTTATGGGGGGTTACGCCCAGTTTAATGGTACCAATGGAATAGTCGGCGGAGCCACTTGTAAAGTTATCCACATAGCTATTGAAAAGCGGGTGGATCACTTCAAGCTGGTAATCCTTTTCGCCATAGGCCTGAAGGCTGAAGGCTCCATTTTCATCGGTTTCGGCATTGAATAATGAATAGCCCGAGAGGTTCACATAGGCATTTGCAATGGGGGTCCCTGCCTGATTGGTAACGGTACCCGAAATAGAAATGATCGATGCATCCGACAGGGAAACATTAAGCACCAGTTCCTGCTCGGGGTCCAGGCTTATCTCCGCTACTTCAGTATTGAATCCTTCCTTAAAAAAGGTCACTTCATAATTACCGGGGAGCAGGGCATCAAAGCTAAAGGTTCCGTCGGCCAGGGTGAGGGTGGTTTCCTGCTGGTAGGCTGCAGGGTCGTTTTCTGCAGGTACAAGGGTAACGCTAACCCCCTCGAGGCCAGTAGATCCATCAGCAATTGTAACCAATCCCGCTACGGAGGCAAAGTCATGGATTTTGGTGGTTACAATACTCGGAATGGTACCGATCTCTGAAGTAGCCCAGGAAGCGGGCTGAGTGGTCACGGTGCTCATATCCACCCCGTAGCCAATGGCATAATAGGTGCGCATGCCTTCCACCTGGGTGTTGTAGAACACCCTGTTGGTAACGGTGGGCAGGTTTTCGGTCAGGGGTTTCACCACGGTAATGATCACATTCTGTCCGCTTTCGGCATCATAGAAGAATGGCTGATCGAGCTCGATCTCTATGGCCCTGGGCCCGGCTTGAAAAGTAATGGGGCCTTCGTAAACCAGTTTTTGGGTCCCAAAATACTGCCAAACAGCATCGCTGAGGGAGGTACCAAACACTTCGCGGTCGGTGGTACTCATATAAATCTTATAGGTATTTGAACCGCCATCAGAGCCCAGGTTGCTAAAATAGGCCAGGTTGGTGATGAGGCCCGCAGAGCCGATCTCATCGGCATAATAAATGCTTTGCGAGATAATGGAGGCGCGGGTCAGCTCGAATACTTGTTCCGATTCATATTTCCCGTAGGTCACAGGCTCCTGGTATTCGGTCATGCCTGAATAGGCGTTCACCATCCCGGGTTCTCCTGATTCTTCAGGGGTAACATGAGCCACAACAGAATAGGTATATAGGTTAAAGTCGGGGACCTCGGCTTCAAGGAAAGAAGTATCAGGGTGCATGGCGACGAGGGTATCGGTCTGATTTCCAGCCTTACGGGTAAGGGTATAGCCTGTTACGGGATCCTGGAGGATTCCGCCATTGGCACCATAATTCACCTCATTCCAGGAGATAACAGACTGATTGTTTTCGTCAGGTGTAACTGTGATTGTATGGGGAGCGCCAGGTACTGTTTCGTAGTCAAGGAAGAGGAATTCAGAAGTGTACTGAAGCCCATCACCATTGGTATTAAAGGGGATCATGCGGTAGGCGAAGAAACCTGTGCCCACAATGTTATCGTCAGTAAAGCTAACTTCTTCACCGGGTTCCATGTCTTCAATGACAGCAATCTCGGAGAACGACATGGGGTGTGTCCCCCGGAAGATACGAACCCCATTAAGTTCTGTCAGGGCGCCTTCAGTAGCATCCACAACAGGGTTGGTCCAGTTCAGGTGAACGGCCATTTGTTCACCGAGTTCGACTTCTGCATCAAAGCCGGTGATCATTCCAGGGCTTTGGGGAGCGGAAGTGGCAGTAAATTCCACATCATCCACCATCAGGCAATAGGCATAGGAAACGTGAACGATGGCAAGGTGTTTCGCCCCGGCGGGGATATCAAACTCGTGGCGTGTCCAAACAAAAGCAGCGGTATAAGGGTTTCCGTTATTGAAGAAGGTGAAGTCGGAAGGGTCTGTTCCTGTAGTGGAGTACCCCACTTTAAACTCCTCATCGCCATAGAAATCAAAGGTTCCTTTTGCATAAAAAACAAACTGCCCGCCATTGTGGGGGGCCAGCTCACTGGTGATCATCCAGTTGTTGCTGGGACCATCATTGGAGGTGATACCCATAAACACCTTATCACCCGAACGGGGCTGATATTCAGGGAATGTATTCGGAGGATTGGTTTTCGAAGGATTATACATAATAAAAGCCTGGGGCTGATTCTTATTGGGATAATCGTGGAAAGGACCTGCAGGGACCAAGCCATCCTCGTCTAACATTATCCATCCTTCAATATTATCAATGGCAAAATCATCATGCCATTCTGCATTATCCATAAAGGAATAAAGCAGGTTGTCCTTGTTGGAAGCGGGCCCCTCTGATGCGGTCACACGGGGAGCGAGTGACAGAAACATGAGCATCAGAAAAAAGAGGGCAGAGTGAAACTTTTTCATTGCATTAAAATTTAATTAACATCAGGTAGAATTAGTAGAGCTACAAAGGAAGCTTTTATCTCAATAAGAAGCAAAGGCAATTTCTCCATCTCGTCCCAAAGAGATACATCTCCTCCCTTTCCTTCAGATATACAACAGCTTACCTTTGCAAAAAAATTTTTCTGAACTCTGCAGGGGTCATTTTTTCCTGGGTTTTGAAAAGACGATAAAAAACGGAAACGGAACCAAAGCCGGCCTCAGAAGCGATGGCCTCGATTGTAAAATGCTCCAGTCTTTCATTTGACAGGAGGCGTTTGCTTTCTTCAATGCGAAGGGCATTGATGTAATCGTAGAAATTCTTTTGGAGATGATTGTTCAGGGCGGCAGAAACCGAATTGCGCGATTCGCCGGTCTCCCGGGCAAGGTCGCTGAGGCTGATGGCGGGGTTTTTAAACAGTTTTTTTTCTTCCATCACTTTTTGCAGCCTTTTCAAAACATCCTCCCCTTTCTTGCTGACCTGGGGAGCAATTATAGGAGCCTTGAACCCGGAAGGGCGATGAGACAACATTGGGGTATACTTCACTTCGACGGGGCGAACAGGAAGGGTAAACAAATAGGGGTGCCTGACAATACTCAGGGTGATATGGAAAAGACTCCAGGCCATCACCCCATGATAGGCCATATACAAGAGGTAGGCATTCACATGGGCCGACTTAATAATGGTGGATACTCCCCCGATGAGAAATACAGGAACAAAAAGCGAATTGATGATCCTCAGCCATTCCAGTTTCTTGTTTTCAATGTCGGAATACTCATCCTTAAGCTTTTGCTGCCAGAGGTTCAGCAAGCGATTGGCTTTAAAGAAATAGAAGGGACCTTGAACCATCGCCACCAGGGAGCTTGCCATGCTCCGTGACGAATACCAGGGGTGGCTGCGCAAGCCGTCAATGGTTGCCCCCTGACTGAGAAACAAATAAAGGGTAAAGGCCAGGTATACATAAACCGGGAGGAAATGTAAGTGGTCTTTTCTGCGGAAGGAATCGTATTCAAAGAAAAGGTACTTGACGTACAGGAACAGGGGCGGGAAGAGCGTCAGAGACACCATGGGGCCGATAAAGGAGGTTATGGCCCTGCTGAAATAAGGTGCTCCATGGATAAAAGCAAAAAACCAGTAACAGGAAAACCCCCAGGAAAGGGTGAGCAGGGCAAGCAAATAGCTTGCAAAAGGCTTCTGTCGGTTTTTGAGCAGCAACACCATACTGGTAACCGCCTGAGAGGCCCCAAAGAGCATGAAGACCGAGAAAAATAATTCAAAAGTCCTTAACATATGGTTGCAGAAAAGTGACACAAAAGTACTGAAATAATAGGGAACGGGAAAAAGGGGGAAAAAGGCTGAAAAGAATTTTTCCCTGCTTATTCCATTACAAAAACCTGTTCTCCACACTGACTGCAATGCCCCGAGGCAGTGACTGCATAAAGCGTGGTGGTGTAAACACGCCTGTCGGCAAGCAACTTCCCGCAGTAATGACAACGGGTAGCGGACATCTCAGCCCCCCCTGCCACATTGCCCAAGTAAACATAATGCAAAAATTCACAGGCTATTTCATGCATATATTTGAGAAGAGAGACGGAGGTGGGAGGCTGCTGAGAGAAATGCCAGGGAAAATACCTCGAAATATGCAATGGAATGTGCGCTCCCAGCTCGCCGGCCATCCATTGTATCATCTCTTTGAAAAGGGACAGGTCATCGTTTAAACCCGGAATGGGCAGAAAAGTGACCTCAAGGTGAGCGTCGCTACGGGCGATTGAAAGCAGGCAATCCTTTACTGAATCGAGGCTGCCGCCGCATAGCTTTTCATAAAACAGAGGGCTGAAGCTTTTCAGATCAATGTTGAAGGCATGAGTTATCTCCAGCAACTCTTTTAGGGGTTCAGGCAGAATATACCCGTTGCTCACCATTATGTTTTTTTTACCTGCCTCCTTGACCCGAACCGCGGTATCTACCATGAACTCAAACCATACCAAAGGCTCGTTATAGGTATAGGCCAAACCAATACTCCCTGACTCAATGGCTTTCTCAGCCAGGCTGTTTGCAGTAATGGCTTTCATCATGGGAAAATTTTCAATACCTGCCTGTGAGATATTGCGGTTCTGACACCAGCCGCAACGAAAATTACAACCAAAACTGCCTGCAGAAAGAACTGCCTGTCCCGGGAAGAAATGGAAAAGGGGTTTCTTTTCAACGGGGTCAAGGTGCAAGCCCGTAATCCTGCCATAATTTTCTGAAACCAAGCGGCCCAAAACATTCTTACGAGCCATGCAAACCCCTCGCACTCCTTCGTCCAACAGACATTTGTTGGGACAAAGCCTGCAACCGGCCCTCCCATCCTCATAACGGATATAATGCCTGGCTTCCTGCATGGTAACCCGGGATTACGATCCTGAAATTTAAGAAAATTAAAGGGGAAATCAAAATCTAAGTGGAGGTGGCAAACCGGGATTTGAGGGCCTCCACCATCTTAATTTTTTTCGAAAACAACCAGACACCCAACCCAAGCACCAGGAAAACCACTCCTGCAACCAGGAACCCATTCATTCCTGTATAGGCCAAGAATTTTCCCATATCCTCCCCTGCAACATTGCCACCCAATTCATAAACCACGGGGATAAAGATATTTGGAATCAAAGTCCCAAAAATTCCAAAAGAAAGAAGGAGGATAATTTTCTGCTGTATCAAGGGTTTTTGTTTATGGACAAAACCCATGATCAGGAACCAAAGCAACACAGGAACCACAGGACCTGCAATGGAGATCAAGGCCCGCTGCAAGGAAGAAAAATTACCTGAATAGCTCACATGGGGATTTCCACCAAACAAATTAACATCAATCTTGGTCACTTCTCCCCCAAAAACCATTGCCGTCAGGGCATGAGCTCCTTCGTGAACCAGGGTATATACCTGAACGATGGCAAATAACAAGATCAGCAAAAAAATTATGTTAACAGGTTTTTTCATCCTTTAGGGCAAAGCTTCACAAAAATATTGGTTTTTTATTGTTTTCCCATCCCCGCTACTTTTTTATCTTTGTTAAGGATCAAAATTTAAAGCCATGAAACCTTTTTTTTCTTTTGTTCTGGTCATTGCTTGTTCCTTTACATCCTGTAATTTGAAGAACAACAAGCAGGCCTCAAGCCTGGGAGCCACCATTGAGTGTATAGAAACCCCTGACTTTGGTCAGTTGCTGGATGGGGCGCTAGTTAAGGGTGCCATTCTGATGTATGATGCGAAAGAAGATGTATTTTACTCCAACGATTTTCCCTTGTGTGAACAGGGTTTTCTCCCAGCCTCCACCTTCAAAATTCCCAACACCCTCATTGCACTTGAAACAGGAATCGTCTCAACGGAAGGGATTGCCTTCCCCTGGGATGGACAAAAGCGTAACCTTGAAGTCTGGGAACAGGACATGAACCTGGCGCAAGCTTTCCATAACTCTTGTGTGCCCTGTTACCAGGAAATAGCCCGTAAGATCGGCAGCGAGCAAATGAACCAATGGCTTGCCAAGTTCGCTTACGGCACCATGGAGATAACCCCTGCAAACATCGATCGTTTCTGGCTTGAAGGCGAATCAAGAATCACGCCCTTTCAGCAGGTCGAATTCCTGAAACGCTTTTATTTTAAAGAACTGCCCCTTACGAAAGAGACCTTTGCCACCATGAAAAACATCATGGTATTGGAACGCAATGATGAATGGGTCCTGAGCGGGAAGACAGGGTGGTCGATCCGCGAAGGCAATAACACGGGCTGGTTTGTGGGTTATCTTGAGAAAGGCGAGGAATTGTTTTTCATTGCCACCTGCATCCAGCCAGATGAAGCATTCAACATGGATATGTTCAACATCATCCGGAGGCAGATATCCATGGAAGCGTTCAGGGTAATGGGGATCATTGAATAACAAGGGATACCGTCCTTTTTATCCAATCATTACCCAATTCAAAGTTCTGATCCCAATTCTCTTACTCCACCCTGGGTGCCCTCAATTCCTGACCTGCCTGCTTAAGGATCACTGCATTGGCATTTCCGGAGTTGTCCAGCACAAACTCAAGGGTTGCTGCCACGACCTTGGGGAAAAAGAGTGTTTCGGTACGGGCGAAGATCTCAAATTTCGATTGCCCGGTTGCCTGGGTCATCAGCTTGCCATTCTCGAGGGTAATTGTAAGCATAAATCCGGGGGCAAGTTCATATTTTCCCGGATAACGCTGCAAAATTTCTGCAGGCAGCTGCATCTCCTCTGGTTTTTCAGGCAAAGGCAGGTCGGTAAGGACCATATTTTCCGGTTTTCCAATGGCAGTTCTGAAAATGGCTGAAGTAATCTTTCCAGTGCGGTCTCTAAGGAATTCAATGGTGGTCAGTGAATTCTCATAGAAGAACTTATCTTTTTCGAAAGGAAAGATCAGGAAAGGAGTTCCATCGGTGCGCATGGAAAAAAGCTTGCCATCTTCGACATAAATGGCCCGTCTGACGTCTTCAGGCCCTTCATAAAGGCCGGAATAATCCTGGAGGTCTTCCGGGTTTATTGAAGTTTGCTGTTCGGGGAAAGGCTTGCCAATGGCCTGTCCGGCAATCCTAAGGGCAAGCTCTTCGGGGCTATTCCCGGTAGCGTTCATCAGGACAGCCACATAGAGGTCTTCCTGGGGCAGCCAGAGGGCAAAGCAAACAAACCCGTTGATGCCACCCCCGTGGAAAATGATACGCGAGCCCCTGAATTCTCCCAACGACCAGCCATAACCATATTCAATGGGGCTTCCATCATTAAGAAGCCCTTCCTGGAAGGCAAGTTCAAGGGTTTCCTGTTTCAGAAAAATTTCGTTTTTTAGCGCTTCATTCCATTTGAACAGATCGCGGGCTGTTGACATCAGGGAACCCGCAGCATAAGGCAAGCTCAAATCCATGAAATCGGCATTGGCATAAGCACCATCAAAAGGCTGATATCCATAAGCCCTGTTTTTGAGAATCTGCTTATCATCTCCATAAAGGGAATGCACCATGCCAGCAGGCTCAAAGAGATGGTTGCGAACATAATCAGGGTAGGTTTCCCCGCTGACTTTCTCAATGATGTATCCCAAAAGGATGTAACCTGAGTTATTGTAAGAAAACCGCTCGCCGGGAGCAAAGTTCATGGGGCGGTCCTTGAAAAGATCAATAACACCTTCGGGATCGAGGGATTTTCGCATGGTTTCAAGATTGAAGACCTCAGGATTATCGGTGTAGCTCATGATCCCAGAGGTGTGATTCAACAGATGATGAATGGAGATGGTATGTCCCTGGGCAGGGTAATCGGGAATAAATTTTGTGATATCATCCTGCAGGGAAATCTTTCCCTGTTCCACGAGCTGAAGGATGGCCACCGCGGTAAATTGTTTTGTTACTGAACCGATCCGGAATACCATATCGGTTTTCATAGGGACATCCAATTCCAGGTTGGCCATTCCAAAAGCCTTCTCATAAAGGATACCGTTGCCATTTGCCACCAAAGCAACTCCACCCGGTTCACCAGGCTGAAACCCTTGCTCAATGATATTATCAATGATAGGGGATAGCGATTCAGCCTGGTTGATTGGTCCCTGGGCTGCAACAGTAAAACCAACTAATGTCAGTAGAAAAAATAAATCCAGTGTTAGTGTTTTCAAACACATTGTTTTAGGTTAAAAGCTAACGTTAAATTACAAAAACAAATCCACAATACAAGACTCTTTGATTACCAAACACATATCAAAAAACTGGTATTATAAAAATGTCCGGTAAAGGACACTTGTTGTACAAAAAGGAACAGCTCCATTAGCGAATCCGAAATATGAATTATCCATGGACAGTGCAAGCCATACAGCTGGAAAAAATAAATAACTTTGAAAAACAAATTCAAACAATTAAATCCTTTGAGGATGAAAACAAGATCGTACATTTCCCTGATTGTACTTTTAATGGCCCTTCTGTTTGCCGGTTGTCCGGCCGACAAATGCCCTGATGGCGAAGCGGCAGTGCTCCGTAACCTTTCAGGTCTCGATGGCTGTACCTGGGTCTTTGAGCTGGAAGACGGACAGCGGCTGGAACCCGTTAACTTACATCAGTATGAACTCGAACTGAAGGATGGACTGGAGGTCAGCATTCAATACACCGAAGCCACCGATATGATGAGTATCTGTATGGCCGGAAAAATGGTGAACATCACCTGTATTTCCAAACGCTGAGACGCCCACTGGAAAATTTCGCCATAAATTATTTAAGGGCAGTAGTTTGCCTTGCAATCCTGCCAGTCTTTTTGTACTTTTGCACCTTCTGTCACGCCTACCCATAATCCATTAAACCAAATTATCAATCAAATGAAAAAGTATTTCTTATTATTGTTGGTTCCCATGATGATGTTTTCTGCCTGCGGCGAGCAAAAAGCCGAGAATCCCTTCCTGAGTGATTACACCACACCCTTTGGTGTTCCTCCCTTCGATCAAATCAAGAATGAGCATTTTGTCCCTGCCATGGAAGAAGCCATGCTGCAGCACAATGCTGAGATCGATGCCATTGTAAGCAACCCCGAAGCACCTACCTTCGAGAATACCATTGCAGCGCTTGACTACAGCGGGCATTCGCTCAACAAGATAGCCTTTGTGTTTTACAACTTCAACTCCTCAAACACCAGTCCCGAGATTGAAGCCATCGCCTCGGAGCTGGCCCCAAAATTATCTGCCCATGGGGATAACATCAGCCTGAATCCTGAGCTCTTCAAGCGCATTCAGGCTGTTTATGAGCAGAAGGAAAACCTGAACCTTACCGGTGAACAGGCTCGCCTGCTTGAGCAGACCTATAAGAGCTTTGTCCGCAATGGTGCTGCCCTTCCTGAAGAAAACCAGGAGCGTTTCCGTGAAATCAACCAGCGCCTGGCCATACTTACACTGGAGTTTGGACAAAATGCACTGGGTGAAGTGAACAACTACAAAATGGTTGTAGAAAATGAAGCCGACCTGGCAGGGCTGCCCAGGTCAGTAATTGATGCTGCTGCAGAAACTGCTGCCGCCCAGGGCCTTGAAGGCCAATGGGTGTTCACCCTTCAGAACCCCAGTGTGATGCCTTTCCTGGCATATGCCGAAAACCGTGAACTACGCCAGCAACTCCAGCAGGCCTACGTTAACCGTGGCAACAACGGAAATGAATTCGACAACAACGCCATCATTGGGGAAATCGTTAACCTTCGTCTCGAAAGGGCACAGTTGCTTGGATACAGCAGCCACGCCGAGTTTGTCCTGGAAGAAAACATGGCCAAGACGGTGGGCACTGTAACTTCTTTCCTTGAAGAACTCTGGGGTTATGCCCTTCCCATAGCCAAAGAAGAAGCAGCCATGATGCAGGAACTGATCGATGCTCGCGGCGGTGACTACAAACTGGCTGCCTGGGACTGGCGCTACTACGCCGAACAGGTGCGCAAAGAGAAATATGACCTCAACGAAGAAGAGATTCGCCAGTATTTTGAATTGAATACTGTGCGCGACGGTGTCTTCATGGTGGTCAACAAGTTGTACGGTCTGCAATTTGTAGAGCGCACCGACATCCCCAAATACCACCCTGAAGCTGTGGCTTATGAGGTCCTCGAAGCCGACGGCAGCCACCGGGGCATTCTGTACATGGACTTCCACCCGCGCGAAAGCAAGCGTGGAGGTGCCTGGATGAGCAGCTACCGCGACCAGTACGTTGACCGCGCCGGCAATTATGTTCACCCTGTGATCACCCTGGTGACCAACTTCAGCCGTCCTACGGCCAGCCAGCCTGCATTGCTTACCTATGACGAGATGACCACCTTCTTCCACGAATTTGGACACGCCCTTCACGGACTGCTATCTGACGTTACTTACCCGGGCCTGTCAGGCACCAATGTAGCTCGTGACTTTGTGGAGCTGCCCTCACAAATTATGGAAAACTGGGCCAAAGATCCCGCGGTGATGAAAGACTTTGCCCTTCACCATGAGACTCGCGAGCCCATGCCACAGGAATTGATGGATAAACTCGTAGCCAGCGGCCATTTCAACCAGGGCTTCGAAACCGTTGAATTCCTGGCATCTACCCTCCTCGATATGGAGTATCATACCATTACCGAGCCCTATGCTGCTGACCAGCTTGACCAGGTGGCAAGGATCACCAACGAGCGCACCATAAACAAGTACACTATGATGCCTGAGATCTACTTCCGCCACGGAAGCACCCATTTCCAGCACATTTTCTCGGGAGGGTATTCCTCAGGATACTACAGCTACATCTGGTCAGGGATCCTCGATGCTGATGCATACGAGGCGTTCCGCGAGGCGGGTGACTTGTTTGATCCCGCAACAGCACTGGCCTTCCGCAAGAATGTACTCGAACGTGGCGGCACGGAAGACCCCATGGCCCTTTACGTGAAGTTCCGCGGACATGAGCCTGAAGTGGAACCCCTGCTCCGTCAGCGCGGCCTGCTTAGGTAAATCCGGATAGTAACACGCTAAAAGAAGCCTTCCCGAAAAACAGATCGGGGAGGCTTTTTTTGTGTTTTTCAAAAAAGCCCCCGAGACTCTTGCGAACAGATATTTTAAGCGGCTCATAAGGTTTTCACAAGAACAATCCGCTCCGCAATTCAATTCTTTCGCCGCATTTTCCTATCTTTACCCATCAAAAAATAATTTGCTTTATTCATATTAAATGCCAAACACCATCATGAATTCATTTTTAAAAAAGAGTTTGCTTGTATTTTCCCTGATGTTTCTTTTTCAGGGTGCCATGGCACTTGAAGATGCGCGCCTGATGCGCTACCCGCATATCAGCGGCGACCAGATTGTTTTCGTCTATGCAGGCGACTTGTGGACGGTTTCCTCCAATGGTGGCGATGCCCGTCGTCTTACCTCCCACAACGGCCTGGAGCTCTTCCCGAAGATATCACCCGATGGCCGCTGGATAGCCTTTTCTGCAGAATACAGCGGCACCCGCCAGGTCTATGTGATGCCTGCGGAAGGCGGGACGCCGAAGCAGCTTACCTTTTACAACGACGTGGGGCCCATGCCACAGCGCGGTGGTTTCGACAATGTGGTGCTCGACTGGACTGCCGACAGCAAAAAGGTCCTGTTCCGCAGTAACCGCACAGAATATGGCGACCGTATGGGAAAATACTTCCTGATAAGCATCGACGGAGGCTTTGAGGAAGAACTCCCCATCCCCTATGCTGGTTTCGGCGTACTTTCGCCCGACAACAAACAAATGGCCTTTACCTGGGTAGACAGGGAATTCCGCACCTGGAAACGCTATAAGGGCGGAAGGGCTAGCGATATCTGGATCTACGACCTGGAGCAAAACCGCTCTGAAAAAATCACCGATTGGGTTGGTACCGATCAGATCCCCCATTGGTACGGGAATAAGATCTATTTCGCCTCTGACCGGGACCTCTGGCTCAACATCTACAGCTTTGATGTCAACACCAAAGAGACCAGGCAAATCACCCGCCACAGCGAATTCGACGTGATGTGGCCTGCCGGCACCAGTAACCAGCTGGTATACGAAAGCGGGGGTCAGCTCTTCAAACTCAACCTCGATACTGAAAGACAGGAGCGCGTGGTGGTGAACATTCACTTCGACAACCAAAACACCCTTCCCTATTTCAAAAACGTAAAAGACAACATCCACAGCACGGCCATCTCTCCCTCGGGGAACAGGGTCCTGATCGATGCCCGCGGCGATATTTTCTCGGTACCCGCAGGACCGGGCACCATTTTCAACCTCACCAACACCCAGGGGGTTAGGGAAGTTTACCCCCAGTGGTCGCCCGATGGTAAGTGGATCACCTGGTATTCTGATGAAACCGGTGAATATGAAGTATACCTGATGGAACACAAGGAAGGCGCCACCCCCCGCCAGATTACCCGTGGCTCCAAAGGCTGGAAATACCAGGCTGAATGGTCGCCCGACAGCCGCTACCTGACTTATTTCGACCGGAGCATGTACCTGCAGGTGCTTGATGTTCAAACGGGCAATCTCACGCGCGTCGATCGTGCCACCTCCGACGAGATACGCTCCTACAGCTTCTCGCCCGACTCAAAATGGATCACCTACACCCGGAACAGCCCCAATGGACAAAGCGCCGTTTGGGTCTATGAAATCAGCAGTGGCAATAAAATGCAGCTCACCGGCGACACCTTTAACGATATGGGGCCTGTGTTCTCAAAGGACGGGCAGTACATCTTCTTTACCTCAAACCGCGACTTCAACCTCGCTTTTTCCGACTTCGAGTTTAATTACCTGTACAACAATGCTACCCGCATTTATGCCTTGCCCCTGACCAACGCCAGCCCGCGACTGTTTGAACCCAGGGAAACCCTGGAGCAGGCGGGCAACAACGAAAAAAAGGAGGACAACAATGAAGTGGTGGTTCGTATTGATCCCCAAAATGCTGAAAACCGCATTGTGGCCTTTCCACTGCCTTCAGGCTCTTATGGCAATTTGCAAGCCGTGAAGGATGGCATCGTTTATTCGAACAATGAGGGTCTGAACCGCTACAACGTGAAGGAACAAAAAAATGACCTGATCATGCCCGGTATCCGCATGGCCAGCGTTTCGGCCGATGGCAGCAAATTTCTCTATATGCAGCGGGGTGAACTGGCTGTCGCAAGCCTGGCACCCAATCAGAAACCCGGCGATGGACAGCTCGACCTCAAGGACCTCAGCATGAAGATTGAGCCCCGCAAGGAATGGGAACAAATCTTCAGGGATGGCTGGCGTATCGTACGCGACTATTATTACGTGTCAAACATCCATAATGTTGATTGGGACGGCTTCTACGAGCGCTATTCACAACTGTTGCCATCGGTAAATCACCGCTTTGACCTCGACTATTTGTTCGGCGAAATGGTAGCAGAAACCAATGCGGGTCATGCCTATGTTGATTACGGCCAATGGGACCGCCCCGAGCGGAGGCAGAATGGCCTGTTGGGCGCAAAACTGGCTGCAGACACCCAGGGCAACCGCTACCGCATCACCAAGATCTACCAGGGTGAGAACTGGAACCCCGCACGCCGCTCTCCCCTAACCGAACAGGGCATCGACATCCGCGAGGGCGATTACATCATCAGCATCGATGGTCAGGATGTGACCCTTGCCAACAACCCCTACCTGTTCCTTGAAAACCGTGTGGATAAAGCCACCAGGATTACCGTCAACAGCAGACCTGTGGCCGAAGGAGCACGCTCTTACACCATACGGCCCATTGCCAGCGAGCAGGAACTGATGTATCTCGACTGGGTGAACACCCGCAGGGAAATCGTTGACCGCCTCTCGGGCGGCCGCATCGGCTATATCCATGTGCCCAATACCGCAATGGAAGGCAACCGCGAACTTAACCGGGGCATGTATGCCTACCACCACAAGGACGCCCTGATCATCGATGAGCGTTTCAATGGCGGCGGATTTATTCCCGATCGCCTCACTGAGTTGCTCACCCGTGAAACCCACGCCTACTGGCACCGCGCCGGCCTTGACCCGATGCAAACCCCTGGCGTGGCTCACGATGGTCCCAAAGCCATGCTGATCAACCAGTATTCTTCTTCAGGAGGCGATGCATTCCCCTACTTCTTCCGCCAGAAAAATCTCGGCACCATCATCGGGGCACGCACCTGGGGCGGACTGGTGGGCATCTCAGGAAATGCTCGCCTGGCCGATGGCGGCTACATCAGCGTACCCCGCTTCGGAATCTATAACCAGGATGGTGAATGGATCATTGAAGGGGTTGGCGTAGCCCCTGATATTGAAGTGATTGATGCTCCTCACCTGGTGGCTCGCGGACAAGATCCCGCCCTTGAAAAGGCCATCGAGGTCCTGCTGAAAGAACTGCAGGAAAATCCTCCAAAAAGGTGGATTACCCCTGAAGACCCCGATCGTTCCAAATGGATTGAGGAGCAGAACAGATAAGAATTAAAAAAAGGTTGTCATTGTTGTCAATGTTTTCATTTTTGTCATTGTTAAAGGTTTCAGGATTTAGGTTTCGAGACCTTTAACAATTACAAAGTGAAAAAGAAAACCAGACAACAATGGCAAGCCTTTACCCCTTCTTGGCCTGGAAATGTTGCTCGAGCAGGCGGGCGACATATTTTCCAATGACATCAAATTCGAGGTTGACCACAGAACCCTCCCTGAAGTCACCAAAGTTGGTGTGCTCATAGGTATAGGGGATGATAGCCACGGAAAACAAGCCCGGCTCAGAATCGACTACGGTAAGACTCACCCCGTTAACGGAAATGGAACCTTTCTCCACAGTGATGTTCTTAGGGCCACGATCGTATTCAAACCAAAACTTCCAGCTGCCATCCAGTTCTTGTACACGGGTGCACACCGCGGTTTGGTCTACGTGACCCTGTACGATGTGCCCGTCAAGCCGGCCATCTATGCGCATGCAGCGCTCCAAATTCACCCTGTAGCCTTCCTTCCAGGTGCGCATATTGGTTTTGTCAAGCGTTTCCTGAATTGCCGTTACAGTGTATTGTTTCTTTTCCTTGTCTACCTGTACCGTGGTCAGGCATACCCCGTCGTGCGACACACTCTGGTCTACCTTAAGCTCATCGGCAATGGGGGTTTCCATCGTGAAATGGATATTTCCACGGTCCTTTTCAATGTTTACCACCTGCGCAGTGGTTTCTATAATTCCTGTAAACATATTATGTGGTTTTATTGATGAATAATCATTATAAAATCTTTCAATACTTCTCATGCATGCTGTTTCTCTCTCCGGAAGAGAGGAACGATGCCAGCAATGGCAAACACAAGGCTGACCAAGATGAGCAGCCCAAGTACAAAATGGTAAAGGTCGGGAACAGTGTGCGTTGCTGACTCAGGAAAAATTCTCCACGTGCCTTGAAAATAAGCGTAATAATGCTCCAACCGTTCGGGTTCGGCCTCAAGGATCCAGGTATACCAGTGGGCATTAAACTGCAATAAGCCCCAGGCAGCCAGGATGGGAAAAGCGGCTAGGTCAGCATACTTCCACCTCTTTACATAAGCTACCAGCAACAATAGCAAGAGCAACATCAGCAAGCCCATGGGGCCTGTCAGCGATGTCGTGCCCTCGATGAGCAAACCGCCAACAGGGAAAAACACCAACGAGCACCATATCACAAGGGCCAGAAAAAAAGAGAAAGCCGGTTTCTTTTGCATTTTCTCCAGGGGTTAAAGAATGCTGCTTATTTTCAAGCACCCCTGCAAAAATAGAAGATTCCTTTGAAAACTCGGAGTATATCCCAAGAGATTGTAAAGGACTTTTTAATCGAAAAAGAAAACATTGCCCTCACGTATGGGCAATTGCCTGACAAAGCCTTCCTCGAGCGAAATAAATGTCTCCGTAGCCGTCACCTCGGGGATGGTCTGGATCTTCTCAACGATAATCTTCTTCAAGTGTTCATTGTTCTTAGTGAACACCTTAAGAAACAGGGAGTATTTCCCGGAAATGTGATGGCATTCCACAATCTCGGGGATCTTCTTTATGGCCTGGAACACTTGCTCGTGGGTGGAAGTGCTTAACAGGTTTACCTGGATGCCGATGAAGGCACAGGTGTAATAGCCCAGGCCCTTTGGATTGAGGCAGAACCGCGACCCGTCAAGAATCCCTGCGTCCATCAGCTTCTGTACACGCTGGTGGACGGCAGCCCCGCTGATTCCAACCATACGGGCAACCTCCAAAAAAGGCATCCGCGCATTAGCCGACAGGATTTCCAGGATCTTTTTATCTGTACTGTCAATCTGAAAGCCTTTTTCCATAAATATATTTTTTTATAATCAAATTATTACAAATTTACTTCTTTTTACTTACGAATTATAAGCCGATTGCATTTTATGTTCTTTTATTCTAATGACAATGCCTCTGTTTACAGAAAATTCAATATTTTTGTAAAATAAACCTGGGCTTATGTTTTTGCCAGAAAACCAGCCCGCTAAAAAACAACAAAACATGAAATTTGATCCCGCATCCAACATCCAGGACCTGCTTCAGTTTGGGGAATTTGGTGATGTGAACCCCTCCATTACCGACTCGGCCACCTACACCTTCATGGAAGCCAAAACAATGCTCGACACCTTTCATGGTGAACAAGAAGGCTGCTTTCTATATTCCCGCCACTGGAACCCCTCCAACAAATACCTGGCCGATGCCCTCGCCGCCATGGAAGGCACCGAGGCGGCATGGGTCACTGCTTCGGGCATGGCAGCCATTACAAACACCATCCTGCAACTCTGCAGCACAGGCGACCACATCGTCTCGAGCATGACTACCTATGGCGGTACTTTCGCATTTTTGGCCAACTACCTGAAAAAGTTCAAGATTGAAGTAACTTTTGTCGACATTACAAACCTTGAGCAGGTAGAGAAAGCCATTCGCACCAACACCACCATGATCTACACCGAATCGATGACCAACCCTTTGCTGCAAATCTCCGACCTGCCCGCCCTGGCGCAGATCTCGCGCAAGCATAAGGTTAAACTGGTGGTGGACAACACCTTCACCCCCATGATGATCGCCCCCGTTAAGCAGGGCGCCGATATCGTTGTATACAGTATGACCAAATTCATCAACGGCAAGAACGACTGCGTGGCAGGGGCCATCTGTGCCAGCACCGAATTCATTGCTTCCCTGGCCGACGTCAATAGCGGGACTTCCATGCTGCTGGGCCCCGTGCTCGACCCCATGCGCTCGTCTAGCATCCACAAAAACTTACACACCCTGCACATCCGCATGAAACAACACAGCCTCAACGCTATGTACCTGGCTGAGCGTTTCAAGGCCGCAGGGCTTAAGATCATTTACCCCGGAATTCCCGAGCATCCGCAGCACGAACTTATGAAAGAGCTCATGAACCCCGACTTCGGCTTCGGCGGAATGATCGCCATAGACCTTGAAACCAGCGAAAAAGCTGCAAAGTTTATGGAACTGATGCAGAAGGAAGGCGTGGGTTACCTGGCCGTCAGCCTCGGATATTTCAAGACCCTGTTCAGCAATTCAGGCAAGAGCACCTCGAGCGAAGTGCCCGAAGACGTCCAGAAAAAAATGGGACTATCCGATGGCCTCGTACGATTCTCCGTCGGCCTCGATAACGACATCGAGCGAAGCTGGTTGAAAATTCAATCTTGCCTCAAAACCATGAGCATCATTTAAAGCTCCATGTTTTAATTCTGTTTTGTTGTCCACCCGGGAAAGGTTGCCGGAAAAAGGAACAATTGATCCCGGGTGGTTTTTTACTAAGCAATATTGACCGTTCATAGGACCTTTAACATTTTTTATATTAATTTTCTGTTTCTAACAAAACAAATTTCATAATTCAGAGTTATTATTTTAGAACCCTGATTTTGTAAAGAAAAAACGAAAACAGGTTTAAAAAATTTATTGGTTTCTTTTCATGTTGTTGTTTTGGTTAGTTGATTGGTGGCCCCGGGACAGAAGACTGTCCCGGGGTTTTTTGTAGCCGTTTAGATCGACAACCCCTCATACAGGCCCGGGAAACTTGCATCAGCAGCATTTCATAACTACCTGATTTTATTTGCTTTACCGTTCAATAAAAAATACCGGAAATAGTTTAAACGGGGTTTAGTCGGTATAAACCGACTAAACCCCGACCATGGTTCCTCTTTAATGCCATGATCCTGGCAAGACAAAAGGAGGGGCTACCTTATTTTGGATGAAGGAAAAAGAAAATCCCCCAGGTTTTGCCTCAGGCGGCTTCCCGGGGGATAATAAAAAGGTTTATTGGAAATGCAGAGTTTCTCCAGGCTAGTACTCCGTTTTTCCCCACATCAAAAAAATGGTTTGGGGAATCTGCACATTCTGGAGGTAGGGTCCTCTTACCGGATCCTTTTCGCCTGCAGCCAGGCGGAACAACTCCTGCCCGGGTCCTTTCACGTATAGGGGCACCAGGGTGTTGGTGTGGTTGCCAAAGTTAAATTTTGCTTGGGGCAACCGGCCTTTCCCGTTGTTGACCACCGGTGCATTTACCTGTTCGGGATGCGCAGGGCCGGTGAGGTAGCCTGTTTCGTGGTCGGCGGTAATAATGATCAGGGTTTCTTCCCAACTGCTGTTGGTTTCTACCCAATCAATGGCAGCCTTAATGGAGTTGTTCAGGTCTATTTGTTCTTCAATGAGCCTTCCCATGTGGTTATCGTGGCTGGCCCAGTCAATGGCCCCGCCTTCGATCATCACAAAAAAGCCCTTGTCATTCTGACTTAATACATTGAGCGCAGCGCGGGTCATCTCGGTCAGGGAGGGTATGTTCTCAAGCAAGGGCCGGCTGTAAGGCAAGGTTTCATTATCGCCCTTGGAGCGGCCCTGTTGCAAGGTGGAGTTCACCTGTGGGATGCCCAGGACGCGAGCCGGGCCAGCACCGCTTGCCAGCTTGACAAAATCTTCACGGGTCTGGATCAGGGTCCAGGGATCGGGCTGCCCGTCGCCATTGCTATCCTTGACACGGAAACTTTGAGGGCCGGCATTAAACTCGATACGGCCATCGTTGGCTGACAGTTGTTGCCAGATTTCACGTCCCCCGACATAGCGGTCGTTGTTTTCGGAGGCTTTTGCATCGTCGCTGAAATCAGGATTGCCAGGGGCCAGGATCAAATCGAGCCGGGTGTTGAAAAGCATATAGCGGGCAATCTCTTCGTAATTGCCCCTGTAGTGGTTATGGGTAGAAAAGGATGCAGGGGTAGCGTGACTCATATGGACGCTGGAGACCACCCCGGCCGATTTGCCCAGGGTTTTGGCAACCTCGCTGAGCAGGGTCAGGGTATCGCCATCAAGGCCTATCCCAATTGAGCCGTTGTAAGTTTTTCTCCCCGTAGACAAAGCCGTTCCACCGGCACCGCTATCAGTATAATCGGTAGTGTTGTAAGAAGGATCGCTCCAGGCCAGGCGTGGGCTGTACCCATTGCTGAACAGAGTTTCGTCCTCACCCTGCTTGATTACGGCAGGGTAAGTGGCTGAGGCCACCCGGGTCCAGTCGTCCTGCTCGTAGGGCTGTGCTTTCTCGTGTCCGTATTCAAAATAATTGGCAGCAAGCACATGGTTGTAGCCCATCCCATCGCCAATAAAAAAGATGATGTTTTTGGGAGCGGGCAAGTTTGCCTGCTCAGCCTTGAAAGCCGGAGCCTGCCCGCATGAAATCAGCCCCAACAGCAACATGCCAAAAACCGTAAGGCTTATCCTGTTTTTCTGTATTGTGTGCATTTTATAAGAAGTTAAAAACATTTTATTGTTCATATTCAACTAATTGAATATAAAGGTACTGAAAAAAATAAGCCCTTTATGAAAGGGCACAAATTTCAGGATTTTTTAACATAAAAGCAACAAGGTCCAAACGGGTATCCTGCACCAGGAACTAATCTATATTATTTTGATAATCAATAATTTAATCGCGAAAAGGAAAGAAATACATCCCACATTTCACGAAAGCAGGCGGGCATGTTGTCGGATAATCCAGGGCTTTTCCCGGATCCAAACCCCCTGAATTTACCCGGCCTTTGGGCATGTGCTTCTTTTTTGTCGTTAGCAACAGGAGCAGGCTTTTTGTTTAAGTTTTTCATAATAATCGCCTTTCTTTTTTACAAAAATATTGTTTTCGGGGAGAATTCAAAAAATATTTAAACATTTGTTTATGTATTCAATTCCTTTAATTCATTGGCATTATTTCTCTAGTTAGCATAACCCTTATTTAAAAGGGGGTTAAGCGCTTGTGAATTATAGGCTGAATGGCCCAAAAGCCGAAAAAAGAAAGCGGGCGAATGGAAAATGATTAATTTTACAGGCAAAAGGGGAGACAGGGGACAAACATGGACGTATTATACTTATCGTATGATGGCATGACAGATGCCCTGGGCCGGTCGCAGGTGATACCATATCTGGCGGGGCTTTCGAAAAAGGGGCACCGCATTCATGTGATCAGTTGCGAGAAGCGTGACAGCTATGCCCAGGACCGCGAAGAAGTGAAAGCGATCTTTGCCGAAAACCAGATTGGCTGGACCCCCCTGAAGTTTTCCACCTTCCCTCCCCTGCTTTCCAAGGTGTTCGACCTGTATAAAATCAGGCGGGCAGCGCGCAGGCAGCACGGCAGGACTCCTTTCGAAATTGTCCATTGCCGAAGCTACATTGCTTCCTTTGCCGGGCTCTTCATGAAGAAACGCCTGGGCCTGAAGTTCGTATTCGACATGAGGGGATTCTGGGTGGATGAACGTTTTGAGGGCAACATCTGGAATTCATCCCGTTTCTTTTACAGAAAGGTATACAAGTATTTCAAAGAAAGGGAAAAGGAGTTCTTTGAGCAGGCTGATGCGGTGGTCAGCCTGACCCGGAGCGGAAAAAGGATCATTGGGCAAACCTTTGGGGAACAAGTCGAAATCCGCACTTGGGTAATTCCCTGTTGCACCGATTTGGATTTATTCTCGCAGCAATACATCACGGAAGAGCGGAAGGAAACCCTGCGAAAGCAACTGAACATTGAGCCCGCCCACTTTGTGCTTTCCTACCTGGGGAGCATTGGTACCTGGTATATGACGGCCGAAATGATGGCTTTCTTCAGGCGCCTGCTCAGGATATACCCAGATGCCCGCTTCCTGTTCATCACAGGCGAGGACCCCCGGGTCATCATCGGCGAGGCCACAAAGGCTTATGTTGACCCCCTGAACGTGATTGTGGTGAAGGCGGGCCGAAATGAAGTGCCCGAATACCTGAGCCTTTCTGATATTTCCATTTTCTTTATTAAACCCGTATTCTCAAAAAAAGCATCGAGCCCCACTAAGCAAGCCGAAATCATGAGTATGGGCATTCCCTTCATTACCAATAACGGCATTGGCGACACAGACGCCATCTTGAAAGAGACAGGGGTGGGTATTGTGATCGATGAATTCACTGACAAGGCTTATGATGAGGCGATCGGTCAGATCGCAGCACTGCTCAGGAAGCCCCAGGAGGCCATCCGCGATTGCGCCCTCACCCACTTCAACCTGGAAATGGGCGTCGAGCAGTACGACAAGATCTACGGTGGGCTTCAATGATTAAGCCTGAAGAAAAAGGCGGAGGTTCTTTCCTTAACCCGCCAGGAAGCTAACGGCGGAGGCTTTGAAGCTGACCCAAATGGTTTTTCCCTGGATGATCCCCATTTTCTCGAAGGATTGCCTGCTCAGGCTTGCCACCAGTTCCACTCCCGCATCAATCAGGATCTCCATTCCGCTACCGCTCAGATAGGCTTCGCGCACAACCCCTTTCAATTGGTTCCGGGCTGAGCTTTCCAGGGGTCCTTCTGAAAGGACGATATCTTCCTGGGGGATCATCACGAAACCTTCGCTTGAAGGCTCACCGCCGAGGAAAAAAATACTTTGCCCGCCCGCCAGGATGGCCTTGGAAAGGGAGCCTTCGCCAGCTGCAGGCTCCAGGTGGCAGGGCAGGATGTTTTTTATTCCGCTGAAGCGGGCCACGAACTCGGTCTTTGGATGGCGAAACACCTCTTCGGGTGATCCAAACTGGGCAAGGCTGCCGTTTTCGATGACGGCTACCTTGTTGGCCAGGGTTGCGGCCTCCATAAAGTCGTGGGTCACATGGATCATGGTTTTTCCGCTGCGGTTGATTTGTCGCATCAAGGCTTTTAGCCCTGTTTTCAATTTGACGTCGAGGTTGGCGAGGGGCTCATCGAGCAAGAGGATATCGGGTTCAGCGGCGAGGGTACGTGCCAGTGCCACTCTTTGGGCTTCTCCTCCCGAAAGGGTGCCGGGAAAGCGTTCCAGCAGGTGCTGCACACCCGTCTCGCGGGCCAGCTCGTTTACCCGTTTGGAAATGGCGGCTGGGGGCGTTTTACGTACTTTCAGGGCAAATGCGATATTTGAAAAAACGTCCAGGTGCGGGAACAGCGAAAGATCCTGATACACCAGCCCTACAGGGCGCTGCTGTATGCGCGAGCGGGTGATGTCGCGCCCATTCCAGCGAATCTGGCCTTTGGCAGGTTTAACCAGCCCTGCCAGCACTTCGAGCAGGACGGTTTTGCCCGCACCCGATACGCCAAGCAAAGCAAGATAATCGCCGGGGGCAATTTCCAGTGATATATCTTCGAGGGCGAAATTGCCGAAGCGGATGCTGATTTCCTTAATTTCTAACATGAATATTGTTTTTTGACAACAGCCGCATCACAACAAAGATGGCCAGGCAGACCAGCACAAAAACGGCTGCCACGGGGCGTGCATAACTCAGCCCGAAGGCGTTAAAGCGTTCCCAGATGAGCACGGGGGTGACCATGGGGTGATAGGCAATGATCACTACGGCGCCAAATTCGCTCAGCCCCCTGGCCCACATCATAATCAATCCGCTGATCACCGATCGTTTTGCCAGGGGCAATGATATTGAAAAGAATACGCGCCAGGGCGATGCGCCCAGGTTGAGGGCAGCTTTCTCCAGTTTCTCGGGCACGGCATCAAACCCGTCGCGTGCCGCATTGATCAAAAAGGGCAGGCTGACGAATGCCATGGCCAAGACAATGCCAGCAACACCCCCAACAAATGTAATGCCTGCGGCCTCACCTGCCTTCCCCAGCCAAGTACCCCTGCTTACCACACCAAGAATGGCAATGCCCGCCGCAGAATGGGGAATGACTACGGGCAGGTCGACCAGTCCGTTAATCAAGCCTTTCAGAAAAAAATCCTTTCGGGCCAGCAGGTAGGCCAGGGGGATGGCTGCAATGCCAAACAAAAGGGTGCCTGCAAGCGAGCTGAGCAGGGTAAGGCGAATGCTTCGCAAAACCGTTGGATCAGCGATGACCTGCCCATATTGAGGCAAGGAAGTTTTCAGAAAAATCCCTGCCAGGGGTGCTGCTATAAACAGCAACACCATTCCGCTCAGGAATAAAAACACCATGCTCAGCTTCCAGTTGCGCAACATACAGTGGGGATCAGAAAGGCAAATATACCAGTTTTGTGTTGAATAGAGAAGGATAAAGGCAGGCGGTAATTTTTGTATATTCGCAAAGAAATATCCATCCTATGGAACGCTATATCCGAAATGAAAGAATGCTCAGCCCCGAAGAGAACCGTCGCCTGCGCACCCTGAGGGTGGCCATCGTGGGCTGTGGAGGCCTGGGCGGATATATCATCGAGATGCTTGCCCGCCTCGGTGTCGGGCACCTGACCCTTATCGACGGGGATGTCTTTGAGCCCTCCAACCTGAACAGGCAAATCTTCTCCACCCCCAATAACCTGGGAGAGCCCAAGGCCAGGGAGGCAAAAAACAGGGTCAGGGCCATCAACCCCGAGGTCACTACCGAAGCTGTGTATGAATTCCTAACGGACAACAATGCCGCACAAATTCTTGCAGGCCATAACCTGATCATCGATGCCCTCGATAATATACAATCCAGGCGCATCGTCGAAAAGGCTGCAGAAAGCCTGAACACCCCTCTTGTGTTTGGCGCCATTGCAGGCTGGTATGCCCAGGTATGCACCATCCTGCCCGGTGACCGCATGGTGCAAAAGATCTTCCCTGATGAAGTCAATAAGGGAGCTGAGACCTTGCTCGGCAACCCCAGCTTCACCCCTGCCCTTGCCGCCTCCATACAGGTAGCCGAGGCCCTGAAAGTGCTCCTGGGGAAAGGTCAGTTACTCAGAAACAAGCTCCTGATGATCGACCTGTTGGAACATCATTACGAAGTGGTTGAGCTTTGAGACCTTTTCCTGTTCTTTTCCGGAGCTAGTCTATTCATTTCAACTAATCCCGGTCATGGGATTCACTTTCCCATAAGGTCCACTCAATGGATTAAGATTCCTGCTGGTTTTGCGGGTGGTAGGCCCGCCAACCCCAATGGCTTGTACAATAAGGGCAATTTGGTGCCCCTTCTCCCGGAAAAAGTTGGTACCTTTGCACATCAAAAATTTAGTTGCAATGATCCGTTTTGAAGAAGCCAGGGAGATCCTCCTCTCGAATGTAATCACAACCGGCACAGAGCGTGTAGATTTCAACAAGGCCCTGTTTCGGGTTTTGGCCGAGGATGTTTTTTCTGATGTGGATATGCCTCCCTTTGATAAGGCAGCGGTAGATGGTTATGCATGCCGCAGGGAGGACCTGGACAGGGATCTGGAAGTGTTGGAATTGATTCCGGCAGGTATGGTTCCCACAAAAGCCATCGGGAAAGGTCAATGCACCAAACTGATGACAGGGGCTATGGTGCCTCAGGGGGCTGATACGGTAATCATGGTCGAGTATACTGAGGAAGTCGCCCCAGGAATGATCAGATTTACAGGGAATAAGACCACTTCAAACATAGCCATTAAAGCCGAGGATGTAAAAAAAAGGGACCTGGTGTTGAGTAAAGGCACCCTGATCCTTCCCCAGCATATTGCTATCCTGGCTTCTGTTGGATGGGTATCGCCTTTGGTGGGCCGTCAGCCCAGGGTAGCCATTCTTTCCACAGGCGATGAGCTGGTGGAACCTGCAGTTATGCCAGCTGCAGGGCAGATCCGCAACAGCAACGGGTTCCAGTTGATTGCCCAGGTCAGGGCAGCCCACTGCATCCCAAATTACATGGGCATTATCCCCGATGACGAGGATGCTACCGACCGCGCCATAGGCCAGGCCCTGGAAGAAAACGACATGGTGCTGCTTACAGGGGGCGTCTCTATGGGTGATTTTGACTTTGTGCCCAAGATCATGCGCAAGAACCAGGTAGCAATACAGTTTCAGAAAGTGGCTGTTAAACCCGGTAAGCCCACCGTATTTGGAAAAACAGACAAAACCTATATTTTTGGCCTTCCAGGCAACCCCGTTTCCTCGTTCATTAACTTTGAGGTGTTTGCCAAACCTCTTCTGCATCGTATGATGGGACTTGACTGGCAGCCCGGGGGGTTGAGCCTGTCCATGGGGGTTGATTTTTACCGAAAAAAAGCTGATCGCCTGGAGTTTCTCCCCGTGATCGTTGACAAAGCAGGCCAGGTGACGCCTGTGAGTTATCACGGGTCGGCCCATATCCACTCCATGGTCCTGGCCGATGGCATCATGAGCATCCCGGCGGGTATTCATGAAATAAAAAAAGGAGCACCTGTACATGTTAGACCGATATAACCGAAAAATAAACTACTTGCGCATATCGGTCACGGACCGCTGTAACCTTCGTTGCCGATATTGCATGCCTGAGGAAGGCGTGGAGTTCATCCCCCATACTGAAATCCTGCGCTTTGAGGAGATCAGGGAAGTTGTGGAAGTGGCAGCCGGCATGGGGGTGGATAAGGTCCGCCTGACGGGCGGTGAACCCCTGGTGCGTAAGGGTATTGTGGATCTGGTGGAGATGATTGCCAGTATCCCCGGAATAAAGGATCTTTCGATGACCACCAATGGCATATTGCTGGACGCCTTCGCCACTCCCCTGGCAAAAGCAGGACTTATAAGGGTCAACATTAGCCTCGACACCATGGAACCAGAAAGGTATGGCTGGATTACTCGCGGAGGCGACATCCGCAAGGTGTTTGCCGGTATTGAAGCGGCAAAAAAAGCAGGGCTGGATCCCATTAAGGTGAATTGCGTCATCAAAGATGATCGCAATGAACCTGATGCCGTTGCTGTGAGGGATTATTGCATTGAAAACGGCCTGCAGGTGCGTTTTATCAAGGAAATGGACTTGCACGAAGGGACCTTTGGGGTAGTCGATGGAGGTAGTGGAGGCGACTGCCGCAACTGCAACCGCCTCAGGCTGACCAGCAATGGAATGATAAAGCCCTGTCTGTTCAGTGATATGGAATTCAACGTCAGAACTCTGGGCATCCAACAGGCCATTGAAATGGCTTTGAGCAAAAAGCCTGAAAAAGGCACCGTAAACCTGCAGAACTGTTTCAATAACATTGGAGGTTAAAGTCCTGAAATGAATTAATCATAGCACCCATTAAGCAAAAAATGCATTATACACAATGAAGTCATTTTCACATATTAACGAACAAGGCAAAGCGCAAATGGTGGATGTTGGCGAAAAACTTGTTCAGCAACGCATGGCCAGGGCCTCGGGTTTTATCCGTCTGAACCACACTACCGTGAGCCTGATTCGCGAGAACCATATGAAAAAGGGCGATGTGTTGACGGTAGCCCAGATTGCAGGCATACAAGCCGCAAAAAGGACTGCTGACCTTATCCCTTTGTGCCATCCCTTACAAATCACTAAAGTGGATGTCCAGACTAACTTAAAGGATGATGGCGTCGAGGTGCAAACCCTGGTTAAATGCAACGGACAGACGGGAGTGGAAATGGAAGCCCTGACTGCCGCCAGTATTGCTTTGCTAACGGTTTATGATATGTGCAAGGCCGTCGACAAGGAAATGGTCATTCAGGATGTGGTGCTCCTGGAAAAGAAAAAGGAGTAAGCCTTTCAAGAGAAAACGCTAACACATTGGAGATTAAAAAATGAAGATACTATCTGTCAACATTTCAGAACAAAAAGGGACCATCAAAAAACCTGTGGGAGAGATCAGGCTTGGCGCCTTTGGGGTGGAGGAAGACGCCCATGCAGGCAACTGGCACCGCCAGGTAAGCTTGCTTGGAAAAGAAAGCGTAGATCGTTTCTCGGCCCTTGCCGGGCGCGAAATAACATATGGTGAGTTTGCCGAGAACCTCACCACCGAAGGCCTGGAACTTGTCAAGACTGCACCCATGGACCGCCTGGTTGGGAAGGAGGTGGAACTTGAGATCACCCAGATCGGCAAGGAGTGCCACGGCAGCAGTTGTGCCATCTTCAGGGAAGTGGGCAACTGCGTGATGCCCAAGGAAGGTATCTTTGCAAGGGTGATACGCCCCGGGGTTCTGCGCCCGGGAGATGAGCTGGAGTACATTCCCAGGGTGTTGCGTTTTCATCTGATCACCCTGAGTGACCGTGCCAGCAGAGGTGAATATGAAGATCGCAGTGGCCCCAGGATGGTTGAATTGCTGGAAAAGCACTTTGAAGACCGCCCCCGCAGCATTCAGATTGAAAGCAGTATCATCCCTGATGAGGCCACAGCCCTTGAGCTGCTGATCAGAAAATCCATTGAAGCCGGCGTGGATGTCGTAATCACCACAGGAGGCACTGGGGTAGGTCGCCGCGATATCACCGTGGAGACCCTGAAGCCTATGCTTCAAAAAGAAGTGCCCGGCATTATGGAGATGATCAGGTTGAAATACGGCACCCGAAAGCCCAATGCACTGTTGAGCTGCGGTATAGCAGGATTCATTGAGAACACCATGGTATATACCCTTCCGGGCAGCGTTCGGGCAGTCAACGAATATATGGAGGAGGTCCTGAAAACCCTGGAGCACCTCATATATATGCGACATGGACTGGACGTTCACTAAAAAAAGAAAGGGGCCCTGAAAGCCCCTTTCCTTTTATTTTATTTTCTTTTCCCTTAATTATTCAGGATAATAAAGTCTACCCGGCGGTTGATGCTCAGGTTTTGCTGTGAGAGCGGGTCATTGGGGCCTCGGAAGGCTACTTCGAGCCTTTCGGGAGCAATTTTGAAGTCATTGACCAAGGCATCAAAAACCGCCTGGGCACGCCTTTCACTCAGGCTAACATTATAAGCAGACGGGCCCGTAACATCGGTATGACCAACCAGTTCAAGGCTTACATCAGGATTTGCGTTCAGGAAGCGTGCGGCTGAGGCAATACGCTCGTAGTTGTAGTTATCGATTGCAGAGCTGTTCAGGCGGAAATACACGCTAAGCAAGGCAGTAACCGAAGATTCGGAAATGTAGGTTCCAGGTTTGGCATCTGCCAGTGAACTCATACGTGCATCCAGGTCGTTCTGCTTCTGATCGATGCCCTGAATTTGCTGACGCAGTTGGGCAATGTCCTGATCATAGGTGGTTTGTTGCATGCGCTGATCAATTTGATCCACTCTGCGGTCTACCTCAGTGATCCTTTCGGTGATAAATTCCATGCGCTGAACATCACCAGGGTACATCACCACTGAAGGTGAAGCCCACTTCATGGAACGTGTATTTTTGCCCAACTTGAAGATTAGCCCTACGTTGGTGTAGTTATACGTGTCATACCTTGAGAAGTGGCGATGCAAGGCATCCAGTTTATCTGTTTGCGTAAAGCGGTAAACCGATTCAATAGCCAGGTCAATCCTCGGAGAGAGGTAGAAACGAACCCCTAGGCCCAATGGAATGGCAAGGTCTAATTCACGCTTCTCCTTTTCTGAGCCATCCTCTGAATAACCATAGCTTTTTATAAGCTCATCATTGAGGCTGTCAAAATATTTTGAACGGTAAGCCACAACACCTGCACCCAAAATACCATAGATATCAATACGGTCGTTGCGCTTCCATCTTGGAGAAAGCAATTTGGAGAAGCTGAGCATACCACTCACATTGGCCTCCCACAATTCTGAGTTGAAATGAATGTTTTGTGTTTCATCATTTGCTTTTAACTGGCCCAGCAAAAATGATCCTCTGACCGTAAAGACGGGGGTAAAATGGTATTCTGCATTTACCCCTCCTGCAAAGGAGAATTCATCAAGAACCCTGAAGTAATCTCTTTGCTCTATATCGGTAAACGGGGTCAGCACACCACCATGAATACCCAATGAAAACCTGTTGAAACCGGTATTACCCTGGCCCTGAACAAATAAAGGCTGTACAAGGAGCACTAGGGCCAAAACCATCCCTGGGATAAATCTCATCTTTTTCAAAATCAATCGTTTTTTGGTTAATACTGGCTGTTTATATATACCATTCTATATGTGCTTCAAAATTAACATATATAATTGAATGGCAAAATATTTTTTGGAACAAATGCAATAAATGATTTATGTTAATATGCGATTGTTCCTGTCAAACTCATGTGTTTTACTGATTTTACGGAAAGAAAGATTTATGGTTACAAGTTTTTTTTACGGAAAACCAGCAGGATCATTTTAAAACAGCGCCCTAACCTGCATGGTGCCCGAATGTATTGCTTGCCGGGCTTGCGAATTGCGTCCGTGATAATTTATACTAAGCTGCAGCCAGGCATTGAGATTTTGTTGCCAGGAAAGATTCCACAGATTGTTGGTACCTGACGAAAGTCCCTCCAGCATCTCAAAAGCCAGGGGAGTGTTGAGATCAAAGGGATACGAAATATTCGACAACTGATACTTACCCGTGAGGTTTCCCTTTCCGGGAATGCTGTAGCGGAATTCCAGGCCACCCTTTTGGATAACTGCATTTTCACCTGAGGCTCCAAGGGTGTTATCATTGGCTGAATAACCGTAAAACAAGCTCAGACGCCAGCGGTTCCCGGACTGATAACATATCACAGGATCGAGCGAAAAGGATTCAATGCGATAATTGCGGTTCAGGAAAAAGGCAGCAAAGTTTTCCCTTATCCCACTGCTTGTTTGCAACTCTGCGGAAACATTTCGATTAAGATTCCAACGTGCCCTTAAGGCCATGCTCTTGTTCACCCTGCTTTCAAAACCATTGCTGAGCAACATTTTGTTACGGCTGTCCTGCCAGGTCCATTCCATAAAGAACACCCTACCCGAACGATTAAAGAACAAGGAATTTCTCACCAGGGAATTCAATGCAACCAGCGCAGTATCTTCCACATTGGTCAGGAAGGGGGAAAACTGTCTGAAGGAGGTCTCCCCCTGTTCTTTTTTGTCAATCCTCAGGCTTGCCTGGTTGCTAAAACGAGCCAGGATGCCCTTTATTCCCGACTTGTCGCGCCAGGCAAGCCTTGGCTCCATGTTTAGGGTATGGCTGTATCGGGTAGAAAAAACCCTGGAAAAATCCTCTGTTGGAACAAACACCCTGATAAAGTTTGCCTGATCGGGAAACTGCGACAGTTCAAATTCGTCCAGTTCCATCACCCCATTGCCGTTGTAATCCACCCAGGTATAGACCCCCTGCCCTGAAGGCACCTCCAGAAAAATATACTCGCGTTTGCGCTCCATTCCGCTACCTGTTTCATAAAACAAAGATGAGGTCACAGCGCCTTTAAACCATCTGGAGAAATAATCGAAGCGCCCTCCGAGAGTCTGGTCTTCTTCCTGCCCCTTGAGGGCAAGCGAGCGGAAATTCAGGTTCAGCAAGACTCGTTGATCGGGATTACCGCGCAACTCATATTGCAGGCCTGCCTCCCTTGCCTGGGCCTCTTCTGAAAAGGCAGCCCCAAAAGGATTCTGATCTTTCCGCAAGCGGTAATATGCGCGATAATTGTTCCTGGCAGAATCAGGCTGGCTGATGAAAAATTGCCATTCATCAAACCAAAAGCTTGACAGCAGCAAGCTATCGCTCATCGATAAACGCCTGCTGTTATATTCCATCTGGTGTTCAATCCCGGCCCTGAAAAACCACAGGTGCCGATTTAGCCCTGTTTGATGACGGTAGAAGTCCGTTTTCTGTGTTCCCTTTGAATTCAGGAGGCTGCCGCTGTAAAAAAACTGATACACTCCAAGTTTCAGCCTGGAATCAGCCTTATTCATGATCCCGTTATAGTGCGACCCCTGCTGAAAGGAACGAAACTGGTATTTTACCATCCCTTGTTGAAGGTGCATAAGCTCAACCCCCAGGTTGGTGTTGTTTTCTGTTGCTGGAAACGGCTGATCGTCCAAGTTCCAGTCGCGTTCAAACTCTACCGAGCGATATCGGTCAACAGGGCTAAAATGTCTGGAGGCCAGCTCGTGGTTTACCGAGAACCCAAATTCCCAGCCCCCGTCACCCATGGAAGGCAAGGGCCGCTTATGATCAAACCTGAGCAGGAGGCCAAACCCCAAATCATCACCGCGGTCCTTGTCGGAAAAGAGGTTAAGATCCTGATTACTTAAAGCGAACTCCACCCCCGCGGTAGAACGCTCGCTGAGTCTATAATAAGCGCCCAAGCTCAACATCTGCGTTTTTTTAGGGGAAATAAGTTGTATGATGGGCTCATGAGTACCCTGTCGCTGACCATCGATCGGCGCAACCCACTGGAACACCCTGCCGTTTGCGGCCGAACTGATCTGTATATAGTTGCCCTGACCTTGACCTACAAAGGAAAAACCAGGCCGGAACACTGCCCTGAGCGGGTCGGTAGAATAAACAAACACCGAATCATATCCAAGGCTGTCGGTCATCTGGTACATCACCCGATCATTAAAAAAACCCGTGCTGTCCACATTCCAGTCAAAGGCCATTTCCAGGTTGTCGCCTGCCCCCGACAGTTTTGCAATCCGCTCATCGGTCAATTCCTGGAACAGGGGTTGGTTCTTGTGATCCTGTTCTGTAAAGAAATTTATTGAAAGGTTGGCCCTTTCATTTTTCACATTTACCCCGCTAAAAAAAACTGAACGGGCATAGTTGCGCTCGGCATATTCAAATTCAACAACAATACGGCTCTCCCTTTTGATGATCCTTCGGGAAGTAAAAGTCAGTTCACCCATATTGTAGTCGATCACATAATCGTGGTCCATACCACGGATAAGCAGTTCTCCGTCAATAAAAACCCTTTCAGTTCCCGCCAGGATGATGATAAAACTTTCATTATTGGCACCGTTTAACTTATAGGGTCCCTGATTGCCTTCTATGGCCTGCAACTGATTTCTCACATATTTCCCCTTGGCAATGGCTCCTGCAACATTAAGGTTTACTGCTGCCCCTCCCAGCAGGCCATCGCCATGAGCCCTGGTTGAATAACTGCCCATGCCGCCCTGTGTCCTGCGATTGAAATGCAGGAAATAAGCCTCGGGCGGCTCCAGATTAAAGTCTCCCGCCGTAATCTGCCCGCCAAGTCCTGACAACTGGATATATACCTTATCGAATTCCTGTATTTGCCTGGTTGTTCCATCGGGCTGGAAGGGGATATCTTGATCGGAAATCACGGCGTTGACCTCAATATCATCGCTCAGGTTACCATTCAACTGAAGATTCATGGCCGATTGCACGGAAAGGTCCTGGCGGTTGCCCACTGAAATGCCGCGGGTAATGCTTCCTGTGCTGTTCAGGCCGCTGACCTGAAGCAGCCCCTGCTCTGATGCCCCCCTTGTAAGGCTCAACGACAGGGGCTGGACGCTATCCCTTGCAGCAAATACACTTGAAGGGTCTTTATGGAAATATGATGCCGTCAGCAGCAGGGGAAAAACCCGGTACTTAACCTCCAGGCTGTCCTGCTGCCAGTACTCAGGAATTCGCAGGGTAAGGCGCGCATTCAGCTCATCCAGGGAAAAGAATGCCGAATCCAGGAGCTGCCGGTCGGGGCCACGAATGATAAAACTGCCGGGCAGGATGCTCAGGGTATCTAGTTGGTGCGCATTCTGACCTGCAAATATCCTCCTGTGTCTTACGCCAGCTTCCTCTTGGGGAAAAGCTGCCATTCTCCCAAGGAACACAATCATGGCCAGTAATAACAGAAACCGCTTCAAATGCTTTGGCTGATTAATAGGCTTTCAATTCCCCAAACTCTTTCCTTGTATAAAATCACTAAAATTACAGGCGAAAATGCACTTATGCAAACCTGTTGAAAAAAAAGAGGCCTGCCCGAAAAACAGGCAGGCCCCAAGAGTCTATATTAAGGTTATTAAGCGTATTTTAGAATAAGCCTGAGATATTCCCGTCGTTGTCGATATCGATCTTTTCCGCTGAGGGATGGGTGGGCAAACCGGGCATACGCATGATGGTACCTGCAATCGGGATCAGGAAGCCTGCTCCAGCAGCCACCTCAAACTCACGGATCTTAACTGTAAATCCTGTCGGCCGGCCAAGTTTATACTGGTCATCAGAAAGCGACTTTTGGGTCTTAGCAATGCACACAGGGAGCTTATCCAGGCCAATTTTCTCAAACTGCTGGATTTGCGACTTGGCTTTAACGGTATATTCCACATGGTCGGCACCATAAAGTTTGGTAGCAATGGTATGGAGCTTTTCTTCGATGCTTGAGTTGAAATCGTAAATCGGGGTAAAGCAGGTGGTACATTTATCGGCTTCCTCCTTGACCACCTTGGCCAGCTCAAGGGCGCCATCGCCACCTTTTTCCCAAGCCTCGCAAAGAGCCACTTTTACGCCAAGCTCTTCACAGCGTTTTCTTACAACTTCAATTTCTTCCTTACTGTCGGATGAAAACTTGTTGATGGCCACTACCGGCCTGATGTTGAAGTGCTTAATATTCTCGATGTGTTTCTCCAGGTTGGGTAGGCCCTTTTCAACAGCCTCTGCATCAGGTTCGGTAAGCTTAGCCAGTTTAACCCCTCCGTGGTATTTCAGTGCGCGAATGGTGGCTACGATTACTGAGGCATTAGGCATCAGGTTACCATACTGGCACTTGATGTCGAGGAACTTTTCTGCACCCAGTTCAGAAGCAAAACCCGCTTCTGTAACGACAAAATCCGAATGGCTGAGTCCCATTTTGGTGGCGATCAGCGAGTTGGTACCTTGAGCAATGTTGGCAAAGGGCCCCCCGTGGATGATTGCAGGGTTGCCTTCAATGGTCTGCACCAGGTTGGGCATGATGGCATACTTCATCAGGGCTGCCATGGCTCCCTGGGCATGAAAGTCACGAGCATACACGGGCTGGTCATCATAGGTAAAGCCAACCAGGATGTTGCCGAATTTTTCCTTCAGGTCCTCAATGTCTTTGGCAAGGCACAGAGCTGCCATCACTTCTGAGGCTGCAGTGATGTCAAAACCCGTTTGCCTTGGGATGCCTTGTTTAGGGCCGCCTAGGCCAATAATGATATCCCTGAGGGCACGTTCATTCATATCGATCACCCTTTTCCATATGATCTTTCGCGGATCCAGGTTCAGGCTGTTGTTCTTGCTTTCCAGGTGGTTGTCAATCAGGGCGCTCAAGAGGTTATGAGCCCGTTCAATGGCAGAAAGGTCACCAGTGAAATGAAGGTTGATGTCTTCCATGGGAAGGACCTGGGCATAGCCGCCGCCTGCAGCACCCCCTTTGATGCCAAACACAGGACCAAGTGAGGGCTCACGAATCACGACCGTGGTTTTCACCCCAATCTTGTTCAAGCCCTCCGTCAAACCAATCGAGGTAGTGGTCTTACCTTCACCCGCAGGTGTCGGGGTAATGGCTGTCACCAGGACCAGCTTCTTCTGCCGCAATTTCTGCTCATCGATCAGTTTAAGCGGAAGCTTTGCAATGTATTTGCCATACATATGCAAATCATCCTCCTTAACCCCAAGTTTGGCAGCTATCTCTGTAATTGGCCGCATTTTTGATGCCTTCGCAATCTCTAGATCCGTCATAAACTTTCCTTTCTTCTTTATGTGTTCTTGTTTGTAAATGTTCAGCTTTCCCTTATTTCAACCCCTTTCCGGGACTTTTTGTTTATACAGTCGTTAAATAAAATGGAATAATGAAATATTCTGTCTCCTTTGGCCATTTTGTGACCTTAAATTTATAAAATTTGAATAAGAAAACAATGCAGTGCAAAATTAATCGCAACTTTGCATTTACATTGGAAAACTTGCTATGATGTGTAAAAAAACAATCCTATATTCTCTTCTTTTTATTTCCCTATTTAGCTTTTTGGGATGCGGAGGCCCCAGCATTAAAAAAATGCTGGAACCCGGTGTATGCGTTGAACTTGCCCAATACAGGAAAAAATTCCTCTCTGATATTCATTATCACCTGTTTGTCAGCATTCCTGCCGAAAAAGAAGAGGCCATCACCGGAATGGTCCTCATCGACTTTCATCAAAGCCGCGCACAGCGCGGAGTGGTCCTTGATTTCAGGGGGGATGATGAGGGCATTCACCAGGTGCTGGTCAACGGAAAACCCGATGAATACCAGTTCCTGAACCAGCATATCATTCTGTCAAGCAAAAACATCATTCCCGGTAAAAACCAGGTGGAGATTCATTTCACCTCCACCGACCAGGCACTGAACCGCTCGGAGGATTTCATGTATACCTTGTTTGTGCCCGACCGCGCATCAACAGCTTTTCCCTGCTTTGACCAGCCCGATCTGAAGGCGTTATTCACCCTTGAGCTTGAGATTCCCGAAGCCTGGAATGCCCTGTCCAACGGACCCCTGCGTGAAATTTCCGTTAGGGACAGACGAAAGACCCTGAGCTTCGATGCCGACCAGCCCATCAGCACCTACCTGATGGCCTTTACCGCGGGTCGCTTTGACACCATTTCGGAGGTCCGCAACAATCGCATTATCACCCTCTTTCACCGTGAAACCGACCAACAGAAACTGAACCGCAATCTGGAGGCCATCTTTACGCAACATTTTGAAGCCCTGGCCTGGCTTGAGGATTACACAGGCATATCCTATCCCTTCAAAAAACTGGATATGGCCTTGCTCCCCGGTTTCCAGTACAGCGGGATGGAGCACCCGGGAGCAATATGGTATCGCGATGTGCGACTGTTGCTGGATGAGAACCCTCCCATCAGCAGCCAGCTTTCGAAAGCAGCCCTCATCGCCCATGAAACCGCACATATGTGGTTTGGAAACCTGGTTACTATGCAATGGTTTGATGACGTGTGGCTCAAGGAGGTTTTTGCAGGCTTTATGGCAGATAAGATCGTCAAGCCACAGTATCCCGAGGTGGATCATCAAATGCAGTTCCTCCTCTCGCATTATCCCAAGGCTTATGCCGTTGACCGCAGCCAGGGAACTCACCCCATCAAGCAAAGCCTTGATAACATGAACCTGGCAGGCACGCTCTACGGGGCAATCATTTACAACAAGGCCCCCATCGTATTTCAACAGCTTGAATGGCTTATGGGCGAAAGGCCCTTTCGGGATGCCGTTAGGCAATACCTGGGAACCTTCGCCCTGGGAAATGCCGACTGGGACGAGCTGGCGCTAATCTTTGACGGGCATTCACCACTTGATATTATTTCCTGGAGCCAAGCCTGGGTGTATGGAAAGGGCAGGCCTGAAATCCGGTACCAGTACCGTTACGAAAAAGACAGCATTGTAGGAGTATCGGTAAGCACCACCCCGCCAGCAGAAGGGGAACCTTTCCCTGCACAAAAACTTATGCCTGTGTTCCTGAATCAAACCCTGGAGTCTCTGAGTGAGGAATGGTTTTTTGAGCAGACCCCCCAGGATTTCCTTCTGGAAAGACCCATTCATCAGCCTTTCTGCCTCCTGCTGAATGGCGGAGGAGCCGGATACGGGTATATGGTACCCGACCGGATGGCCCGCAGGACGATTCTTGAACAACTGCCTCTCAGAAAAGATTGTTACCTGAAGGCCGCTGCATTCCTGAATACCCACGAAGACTTCCTTTCGGGCCACCTTGCCCCCGAAACGTATCTGCAGTCGCTGGCAACGGGGATTTCAAGCGTGGAAAACCCACAGCTTGCAAGCTACCTTATCAGCAACCTGCAAATGGTTTATTGGCGTTTCCTCAAGAAGGATACGCGCAACCTCTTATGCCAGCCCCTGGAGACCATGCTCTGGGAGAAAATGGTAAAGGCCCCCCGCGATCAGAAATCGCTGTTCTTCGACGCTTATGTGGCCATCAGCCATTCAATGGAAGCCCAACTAAAGCTGCAGAAAATGCTCAGTCAGGAACTTTCGGTTTGGGGGCTTCGGCTGTCGGAAGATCAGCGTTTTGCCATGGTCGCCTCCCTGATGCTGCATGACCACCCGAGGGCTGCCCGTTATGCCGAGGGTCTGAAATCGGCCACAACAAACCCCGACAGGCTTCGCCGCATCGAGTTTGTCCTTCCTGCCCTTTCCAGCGACCCAGAATTACGTGAATCATTTTTTGAAAGGCTGTCCCTGCCCGAAAACCGCAGGCCTGAGCCCTGGGTGCTCGAAGGTCTTCGTTACCTGCATCATCCCCTCAGATCAGCCACCAGCATGAAGTATCTGCCGAAAAGCCTGCAAATGCTCAAAGAGATTCAGCAAACGGGAGATATCTTCTTTCCCCTGAACTGGCTTGAAGCAAGTCTTTCGGGTTACAATCAACCCAAGGCTGCACAAATGGTCGTGGATTTCCTTAACGATCCAGAATTTACCAACGAGAACCTGAGGCTAAAGACGCTTCAGGCTTCTGACTTGCTGTTTCGCGCGGCAGAACGCAATAAATAAGAAAAGGAGCGGATTCTGATGCCCTTCAAAAAGTGGTTTCAGCTAAGCGTTATTGCGAAATAAAAATTTGCACGGCCTACAGCCTGAAATCAACCCCAACGCGGAAAATGGGGTTCTGGTAATAGGCGGTGCTTTCCTTGTTGAAGTTGTAAAGCAACATCACATTCAGGGTCGCCCGTTCCGAAAGGGGTTGCCTGTAGCCGCCTCCAAGGAAAATGTTTTCTTCCCAACGGCGCACCCCGGGAGTAAATGCGCCATCCTGAACCCTTGACTTCAGGCTCAGACGCTCATACTCTCCCTGGATGAATGCCCTGGGAATAATCTGAACCCTGGTAAAAAAACTATAGCCGTAAACGTGCGTCACATTCGACTCCCCGAGGAAACGGTCGTTGTAATACTGGTACGTACCCCCCAAACCCGCCGACAACCAATTGGTAATGCGGTAACCCACCAGGGGCGAAACATTGACAGCAGTCTGTGTACCTAGTTGCAATCCCAGGAAACCCCCTACAAAAATCCGCTCACGAACCTTCTGGTCTTTTACGCTGGGCTCTTTATCCTGCTGTGCAAAGGAAGGCAAGGACAGCAACAAGCTAAGGATAAACAAAACAAACACGCTCTTTCTCATAACAGGTATTTTTATCTTAACAATTCTCAGGGGGCAGGGGTTCATTGTTTAACAAACTTTCAGGCATTCAATGCCTTGCCGCTAACCGCAGCTTGCATAGCTTTAGCCTTCAACAGGCATTCTTCATATTCGTTCACTGGTTTTGATCCAATGGTGATTGCACTCCCCGCCATATAGCTAAGATATTGGGTTTTCTGGTTATATAAAACACTCCGAATCACTACGTTGAAATCAAAATCCTTATTGGGCGAAATATATCCAACGGCTCCTGAATACAATCCTCTTTGGGTGTCTTCATACTTCTCTATCAGCTTCATGGCCTGAACCTTGGGCGCCCCTGTCATTGAGCCCATTGGGAAAGCATAACGGATGGCATCAGTAAAATGCACGTCTTCGCGCAAACACGAAACCACCGTGGAGATCATTTGATGCACCTGCCTGAAGGAATAGATTCCAAACAACTCTTCTACCTCCACCGAACCTTTCCTGGCAGTATGCGAGAGATCGTTACGCACCAGGTCAACGATCATTACATTTTCACTGCGTTCCTTGGGGTCTTCAAAAAGCATTTCTTTCAGGCGCTCATCTTCTTCAGGGCTTTGACCCCGTCTGATGGTACCTTTGATGGGTTGTGAGATCAATTTATCACCCCGCTTGCATAAAAAACGCTCTGGGCTGGCACACATCAAAAATTGCTCGTCAAGCTTGTAATAGCACGAAAACGGGGTTGGCGAAAGCTCATTCAGACGGCCATACAGGGCAAGAGGGTCCACTATAGCATCCTGTGCAAAAAACTCCACGCAATAGTTCATCTCGTAAATATACCCCAGCTGTATATTCTGGAGGATATTCCCAATCTGGTGCAGGTATCGTTCGCGCGGCACTCTGGCCTGTATCTCCACAGGCGCAAAGGCAGGGGACGGGCTCCACGTGAAGCGATCCATTGAATGGAATACTCTGGCGGGATCAGAATAGGCCCCATATCCGGGAAGGCATCCAATGCGCACGTGGTCAGGATAAGGAAAAACCAGCACTACTGGAAGAAAAAAATGCATCAGGGGCATTTCCACCCCATCGGGATTGTGGCTCTCCAGGTGCTCAAGCTGGTTCTTGATATCATAGCTCAGGAAGCCAAAAAGCCAATCGGGATGTTTATCGCTGAAGACCTTAAGCTGCAAGAAGTCGTCTTCTCCATTGCTAAAGACCTCCTCCCCCACGCCAAGGGCAAGCACCTGTTCGAAGGCACTGTATGGGTCGTGGGTGGTCTGATTGGAATTCAAAAAACAGCAGTTGCGAAAATGCTTTTGACCCCATTGCAGCATTTTCATAATAAAGTGCTCGCCCTGGCTAACAGGAAACTGTGCGTAGATCCTTTCCACCGCTGCTGTTTATTAAAAAAGGGGGAACAACCACTTCTTCAGCCATTGTTCCCCCAAGAGTTCAGGTATTTATATCTCCCAGATATCGCCGCTGCGAAGTAAGTCGTTTACCGACTGAATCTTCGAGTCCTTTTTGGCAAACTCGATCTGGTCTTCCAGCAGGTCGTCATAGGTCTCAAAAGCTGCCGAACGGATTACCCCAAGGGCCACTGGGAATTCGGGCGGCATCATGCGGCCCAGCATACGGTGAATGGCAGGATCTTTCGAGTGCTGATCATGAATCAGGATATCCTTCTCCGTAATACCATCTTCGCCAAGGGTCACCACAGCCAGTCCTGTTCCTTTCAGAATGATCCCCTTGTCGTTGTTTTTGCCAAAGATCATGGGCTCACCATGCTTGAGGATCAGCTGTCGCTCTTCGCGAACCTCGCGGCCTGTAATATCCTTATGGGTCTTGTCGGCAAAGATCACACAGTTCTGCAGGATTTCTACAACTGAGGTACCATCGTGTTTGGCCGCCTCATACATCACCTCTGTCATTAGTTTGACGTTGTTATCGGTCGAACGGGCAAAGAACGTGCCCTGAGCTCCCATAACCAGGCCTGCTGCCACAAAGGGATGTTCAATCGTACCCTGAGGCGAAGTCTTCGTCACCTTGCCCATAGGCGTTGTGGGCGAATACTGACCCTTGGTCAGGCCATAGATCTGGTTGTTGAACAACAGGATATTCACGTCAATGTTTCGGCGAACGATGTGGATCAAATGGTTTCCTCCGATGGCCATCGAGTCGCCGTCTCCTGTGGCAATCCAGACACTCAGGTCGGGATTGGCAATCTTCACCCCGCTTGCAATGGGATTGGCACGCCCGTGAATCCCATGAAAACCATAGGTGTTCACATAATAGGGAAAGCGCGAAGAACAGCCAATACCCGAAATGAAGGTGAAGTTTTCCTTACGGTATCCGATGCGCGGAAAGACATTCTCAACGGCAGCAAGAATGGCATGCGCACCGCAACCCGGGCACCACTTCACCATCTGATCGCTGACAAAATCCTCTTTCGTTAACTCTACGGGAGAGATCTGGATTCTCTTATTTTCTAACATATTACTTGTCCTCCAATAGTTTATTGAACGCTTCGGTAAGCTCATGAAGGGTAAAGGGCAATCCCTGTACCTTGTTAAACTGGTGGTAGCGGAAATCGGGAAGGGTCATCCGCAGGTAGTTCACAAACTGCCCGCTGTTCAGCTCGCATACGATAATCTTCTTAAAACGCGAGAAGACCTCTGCGGTATTCTTGGGCAGGGGCATAATATAATTGAACTGGGCAAGGCTTACCTTTTTCCCTTCTTCATGCATCTGGTGCACTGCCGACAACAGCTGACCTTCCGTGCCGCCCCAGCCAACCACCAAAAGATCGCCGCTTTCCTCACCCTCCAGCTCCTGCAGGGGTATATAGTCGGCCACGCGATTGACTTTCTCAGCACGAATGTTCACCATCAGCTGGTGGTTCAGCGGATCGGTCGAAACATTGCCATCAATATTGGTTTTCTCAAGGCCTCCGATACGGTGCCTCAGGCCTTCCATACCGGGATGGGCCCATTGGCGCACCAGTGTTTTCTCATCGCGGCGATAGGGCTTAAAGTTAGGATCGTTGGGCGTGGCAATCGGAGGCTTGATAGACGGCAAATCCTTGGTGTCAGGAATGCGGAACAGCTCCGAGCCAAAGCCGATATATCCATCGGTTAGCAAAATGACAGGTGTCATATGTTCGAGCGAAAGCTTGGCGGCTTCATAAGCGTAGTAGAAACAATTGGCCGGTGAAGAAGCAGCCATCACGATGGCGGGACATTCGCCGTTGCGGCCAAACAATGCCTGCATCAGGTCGCTCTGCTCGCTTTTGGTGGGCATCCCCGTGGAGGGGCCTGCACGCTGAACGTTGACAATCACCAGCGGAAGCTCTGTGATCACCGCCAGCCCTATGGCCTCGGTTTTCAACGAAAGCCCCGGGCCAGAGGTAGTGGTGATGGCCAGCGAGCCGGCAAAGCTGGCACCAATGGCCGAACAGATGCCTGCAATCTCATCCTCAGCCTGAAATACCTTGGCGCCAAGCGATTTGTGCTTGGCAAGCTCCATCAGGATTTCGGTGGCAGGGGTAATGGGATATGAGCCCAGGAACAACGGCCTGCCGCTGTTCTCCGAAGCTGCCAGCAAACCCCAGGCAGTGGCAATGTTGCCTGTAATATTACGATAAAGGCCCTTTTCCAGTTTGGCAGGGCCCACCCTAAAGGTCGATTTGATGGCTTCAATGGTCTCAGCATAATTGAAGCCCGCTTTCAGGGCAACTCTGTTCGCTTCCAGTATCCCGGGCTTTGCCTTGAATTTTTTCTCCAGGAAATGCAAAGTGACTTCCAGATCACGGTTAAATAGAAAATACAAAAGACCCAGGGCAAAAATATTCTTGGTCCTTTCGGCGGTGCGTTTGTCAAGGTTCAGGTCTTTCAGGCTTTCCTGGGTCAGCAGTGAGATAGGCGCCTTAATCAGGTTGTAGCTGTCCAGCCTGCCATCCTCGAGTGGGTTGGTCTGGTAACCGGCTTTCTCAATGCCTTTTTCATCAAAGGTGGCCGAGTCAACAATCAGGGTGGCGCCCGGTTTTGCCCATTTCAGGTTTGCCTTCAGCGAAGCCGGGTTCATAGCCACCAGCACATCGCACATGTCGCCTGAGGTAAAGATTTTTCGTTGCCCAAGATGCACCTGGAACCCGCTCACCCCCGCAACAGTGTTCTGAGGCGCACGGATCTCAGCCGGAAAATCAGGAAAGGTGGCTAAATCGTTGCCGGCTATCGCCGCTGAATCCGAAAACAAGGTGCCTGCCAACTGCATCCCGTCTCCCGAGTCACCAACAAACTTTACCACCACATCTTCCAGCTCAACAATATTCTTTTTTTCTGCCATAATAGAATAAGGTTTTTGGTAGGATATGGTAATTAAAACTTTTTTTAAAAATCATGAAGGAAATTCAACCCTTTGACGCTGCGAAGTTATAAGTTTAAAACGGAATGGATCAAATAATTCCTTACTTTTTCCCCTTTTGGGGGCAATCCTTATTTAAACCGATTCCAAATTTCTCTTTTGACAGGAAAATATGGTTTTATATCAATTTAAGGCATTATCTTTGCATCGGAATTAACCTATTAATAACCGTAAATTTTTGAAGTAATGGCCTACGTAATCACTGAAGATTGCACTGCTTGCGGCAGCTGCATTGACGAATGCCCGGTTGAAGCCATCTCTGAAGGTGATATCTATAAGATCGATCCTGATGTATGCACCGACTGCGGTTCATGCGCAGATGTTTGCCCGGTTGAAGCAATTCATCCAGAATAAAACCCGGCTCCACGGAATTTTTCCGTAAGAAATGAACCCATTAGCCTGCCCTCAAAAGCAGGCTTTTTTATTTGCCTTTCTTCATTAATTTTGTGATTCCCTTTGCGGGATATTTCAAACAGGCCTTCAGCGAGGCTGTAAACATTTTTCGCCTGATGAAGAAACAGAATGCAGACGGCAGTGTCATGTCCTTCTGGGGTCACCTCGAGGCCCTGCGCGGGCACCTGATCCGCTCCGCCGCATCCATCGGCGTCTTTGCCCTGCTGGCTTTCCTGAGTAAAGACTTCCTGTTCTCGCGCGTGATACTGGCCCCAAAAGAACCCTATTTCTTAACCAACCGCCTGCTGTGCAGCCTGGCAGAAACCCTCTCGGCCCCGGCCCTGTGCATCAATAAAAATCCCGTCCAACTGATCAACATCGATATGGCCGGGCAGTTTACCACCCATATCCTTACCTCGCTGGTGGTTGGATTGCTCCTCTCCATACCTTATGTGATCTGGGAGGTGTGGCGGTTCATACGCCCGGGCCTCACCCCCCGCGAGCAAGCCAACTCGCGCGGAGCAGTGTTCATCATCAGCGGGCTGTTCCTCACAGGGGTCCTGTTCGCCTATTACCTCATCGTGCCCTTGGCCGTCAACTTCCTTGGTTCTTACCAAGTCAGCGGAATGGTGACCAACCAGATCGCCCTGCGATCCTATATCTCAACCATCACCACCCTCTGCCTGGCTACAGGGCTGGTATTCGAGCTTCCCGTGTTCGTTTATTTCCTCAGCCGCGTTGGGGTGCTCACCCCTGCCCTGATGCGCAAACAACGCAAGTTCGCACTGGTGCTGATCCTCATCCTTTCGGCCATCATTACCCCGCCCGATGTGTTCAGCCAAATTATGGTCAGCATCCCCCTTTTCGCCCTGTATGAAATCAGCATCGGCATCTCGGCAAGGATCGAAAAGGAACGCCTGCAAAAAACCGCTGCCTGAGCCTGAAACCCTTAACTCATAAGGCCTCGCGAAACCTTGCCCTGCCCTGACTTTCTTATTAAACTTTTTTGATTATTTAATGTTATTTATGCATTGAAAAGGGGCACCGTTTTTTGTCCAAAATTGCGGACAAATTTGGCTAACTTTATAAAAAAAACGAAATAATAAATCCATAATAATCATTTTAATCATTTCATTGACAATGAACAACGCACAGTTTTATTTTGACCGCCCTGCCAACGAGCCCATCCACCCCTATACCGAAGGAACGCCCGAGCGCCTGGAGCTGGAAAAGGAGCTTGAGCGCCAGAGCCTGATGGAAGTGGAGATCCCGCTCATCATCGGTGGCAAGGAAATCCGTACGGCCAAAACCGGCAAGGTAGTGATGCCACACAAGCACGGGCACGTGCTGGCCACTTACCATATGGCCGGTGAAAAGGAAGTGCTGATGGCCATCGAGGCTGCCCTGGAAGCCCACAAGCAATGGCAGGAGATGTCGTGGGTTGAGCGCGCCTCCATAAACCTTAAGATTGGTGAGCTCATTGCCAACAAGTACCGCCACGTGTTGAATGCCGCCACCATGCTGGGGCAGGGCAAAAACGTCTTCCAGTCGGAAATCGATGCCGTTTGCGAAACCATCGACTTCATCCGCTTCAACGCCCATTACGTCTCCGAGATCTACAACGACCAGCCCCATTCGGAGGTGGGCAACCTGAACCGCCTCGAATACAGGCCCCTCGAAGGATTCGTCTTCGCGGTAAGCCCTTTCAACTTCACCTCCATTGCCTCCAACCTGGTGCTCTCTCCCGTGCTGATGGGCAATACCGTGGTGTGGAAACCCGCCACCACCGCCCTGCTCTCCAATTATTACCTGATGAAGATCTATAAGGAAGCTGGGGTGCCCGATGGCGTCATCAATTTTGTACCCGGCCCCGGCAGCACCATCGGCGAGGTGGCAATGAACCACAAAGACCTGGCCGGCATCCACTTCACCGGCAGCAACGCCACCTTCAACCACCTATGGAAAACCGTTGCCAACAACCTCGAAAACTACCGCTCTTATCCCCGCGTGGTGGGCGAGACCGGCGGCAAGGACTTCGTGTTTGTTCACCCCTCGGCCGACGTGGATGAGGTGGCCACCGCACTGGTGCGCGGCGCCTTCGAATACCAGGGGCAGAAATGCTCGGCAGCCTCAAGGGCTTACATCCCCGAGTCACTCTGGGATTCAATCAAACGCCGCATCGACCGCAACCTGAAACTCATCCAGAAAGGCGACCCCACCGAGTTCTGCAACTTCGTCAATGCCGTCATCGACGAGAAAGCCTTTAAACGCATCACCGGATATATTGACAAGGCAAGGAATTCAAAGGATGCCGAGATTTTATTCGGGGGCAAGAGCGATATGTCGCAAGGCTATTTCATCGACCCCACGGTAATCCTGGCCCACGACCCCCGCTTCGTCACCATGGAAGAGGAGATCTTCGGGCCCGTGCTCAGCATCCACGTCTATCCCGATGATAAGTTTGCAGAAACCCTGCAGCTGTGCGACACCACCTCACCCTACGGCCTCACGGGCTCCATCTTCAGCAAGGACCGCTATGCCACAGTGCAGGCATTGTCGACCCTGCGCTATGCAGCAGGCAATTTCTACATCAACGACAAGCCCACCGGGGCCGTGGTCGGGCAACAGCCCTTTGGCGGCTCGCGCCAGTCGGGCACCAACGACAAGGCCGGAAGCCACCTCAACCTCTTGCGCTGGCTCAGCCCGCGCACCATCAAGGAGACCTTCCTGCCCCCCACCGACTTCCGCTATCCCCATATGCACGAGAAAAAGTGCGGGTGCTAAACCGGACATCATTTTCAGTTTCATTAAAAAACGGCGGCTTCAGGGCTGCCGTTTTTGTTTTGGGTAAACCATTGCCTGAGAGGAATCAGAAAGCATTGATATTGAGGGTTTTTTTCTACCATCTTCAGAGTTAATACGGAGTTTATACGCTTTAAACCGTATTAACTCCGTATTAACTCCGTATTAACCCATACCCTGATCCTCCCTTGAAAGGACCCTGGCCCCTCCCTCTAGCCCTGCCAAACGCTTGCCGGGGTCGTGCACGGCAAGACCTCATCCGGGCCTGGCAGGAGGATCATAGGGACTTGGTACGAGCAAGGTGGTATGGTAAATGAAGAATTAAAAATGAAAAATGAAAAATTTAAGACAGGAATGGATGCTGAAAAAGGAGTAATGGATTCATTGATTTCAGATCAACGATCAAGGATTTTTGATTTTTGATGTAATGTATTGGAAACCAGCACCCAAAACTTGACCCTTGAATCTTAAACTTTGAACTTTTTGATTTCAGATAACCGATCACGGATATTTTATTTTTGATGTAACATACTGTAAACCAGTACCCAAAACCTGAAACCTGGAACCTGGAACCTTAAACCTTGAACGCCCATCCCCGAACCCCAAACTTCAAACCCTTATCCAACGGTCATTTCTCCCCGTAAGGGCGTTTGGAAGTATTTTTTCAAACGGTCGCTCGTATAGTTATTTCCCAGGAGGTACATCAGCTTGGTGAGGGCGGCCTCGGTGGTCATATCGTAGCCGCTCAGGACGCCCAGCTTTTGCAGGCCCTTGCCGGTTTCGTACTTGCCCATCTGAACGGCGCCGCCGCGGCACTGGGTCACGTTGCAAATCAGCAGCCCGTTTTTGATGGCCTTGCCGATGGCCTCCAGGAACCAGGCGTCGGTTGGGGCATTGCCCGAGCCGTAGGTCTCCATCACCAGGGCCTTGAGGCCGGGGATGGTCAGGATGGATTCCACAACTTGGGGGGTAATGCCCGGGAAGAGTTTGAGGATGGCGATATTGGTGTCGAGGCTGGTAAAGATGCGGAATTCCTGCTCCTGGGGCTGGTGAATGGCGGGGAAGTCGTATTTGATCTCGACGCCGGCGCGGGCCAGCACGGGGTAGTTCACCGAGCGGAAGGCCTCAAAATGTTCGGCGTTGAATTTATGGGTGCGGTTGCCGCGGTAGAGCTGGTATTCAAAATAGACGCACACCTCAGGCACTATGGGCTTGCCATCCTTTTTGGCAGCGGCGATCTCGATGGCGGTAATGAAATTCTCCTTGCCGTCGGTACGGATCATCCCGATAGGCAGTTGCGAACCGGTTAGGATGACTGGCTTCGAGAGGTTCTCGAACATAAAGCTCAGGGCTGAAGCGGTATAGGCCATGGTATCAGAACCGTGCAGAATGACGAAGCCATCGTAATGCTCATAGTGCTTTTCGATGAGCTGGGCCAGCCTGACCCATACCTCGGGGGTCATATTGCTCGAGTCGATGATGGGGTCGAAGGAGATGCTGCTGATCTGGCACTTGAACTTTTTGATCTCGGGGATCTGTTCGGTGAGATGCGCAAAATCGAAAGGATTCAGGGTGCCGGTGGCGCTGTCCTCGACCATGCCAATGGTGCCGCCGGTGTATATGACCAGGATGGATGAATTGCTGCTCATTCGGGGATGGATTATTTGGTAAGGTTATGGAGCTTAAAAAGATTCCTTGCGTTCTGGGTGGTGATGGCGGCGACCTCCGCCAGAGAGGCCCCGGTCAGTTCGGCCACCTGCCTTCCTATCAGGGGGATATAGGCGCTCTCGTTGCGCTTGCCGCGATGGGGCACAGGGCTCAGGTAAGGCGCATCGGTTTCGAGGATGAGGTGTTCAAGGCC
>LSQX01131550.1_pt2 | contig 64040 bp, 57 predicted proteins | sample 654561 | NCBI WGS metagenome assembly LSQX01 (sample SAMN04489861, study PRJNA283612) | anaerobic digester metagenome | isolation source: 4 biogas reactors fed with cattle manure at either 37C or 55C with and... | place: Denmark: Kongens Lyngby | collected 2014
ATAAAAAGAACTTTATTCCTTTCCTTTTTCCTATTCTTCGTGGCCTTCGTTCCTGAGGCGGAGGGTCAGGAGCGCCGTGTAGCGCGCGCTGATCAGGCATTCGAGCAGCATCAGTATGTCGATGCCATCAAGCTTTATCGCAGGTCCTACAACAAGGTAAGGCGTAAGAACCGCGCGGAGGCAGGGCGGATCAGCTTCAATACAGGGGTGGCCTATATGCGTACTAACGATCCGCGGCGTGCCGAGATGCAGTTTAAGCGGGCCATTCGTATGAACTACCAGGAACCCGATGCGTATCTGTATCTGGCCGATGCCCTGGTGAGCAATGAGAAATTTGATGAGGCTGCTGCCAATTACTATAAGTTTATGGAAATGCTGCCTGACGACTGGCGCGGGCCACGGGGGCTGGAGACCATTGAAATCTCAAAACAATATGCTGAGGAGCTGACTCCTTTTGAGGTGGAAGCTGTCAGGGTTTTCAATTCAAGGGAGGACGATTTTACCTCTGCCTGGGGCGACCACCTGGGCAATGTGCTCGTTTTTGCCTCGAGCCGAAGTGAGGCGGTAGGCAAGGACAATGACCCCTGGTACGGGCGAAAGCATACTTCCCTGTTTGTATCCTACCTTGACAGGGCAGGGAAATGGAGTGCGCCTGAACTCCTTGATGAAGGTCCTGTAAATACGGAATACAACGAAGGCGCCCCCTCTACCAACAGCAGTGGGACGGAGTTGTTTTTTACGCGCTGCCTGGCCAGCGAGAATATTGAAATGGGCTGCAGGATCTTTGTTTCCCAGCGCCAGGGCGCCAACTGGGGTGAGCCCAGTGAAGTAAAACTGGTTACCGACAGCACGGTTACGGTGGGCCATCCGGCCATCAGCAATGATGAGTTGACTCTGTATTTTGTTTCGGATATGCCTGGCGGAATGGGCGGAAAGGATATCTGGTTTGCCCGTCGCAGAGCCCCCGGTGATGAATTTGGCCCTCCGCAAAATATGGGAGCACCCATAAATACGCCAGGAAACGAGATGTTCCCTTTTATTCACGAAGACGGCAGCCTGTATTTTGCATCCGATGGTCATGCAGGGATGGGCGGACTCGATATCTTTCACTCAGAGCAGACTCCTGAAGGGTGGTCAAAGCCTGAGAACTTAGGAGCCCCCGTGAACAGCCCCATGGATGATTTCGGGATGCTGTTCAAACCTGGCCTGAAACAGGGCTTTTTCAGCAGCAACCGCAGGGGCTCAAGAGGTTACGATATTCATTCTTTCTACCTGGCCCCTGTTGAATTTACAATTGCGGGTACGGTTAAAGATGACAGCACCCAGGCTGTGCTGCAAGGGGTCACCATTCAGCTGGTTGGCTCTGACGGGACCTTGCTTCAAACGGAAACCAACGATCAGGGGATGTTCCGCTTCGGGAAAGAACACCTGAAGGAGTTTACTTCCTATGAGATCCTGGCCAATAAAAACAAGTATTTTTCCTTTAGGGCACAACGCAGCACAGAGGAATATACCCGCAGCCATGATTTCGTGGTAGATATCAACCTTGAGCCTTTGCCTGTGACGCCCATTGCGCTGCCTGAAATTTTGTACGATTTTGGCCGCTGGGAGTTGCTGCCTCAATTCCGCGATTCACTTAACGGCCTGGTGCAGACCCTTAACGACAACCCCCAGCTTGTCATCGAGCTTGCCTCGCATACCGACAGCCGCGGTACGGAAGCCAGCAACGATACCCTGTCTCAGCGTCGTGCCCAGTCGGTGGTTGAATACCTTGTTGAGCAGGGAATAGACCCTGCCAGGCTGGAAGCCCGCGGGTATGGGGAGCGCAGGCCAAGAAACCTGAACCGCTCCATCACCCGTGATGGCACCACCTTCAGGGCAGGGGTAACCCTTACTGAGGATTATATCAACAGGCTTTCCACCGAACGGATGCGCGAAGCGGCCCATGCACTGAACCGCCGTACTGAATTCCGCATCCTGCGTGATGACTTTAAACCTCCTGAAAATCCTGAACAGCGGCAGCCCGTGCGGATTGACATTATGAATGAACCAGACGAGGATCCGCCCGACCAGGATTAGGTTGTTTTTATTCGTTGTGGAATGGTTTGCTGCAGCCGGGGGCTGCAGAGCCAAAAGATTTTATTCAGATAGCAGGGACTTATGAGCGGACAGGATAAATACAATAAGCGGGGCGTTTCCGCATCGAAGGAGGATGTCCATAAGGCCATCCGCGGGCTTGACAAGGGCCTTTTCCCGAAAGCCTTTTGCAAGGTAGTGCCAGACTACCTTGGAGGCGATCCGCTTTACTGTAATATTATGCATGCCGATGGAGCGGGGACCAAGTCTTCACTGGCATACCTGTACTGGAAAGAGACAGGCGATCTATCTGTTTGGGCTGGCATTGCCCAAGATGCAGTGGTGATGAACCTTGATGACCTGCTTTGTGTAGGTGCCACCGACAACATGCTGGTTTCATCCACTATTGGCCGCAACAAGAAACTGATACCCGGGGAAGTGATTGCAGCCATTATCAATGGCACCGAGGCTTTCCTTGAGAACATGCGTGCCCACGGCATTCACATGGTGCTCACCGGGGGTGAAACAGCCGATGTAGGCGACCTGGTTCGGACTGTAATCGTCGACTCAACGGTCATTGCGCGCATGCCCCGAAATGAAGTGATCAGCAACGAAAGGATTGCAGCAGGGGATGTTATCGTGGGCCTGGCAAGTTTTGGACAGACCACATACGAAAACACCTATAATGGCGGAATGGGCAGCAACGGCCTTTCCTCGGCCAGGCACGATGTTTTCAGCCATGCATACGCCAGACAATATCCTGAAAGTTTTGACCCCTCACTCGATAAGGATGTAGTATATACAGGCGCCTGCAAGCTCACCGATAGGGTGGAAGGTTCACCCCTTAACGCAGGGCAACTGGTGCTTTCGCCAACGCGGACCTATGCCCCTGTGATCAAGGCCATTTTCGGCCAATTAAAGGACGAGGTTCACGGTATGGTACACTGCAGCGGGGGCGGGCAAACCAAAGTATTGCACTTTATTGATCAACTGCACGTGGTGAAGAACGATCTGTTTCCTATGCCGACCCTGTTCAGATTGCTCCGTGAGCAGTCGGGAACTTCCCTGAGAGAGATGTACCAGGTGTTTAATATGGGCCATCGCATGGAGTTGTATGTAAAGCAAGAAAGGGCTGGAGAGATCATAGCCATAGCCGGAGCATTCAATATGGATGCACGGATAGTTGGCCACTGCGAAGCCGCCCCGCAAAAGAAGCTTACAATAACAACTCCTGAAGGCTCATTTGTTTATCCCTGATTTTTATTGCAGGTGTTTTTTCGTAACTTTGCATGCTAAAATTTTAACCCTGCATGCTGTTAGAAAAATTACATGCCATACATCAGCGCTATGAGGAAGTCAGCCGTCTGATCACTGACCCTGACATCGTTTCCGACATGAAGCGCTATATTGCCCTCAATAAGGAATATAAAGACCTTGGGCCCATCATTGAGGCTTACAGGGAGTACAAAAATATCCTGGACAATATTGATTCGACCAAAGAAATCCTCAACAAGGAAAAGGATCCTGAATTTAGGGAAATGGCCAAACTAGAATTGGATGAGCTGCTTGAGCGCGAAGAAAAGCTTGAGGAGGAGATTCGATTTCTGCTGATTCCTGCTGATCCCCAGGACGAAAAAAATGCCATTGTGGAGATTCGCGCAGGGACCGGTGGGGATGAAGCGGCCATTTTTGCAGGCGACCTGTATCGTATGTACCAGAAGTTTAGTGAGTCGAAAGGCTGGAAGATAGAGCTTGTGGATATGAACGAAGGCACCTCGGGCGGATTTAAGGAGGTGATCTTCAACGTGATGGGCGAAGGGGTGTATGGTATACTGAAATACGAGTCGGGGGTACATCGCGTGCAGCGGGTTCCCCAGACCGAGACCCAGGGCAGGGTGCATACCTCAGCCGCAACGGTCGCGGTATTGCCCGAAGCCGATGAGTTTGATGTGGAACTGAAGCAAAGCGACATTCGCAAGGATACCTTCTGTTCATCCGGGCCGGGGGGGCAATCGGTCAATACCACCTATTCCGCGGTGAGGCTAACCCATGTTCCTACAGGCATAGTAGTTTCCATCCAGGATCAGAAGTCGCAGATCAAAAACCTGGAAAAAGCCATGAGCGTGCTGCGCACGAGGCTTTACGACCTGGAGTACAAAAAATACCTTGACGAGATCTCGTCGAAGCGCAAGACTATGGTTTCGACAGGCGACCGTTCGGCCAAGATCCGCACCTACAATTACCCGCAAGGGAGAATGACAGATCACCGCATCGGGATGACCCTGTACAACCTTTCGGCCATTATGGATGGCGATATCCAGGAGATCATTGATGCCCTGCAGGTGGCAGAAAACGCAGAGAAACTAAAGGAAGGCGTGGTTTCTTAAAAACTACAGATATGACCCGACAGGAACTTGTACATCTTATCCGTCAGAAGAGGTCCTACCTATGTGTAGGCCTTGACAGCGATCTGGAAAAGATTCCCGGGTGGCTTCGGGAGGAAAGTGATGACCCCGTATTTGAATTTAACAAAGGAATAATAAACGCTACCATAGACTTTGCGGTGGCCTATAAGCCCAATCTGGCGTTTTATGAGAGCCGGGGAAGCCAGGGCTGGCAGAGCCTTGAAAAAACTATGGCGTATCTTGCCGCCCACCCCTCAGGGCCGGTATTTTCTATTGCCGACGCCAAGCGCGGAGACATCGGCAACTCGGCCACACAATATGCCAGGGCATTCCTTGAGCGGCTCGACTTTGATTCCATTACCGTTAATCCTTATATGGGTCAGGATACCCTGCAGCCTTTTTTGAACATAAAGGGGAAATGGGCCATTGTGCTGGCTCTTACCTCCAATCCCGGGGCAAATGATTTCCAGTTGTGGCAGCCCCAGTTGCCCATGCTCCTGGAAAGACTGGGTATCAAGACTGAGCAATGGAAGCGCTTTTTTGAGCTGATCATTGAGCAAAGTCAGCAATGGGGAACGCCTGATAATCTGATGTTTGTCGTAGGTGCTACGCGGCCTGAGATGCTGCAAAACATAAGGCAAATTGCTCCTGTACACTTTTTTCTGATACCCGGCGTAGGTGCACAGGGCGGCAGCCTGGAGGATGTTTCGCGCCTGGCCATGACCAAGGACTGTGGAATATTAGTCAATGTATCGAGAAATATTATTTTTGCCTCCAGTGGCAGGGATTTCGCGCAAAAGGCAGGGGAAGCAGCTCTTTCTTACCAGCAGCAGATGGAAAAACTTTTGGCTGAAAAGAAAGTGGTTTGATTGAACACATTGGGCTGATGATTGATTGCGGAAATAAATGGTGCCAGGCCATTTAGCGCCCAAGGTTGTTAAAGGGTCCCATCTTAGGGATCAGGGATAAGAAAAATAGCTTTAAGACTCTGAAGCTAAAGAAATTTTTCCAATTGCTTTTCCTGGCTTGAATTTGGAAATAAATCTCCTGTAATGAACTTCAGACAAGCATTGAATAACTATATTAGCAATCCATTTTTCCAATAAAACCATAATCATCAATCAAAAATTTTTAATACTGAAGCATGATGCAATTAAAAAGAGTTTTTTCCCTTTTAGTCTTTTTTAGCCTTTCCCTGCAGGTATCGGCCACCGAGGGCATGTGGTTGCCTGTATTGATTGGCAACAACATTGAAGAGATGCAGCGAATGGGCTTGCAGTTAACAGCCAGGGACCTGTACAACGAAGATGGTCCAAGCCTGAAGGATGCCATTGTTCGCTTTGGCCGTGGTTGTACGGGGGCGTTTATTTCTCCTGAGGGTCTGCTGATCACCAATCATCATTGCGGGCTGGGGCAAATTCAGCGTCACAGCAGCGTTGAAAATGATTATCTGACGCACGGATTCTGGGCAAAGAATAAGCAGGAGGAGTTGCCCAACCCCGGGTTAAGCATCACCCTTTTGGTGCGTATGGAAGATGTCACCGAGCAGGTTGTTCCAAAGCTTAGGGATGGGATGACCGAGCAAGAGCGTGCCTCTGCAATAAACCAGCTGACCAGGGAAATTGCACAGGCAGCCACCGAAGATGGGAAATACGAGACCCAGGTGGCACCTTTCTATTATGGCAACGAATATTTCCTCTTTGTTTACCAGGTTTATCGCGACGTCCGCCTTGTGGGTGCCCCTCCGGAGTCGATGGGCAGCTTCGGTGGCGACGAGGATAACTGGATGTGGCCACGCCATACGGGCGACTTTTCCTTATTCAGAGTGTATGCCAACGCTGATAATGAGCCGGCCGACTATAGCCCGGAGAACATGCCTTATCGCCCGGCACATTTCTTCCCTGTATCGAACAGGGGGGTCAGAGAAAACGATTTTACCCTGGTGTATGGTTTCCCCGGAAGGACTTCACAATACCTGACCTCGGATGCTGTAAGCTTTGTTTTGGAAAAGCAGAACCCCGTTTCCATTGACCTAAGGTCACGCACCCTGGATATTTATAACCAGGAGATGGGCGCAAGCGACCGGGTAAGGATTCAATACACTGCCAAACATTCGGGCGTTTCCAATTCGTGGAAGCGCTGGCAGGGAGAGATCCGTGGACTGGAACGCTTGGATGCTGTTGAACTGAAAAAGGAACTGGAGCAAGAATTTTCTCGCTGGGCTGCCTTGCCCGAAAATGCAGGCCGTTATGCCGGGCTGTTGGGCGCTTTTGAAAATTTGTATGAGGAAATCAACCCTTATCGCTATGCAACCACGCTTTATAATGAAGCAGGCAGACGGGTGGAGTTAATCCGTTTTGCCCAGAGCTTTGAAGCTCTGGTGAAGAAAAGCAAGGAGCGCAATGCCGACCCTGAGGAGATCAGCAAAATTGCTGAGCGCCTGAGCTTATCGGCATCGACATTCTTTAAGGATTATCACCTGCCCACTGATCAGCGTATACTGGTGGCTATGCTCGACCGTTATGTGACGCTTGCCGAACAGCCTTTGGTACCCCCGGTGCTGATGGAAATACGCCGCCAGTATGGCAGCGACTTGCAAAAATATGCTGACAGGCTCTTCTCGCGGTCCATCCTGGCTTCCGAAAGCAAGACAATGGATCTGCTGAATAACTATAAAGCATCAGATTACCGCAAGCTGGAAAAAGACCCCGCCTTTTCTTTGGCTATGAGCCTGGCAAACCATCACTCAGAACAAGTCAGGCCGGTAGAATCTAATCTGGACAGTAAACTGGATAGCCTTTACCGCCTGTACACTGCAGGTCTCAGGGAAATGCGCCCTGAGCAAAATTTCTTCCCCGATGCCAACAGCACCCTAAGGATTACTTATGGGAATGTGGAAGGCTCCTACCCGCGTGATGCAGTTAAATACCTGTACCGTTCGACGGCTGATGGAATTCTGGAAAAGGCTGCCAATACGCAAATACCCGACTACCGGATTCCCGCAAGGCTGAATCAGTTGATAAACAATAAAGATTTTGCACCTTATGACAGAGATGGCGATTTAATCATAAACTTCCTGGCCAGCAACCATACAACGGGCGGCAATTCAGGAAGCCCCGTCATCGATGGGAGGGGAGCCTTTATTGGCATCAACTTTGACCGTACCTGGGAGAGCACCATGAGCGATATCATGTTCGACCCTGAGCAATGCCGCAATATCACGGCCAACAGCCAGTACATCCTGTGGGTCATCGACCGCTATGCAGGGATGAAATACCTGCTGGATGAAATGGAGATCATCACAGAGTAGTTAAAGAATTAATTCAACCCCGGCAAAACGGCAGAAGTCGCTGAGTTCAGGAATGATATTCCCGTAAACCAGCGCCTGGTGGTTTCCCGGGGTTTTTTGCATCCACTCCATCAGGCTGGTATCCGTTTTGATGATGGCCTGTGTGCGGCAGAGGGCTTGATCACCCATATTGGTTTCGATGATCTGCCCGGTGATGGCATTAAGGCTTCTGAAGTCCTTCCCCGTCCGGAAGATGGTAACAGGCTCCTTCCTGAGCGATCCGCCAATGCCCACACTCAGGTCCGATTCCATATGGGTTGTCAGGGTGGTGTCTTCGGCTCCCGCCAGCATTTTGAAGGGAACTGTACAATGCGCAAGGGTAAGCAGGTTTTCCCCTGCATCAATGGAGGAAGGGTTGGCCATCCATGCAGGTTCACCGGTAAGCAAGCGGGCAACCAGCATGCTGAATGAGGCGTGGAGGTCGCCCTCACAAGAGGCCACAATGCCCTGGTCGTTGGTCAGTCCCATTCCCAGGCAGGCAGTGAACCGATGCTCTAGCAGGTCGAAGCACCGGATGGTGATGCCGTCCAGGCGGTAACGCCCAATGATTTGCTGCATAGCCAGGTAAACCCTTGAGGCATCGCCAAGGGCTTCGTCTTTGATCAGCACTTTTGCAGCCTTTTGCCTGACGGCCTCTTTTATTTCATCGGCGCTGGCTTCTTCAAGTATTTCATATTCCTCAACCAATTCCTGGATGGGGATTTTCACCAACTGTGTGCCAAAGGGGCCAAAGTCGCTGACCCCATCAGATGAAAGCAGCCAATGGGAGGGCTCTCCAACAGCACCAAGCCGGGCGCTATGAATGCGGCTAAAGGCCAGAGCCGCCCGTAGGAAGGCCTTAATTTGCTCGTGGATACTTGCTCCAGCGGGGGCATAAACCAGCTTAACAGGCCTTGTTTGGCTCACTACGGCATTGATTTCAATGGCTGCTGCCAGCGAGTTATTGCGGTTGTTGGCAAGCAGCATCACAGGGCAGGGGAGAAGCTCAATCGCTTGCTTCGCCAGCCGTTCCGTGCCTCCGGATCCTATTACCAGGATCAGGGCTTCAGGCTTTCCCGAAAGGGATTTTATTTGTTTTTCGAGCTGATTAGGATCGTTGAAATAACCCAGGAGTTGGATGCTGCTTCCGTATTCAGAAAATAGACCATTAAGGGGCTTTCCCCAGCGCGAAATAAGCTGGGCTTCCTTTTCAAAGGGCGAATACAATACTAGCTGAAAGATCATAGCTTTTCTTTTCTGTAAAAATAGGGGATTAAGTTGAATGGTGGAAAAGTTGAAGAGTTGAATGGTTGAACCCTTATTTTTAAAATCACAACAACGATAAGTCTGGCAACGATAACCACCACAGAAAAAATTCCTATCTTTGCCCGTTTTATATTTCATTCATACAAGGGGTTTTAACCCTGTTATCCTAATCTTTTTATTTTGGACTTTCTTGCTTTCAATTTTGATGAACGCATCATGGAGGGGATTGACGCCATGAATTATAAGGCGCCGACCCCCATCCAGCAAGAGGTGATCCCTGAGATCCTTCAGGGCAGCGACCTGATTGCCTGTGCCCAGACCGGCACCGGCAAAACGGCGGCCTTCCTCCTTCCGATGCTTCATAAGATTATTACCCGCCCCGTAGGTGACCACATTAAGGGGCTTATCATTGTGCCCACCCGTGAACTGGCCATTCAAATTTCCCAGCAACTGGAAGGGTTCTCCTATTTCTCGAATGTCAGTTCACTGGCTGTCTTTGGAGGTGGCGATGGCGCGACCTATTCCAATGAGAAGCGCGCCATGAGCCAGGGCGTTGACATCGTAGTATGCACCCCCGGCCGTATGATCAGCCATCTCAATATGGGCTACGTGAAAATGGACAAGCTGCAGTTCCTGGTGCTCGATGAAGCCGACCGCATGCTCGACATGGGCTTCTTCGACGACATCATGAAAATCATTTCCTATATCCCCAATAAAAGGCAGAGCCTGTTGTTTTCGGCTACGATGCCCCCCAAGATCCGGGATATGGCCAGGAAGATTCTTCAGAAACCCAAAGAGATCAACATCGCTGCGGCTACCCCGCCCGAGAAAATCAGGCAGGAGGCTTATGTGGTGTACGAAACCCAAAAGGTTCCCCTGGTCCGGGAACTGGTCCATAAAGATAAAGATCTGAAAACCATCGTCATTTTCTGCGACACCAAATCGATGGTGAAGCAGCTGAGCCGCGACCTGAAGAAAACCATCCGTTTGGTGGAAGAGATCCATTCCGATCTTGAGCAGGCCGAGCGCGAAGCGGTGATGAATCGCTTTAAGAGTAGGCAGACCAGGGTTTTGGTGGCTACCGACATTATCTCGCGCGGCATTGACGTGGAAGACATTGACCTGGTAATCAACTTCAACGTGCCACAGGATGCCGAGGATTATGTGCATCGCATCGGGCGCACAGCCCGTGCACAGGCTGATGGGAAAGCCTGCACCCTGATCGGTGAGAAGGAGCAGCGGCGTTTCGCTGCCATCGAACGTTTTTTAGGCAGGGAGGTGGAGAAGGTGACACTTCCTGAAAAACTGGGCAAGGGCCCGGAATATCAGCCCGAAAAACAGCCCCCTTTTCGGGGGCATAAACCCCATCACAACCAAAAATTTAATCAAAAACGACAGCAAGGCCGGGGCCAGCGACCAGCAGGGAAAGGCCAGCGGTCATCCAATAAACCTGTTTCCTAATTTAAACTGAAAACTATGCTACCCTTTCAGAAAAGATTGAGCAACTTTTTCTATGCGATCCTGAGCTTGCCGGCCACCGCCATGGGGTTTGGCCTTTCTGTTCAGATCGCCGCCCTGAGCTGGATCCTGCGCACCCAGTACGGGCTCGATATCCATGAAATAGGAATCGTATGGGCGGCGGGACCCATTGCCGGGATCCTGGGGCAGCCCATTGTGGGATTGATCAGCGATAAGGCATGGTTTTGGGGAGGACGGCGCAGGCCCTTCATCTTGATTGGTGGCTTGCTGGCCGGTCTGGCCATCTTTGCCCTGCCTCACATCGGAGCCATTGACTCTTTCCTGGGCATAGGCAGCATCATGGCCGTGGCCATCACCATTGCCCTGACGCTCGACCTGGCCATTAACATCAGTTTCAATCCTACCCGTTCAATCATCGCCGATGTTACGCCCGACGGCCCGCCACGCACCAAGGGTTATACCTGGATGCAGTCCATCTCCAACCTTTTCGGAAGCCTTGCCTATCTTGTTGGCGCCTTGTTTGGGAATTTTATTCTGATCTATGTGGGGGTAGCTGTTATCCTGCTGTTCTCCATCATCCCGGTTTTCTTTATCGAGGAGCCCCGCCACCTGGAAGAGGAAGCCAAAGAAGGGGATGAGCCTGTGAAGGAGACCAAAACCCAGTGGGGCGAACTCTGGAAGATCTATATTGCCCACGGCTTTAGCTGGCTGGGCATCCAGACGATGTTCATTTATGCCATCATCTTTATTGAAAAGAGAATCAATCCCTATTCTCCTGGTGCAGACGTAGCCACCACTGACCTGGTTACCGGGCAGATCATCGGCTGGTCGTTCTTTTTGCTGAATGCCGTGGGTGCCATCTGGCCCATTTTTGTGCTGGAGCCCATCTCCCGAAAAATTGGAAGGGTAAAGACCCACGTGATGGCTGTGGCCATGATGGCACTCGGCTATTTTGCCATTGTCTTCTTTGCAAAAAACCAGATCAGCCTTTACGTGCTGATGGCTTTCCTGAGCTTTGGGTGGGCGGCAGTGGTCTCCTTGCCTTTCGCCATCATGTCCGAAAAAGTTAACCGGGCACGGATGGGCTTCTTCATGGGCATCTTCAACCTATCCGTGGTACTTCCCCAGCTGGTGGCCAGCTTTGTGATGGGATTTGTGATCAAGGCCCTTGCTGACCCCCGCACCGTGTTCATCATCAGCGGCATCAGCCTGTCCATTTCGGCATTCCTCTGGATATTCGTTTCCGAAGGAAAGAAAAAGTCAGTACCTGAGGTTGAAATCCAGCCCCAGGGAATCAAGCATTGATAGAGCTATCATCCTTTTAGGAAATTAAGAAAAAGGCTGCCTCCAAACCATGGGGCAGCCTTTTTCTTTCCCTTGACGGGCACGGATTTTACTGCCACCGCCATCCAGACATAGTCTTTAGTTCAAAAAATCAGGGGCCTGGCTTCAATCAAATTCCTTTGCGGAATTATTGTGAGACTTTTTTAACGCTGCTAAACGATTTTTACTGGTTTCATCGCCATTCATTCCATCACTGCGACTTCATTTTTTCTGAAAGCCAAAACAAGCAATATGACTTGGCAATTTAATATTTCACCTAAGAACTTTCCTAAGGCTACAAGCCATCCTGCTCCTCTTCTGAGTCATTTCAGAGTCGTAGTTCAAACGTAGTTAACACGTAGTTAACACGTAGTTAAGACGTAGTTTAACCGTTTTCACACGTTTGAACTACGTTTAAAATACGTTTTATCTACGTTTTATCTTAGGATTTGAAACAGTTCAAAGGCTGCCTGTTTACCTGCCTGGGAATGTTAAATACTGCCTTGAAGGTTTGGAGGAAAGCCGAAAAGTTCGATTATTTCAGTGAACCAATAAAAAAAAGAGACCGCCTCGACTGTAGAGACGGCCTCTTTTTATTGGCGGTAAGTTTTATTAATCCAGGATGGTGACCCAACCGTGGGTATCTGGTTCTTCTCCGTATTGAATATTCAGCAACTTCTGGTAAAGTTTTGTGGAGATGGGGCCTGCATTGCCGTCTTTCGAGAAATGGTATTCCTTGCCGGTCTCACGAACTACGATCTTTCCAATGGGTGAGATGATGGCTGCGGTGCCGCAAGCGCCGGCTTCCTCGAAGCCTTCCAGTTCATCCACGGCCACTTGGCGGCGTTCCACCTTTAAGCCCATTTCTTCAGCCAGCTGCATCAGGCTCATATTGGTGATGGAAGGCAGGATGGACTGGGATTTAGGGGTTACATAGGTATTGTCCTTAATGGCGAAGAAGTTAGCCGGGCCTGCTTCGTCAATGTATTTCTTTTCTTTTGCTTCCAGGAAGATTACGGAAGCATAGCCTTCTTTTTTGGCCCGCTCGGAAGCGGCGAGGCTGCCGGCATAGTTTCCGCCAACCTTGATATGCCCAGTGCCAAGCGGGGCAGCCCGGTCGTAATCGTGAACGATCTGCATGGTTACCGGGTTGAAGCCTTCCTTGAAGTATGGTCCAACGGGGCCTACAAACACCATAAACAGGTACTCCTTAGCGGGGCTAACGCCAACCTGCACGCCCGTTCCGATAAGCAGGGGGCGGATATAAAGCGATGCACCATGGCCATAGGGGGGGACAAAGCGTTCGTTCATTTTTACGGCTTTGCTGACCATCTCGAAAAAGAGTTCTTCAGGAACCTGTGCCATCAGAACGCCTTCTGCTGATTTGCGGATCCTTTTGGCATTTTCCTGCCAGCGGAACAAGCGAATCTTGCCATCCTTTCCACGATAGGCTTTCATGCCTTCAAAGGCTTCCTGTCCATAATGCAAACAAGTGGCTGCCATATGGATGTTAATGATCTCGGATGAGGAGACTTCCACTTCACCCCATTTGCCGTCACGGTAATAGCAACGCACATTGTAGTCCGTCTTAAAATACCCGAAAGGGAGTTTTCCCCAGTCTATGTCTTGCATGTCAATATATAATTTAAAAAGTTAGGAATAATTACTCTTTGCTTGCTAAATTATAACAAATTTTTCTTCTTTCCTTGGTTTCTGATTAAATTTTTTCGCAAAAAGGGCTATTATTGGTTATACCTTGTAATGGCGTCCATCAGGCTTGTCATTTTTTCACGCATGGAGGCCGGGCTGCCCTCATAATTGTTCACAATCAGGGCAAAAGCAAGTGTTTTTCCATCCCTGCTGCGGGTATATCCTGCATAGGATCTGGCATTAGCCAGGTAGCCACTCTTGGCCCTCAGTACGTTTTCTGAAGGGGTCCCTTTGAAGCTTCCCGCAATGGATCCTGTACGTCCGGCCAGGGGCAGGCCTGAGATGAATGTTTCGCCCACAGAGCTTTGGGCTGTTATACGGAGTGTTGTAGTCAACTGCTTGGCTGTCAGGCGGTTTGAGGGTGAAAGGCCACTGCCGTCATAAAGAAACATACCCCTCGTGTCCAACCCTCTTTCATCCCAGTATTCCTTCATGGCCTTGATCCCGGCATCGGTGCTGCCTTCTCCTTTTAGGATGCGGCCAATTGTTTTCAGCAGGTTCTCGGCATAGGTGTTCACGCTGTTGAGGTTGGTATGCCCTGCAAGGCTTGCAAGGGGAGGGGAGGTCCAGGTGCTGAGTAATTGTACCGATTTAAGCCTTGTGATTTCTTCAGCCTTCAGGTCTCTGACGGAAACAGCTAGTATTTCTGAATCAGGAATAATTTTCGAGAGGAACTCGCTGAAGCTGGCAGCTACGAAAAAAGGGGGATCGGGAATGCTGCCTTTTACAGGGAAATTATTGCTTCCCAATGGAACGGTACCTTTCAGGGTGCGCTGCATCTGGTAAGGCCCCCCAAAAATGTACACTTGGTCGCCTGAGCCCCTTTTGCCTGTTGTCACCTGGTTAATCAACTCCATGCCGGGGACAGCGGGTTCGGTAAACAGCACTGCGGCCGGCAATCCTTCGGTTTGGGCAGGCTTAAAGTAGACTGTGTAGAGATTATCATTGGCTGTAAGGCCGCTGGCTCCGGCGCCATAATAGTTGCCCATATCCTCCCATATCCATTTTCGGGGAATCAGTTCATCATCAAATACATTGGCATCTGCAATGACACGGCCCGAAATTCTTTTGATCCCTGCAGCCTGCATATCTTTTAACCAGCGAGCATATACCCTGTTCAGACTCAGTGAATCATGCAGGTTAGAAGAGCCAAAGGCAGGATCACCGCTGCCCCTGATCACCAGGTCGCCATGCAGGGTTCCATCGGCATCCAGTTTGCCCGAATACCCCAGGCTTGTTTCATAACGATATTCAGGCCCCAGCATCAGCAGTGCGGAAGCTGTGGTCAGGATTTTTTGGGTGGAGGCAGGAACAAGGCCCAAATCCTCTTGATGAGAGACCAGGGTTTGCCCGCTGGCCACATCCACCACGCAAACACCCCAGGAAGCATGTTTTAGTGCTGGATCTCTGGAAAACTGCTCAACTGCAGTTTTAAGGGAAGTGGCTGTCCGGGAAGATTCTGACGAAGTGAACGAAAACAGGAAGGCCGCGAAAAAAAGAAGGACAGGCAGTGGTTTTCCGTTATTCATCAGCAGACTATTTTTTTGTTCGCTCAGGAAATGGTTTCCTGAGCCTTGTTAATTCTTTCCAAATACCGAGACGTTGATGTAACGGCGTGGGTTCTTCCTGATATCTTCAAGCAACAGGTCCAGGTTCCTTGAGGTGGTTTCGAGGTTACGGTAAAGTTCTTCGTCGTTTACCAATAAGCCCATGCTTCCTTCTCCCCGCTGGATCTTTCCTATGGTCAGGGATAAGGCTTCCATAGTGGAATTGACCTCAGCCATGGTGCGTCCGAGTTCAAGGGCGGCAAGGGTATCGCTGATGGTTGAGAAGTTTTGGAGGATGTTGGTAATGGTTTGGTTATTATCCTTCAGGTTGGCGGTGATGGATTCGGCATTGGCCATAATGGCGGCAAGGCGGTTTGACTGCTGATCTACGGTCACCATGGTATTCTTCATGCTTTCAATGCTCAGGCTAAGGTTCTTACGGGTGTCCTCGTTGAAAACAAAATTTATGGCAGTCAAAACCGAGTCAATACTAAGCAGGAGTCCTTCAGCTTGCTGTTTGAGAGGGCCGAACTGCTGCCCCACATCTTCCATAAGGGAAGAGGAGGTTTTGGAGATAAGGGTGTCGCCATTTGAAACCCTTTCGGGCGCATCGCCCAGAAGGAGTTCAATTTCGCGAAACCCCATAAAATCACCTCCTTTCAGGTGGGCCACTGAGTTTTTTGGAATGGCAATATCTTTGTTCAGGATCAAACTGACCATAATTCTGCCCGAGCCATCGGGGTGAAAGGTGATTTTCTGTACTTGCCCGATCTTAACCCCGGAGACAACAACGGGGTTGGTCTCCACCAGTCCTGAAACATTATCATATTCAGTAATCAGGGTGATCTGTCGGGAAAAGAGATCTTTTCCTTTAAGGTAGGATAAGCCCCAAATAAACAGGAACAGGGTCAGTGTTCCCAGAAGGCCGAGTTTAGCTTCTCTTGAAAATTTCAAAATGGGAGAATTAAGGGTTAGTTTTAAACTGGTTCAACAAGCGGAGTGCTTCAGCGGGGCTTATCCGCTGGTTGTTGTGAAAGGCCACCACAAAGGCATCCTTAAAGCCTGCCATCTGCACCTGGTCCTGGATCACTGCAGCATCCTCGAGGGTCATCACATTGCCTACAGTATATTTGTACAGGCCATCCTGGAAATAGTAATCAACCTGCTCCAGGTCTTTAAATTCCGGGGCATCCAATGGTTTTTTTTCGCGCGTGGAGGCAAACTGCACCTTGAAAATGATCTGGGGGCTGTTTTCTGTGGTTTCCCGGGCGGGGCCGGTAGCGGCAACAGCAGGTTTGGGGCTGACAGGCCCGGATTCTTCAGGGGTTTCAGTATGTTGTGCCAGGAGTTGCTGATCCCAGGAGGCAGCAATCTGGTCTTGCTGGGTTTTATAATCGCGAAATGCCCTGAAAATGGCCGATGCGATATGATCCTGGCCCTCTGCCGAAGCAAGGTAGGCCTCTTCACGTGCATTGCTCAGGAAGCCTGCCTCCACCAGGATAGCAGGCATGGTGGCGCGGTAGAGCACAATAAACCCTTCCTGTTTTACGCCGCGGTCTACTCGTTTGGCCCTTTCCCTGAACTGGTCCTGCACCAGGGAGGCCAGGTCGAGGCTACGGTTGAGGTATTCATTCTGAAAAAGGGTAAAGATAATATTCGATTCGGGAGAATTGGGATCATAGCCATCGTAAGTCTCCAGGTAATCCTCCTCATAGAGGATGGCAGCGTTTTCTTTTTTGGCCACCTCGAGGTTGGCACGGCTGCGGTCAATTCCCATCACGAATGTTTCGGAGCCATAAGCAGAGGAATTGCGCGCGCTGTTACAATGGATGGAAATGAAAAGGTCGGCATGGTTCTCGTTGGCAATCTGTGCTCTGCGGTGCAATTCCACAAAAACATCCGTATCGCGCGTGTAAATGACCTTTACGTCTGAAAAGTTTTGCTTGATGTAATCGCCAAGCTTTAATGCGATGGAAAGGGTGATGTTCTTCTCCTGTGTCCTGCTTCCAACAGCACCAGGGTCCTTGCCCCCGTGGCCTGCATCAATGACCACCGTGCGAACAAAACCCCGGCGGTCAGCAAAAAGCTCTGCCGGCAAGGAGACCAGCAGCAATGAGATACCAAAAATTATTAAGAAACGTTTCACCTTTATTAAGCAATTTTTTAGTTAGTTTTGCCCATGCTAACCATTGGTAATAATACGCAACAGGCCCATTCTTATTATACAAAAGTAACATTAAATAAAATTGGGTACAAACCTGGGATTTAAGTTTTTTGCCTTACTGCTCTTCCTCATTGTTTTGGTAGGGCAAATGAAGGCGGCAACAGCAGGCGGGCTCAGTGCTCAGCCCCTGCAGCTTCCCGATACTGTACCTGCCCGTACCCGCTCAAGTGCTCCTGTTGATTTGCCCGATAGCCTGGCCAGGTCAGGCTATCCTGCAAACCCTTTGTTGGTATCCGATACCATTCCCGGTACAAATACCCTGCCAGACTCACTGCTTGGGCAGGAAGCCCCCAGGCACAGGGGATCGGGAACCATCCTGGATGCACGCGTCGATTATTCCTCTGTCGACAGTATGTTTTTCAACGTGCGTGAACGTAAGGTTTATTTGTACGGCACAGCTGACCTGGTATATGGAGAGATACACCTGGAGGCAGGTTATGTGGAGATCGATTTTAGGCGCAATGAACTGTATGCCAGTGGAATAAATGACTCAACAGGGGTGCTGCACCAGTTTCCCGTCTTTACAGAAGGTGACCAGTCTTTTCAGTCAAAAGAGATGTGGTATAATTTTGAATCCAAACGCGGAAGGACCTTTCAGGTGTTCACTGAAGAAGCCGACGGCTTCCTCCACGGGGAAGTGGTGAAGATTCAACCCTCGAAAGTGATCCATGTCCAGGACGGGAAATTTACCACCTGTGATGACCCCGATCCCCACTTTCACATTGGCTTCCGAAAAGCCAAGATTATTCCTGAAGACAAAATCATTACCAGTCTTGCCTTTTTAGTCATTGAAGGGGTGCCTACCCCCCTGGTCGTTCCTTTTGGTTTTTTCCCCAACAAGCGTGGGCAAGCTTCGGGAGTACTGATGCCTTCTTATGGTGAGACCACCAATAGGGGATTTTTCCTTGAGAACGGTGGTTTCTATTGGGGTATCAATGATTATGTCGATCTCTCGCTGCGGGGCGACATTTATACCCGCGGAAGCTGGGCCGCAAAAATAGGGTCTAATTACCGGGTGCGCTACCGCTATTCGGGCTCGTTGAACCTTACCTATGCCATCAACATCCTTGGGGAGGAAGGTCTGCCCGATTATTCGCGCAACCGCGATTTTCGTGTGGTATGGAATCATAGCCAGGACCCCAAGGCAAGACCCAACAGTGTTTTCAGGGCCAACGTCAATGCCGGGAGCTCACAGGCCAGCAGGTTTAACCCTACCTCCGAACAAGACTACCTGTCCAATACTTTCTCATCCAACGTTTCCTATACTGCCAACTGGGCTGGGCGTTATAACTTCTCGGCCAACTTCAGGCACAGTCAGAACACCATCAATAAATCCGTCGATTTGAGCCTTCCTGAAATCGCTTTCAGCGTAAACCGCCTGCATCCCTTCAGAAGGAAGGACTCAAGGGGTGAGCCGAAGTGGTATGAGAACATCACCATGAATTATACTATGAACGCCCGCAACGAGATTCATACGGTCGATTCCCTGCTTTTTCAAAAGGAAACCTGGTCGCGCTTCCGCAATGGGGTCAGCCATGCCATTCCCATCAGCCATTCCACCAGGGTCCTGAAACACTTCAACCTGAGCAACAGTTTCAATTACAATGAGCGCTGGTATTTTTCCACCATTGAACGCGACTGGGACCCTGAGGCGATGTATGTGCAAGGGGGCGATACCCTCTTTGGCAGGGTGGTGACCGATACGGTGCCGGGCTTCAGGGCTGCCCGCGATTTTAACTACAGTGCCAGTCTGAACACCCGCCTTTACGGGATGGTGCAGTTTCGCCGCGGGCCCATCCTGGCCGTGCGCCACGTGCTCTCTCCCAACTTGAGCTTTAATTACAGGCCTGATTTTGGGAGCCCATTCTGGGGCTATTACAAGAATTATTATAATCCCCTGGAGGACCGTGATGTTCAATACTCCATCTTCGAACAGGGGATTTACCAGGGACCCCAGGCCAACCGCTCGGGCACCCTGAACTTTTCCCTGGGAAATAACCTGGAAATGAAAGTCAGGAACCGCCGTGACACCACAGAACGCGGAGAACGAAAGATCGCCCTGCTCGACAATTTCTCCATCAACGGGGGTTACGACATTGCACGCGATTCCCTTAATTTCTCCGATATCAGGGTTTCTGCCCGCACCAGGCTGTTCAATAATTTTGACATTACCTATTCCAGCGGCTGGACTGTTTATGATACCGACTCGTTGGGGCGAGCCATCGACCGTTTCCTGTGGGAGTCACAGAACAAGCTGCTTAAACTGAACAACACAAACTGGAGCCTGAGCTTTAATTATTCGTTGAGTTCAAAGGCTCAGCCCAGCAGCACCGGGGGCAGCCAGCTAAGGGGACCTGCAGGCCAAATGCCCGGGGGACAGGAAGGCCTGGACAGCGGCGGGGTCGAACCAGGGGCTGAGTTTCAGGGCGAAGATGTTTTGTTGCCAGGTCCCCCCGCTGTCGATTATACCGTGCCCTGGTCGCTTCAGTTTGGCTATACCTTTAATTACAACTCACGCTATAATTACCGTGATGAGCGTTTCGACCGAAACCTGGTTCAGTCGCTGAATGTCAATGGGACAATTAACCTTACGCCCAAATGGAGGCTGGGCTTCCGCTCAGGATACGATTTTGAACGAAAGGAAATTACCTATACCTCGGTTGACCTCTACCGCGACCTCCATTGCTGGGAGATGACCCTTAACTGGATTCCCTTCGGCTTCCGAAAAAGCTATAACCTGACCATTCGGGTAAAATCACAAATGCTGCAAGACCTGAAAGTCACCAAGCGGACCCACCACCTCGACAATGCATTCCAGACTTTCTGACCATGAAAAAAGCCTCTGAAACGGGCGATCCCTGTGCTCAGCCGCGTTCCTGCCCGGGGCCCTTTGGGTAAATAATGCCAATATTGAAATGTTTTTCAGAAATTCTTGCGGGTGATTAAAAAAAAATTAGAATATTTGCATGTTGATTAGGAAGGGAGGCCCTGAGGTATAAAAACCTGGATCTCTTTCCTCTTCTTTCATTCCGATTTTTATTTTACATTTGCATAATCATTAAAAAAACCATCAACTCGTATGAAAACAGTTATTCAGATTGTTTTAGCCCTTGCCATTTTGGTGCTTGGATACCTGATTTATGACAGCATCATGGAACCGGTACGCTTCAAAAAAGAAGCAACGCGCCGTGAAGCTCGTATTATTGATCGGTTGAAAGATATCCGCACGGCGCAAACGGCCCATCGCACCCGATATGGTACTTTCCTTGGCGATCTCGATTCGTTGGTTCAGTTTGTCAAACATGACTCCATTGTGATCCTTAGGGCTACCGGTACTGTACCCGATTCCCTTACAGAAGCCGAAGCCGTTCGCCTGGGCATCGTGCAAAGGGACACCATCTGGATGCCTGCCAGGGATACCCTCCTGGCTCATGCCAGGTACCCTGTTGATTCATTGCCTTACGTCCCTTTCAGCGGCGGGAAAAAGTTTAACCTCTCGGCCAGCATGATTGAAAGAGGCATGGTGAAATTGCCCGTTTTTGAGGCTTACACCCTCCCCGAAGATTACATGAAGGACCTTCAATATCTTATTTACTATACCCGTTTGGATGGCCTGAAGGTAGGTTCTCTGGTAGAAGCTTCAACCGACGGAAACTGGGAGTAACATTAACAGTATGTCTGGCCCTTTTCGTAAGACAGTTAGTATTGTCGACAAACAATTTTTGCCAGGGTCGGAAAGAAATGAAATATTATCCATCGAGCTTTCGCTCGATGGATTTTCTTTTGCAATCCTCGATCCGCGGCACTTCCGGTATTTGATGCTCGAATCGTATCAATATGAGCCCGGCATACCTGCTGCTGATTTCCCCGGTCATCTCGAGCGATTCATCAGCGATTATCCCCTTCTGCTCGGCTCCTTCGAACGGATTAGCGTGGCTTGGTTTCAGCCTCAATTCACCCTGGTGCCTGCCGATCTCTTCCTGCATTCGGGCAGAGATTCCTATCATCATTTCACAGGCGACATCCCCCAAGGGTATGAACTGAAAACCGATAAGCTCAACAACCTTGGAGCTTATGGGCTGTATCCCTTTCCCGAGATGATCCGCAAGCGGATTGAGTTCCTGTATCCTTCCCACAGGGTCAGGCATACCGCCACGGTGCTAATCGAAAACCTCCTCTCTGCCTTGCGCCTGGGTGAGGATAAAACCGACCTGGTCCTTTATATCCATAAGGGGCACTTCGAGTTCCTGCTTTTTGAAGGCGACAGGCTTGTTTTTTATAACTCTTTTGCCTATAAGGCATTCGATGATTTATTGTATTTCTTGTTTTTTGTCCTCGAGCAGTTTCAGCTCGATCCCCACAAGCTCGAAGCCTTGCTTGCAGGGGAGATCAGCCTCGACGCCAAGGAGTATGATTATCTTGCCCAGTATTTTAAGAAGACGGGCTTTGTGGGCAGGAGTGATGTCTATAAATACGGGCCTGAATTTGATGACATCCCGCATCACACCTTTTTCAACCTCCTTCACCTGAACACATGCGGATAATTGCAGGAAAATACCAGCGCAGGATCATTCACCCACCGGCCAACCTCCCGGTCAGGCCTACTACTGATCTGGCAAAGGAAGCTTTGTTCAATGTGCTGAATCACCATTTTGATTTTGAAGGACTCAATGTCATCGATTTGTTTTCAGGAACGGGAAGCATGGCTTACGAATTTGCTTCCCGTGGCGCCAACGAAGTTATCGCGGTGGATGCCAACTTCAAGTGCTATGAGTTCATCAGCAAAACCATCAGGCAATTTGAATTCGAAAATATGAAAGCCGTTCGTGCCGACGTGTTCCGATTCCTTTCTTACTGCCGCCCGGGCTTTGATATCTTCTTTGCCGACCCGCCCTACGATATGGAAGGCATTGAACGCATCCCCGAAGCCGTTTTTTCGCGTGACCTGCTGAAGCCGGGCGGATGGCTCATCCTGGAACATCCTGCAGGGGCGGATTTCACTCTTTTCCCACAGTTCAAGGAAGAAAGAAAATACGGGAAAGTGCATTTCTCCTTTTTTGTAAAACCAGCCACCGAATAAAAATCCCAAGCCATGAAACCCATAGCCTTATTCCCCGGAAGCTTTGATCCCATCACACGAGGACACGAATCCATCGTGGTGAGGGCCATCCCCCTGTTCGAGAAGATCATCATTGCCATTGGGCATAACTCCGAAAAACAGGGCTTGTTCCCCGTCGAAAAGCGTATGGAGTGGATCCGCCTGGTCTTTAAGGATCATCCTTCGGTGGAAGTCATTGAATACCAGGGGCTCACCGTTGATCTTTGCCGTAAGCTTGGGGTCAGGTTTATCCTGCGTGGTCTCAGGACCAGCGCCGACTTTGAGTTTGAGCGCAGCATCGGCCAGATGAACAAGAAAATGCATCCCGATATCGAAACGGTATTTATGCTCACCGTGCCCGAACACACCGCCATCACCTCTTCCATCGTCCGCGACATCATCCGAAACGGAGGCGACGCCTCCCAGTTTGTCCCCGATCAGGTGAAATTTTGACCCAGCATCCCCGGGCATTGCCGCTTTTTTTCTTTCTAAACGCTAAACGCTCATTTGTAGCGTGTTGTGTAATTTTATCCTTATCCTGGGATGATTCAAGGTCGTTTATGGGCAAATTCATATTTGAATATTAACCGTAGTTAAACCGTACTTTAANNNTAAAGTACGGTTTAACTACGGTTTAACTAAAAACAATGTCCCTACTGATAACGGCCAAGGAATGGTTGCATGACCCGGGTGGGTCCACTTTCGGGAAAAAGAAAATGCATCCTTAGGGAAAAATGCTAAGGCCAGCGGGCTGGGATGGGCAGGCGGGTTTAAAGCATTTTTTCATGAAAGGCAGTAAGGACCAACTCCCTTACAGAGCCGAATACATTGGTGAAGATCCCGGGGAGCTTGTCCTTATCTACCCACTCAGCCCTCGTTATGTTTTCCTGAATTTGTGGGGTGGGTGTTTTGGTGGAGGTTGTGGTCATAAGAAACCAGCCGGATTTCTTCAAGGCCCAGGTATTTTCTTTCAAGGGGAATGCGTGGAATGTGCAGGGCAGGGGGGCAATGATGCTGAGCCGGTCTATTCCGCATTCTTCCTCCACTTCGCGCAAGGCGGTTTCTTCAGGCGTTTCTCCGTGATCGGGATGGCCTTTGGGGAGGTCCCACTTGCCCTGGCGGAAGATAAAAAGGAGCTGCCCTTTTTGATTGGTGACCAAGCCGCCCATAGCTTCCCGTGGGACAAAAAAAGAAGCCACGTGGCTGAGGAGCCAAAGGGGGTCAGATGATTTTAAGACCATTCTTGTCCCTGCTGGTCCTGTCACAAAACGGCTGAAATGTTCCCGGAAAGGAAGTGGCTGATGGGGTTCAGCGCTTATTTCAAGGCTTCCTTTAACCGAGTCATTTAAGTGCGTGATCCTGATTTCTTTATCAAGGAGGTATATGGTGTTCATATGGAGTTTTTTTTCAGGATGTTCAGGATTTTTTCAAATTTGAATGGGCAATTGGAAAGTTACTAAAATTTGGTGTAGGTTTGTAATATGAAATGTGACAGTGAAGTTGCCCGTATCATTGCCAGTTTATTGCTTCAGAGTAAGGCCGTAAAACTGGATGCCCAAACGCCGTTTACCTGGGCTTCGGGGATCAAATCTCCTATATATTGCGACAATCGTCAGACCTTGTCCTTTCCGCAGGTCAGGCGGCAGATCGCCCTGCAGTTCAGCAGGCTCATCCGCGAGCACTATCCGGATGCGGCAGTGATAGCTGGTGTTGCAACGGGTGCCATCGCCCACGGCATCCTGGTAGCTGAAGAGATGGGCTTGCCCTTTGTTTATGTGCGCAGCGCTGCCAAAGGCCATGGTATGGGAAACCAGGTGGAAGGCAGGCTACTGAAGGGGGAGAAGGTTGTGGTGATTGAAGACCTTGTTTCGACGGGCATGAGCAGCCTTGCGGCAGTGAAGGCTTTGCGCGAGGCAGGTTTTGTAGTGAATGGCATGCTGGCCATTTTTTCGTATGAATTGCCTGAGGCTGCCGGAGCGATGCAGGAGCATGGCATTGATTTAATGACTTTGAGCAATTACACCTGCCTGCTCGATACTGCCCTGCAGGAGGGCAGGATCAGCAGAGAGGAGCTTGAGCTGCTTTCGAAATGGCGCGAAGACCCCTATGCCTGGGGTAAATAGGTTATACCAATTTTTCTGTGAAACATTATGACAAAATTCCAAAGTAAGCGCGTGCTTGTTCATGCAGCCCATCAGGAAGTATATCATTTTTTGAGTGATTTTCGTAACTTCAAAGATTTGATGCCGCCCCAAATCGTTGACTGGCAGGCCGATGAAGACAGCTGTTCGTTTACCATACAGGGAATGGCCAGCCTGGCGATGCGCATAAGGGAAAAAGTCCCTTTTCAAAATATCCACATTGCTGCTGAGGGCGATAACCCCATCGACTATACCCTTGACTGTAGCGTGGAGCCCGGGCAGGAGAACAGCAGTCTGGTGGAAATAGTGTTTGTTGCTGAGCTGAACCCTTTCCTTAAAATGGTCGCATCGGCGCCTTTACAGAACCTGGTCGATATGCTGGCTGATAAGCTGGAGGAGATTTTCTCGGCCGGGTCAAAATAGAAAGCTTATTTCCTTGATATCATACCTCATCTGCCGACCATCGCTAAGTTGGATAAGGATACGTCCAAATTCGTCAATCCCTTTTATCACCCCGGAAAAGATCCCGTTTTTGTCTGAGAAGCGCCTGGTTTCTTCAAGTCCAAGCAGGTGGGCAAGGTAGGTTTCCCTGATCAGGGCGTTGTTTTTTTCGCGAAGAACCCTGTACCATTTCATGATGGAGTCATAAACAAGCTGGAAAGCGGTATTCAGTTCATAAGGCTTTCCAGCAATGGTTTTCAGTGAGATGGCCAGGGGAGCTTCAGGCGAGAAGCGCTCCTGGTTGATATTGATGCCTATGCCTGCCACGCTAACTTTAAGCTGGCTGCCCATGATCTGGTTTTCAATCAGGGTTCCTGAAACTTTTCGGTTTTTACAGAAGATGTCGTTGGGCCATTTGATGAGGACGGGCTCGCCAGGTGGCAGCAATAGTGCGATGCCATCCCTGACTGCGAGGGCGAGGGCTTGGTTGAGGAGGAACTGGCTTGCTGGAGGCAGGAAAACAGGGCGTAGAATGACCGAGAAAGTCAGGTTCTCGCCCGGCTTGCTTTCCCAGCTTGATTGTCCCTGGCCACGTCCTGCCGTTTGGTCCTTTGCCAGGATTACAGTTCCCTCGGCAGCAGGCAATTGCTTCAGCAACCGAAAGGCTTCACGATTGGTTGAATCGGTAGCCTCCATGTGGATGATCAGGGGTTCAGGAGCTGCCATTTTTCAAAAGAAAGGACAAAATTAGTCAATTATGGGCTCTTAACAATTATTCGCAAAAATGTTAAAACATTATGTGCGTAAATAATGTTAAATTTGCAGGTAATATTAACATCCCCGGAATGGTAAAACCCAAAAAGAAAGACGAAGCACAAACCCTTGTTGATTCGATAGTTAAAGGAATTCAGGAAAAAAAAGGACTTGAAATTGTAATACTGGATTTGGCTAAGCTGAATTCAACCGTATGCGATTATTTTGTTATTTGCCATGGCAGTTCAAGGCCTCATGTGGGGGCCATCGCCGATTCGGTAGAAGCTGAGGCCAGGAAGGCAACAGGGTATGGTCCCCGCCGCCGCGAAGGCTTTTCCAATGCCGAATGGATTTTACTTGATTACCTGGACGTTGTAGTGCATGTCTTCCAGGAGCCGGTTCGACAATTTTACAAGCTGGAAGCCCTCTGGGCCGACGCACCCCGCACCCTGGTAGAGGGAGAATAAATTACAATTGCTTAAAATTTCATCTGCAACTGAATGAGTACGGATAATAACAACAATACGAGCAAAAAACCCAATGACCCCAAAACCGGTGCGCCAAAGGGGGGCAAAGGCCAAAAAAAGCCCGGATTCAACTTTTATTGGATTTACGGGATTCTTGCGGTTTTGCTGATCGCCTTGAACTTCTTCAATTGGGGCACTTCCACCGTTGAGATTTCGCAGCAGCGTTTTGAAGTTGAAATGCTGCCCACCCGGGATGTGGAAAAACTGGTGGTAGTGAACAACGAGATGGTAGAGGTTTTTCTGAAGCAGGACAAGCTTGACCAGGAGAAATATGAGGATTTGGAAGGCCGGGGCACGAGCACTGTGGATGCCCTGCGCCCTCATTATTTTTTTAAGATCGGGTCGGTAGATAATTTTGAAATGATGGTTCGTGAGGGCCAGCAGGACCTTGCCGTGGAAGAGCGGGTACCTGTTTTCTATGAGCAGCGCAGAAACTGGGGTACTGACATCCTGGGCTGGCTGCTTCCCATAGGATTGCTGATTGTGTTCTGGCTGTTTATTATGCGCAGGATGGCGGGTGCCTCAGGAGGCGGACAGATCTTCAACATAGGCAAATCGAAGGCCACGCTTTTCGACAAGGATACCCACGTCAGTGTAACTTTTAAGGACGTAGCGGGCCTGGAGGAAGCCAAGATTGAGCTGATGGAGATTGTTGACTTTCTGAAGAATCCAAAGAAATATACCAATCTGGGTGGGCAAATCCCCAAAGGAGCGTTACTGGTAGGCCCTCCGGGAACAGGGAAGACCCTGCTTGCCAAGGCTGTTGCCGGCCAGGCCCAGGTACCCTTTTTCTCGCTGAGTGGTTCTGATTTTGTTGAGATGTTTGTTGGGGTAGGGGCCTCCCGGGTTCGCGACCTGTTTAAGCAGGCCAAGGAGAAAGCGCCCTGTATCATTTTTATTGACGAGATTGATGCCATAGGCCGTGCCAGGGGCAAGAATCCCATGACGGGTGCCAACGATGAACGTGAGAACACCCTGAACCAGTTGCTTACCGAGATGGATGGCTTTGGCACAAATCAGGGAGTCATCATTCTGGCCGCCACCAACCGTGCCGACATCCTCGACCGTGCCCTGATGCGCGCAGGACGTTTCGATCGTCAGATTCACGTGGAAATGCCCGACCTGGTAGAGCGCAAGGCCATTTTCAAGGTCCATATGAAGCCTCTGAAACTGGCGAAAGATGTAGATTCTGATTTCCTTGCACGCCAAACCCCCGGATTTTCAGGGGCTGATATTGCCAACGTATGTAATGAGGCTGCCCTGATTGCGGCCAGAAGGAATAAGGAAATGGTCGAGCGCCAGGACTTCCTCGATGCGGTGGACCGCATTATCGGGGGACTTGAAAAGCGCAATAAGATCATTTCGCCATCGGAGAAAAAAGTGATTGCCTATCACGAAGCTGGTCACGCCTCGGTGAGCTGGCTGCTTGAGCATGCCCATCCGCTGGTGAAGGTGACCATCGTTCCAAGGGGGAAAGCCCTGGGTGCAGCCTGGTATCTGCCAGAGGAAAGGCAAATCACTACTTATGATCAGATGTTTGATGAGATCACCGCCACCCTTGGCGGAAGGGCTTCAGAAGACGTCATCTTTAACAGGATCTCCACAGGCGCGCTGAACGATCTGGAGAAAGTGACCAAACAGGCTTATGCAATGGTGGTGTACTTTGGCCTTAACAAACGGATCGGAAACGTGAGTTTCTACGACAGTACAGGACAGAGTGAATATTCGTTTACCAAGCCTTACTCCGAGCAAACGGCCCAGGTTATTGACGAGGAAGTGAGCAAACTGGTGGAATTGGCCTACGAGCGTGCGAAAAAAATCATCCTCGAGAACAAGGACAAGCTCGTTCAGTTAGGTGACTTATTGCTGGAAAAGGAAGTGATCTTCAAGGAAGACCTGGAGCATGTCTTTGGAAAGCGCCCATATGAGCCTGAAGCTGAGACCCTGGCCGAGCAGAATATAGAGACTGCCAGTCCAGCCCCTGAAGAGCCTCAGGCCGGAGAAAACGCCCCCCCTGATGAGGTTTTACCCCCAGTGGTTTCACCTGACGGTAATGACCCTGCTCATACAAGCCCGGAATAATGAAAGAAAGCACCACCAAGGAAAAAATACTGAAGAAGGTCAGGGATGCACTGGTGAATCAAATGCTTCCTCCCTATGAAAGCGTTGACCTGGAAAGCCCGGTTCATGCTGCCCCCGATTCGGAATTCCTTGATGTTTCTTTTGCCGAGGCTTTCTCAAAGGTCAACGGAAAGTTTGTGTATTGCGCGGATTACGAAGAATTTGGTGATAACCTCAGGGCTCTTTTGGAAGATAAGGGGATAGACAAGCTATTTTGTGGGGAAGAGTTTTTTAGAGGATTCCTGGGCGAAAAAGGCATAGCCTGCATCAGGGACTGCAAAATGATGGAGGAGTGCCAGGCATCGCTCACCAGTTGTGAAGTATTGGTCAGCCGCCTGGGAACTATTGTTATGAGCAGCATACAGGGCGGGGGACGTCGCAGCTTTATTTATCCTCCCGTGCATATTGTGGTTGCTTCAACGCGTCAATTGGTTTGGGATATAAAGGATGCATTTCAGTTTTTGAACAAGAAATATGACGGTGTTTTGCCTTCTATGATCACTTTTGTGACGGGTCCCAGCCGTACCGCAGATATTGAGAAAACCCTTGTCCATGGCGCGCACGGGCCCAAAGAGGTGTATTTGTTTCTGGTGGACAACCGTTAAATTTCAGTTTTGCCTGGAGGTATATGGAAGATAATTGGCAATTGGTCTATAGCTCGCCTTATATTTATCAGGTTGAAATGGTTCAGGCTGTGTTGATTGATTTTGAGATTAAGAGTGTGGTAATAAATAAACAGGATTCTTCCTACCATTTCGGAGAGGTTGAGTTGTATGTTGAACAAGATAATGTATTAAGAGCCAGGCAAATCATTAACAGGGAGGGACTGTGAATAATTTGATACTCCGGACGCTTACGGGCATTGTTTTTGTTGTGTTGGTGGTGGTGTCCATTATTTCCCATTTTTATTTCTTTGCAGGACTTTTTCTTATTATAACAGTGCTGGGATTGTGGGAATTTTACCGCCTGGTGGAAACGGCAGGCATTTATCCCAATAAATTAGCAGGGATTGCCTCAGGCTCGTTTATGTTTCTGTCCAATGCTTTTATTGCCTGTGGACATACTGACAGAGGAATCTTGATGCTGAACTTTGCCTTTGTATTTCTGATTTTTCTTATTGAACTATATCGAAAGTTACCTAACCCCTTTACCAACATTGCGTTTACCTTTTTCGGTCTCATGTATATTGCTATTCCTTTTTCGCTGCTGAATTACTTTCCCAATCCTAACCTGATGCCGGAGACCTATCATCCTGAACTGTTGCTGGGTTTCTTTTTCCTGGTATGGATGAATGAAACAGGAGCATACCTGGTCGGTTCAGCCATTGGGAAGCACCGGTTGTTTGAGCGTATTTCACCCAAGAAGACCTGGGAAGGGACCCTGGGGGGCGGGGTATTGTCTATGCTGACAGGATTGCTGATTTCGCGTTACTTTATTCAGATCGGCACCCTCGACTGGTTGGTCATTTCACTGATTGTAGTCATATTCACTTCCTATGGTGATCTTTTTGAGTCGATGTTTAAGCGTAGCATCAATGCTAAGGATAGCGGCAGATTATTGCCCGGGCATGGTGGGATACTGGATCGGTTTGACGGTGTGATCATGGCTGCCCCGTTTGTATTTGTTTATTTAATCATTGTATTCTGACCCCTAATATGAAGATTCACAAGGAAGGTTATTCCACCATTTGCCTTTTCGCATTTTTCCCCATTGCCTTCTGGGTTTTGCATCGACTGTTTTTTCCTGATGCAGGGAATTGGGTACTTTGGATCTATATCCCATTGTTGCTCCTGTTGCTTTTTTCGCTTCAGTTCTTCCGCTCACCCAGCCGCAAGATCACGGTTAACCCTAACATAGTGCTTAGCCCTGCGGATGGACGTGTAGTTGTAGTTGAGAAAACCATAGAAAAGGAGTACTTCAAGAAAGAAATGTTGCAGGTATCCATATTTATGTCTCCTTCCAATGTGCACCAGAACCGCTACCCCGTGGGTGGCAAGGTGTTGTATAAAAAGCATCATCACGGTAAATTCCTTTTGGCGTGGAATCCCAAGTCCAGTACCCTGAACGAGCGTACCTCCATTGTCTTCGAAACCAAGGAAGGGCAGAAAATCCTTATGCATCAGGTGGCGGGATTTGTGGCCAGGCGGATTGTTTGCTATAGCAAGGAAGACATACAGGTACAACAAGGAGAAGAGCTTGGCTTCATAAAGTTTGGCTCGCGTGTGGATCTTTATTTACCCCTGGATGTAAAGCCTGAAGTAAAGATTGGAGATACCGTAAAGGGCGGAATTCACCCCATTGCCCGTTTCTAGGCCTTTCTAAAGAATATCCTTTAACTCCAGCAAATGGTTGATCCTGAAAGTGGGCACGTATTCTGATGCCTCGCCTGGTTGTGCCAGCCAAATTTGGTCCATTCCAGCCATTTTTGCACCATTGACATCCGATTGTGGATCATCGCCAATTAATATGGATTGATTTGGATGTGCACCGGTTTTTTCAAAGGCGAAATCAAAGATCTTGCGGTCAGGCTTTTGGGCGCCTGCATCCTCGCTGACGATGATGTGGTGGAAGAAAGGATTTAAGCCACAGCGCTCAATCTTTAGAAACTGGATCTCATCGAAGCCATTGGTGATAATATGCAGGGGATACCTGGGCTTGAGGTACCGAAGGATCTCCATGGTGCCCGGAACGAGATGAGTCTTCAGGGGGCTCAGGCGAATGTATTCGTAGGCAAACCGGCTTGCCAGTCCGTGGTTCAGGCCGAAGGCCTTTAATGTCTCCGAGAAACGGGTGATATTGAGGTATTCCTTGGTGATTTCCTGTTTTTTGTAACGTTCCCAAAGGGCGAGGTTGATGCCTTTATAGGTCAGAAGAAATTCATCGAAGTTGCTGATGCCTTTTTCCTGAAGTTCGAAGTTCTGAAATAGCTGAAATAAGGTTTCTCGGTTGTTGCGGTCGAAATCATACAGGGTTCTGTCGAGATCAAAGAAAATGTGCCTGTATTTCTGCATATGGGGATGGTTTTCTTTTTGGATTCAAACATACAAAGTTAGCGAAAAGAGAGGGAGAATAAGCTTGTTCCTTAGATTTGGCCCTGATGGCCATGGCTTTTTATTCAGCCCATTTCATGCTTATGCCATCTTCAAGAAGTCTGACTTTCTCATTCTCAATTAGCCACTGTACTACCCTGATCACTTTTTCTTCAGACATCGAGGGAGGGATTCCTCCCAGTAGTCCCTTAAGAGGAATGGGGCTTTGCTGGAGAACGGGTTTTATTTCCTTCAGGATCAGGTCGAATTCGTAGTTGGAAACCTCCGCTTTGTTCCGTTCGATGCATACATCGCACTGGCCACAACGTTGCCTGATGTTTTCCCCGAAGTAGTTCAGCAGGGTGATACTTCTGCAATTGTTTTTGCGCTTAGCATAATGAATTATTGCGTCAAGCCTTTTCTTAGCGAATTTTCGTCTTTCGTGGTACACTTCAGGGGAAATACGCAACTGGTCTTCCTGTAGCCTGCCTTCCAGGAAGGTCAGGCCCGGCATCTCGTTTTGAGGTTCGTACTGCAGGATGTTGACCTGTTGCAGCCATTGGAGGCGTTTTACCACATCTTCTCTGCTGATCTTCAATCGTTTAGCCAGGTCTGTTTCGTTGATCTTGACAAATTCGGTAAAGATTCCCGAATAGGATCGCAGGAGTATCTTGACAAAGGAATCGTAAGAAGGGGTTGAGAGCTGGAAGCGGTACAGTTCTTCCTTGTCGATAGAGCAAAAAACTCTTGAAGGGCTTGAAAGGGCATCCGAAAGGGCAATATAACCTTCGCGTTCGAGGAATTTCAGGGCATTGAATGTAAGAATGGGATTCAGTGCATAGTTTTCGGAGAAATCATTCAGGTTGAACTGCATGGTCTGATCTTTTCCCGTTCCGATTGCGAGTTGGAAATAGTTACCCAGTCCGAAATATACCCTTTTAATAAAGTCAATTGGGGGGAAGGACTGTTCGTGGTGTTGCTGCAGGTCGGTAATGTCCGCCTTGTTAAAAAGCAGCACGGCAAAGGCTTTCTTTCCATCCCTGCCAGCACGTCCTGCTTCCTGGAAATAGGCTTCAGGGCAATCGGGTGGGTCCATATGAACCACGAAGCGCACATTGGCTTTGTCGATGCCCATTCCGAAGGCGTTGGTGGCGACCATTACCCTTGCCTTTTCAGTCATCCAGGCCTTTTGCTTCTTGTCGCGATCGGGGGTGGTCAGACCTGCGTGATAAAAATCGGCTGACACCTTGTACCTTTGCAGGAACTGTGCGATCTCACGGGTCTTCTTTCGGTTGCGGGCATAAACGATCCCGGGTCCACTGACTTTTCTGCAGATATTCAGCAAGCGGTTGAGTTTGTCTTCTTCCTCCAGGACCATATAGGCCAGGTTTTTGCGCTCAAAGCTTTTACGGAACACCTGGGGCTTGCGAAATTCAAGCTTTTCCTGGATGTCCTTAATCACATCAGGGGTAGCAGTAGCCGTCAGTGCAAGGACAGGGGTTTTGGGCATCAGCTCGCGTACCTCGGCAATCCTGAGGTAAGGCGGGCGGAAATCATAGCCCCACTGCGAGATGCAATGCGCCTCATCAACGGCCAGAAGGCTGACGTTCATTTTGGGAATCCTTACCCGCAACAAGTCGGTGGTTAGCCTTTCGGGTGAAAGATAAAGAAACTTGACATCGCCATACACACAATTGTCGATGGCAATGTCCATTTCGAGACGGCTCATGCCATGGTGGACAGCTATAGCCTTGATACCGCGATTTTTAAGGTTTTGCACCTGGTCCTTCATCAGGGCGATAAGGGGGGTGACCACAATGCACAATCCTTCCCCGGCCATTGTAGGTACCTGGTAACACAGCGATTTTCCACCCCCTGTAGGCATCAGGGCAAGGGTGTCCTGGCCGTCAAGCACCGAGCGGATGACCTCCTCCTGGAGGGGCCTGAAGGTGCTGAAGCCCCAGTACTTCAATAATACCGGCTGAAGGTTCAAGTTAATGGCTTTAGGATTGAATTGAATGTTCAACCGAAAATAATAAAAAAAGCCCTTTGCTAACTCTTTTCTTCCAGATTATTGGGAAAATTCACCCTGGAAAGGAAAGGGCAGGACGCACAATCGCTTGAACAGGAACCACAAGGAGAGGTGCTTTCCCCTTTGGGCCGACGAAAGGCTCTGACCAGTTTAAGGATTGTAAAAATAAATACCAGGATTAAGATTCCGATGGTTATGATCCACTGTGTCATGGTTCGCAATTTTTTTAAACAAACAGACCGCTTGCCTGATAAAAAATAAAGGAAAAAGCCCAGGCTATCAGGGTGGTATAAACAATGGTGAACACGCCCCATTTCCAGTGCCCGGCTTCTTTGCTGATGGCTGCAATTACCCCAATACAAGGGAAATAAAGCAGTACAAACAGCATAAAGCTGAACGCCACCCTTTTGTTGAACACATTCTGCCCAATCAAAGGCCCGTTGGTATATGTTTGGGTCTTTAGTTTTTCGATAAGTGATGGGCTTTGTGTTTGCACATTCTCATCGGCCTGGTAAAGTACTCCAAGGGTGCTCACTACGATTTCCTTTGCTGCCACCCCTGAGATAATGCTGATCGTCATTTTCCAATCGAATCCCAGGGGATTCATCAAGGGCTGAACGGCTTTTCCAATTCTTCCGATGTAACTGTTTTCCAGTCTTGTTGTATATCCGGCTGCAGTGGTGTATTGCAGTTGTTCATCGAGTTTTTCCTCAAGCACCTTCTTTTCCTCCTCACTAAGGGCTGGGTTTGCATTAACCTTTTTCTCAAACTCGCTGATCAACACTTCTTGCTGGGTGCTAATCTTTTGCTGGTAATGATATCCATTGGGGAAGTAGCCCAGTGCCCAGATGATGATGGATGCCACCAAGATGATTCCCCCGATCTTCTTAAGGTATTGGATGGCACGGCTCCACATATGGGTGGTTGTGGCTTTCATGGTGGGCATGCGGTAGGGTGGGAGCTCCATTACAAAGGGCACTTCCTGGGTACGGAAGAGGGTTTTCTTGAACAACAGGGCCACCCCAACGGCTACCATAACCCCGATAAGGTAAATCAGGAAAAGCATACTGCCCTGGTTTTCTGGGAAGAAAGCGCTGATGAGCAGGACATAAATGGGCAAACGGGCGCTGCAGCTCATGAAAGGATTGATGAGCATGGTGAGCAGACGGTCGTTGCGGTTTGAGAGGGTTCGCGTGGCAAGGATAGCCGGCACATTGCAGCCAAAGCCCATCAGAAGGGGAATAAAGGATTTCCCGTGGAGCCCGATCTTATGCATCACCTTATCCATGATAAATACTGCCCGCGACATATAGCCCGTGTCTTCCATCAGGCTGATAAAGAAAAACAGCAGCATGATATTGGGAAGGAAAACAATGACCCCGCCCACACCGCTGATGATCCCGTTGATGATCAAATCCTTCAGGGGACCGTCAGCCATTTGCCCGCTCATGAAATCAGACAGGGCAGTAACGCCTGACTCTATCCATTCCATGGGGTAATTGCCCAGGGTAAATGTAGCCCAGAACATAACCCACATCAAAAAGAGGAATATCGGGATGCCAAATAATTTATGGGTGATCAGGGTGTCGATCAACTCACTGGTCTTTCGTGCCTCAGTGACTGCGGGCTTCAGTGTTTCTTTCAGGGCGCCGGAGATAAACCCATATTTCAGGTCGGTAAGGACGGTCTCAGGATGCTCCCCGTATTCTTTCTCCAGCTTTGTCATTTCCTGCCCCGCATAATACAAAATCTCTTCGTGGTTGTGGCAGTTCTCCATGATCCGTTTCACCGCCTCCTTATCATTCTCCAGGAGCTTGATGGCAAGGAACCGGGTGGAAATACGGTCCGTCAGGTCCTGGTTCCCGGGGGCATTGATCAGGTCCTGGATGTCTTTGATGGAGCGCTCCATCGTATTGCCGTAGTTGATGTGGATGTGCCTCACCACGGGGTTGCGGTCTTCATATACCTCGATCACCTTTTCGAAGGTCTCGCGAACTCCCTTGCCTTTTGAGCTTACTGCAGGCACAATGGGAATACCGATCATTTTCCCCAGGCAATCGTAATCGAGCTGATCGCCCTTGGATTCCAGCTCATCGTACATATTCAGCACCATGATGACCCGGATATCCATGTCAATAAGCTGGGTGGTAAGGTATAGATTACGCTCCAGGCTGGAGGCATCCACAATATTTATCACCACATCAGGGAGCTTTTCCTGGATGAAGTTCCTGACAAACACCTCCTCGGGGGTGAAGGCCGAAATGGAATAAGTCCCCGGAAGGTCTGTGATCTTGAACTGATACCCGCCCATGCGAAAACGCGACTCCTTGGCATCAACGGTCACCCCACTGTAGTTCCCAACACGCTCGCGGGAACCGGAGGCAAAGTTAAAGAAGGTGGTCTTTCCGCTGTTGGGATTTCCCACAAGCGCTACATTGATGGTCTTTCCGTAGCGCCTGAGGTGGTTGATGCGGTCACGGGTAATGGTCCCGTCAAAGGCCTTCTCCTCGCTGGTCTGGTAATCCTTTTCGCGTACAACCTCAATCAGCTGGGCTTCACTTCCCCGCAACGACACGTTGTATCCCATGATGGAATACTCGATGGGGTCGCGTAAGGGGGCCTTTTTGATTACCTCAACGGTTTTCCCCACCACAAATCCCATTTCAATGATCCGTTTGCGGAATGCACCCCGTCCTTTGACTTTCAGGATGATGCCTCGTTCCCCGTTCTTGAGATCATTTAAGGTCATGGTGCACGAAAGGATATTAACTTTATTTAGATTGAATTAAAATTACGCAAAGGTATGTATTTTTGCCGCACTGGCAATGAGAAAAAGGGGGGTGGGGAAGTGAAAAAATACAACTTTCATTGAAAAAAGCCTGAGATAAAATTCCTTAGGTTGAATAAAAAAGTTTATGTTTGATAAAGATTTTTTAGGCGATTACCTGATTTCAAACCAATAACCCTCCCTGCTATGCTGACGCCTGATTTTGTAAAAAAAGACCCTTTTCTGGAGCCCTACAACCACAAGATCATAAACCGCCTGCGCAAAGCATATGAAAAGGAAAAGGAGTTGACAGGCGAAAGCAGTTTGGGTGATTTTGCCAACGGACATCATTATTTTGGGCTTCAACGCACAGGGGATGGATGGGTGTTGCGCGAATGGGCGCCCAATGCAAACTCTATTTTCCTGATCGGCGATTTTTCCCAATGGAAACTGGATGACTCCTATAAACTTCAGCCTATTGGCAATGGCAACTGGGAGCTTGTCCTTCCAGCCGGTTCCATTAAGCATCTTGACCATTACAAACTATTTATATGCTGGGAAGGCGGATCGGGCGACCGTATCCCAGCCTGGGCCAGGCGGGTGGTGCAAGATCCTGTCACCCACCTCTGGAATGCCCAGGTGTGGGCTCCTGAGGAGGAATATCAGTGGAAAAATTCCCTGAAGAACGATAAGAACTTCTTCCCCCTGATTTATGAGACCCATACAGGCATGGCTACGGAAGAATACAAGGTAGGCTCCTGGGAGGAATTCAGGGTCAATGTGTTGCCTCATATTAAAGACTTAGGTTACAATACAATTCAATTGATGGCAGTCCAGGAGCATCCGTTTTATGGCTCTTTTGGATACCACGTCAATGCTTTTTTTGCGGCCTCAAGCCGGTTTGGAACACCTGAGGACCTGAAAGCGCTGATTGATGAAGCACACGGGATGGGCTTAAAAGTCATTATGGACATTGTCCATTCGCATGCCGTTAAAAATGAAGTGGAAGGCATCAGCCGCTATGACGGGACTTATTACCAGTTCTTTCACGATGGCCCGCGGGGCAATCACCCTGCCTGGGACAGCCGTTGCTTTGATTATGGCAAGAACCAGGTGCTGCATTTTCTGCTTTCCAATTGCAAGTTCTGGCTCGAAGAATATGGCTTTGACGGGTTCCGCTTCGATGGGGTGACCAGCATGCTTTACCTGGACCATGGCCTTGGAACAGCCTTTATGGGCTATGACCAGTATTTTAACGACAACCAGGATGAAGATGCCATCACCTATCTTTACCTGGCCAATAAGCTTATCCACGAAGTAAAACCCGGGGCCCTCAGCATTGCCGAGGAAATGAGCGGGATGCCCGGATTGGCCACCCCCCAGGGCCTGGGGGGCCTTGGTTTTGACTATAGGCTTGCAATGGGCGTGCCCGACTATTGGATCAGGACCATTAAAGAGGAAAGAATCCAGTTCTGGCATGTGGGCGATATGTTCCATCAGCTTTCTAACAAGCGCTGGGACGAAAAAACGATTCACTATGCCGAATCTCACGATCAGGCCCTGGTAGGGGATAAGACCATTATTTTCTGGCTTATGGATCAGGATATGTATTTTAATATGCGGGTGGATCAGCCAAATCTTACAATCGACAACGGGATGGCCCTGCATAAAATGATCCGCCTGATTACCATTGCCACGGCAGGAAACGGCTATCTGAACTTTATGGGCAATGAATTTGGCCATCCCGAATGGATTGATTTCCCCAACAGGCACAACAACTGGTCGTATCATCACGCGCGCAGGCAATGGAGCCTGATGAAGGATCACCAGCTCAGGTATCATTTCCTGAAAGCCTTTGACCGTGAGATGATTGGCCTGGTGAGCAAGGAGAAACTTTTGTTGCACTCCTCCGTAAACCGCCTGATGGAGCATGTTTCCGATCAGGTATTGGTGATTGGCCGCAAAGACCTGGTGTTTGTATTCAACTTCAATCCCTTTGATTCCTATACAGATTACCCTGTCGATGTCCCTTCCGGGGATTACAGCGTGGTGCTGAACACCGACAACCTCAAGTTTGGAGGCTTTGGTCGCCTCGACGAAAAACCTGAATATTCAACCCACACAGAACAAGGCCAACAGCGACTGATGTTGTATATCCCTGCCCTTACCTCATTTGTTTTGAAAAAGAAAAAATAAATCATGTCGAAAAGCCTGAAATTGTACCGAAAGATCAAAGCGACCCCCGAAGAAGTATACCGGGCGCTGACAAACCCCTTTACAATTGAACTCTGGAGTGGAGAACCGGCCACCATGAGTGAAGAACCCGATTCAGAATTCAGCATGCTCAACGGCGAAATCACAGGTCGAAACATAGCCTTTGAAACCGCAAAAATGCTGAAACAGGAATGGTATTTTGAAGGAGAAGCGGAACCTTCGGTGGTAACCATCAAGCTCTTTCCTGAGAAAGGGGGAACGCAAATGATGGTAGAACACCTTGGCATCCCTGAGGATGCATACGAGAATATGGTGGAAGGCTGGAAAGGCTTTTACCTTGATGCCTTACAGGATTTTTTCGAAGCCTGAGGCTTTGCAATCTCCTGCCCTTTGATCTGTTGGCAGGAGTCATAAGACAAACAGGCCGTCTTAAATGATTAAGACGACCTGTTTTTTTTTGCAATACCTGACTGCTTCACCCGGAATAAGCTGTGCCATTCTTCTTTAAGGTTATATCAGTGAGGTTCACTTCTCTGTACTGGGTCCTTTTTAAAAACAAGATTCATTCGAAACCTTTAATGGATCAGTTGTGAGTCATAGTTCAGACGTAGTTCAGACGTAGTTAACACGTAGTTAAGACGTAGTTTAAACGTGCGTGCACGTCTTAACTACGTTTAAAACACGTTTTAACTTCGTTTGATCATTGAATCTGAAACAGCCTGAGCATATTCTGAATAGTGTGTCAGGTCCTGGTTTTAACAGTTACCCTGAGTAAGGCAAAAAAGGCTGCCCCGATTTAAGGAGGCAGCCTTTTCGAAAAATGACCCGGATTATTTTTCTTAAACGTTAAACCTGACGTGAAAGATATCGCCGTCCTTCACAAGGTAGTGTTTGCCTTCGATGTGAAATTTCCCTGCTTGTTTGCAAGCGTGTTCTGATCCCAGTTCCACAAAGTCTTCCCATCGTTTGACCTCAGCCCGGATGAATCCGCGTTCCAGGTCGGAATGAATGACCCCTGCGGCTTTTGGAGCCAGGGTACCTGCGTGGATGGTCCATGCCCTAACTTCTTTGGGGCCTTCAGTAAAGAAGGTGTGGAGGTTGAGGGTATGATAGGCGGCGCGGATCAGTTTGTTTACTCCCGGTTCCTTAAGCCCCATATCCTCAAGGAAAGCCATGCGGTCGTCTTCACTGTCGAGCTGTGCAATCTCAGCTTCAGCTTTTGCTGCGATAATAAGCATTTCAGCGCCTTCGGCTCCAATGGAGGGCTTGACCATTTCCGTATACTTGTTTCCATTTACAGCGGAGCCTTCATCCACATTGCACACATAAATCACGGGCTTGATGGTTAGGAAAAAGCAGTCGTCAATCAATGCCATTTCATCATCGCTGAATGGGAAAGTCCTGGCAGGTTCACCGTTTTCGAAGTGTTCCTGCACCTTGGTGAGCACATCCAGGTTTTTCTTAGCATCTTTTTCGCCCACCCTGGCCAGTTTATCTATGCGCTGTATTTTTTTCTCCAGGGTTTCGAGGTCCTTGGCAATCAGCTCCAGGTCAATGGTTTCCTTGTCGCGCAAGGGGTTTACGGAGCCTTCTATATGGGGCACCAAGGGATCATCGAAACAGCGCAACACATGGATGATGGCGTCGGTCTGCCTGATCTCAGCCAGGAATTGCCCCGCGCCCTTCTGGGTGGCCCCCCCTTTGGTAAGCCCGGGGATGTCGATGATTTCTACGGTGGTGCGTACCACTTTTGCGGGTTTCACAAGGGCAGCAATGGCATCTAGCCTTGGGTCGGGGACTTCAATTTGCCCGAGGTTTGCCTTTCCTGCTATCTGGGTATCGGCTTCGCGGCCTTTTGATAATGAATTGAAAAGGGTGGTCTTGCCACTTCCGGCCATCCCCACCATTCCACAGTTTAATGCCATGTTTTTTCTGAATTGTTTATTCGTTGCAAAGGTAGTAATAAAGGTTCTTGCATTGCAGCAAAGCCTGCTGATTCTGCCTTTGTGCCGGGATTTTTTAAGGAAAATAATTACCTTCATCCTCCTTAAGCCCGGCAAAAGATGATCCGTGAAATTAAAGATGAGCCCCTGCCCATAAAGATGTGGCTGAACGACATTAAGCCCGGCGCCCTGATGCAGGCCCGAAACCTGGCGCGTCTTCCTTTTGCCTTCAGCCATATTGCCCTGATGCCCGATTGCCACGAGGGGTTTGGGATGCCCATCGGAGGGGTGCTCGCCACCAGAGACGTGATTATCCCCAATGCCGTGGGCGTAGACATAGGCTGTGGGATGTGCGCCGTGCAGACTTCCCTCAGCGAAATTGATCCCAAAACCCTGAAAGGCCTGATGGCCGAGATCAGGGAATTGGTGCCGCTTGGATTTAAACATCACGGCAAGCCCCAGGATGAAAAGCGGATGCCTTCCAGGGAAAGCCGTATTGAAATGCCTGTTGTGAATAGGGAATATGAAAGCGCAACCTATCAGATAGGCACCTTGGGTGGAGGAAATCATTTTATAGAAGTTCAAAAAGGATCAGACGGGCAGTTCTGGATTATGGTGCATTCGGGAAGCCGAAATATTGGCAAGCAGGTGGCAGACTATTATAACCGCCTGGCCATACGGCTTAATGAGCAGTGGAAAAGCAATGTCCCGCGTTCGGCCCAGCTTGCCTGGCTGCCTGTGGACAGTAAGGAAGGCCGCCAGTATCTTTCGGAAATGAATTATTGCATTGAATTTGCCCTTGCCAATCGCCGCCTGATGATGGATAACATTCTGTCGGTTTTCGGGGATCAGTTCAAGGGGGCCTTCAGGGCGGCCCCTTTGATCAATATCGCCCATAACTTTGCGGCCCTGGAAAGCCATTTCGGTCAAGAAGTCATGGTTCATCGCAAGGGCGCCACCCGGGCAGGTAAGGATACCACGGGGATTATTCCCGGCAGCCAGGGCGCCAACAGTTATATTGTAAAAGGCAAGGGTAACCCACAGAGTTTTGAGAGTTGTTCCCACGGGGCTGGCCGCAAAATGGGCCGCAAGGAAGCCATACGGTCGCTTGACCTGAAAAAGGAAATCAAAAAACTGGATGACCAGGGCATTTTTCATGCACTTAGAAGTGCAGGAGACTTGGAGGAAGCCCCGGGGGCATACAAAGATATTCAGGTGGTTATGAAAAACCAGGATGACCTTGTGGACATCCTGGTTGAACTGAAACCCCTTGCAGTGATCAAGGGTTGATTTAGTTGATCTTTCTTACGTTTTTGGCCACATCCTGGCCATTGTATTTCCTTTCCACGGTAAACTCCACTTCATCTCCCGTAAGGAGTTCATTGAAGTCAACATTCAGCACATCGGTATAGTGGAAGAACAGGTTGTTGTTGGGATACTTGATAAACCCATAGCCGTTTTTCAAACTGAGGACTTCACTGGTCTTAACGTCTTCCTGATCAATGCGGTTAAATTTATCTTCATCTTCTTCAGAAGTCGTTGCGTTGTAATCTTCCTGAACAAAGAGTGAACTTACCATTGGATCATTCTTTTTCAAACGGCTGTCAATGAGCTCGTGCATCTGTACGGGATATGACACCTCTTCCAGGAGGTGCTGGGAGGTTCGGGTCACCATTTTCTGGCCTTCGTCGTTAGTGAACTCAAAATCCCAGCACAGAACCATCACCCTGACGCCCAATGCATTGAGTTTGCGGATCAGGGGAACAAAGTCGCCATCAGAACTAATCAGCACCAGGACATCTATTTTTCCTGCAATAGCGGCTTCATAGGCCTCCAGGGCAAGGTACACGTCCACGCTTTTTTCTTCGCGTTTTCCGTAAAAGGACTTCAGGGGAAAGTAATGCGTCACCACCCCTTCCGACATCAGGATGTCATCAAAGACCCGTTCGTAATACAACTGGTTTCCGCGCTGAGAGGCCTCCTGGGCACTGATACGCCCGCGAAAGTAATGGGCATCAACAATGTGGCAAAGGTTAAACTCTCCTCCGTCTTCGGCAGCCACCTGCTGACATATGAATTCGTGCAGGCCTGCTATGCTTAACCTGCGCTTTCGCGGATGAACGTAATTGTAATAGTTGCTAACGTGTAAGAAATAATTTCCATCATAGAATACCCCGATACGAGTCAGGGGACTTTTGGAATTGTTCATGAAAAGATAATTTTACGATGAATAATAATTAAAATAATGAAAGGGATAATTTTACAAAACAAAATCTGATACGAGAATAAGAATCAGAAATAGCTAAAAAAGACTATAATCTTAAACAAATTTAGAAAAATTTGTTCAAATCATTTTACAGCTCTGCATTTATTTTTTTTGCCTGCCCTTTTTGGAAAAAGGGCTTAATTTTGTGGCAGCAATAAAAATGGTATAGATGGCAATACAAAAACCAGGCATTCCCAAAGGAACCCGTGATTTTCTTCCCCTGGAAATTGCAGGCAGGGAATTGATATTTAATACCGTCCGCAGGATTTTTCAACTTCATGGATTTAAGCCGATTGAGACCCCCGCTATGGAAAATTTATCCACCTTGCTGGGCAAATACGGGGAAGAAGGCGACCGACTGATCTTCAGGATACTCAATTCGGGTGATTTCGCTTCGAAAGTTGAGGAGGAAATCTGGCAGGGACGTGATACTGGTCGACTCACTCCGCAGATCACCGAGAAAGGTCTTCGCTATGATTTGACGGTGCCTTTTGCCCGTTTTGTAGTTCAGTATCAGAACGAAATCACTTTTCCCTTCAAGCGGTACCAGATTCAGCCTGTTTGGCGCGCCGACAGGCCGCAGAAAGGACGTTACCGGGAATTTTTCCAATGTGATGTTGATGTGGTGGGCAGCGATTCACTGGTCAATGAGGCTGAATTTCTGCAGATCATTGATGAGGTCTTTGCAAGCCTGGGCATCAAGGTGATCATTAAGGTCAACAACAGGAAGATCCTGGCAGGCATTGCTCAATATATTGGCTTTGAGGAAAAACTGACAGATATTACAGTAGCCATTGATAAAATGGAAAAGATTGGTCTGGAAAAGGTAAACGGGGAATTGCTTGAACGGGGGCTGAGCCTTGAAGCCATAGAGAAATTGAAGCCGGTGTTGTTGCTCCGGGGTTCCGATAAGGAAAAACTGGGGGTCCTGTCTGAATTGTTGAAAAGTTCAGAGGTGGGCCTGAAGGGTATTGAAGAAATAAGAGAAGTCTTTGATATCATTTCCAATACTCCATTGGGATGTGCACTTGAACTTGATCTTACCCTTGCGCGTGGATTGAATTACTATACGGGGGCCATCATTGAGGTGAAAGCATGCGAAGTTTCAATGGGAAGCATATGCGGGGGCGGGAGGTATGACGACCTGACCGGGATCTTTGGCTTGCCCGGGACTTCGGGAGTGGGCATCTCTTTTGGCGCTGACCGCATCTACGATGTAATGAAGGAGCTGGATCTGTTTCCTGAAGGAATGGGTTCCTTTTCAAAGGTGCTGGCAGTGAATTTCGGGGAGCGTGAAAGAAATTATTGCCTTCCCCTCCTCCAGAAACTCCGCCTGCATGGCATCAGTTGCGAGATGTATCCCGAGCCTGCAAAGATGAAAAAGCAAATGCAGTATGCCGATAAGAACAGAATCCCCTTTGTGGTGCTTGCAGGCGACAGCGAGATAAGCCAAGGGCTGTATTCCCTGAAAAACATGAAGTCAGGCGAGCAACAGCAGCTTCCGGCAGAATCACTTATTAAAATTATTACTCATCATCCGTAAACTATTCATAATGGAAGTTCATTATATCAGTCCTGAAAGGATAACCCTCGACACCCTGATTAGCATCCTCAAAGAAAAAAAGAAATTAGCCTTATCTGAGCATTCACGTGAAAGGATCATTGCCTGCCGTAAATACCTGGATGAAAAGATCAGTAATCAGGATGACCCAATTTATGGGGTTACCACCGGATTCGGGTCTTTATGCAACCACAGTATCTCGCGTCAGGAGTTGGGTGTCCTGCAAAAGAACCTGGTGATGTCGCATGCCTGTGGTATGGGAGAGGAGTTATCCCCCGAACTGATTCGGCTGATGTTGATCCTGAAGATCCAGTCGCTTTCTTACGGCCATTCGGGAATAAGGCTGGAAACAGTGGAGCGGCTGACAGACTTCTATAATCACGATATCTTGCCTGTAGTTTACAACCAGGGTTCCCTTGGTGCCTCAGGCGATCTGGCACCTCTTGCCCACCTGAGCCTTCCCTTGCTGGGGCTGGGTGAGGTAACCTTTGCGGGGCAGCGCATGACGGCTGCTGAAGCACTGCAACGAAAAGGCTGGAAGGCCTTTGAACTGGCTTCCAAGGAAGGCCTGGCCTTGTTGAATGGCACCCAGTTTATGGCTGCCATTGGAAGCTATTCCCTGATCAAGGCCAAAGAGTTGAGCCTCTGGGCTGATCTGGTTGGGGCGCTTTCCCTGGAAGGTTTTGACGGCCGTATTGAGCCTTTCTTTGACCAGGTGCACCAGGTAAGGCACCACAGCGGACAAATAGAAACCGCAAAAAATTTCAGGAAGATTCTGGAGGGCAGCCTGCTGATCAGCCAGAAAAAAGACCATGTTCAGGACCCATACTCTTTCCGCTGTATCCCCCAGGTTCACGGGGCAAGCAAGGATGCCATCCGTTATGTGTGCAGCGTTTTTGAGGACGAGATCAATGCGGTTACCGATAACCCGACTCTCTTTCCTGAAGATGACCTGATCATCTCTGCCGGTAACTTCCATGGGCAGCCCCTGGCCATAACCCTCGACTTCCTGGGGATTGCACTGGCTGAGCTGGGCAATATCTCTGAGCGCAGGGTGTATCGCCTCATCTCGGGAGCCCGCAACCTGCCCCCGTTCCTGGTGGCCCACCCGGGACTTAATTCAGGCTTTATGATCCCCCAGTATTCTGCAGCGTCCATTGTTAGCCAGAATAAGCAATTCTGCACCCCCGCTTCGGTCGATTCCATTGAATCGAGCCAGGGGCAGGAAGACCATGTAAGTATGGGTGCCAATGCTGCCGTTAAGACTTTGCGCATTGCTGAAAACCTCGAGAAGCTTCTTGGAATTGAATTGATGAACGCCAGCCAGGCCATGGGTTTCAGGGATAGCGGAAGGACTTCTGACTTTTTGAAAAAACTGCTTGGCGATTTTCGTGAAATGGTTCCTTTTGTTGAAGATGACATTGTCATGTATCCTCAAATGGAGAAAGCAAGGCAATTTATCAGTGAACGAAATCCTTGGAATTACCTGGTTTAGTCTAAATAATTTATTTTTTAATAAATACTAAGCTTTATTTGGTAAGGTTTCAATAAATCCTTATTTTTGATACAACAAATTCTGTTGTATCATGACGCCCGAATATATCCAGTCTTATCAGGAGCGGCCACTTCAATATAAGGTTTTGTGTGTCATGGCCTTCATATTTGGAGGATTTAACCTTGTCTTCTCTCTTTTTTTTCTGATCCTTGGGGGTATTCAGAATGATCTGATGGAGTTTATGCGCCCCGGTATTTTGCCCCAAAGCCTTGTCTCTGTGGCTGGGCTGATTTATTCCATAGTGGCTTTTATCCTTTCGGTGACTGCTTTTGTTGGCCTGATTCAAATGTGGAACAGGGTGGAAGTGGGCTACTGGATGTTTTCATTGTCGATGTTGCTGTTCCTGATACTTCCCTTTGTTTTTCTCAAGGTTCCTTTTCTGTGGCTGTTTAAGACGCTTTCTCCCTTTTTGGTCATTACCGGCATTTTTGTGATGCTGTTCTACTTCAACCGTAGGTTTATGGAATAGCATCCCCCAAAGAAAATGCTCATTCAGGATTGGGCCTGCCAACAGCTTCCGTTGCTTTTTCCCATTCTTTCTGTTCTGGTTTCAGCAACCTATCCAGCCGGCGGCTGATTCTTGTACTCTCCAGCGCTTGCAGATCGGGTTGCCCTGCATTGACCCAGGCAGTGTACCAAAAATCCCCTACGCATTTTACCGCCCTGCGCACCTGCCGCTCCAACATTTGATTCATGCCCTGGTTCAACCCCAGTGCAAACTCCCGGGAATATACCTGCGACAGGGCTTGCCCCCTGACCTCAAAGGAATATACCTTGTCTGGAAGATACTTTTCAAGTTCCTGCTCATATGCTAAAAATATGGAATCAACCATTTGGTGGCTCATCTCCACCAGCTCCCAGGCCTTTTCAAGAGGATCTTCAATATATTCAGCCCTGCCTACCAGGTAATTGAACTCCTCAGAAAGAATCTCGGGTAGCCTGCTTTCCCACAGGGCGTGGATACCCTTGTGTTCAGGCTTGATACCATCGTAATGCATGCTTGTATGCAGTGGCGTACAGGCATCGGCAATATAATGCCCCAATTGGGCCGAATGATAAAGAATCATTGCCCCGTCACGTTCTCCAAAGGCATTGGTTAGCCTGATCATCATCAGGTTGATGTGCCAGGGAAGCACCCCATTGGCTTGCAAGGTGTCCTCGGTGAATTTCTCCACGGCTTGGGTCCAGCGCCTTGGGATAGAGTCAAAAGGGGAGGCCCCATATCTTTCCAGGTCAATATAATGCCTTTCAGCTTCGCCCCGGATGGCAAAAGCCCTGCGATCGGGATCAACAGCATGTTCAGAAAGGTATTCAATATGCTTTTTGAAAAACCCCAGCATCTCGGGCGGAAGGGTAAAGACGGCCATGCGGTTGATCTTGCGGTGAGCCACAAACCCAAATCCCTGGCTACCCATTGGAGGGGTCAGGCTGAACAATACAAAGAAAAGCACAGGAAGGATATTTCTTCCCTGTTTCATTTCAGCGGCTCTTTTCTTCAGCCTTTAAATTTAAGGAATTATGAAATCGAAGGCAAGTATTTTTCCCTAGTTATTCCAATCGATGGGCGTCAACAAGCTCTTTTCCACTGAGCACGGGTATGGCCTGGGTATAATCGGCCGTAAGCGAGAATTCAATGATGTCGTCTAGGCCCATCTTGCGCAGGCGATGGCGATGGGCCGCCTTTTCAATATACCCAAGGGGATTTCCTTTGGCCAGCAGCCATAGATCAGCGCTGGCAATGGCCGCATCGCAGATTGTATGATAATCGCCACGACCGTCATTCAAAAGCCTTTCTGCCAAAGCTCCTGCAAAAAGGGTGTCTTCCATGCTAAAGCGGTTTTTCCATCCTGCACAAAAAACCACCACGGGCCGTTTCAGGGCCATGATGTATTGGACCACGGCACTAAGGTTGATGAATGCTCCAATGACCACTTCATTATTGCCGTGGGCAACTTTTTTGATGGCCTGCGTGCCGTTGGTAGTGTTCATTACAATGGTTTGGCCCCTGAGGGACGGCTCCAGGAAATTGAAGGGCGAATTACCGAAGTCAGCACAGTCCAGTTTCTGTCCATCCCGCTCTCCTGCAACAATATACCCCTTCTCTTTGTATGCTTCGCTTTCGCTGATTTCAGCAACAGGGATGATGCTTTTAACACCGTTATGAAAGGCTGCACACATAGCAGTACTTGCCCTGAAAATATCAGTGATTACTACTACGGCATCGTCACGGTCATAAAGTGACCATGACAGGGGCGAGAAGCATACTTCTACACTGTATTTACCCTCTTCGTTGAACATTTTTCGGATCTTATGAAAAAACGGCTCCCCCTGATTCTGTCCAACAGGAGCCGTTTTTGAGTGATTTGGACCTTATCCTTTATAGAAAGGCAGTTTAACCACTTCAGCTTTCAGGGCTTTCCCGCGAACGTCAATAAAGATCTCGGTACCCGCTTTGGCAAAAGCAGTTTTAACATAACCCATTCCAATGCCTACCTTCAGGGATGGGGCCATTGTTCCTGAGGTAACCTCTCCAATGGTGTTGCCGTCAGTATCCTTGATGGGATAGTGTTGCCTTGGAATTCCCTTGTCAACCATCTGGAAGCCAGCCAATTTTTGCGTCACCCCTTCAGTCTTTTGCTTCAGCAGGTTCTCACGGTTGATAAAATCCTTCCCTTCAGCAAATTTGGTGATCCAGCCCAGGCCTGCTTCTATTGGGGAAGTGGTGTCGTTGATGTCGTTGCCATAAAGACAGAACCCCATCTCCAGGCGAAGGGTGTCGCGGGCTGCAAGGCCTATGGGCTTGATGCCGAATTCTTTCCCCGCTTCCAGAACAGCCTGATAGACCTTCAGACCGTCCTGATTGGCAAAATAAAGCTCACAGCCACCCGAACCTGTATATCCCGTGGTGGAAAGAATCACGTCGCCAACCCCTGCAAACTCCAGCACTTTGAAGGTGTAAAAGGGCATGTCTTCAATGGGTTCACCGGTAAGCTTCTGCATGGCTTTCATGGCAAGAGGGCCCTGAACTGCAAGTTGCGAGATGCCATCTGAACCGTTGGAAATTTTTGCTCCAATACTTGCGTTCTGCTTGCTGACCCAGGCCCAGTCCTTGTCGATGTTGGCAGCGTTAACCACCAGCAGGTACTTCTCTTCATTGAAACGGTAAACCAGGAAATCATCCACAATACCCCCCTGATCATTCGGGAAACAGGCATACTGAACCTTGCCATTGGTAAGCACCGATGCATCGTTTGAACTCACCCGCTGAATCAGTGCCAGGGCTTTTGGACCTTCAATCCAAAACTCGCCCATGTGAGAAACATCGAAAACCCCTATGGCTTTCCTCACGGTTTCGTGTTCTGCGTTCACGCCTTCAAATTGAACGGGCATGTAAAAGCCTGCGAAGGGAACCATCTTGGCGCCCATGGCTTCATGCGTTTCTTTAAATACTGTCGTCTTCATGAATATGGATTTATTGAAATAAAGAATGTTCCGGGACAATTGCCCCAAAATTAGTAAATAACATTCAAAGCGATCTATTATTTCAAGAGTAAAAACACCTTGAATGTTCAAAACAAAGGAAAAGGGAAACCCGCATGTATTTCATTCAGGCTGGTTTCCCTATATGCTATTGAGTCCGTGGCTTTTTCTCTTCCGGAGGATTACCTTGAAAAGAAAACCTGGATGTCGGCAAACTATTCTTTCAAGACAGTTCTGATCAGGTCTGCTGCTTCTTTCAACAGGATGGCTGAATGCACCTTCAGTCCTGAATGGTCGATGATTTCCTTGGCTTCCTCTGCGTTGGTGCCCTGCAGGCGTACAATGATGGGAAGATCGATTTCGCCAATATTCTTATATGCATCTACAATACCCGTTGCAACCCTGTCGCAGCGCACTATACCGCCAAAAATATTTACCAGGATGGCTTTAACATTGGGATCCTTAAGGATGATCCTGAAGGCCTCTTCCACGCGCTTTGCGTTGGCTGAGCCGCCCACATCGAGGAAGTTGGCAGGCTCGCCGCCACTCAGTTTGATAATGTCCATGGTAGCCATGGCCAGCCCGGCGCCATTTACCATACAGCCTACATTGCCGTTGAGCTTCACGTAACTCAGGTTGTGCTGCCCGGCTTCCACTTCCATGGGATCTTCCTCGTGGATGTCGCGCATGGCTTCGATATCAGGATGCCTGAACAGCGCATTGTTGTCAATGACCATTTTGGTATCCACTACTAGAATCTTATCGTCCGATGTCTTAAACAGGGGATTGATTTCAAGCAGGGTGGCATCGCTCTCTATGTAAGCCTGGTAAATTTTTGGGACAAACTTCACCATATTCCTGTATGCCTGCCCATTAAGCCCCAGGTTAAAGGCAATATGGCGGCACTGGAAGGGCAGTATACCCACTCTGGGGTCTATTTCTTCGGTGAAGATCTGGTCTGGAGTTTCTTCGGCAACCTCTTCAATGTTCATGCCCCCCCTGGGCGAATACAGAATCATATTGCGCAAACTAGCCCGGTTGAGCAAAATGCTGAAGTAAAATTCCTTGGGTTCAGCAGGCCCCGGGTAGTAAATGCCTTGCTCAACCAAAACCTTTCTTACTTTTTTCCCCTCAGGACCTGTTTGAGGGGTCACCAATTGCATGCCGATGATCTGATGGGCAAACTGCTCTACTTCTTCCAGCGAATGGGCGATTTTTACCCCGCCTCCCTTGCCGCGACCCCCTGCATGGATCTGGGCCTTCACCGCCCATATCTTCAATCCTGTACGTTGTTCCAGCTCCTCCGCGGCAGCACGTGCCAGGGATGGGTCTTCCACAAGAATGCCCTCTGCAACCGGGACATCGTATTTCTTCAAAAGGCTCTTTCCCTGGTATTCGTGAAGGTTCATAAGTTATGGTTTTGGTTTTTCTCGTTTTTGTACAAAAAGTCTCCAAGCCCTTGATCAGGCTTCTTTTTTTACTTTTGAAGCCTTATCTGTTGGCTCATAACAAAAACAAAAATACAAATTTACCTTTACCGTGCTCCTGATTTTTTTTGCGAAAATAATTTAATGCAGGCTTTACCGTTTACCTCTTAATACAATGAAAATTTTATTCTTTTTTTGATGATTAAAAATAAACCATCACAAGGCAACGTTTAAATTTTGAAAACCAGCCCGAAAGCTATTTTTCAACGGGTCAGACAGGGGAAGCCCTCCTGGCCTGGAATAAAAATCAGTTATTCACCAAATCCTACTGCATGAAGCAATTTTTTACAAAAGAAAACGAGTTATCGATGTTTGTTCACGCGTTTCCAGGGTGCAGTATTCCGGCCCCGTTTGCAGACGAGCCTACCTCAAGGGTAGACCAGCATTCTGCCAGCCGGAAAGAGGCTATGGCCGATCTCCCGGACCCGCAGATTATTAATAACATCCTTAACTACGCAAGATCATTGGAAGTATTGAAGCCGGCCACAGGCGCTGCCATGTTCCTAATTAACAATTAAACTGGCGAGTATGTGGTAAACCTTTCCGATGTTGCCTCCCCGGAAAGGTTTTTTTGTTTACAGGTATAAAAATTATTTATATTTGCCTGTTTCAAAGGGATATTAATGTGTTGAATCAATAAATCGTGCCTTATGAAAAGAAAAATTGGCCTGTTTGTCTTTGCCCTTGCCCTGCTTTCAATGGGAATGTCAGGTTGTCGGAGCCGCGAGCTTTGTCCGGCCTATACCTCCGATAACTTGCCCGGGGTGGAAGAATCCATACAGGAAACTACCTGAGTTATTAACCAGGTTAACGCTTTGTTGGGGAATCGCTGATTCCCCTTTTTTGTTTCCTGCGGCTCAATAAATTTTTGTAAAATTGTATAATACATTCCTTAAATAAGCCTGCTCAATGAAAATAGATCGCTCAATTACCCGAATAATAGCCCTGGGCCTGTTGTTGTTTTTTCCCTTGTTTTCTTCCTGCAGAAATCAAACCCGGTCTGCAGGCGAAGAAATGATTGCTTCAGAAACTCCCAAAATCCTTGTCGGGGCTGAGCGTACCGACCAATATTTTCCGCTGCTTGCGGGCAAGCGCCTGGCTGTGGCCGCCAATCACACAAGTATGATTGGGGAGGTGCACCTGGTCGATACCCTGCGCTCGGCAGGCTTCAATGTGGTGAAGGTTTTCAGCCCTGAACACGGCTTCAGGGGAACTGCGGCTGCAGGCGAATTGGTCGACAGCGGCCTGGATGAACGGACCGGGATTCCCGTTGTGAGCTTGTATGGCGCTAACCGTCGCCCCAGGCCTGAACAGCTTGCCGATGTCGACCTGATCCTTATCGACCTCCAGGATGTAGGCATGCGCTTTTACACCTATATCTCCACCATGTCCATGATCATGCAAACCGCAGCCCGCGTAGGCAAGGCGGTCATGGTGCTCGACAGACCCAATCCCCACGGCCATTACATCGATGGGCCATTACTCGATCCAAAATATGGTTCTTTCGTAGGCTTGCACCCGGTTCCCGTGGTGCATGGAATGACGATGGGCGAATATGCCCTTATGGTCAAGGGCGAAGGCTGGCTCGGATACCAGGCGGAATGTGACCTCACCGTTATCCCTGTGGAGAATTACACCCACAACGACCTCTACCAGCTGCCCGTGGCCCCTTCACCCAATTTGCCCAACATGCAGGCAGTATATCTTTATCCCTCCCTGTGTTTTTTTGAAGGGACTGTGATAAGCATCGGCAGGGGTACTCCAATGCCGTTCCAGGTCTTTGGAAACCCCTGGCTTCCCGCCCAAAAATTTCCCTTCACTTTTGTCCCACAAAGCCTCGCAGCAGCTCCAAATCCCCCTGCCCTGGGTGAGACCTGTAACGGGAAAGACTTGCGCAACCTGCCTTTGGAAGATTTAATGGCCGGGCGCCAAATCGACCTAAGCTACCTCCTGGAGGCCTTCCGCAACTACCCCGAAAAGGATAAGTTTTTCAACAATTATTTTGATCGCCTGGCAGGCAACAATTTGTTGCGCAACCAGGTGCTGGCAGGGCAGACCGAAGCCCAGATCAGGGAGTCATGGAAACCCGGCTTGGAAGAATTTAAAAAAATCAGGGTAAAATATCTGTTGTATCCCGATTTTGACAACATTCAATAGATATTGAATGAAAACAATAAGGGACACCTGGCAGTGGTTTCTTTCAAGCCTTCAGGGTGTTTATCCCGAAAAGGAATTGCAGGCCATGGCCAAAGTGATATTCTGTCATTTCTTTTCGCTTGGACCAGCCGAAAGGGTATTGAACGCCCGGCTTACGGTTCAGCCTGAATCAATTGAAATTCTCGAAAAGGTGATTGCTCAGCTCCGGCAGCGCGTCCCCCTGCAATACATTACTGGCCTTGCCCACTTCCTTGACCTGGAACTGGAAGTGGACCACAGGGTCCTGATCCCCCGCCCCGAGACCGAAGAACTTGTGCAATGGGTCATAGATACCCTGCAAAAGGAGCGGGGCAGCCTGGAGGCGCCATGGTCGGTGCTCGATATAGGTTCGGGCAGCGGCTGCATCCCCATTGCCCTGGCCGGCAAAATGCCCAAAGCAACAATCCAGGCCTGCGATGTGTCTGCAGAGGCCCTTGAACTCGCCAGCCACAATGCCCGCAAAAACCAGGTTAGCGTTGGCTTCTTTCTCCTTGATATCCTGAAGGATAACCCACCCTTACTTGATCTGGATGTGGTGATCAGCAACCCCCCTTACGTGATGGAAAAGGAGAAACGGCTCATGCAGCCCAACGTGCTGGACCACGAACCACACTCCGCCCTTTTTGTCCCCGATGACGATCCCCTTATTTTCTACCGCACAATCGCCTCCAAAGCATTCCAATGGCTCAACCCCGGGGGATTTCTCTTCTTTGAGATCAATGAAAACCTGGGCCGGGAAACCAAACAATGCATTGAAAAAGAAGGCTTTGTAAGTATTGAGCTGAAGAAAGACTTGAATGGCAGGGTCCGGATGCTCAGGGGCAGGAAACCAGGGAAGAAAGCTTAAGGTTAGGGGTTTGGGGTTCAAGGTATAAGGTTCAAGGTTTAAGGTTCTGTCAATGCCTAAATGACGTTGACCGGTTTTGGGTTAACTTCTTAAATCAAAAATCCCTGCCAGCCGGTTTACCCGCTGAAGGAGGGCAGGCCGGGTTAATCGATATTCGTAAATCAAAGAATCTTTCTCAACCTCAACCTCAACCTTAACCTTAACCTTAACCTTAACCTGACTCGTCCTGATTTTTGTTTACAGTTTTTGGGTTCAGGCTGTTCCATGCCCCGTGCCATATGCCCCATGCCCCCTGCTTTCTTTTATCTTCCACTAATAAAATTCTATCGAATAATAAAACCCGGTTCAGTTCAGTTTTACAATCAAACCCTCATCCCCATGATACAAGAGCAAATAATAAAACACCTGGAAGAACCCCGGGAGCTGGAACGCCTTTACCGTTCCGACAAGAAAGGATTTGAAAAAGCTTTTTTTGCATTGTTGCCCCAATTGGAAAACACCTCCTTTGCAGGCTTCTGGAAGGCCCGTCTGGAGGGGGACCGGCCGGGCGAGTTGTTTGCAGGGATCCGAACCTACGACATCCTGGCCCTGCTGGGAAGCTGTATCCTCGCTGCCTTCCTCATCAACCTGCCTCAATGGTTTGGGTTCAATATGAATGCCACTCATTTTTATGAGCGCAATGCCTTCTGGATCGGGTTCATGGGACTTTCTTTCTACACCCTGCTGAGCCGCAGGCAGTTCGACCCCAAAAAACTGGCCCTTACGGGACTGGCTTTCCTGCTCCCACTGGTTTATGTCAACCTGCTCCCGGTTTTTTCCCGGAGCCATACACTAAATTTGGTTTATATCCATTTGCCTTTGCTGATGTGGGCCCTGTTTGGGGTCGTATTTTTGGACTGGGACCTGAAAAGCAAGGCCCGCCGGATCGAATTCCTGAAACACAACGGCGAGCTGGGCGTGCTGGGGGCCGTAATCGTCCTGGCAGGCCTGGCCCTGGCTGGAATTGCGATCGGTTTGTTTTCGGTGATCGATATTTCCATTGAAAATTTTGTTGGCCAATATGCTGCCCTCTGGGGTGCAGTCTCCGCACCCATTGTCACCGCCTTTATCGTCCGGTTCTTCCCCTACATTTCAAGTAGGATAGCCCCGGTCATCGCCCGGATCTTTTCCCCCCTGGTGCTGCTCACCCTGCTGATCTACCTGCTCACCATCGTGGTGACGGGTAAAGACCCTTACAACGACCGGGAATTCCTGATGATTTTCAACCTGATGCTGATCGGGGTGATGGGGCTAATTGCCTTTTCTGTTGCTGAAACCACCTCCGGCACCAGGCAACGCTTCAACGAAACAATCCTGTTGATGCTCACTGCGGTGGCCCTGCTGATCAACCTGGTAGCCCTTTCTGCAATCGTTTACCGCCTGGGCGAATATGGATTTACCCCCAACCGCACCGCTGTATTGGGGGCTAACCTCTTAATATTCATTCACCTGGTATGGATTGGCGTGGACCTTTACCGGGTCAATTTTCGACAACAACCTTTGAAAAAGGTGGAGGACTCCATTGCTGGCTTTCTTCCTGTTTATGTCTTTTGGTTGATTGTGGTCATCTTCCTCTTCCCCCTGGTCTTTGGCTGGTGGGTGATCTGATAATTTTTTATTCATTCACTGGTTTCTTTCCCGGACGAGTGAGGATTTTAGGAAGAGCCTTGCAAGAACCACTTTCGATAATGCCTTCCTGATCGTTCTCCCCTGATCCTTTTTCACATACGCAGCAAAAAGGCAGGAAACCCCTGATTTTTCTCGGGCTTCTACAATTCCTTTCATGCTGCCTGGCCTATGGTTTGCTGCATGAGAATTGCCACCCGGAACAGGATTATTCCAGGTTTCCTCACCGAACTTTGTTTCCCTTTTGCCGATTTTTTTCTTCATCCCCGGGTTCGGCACCATCCATCAGCGAAATGCCCGTCACCTATGCCATTCCTAAGGGTAGCAGCCCCTGATTCCATCGTTTCTTATATGTATCATCTCTTTAAATAAACCGTAGTTTAACCGTAGTTTNNAACTACGGTTAAACTACGGTTTATCATAAAATTTGATTAAATTTGTAAACGAAGATGGTATGAACAAAAACCTGATTATCATGGCCTATACACAAGAAGGAATGCTTGGAAAATTCAGCGGGCGGCTGGGCGAGCTGGTTGTTTATCAAATGAATGGAAAGGTGGTCATGCGGACCAAACCCGGCAAACGAACGAAACCAGCCCAAGGCAGGCAGAAAGTGACCCAGAATAATTTTGCGCGGGTGATGGGCATTATTCAGCCTATGAAGTCTTTTTTAAAAATGGGGTTTAATGACCTGGCCGGTGGAAAGTTTGTTTTTCACAAAGCCAATTCAGAAAACCTGAAACGGTTTTATAAGGCCGACAAGCCTGATGATTTACGCTGGTTGCTGCTGAGCAAGGGCGAGCGGGCCGGGGCACTCGGGCTGTCGCTGGAGATGGGTGCCAAGCAGGTCACGGTGCGCTGGGGCGGCCCTGAGCCGGAGAAGCCCGCTTCAGGCGAAGACCGGGTGATGTTGCTTGCCCTGAACACCAGTACCCTTGAACCGTCCTTCAATACGAACGCGGGCAAGCGCCGCGAGGCCCAGGCCACTCTGGCGCTTCCTCACGCAAAGGCTGGCGAGGAGATCCTGGTGTTCATCAGCTTCTTTGACCTGGCCGGCAGCATAATTAAACGCGACCCGGAAAATATCTCCACCTCGCAGTTGGTGGGTTAAGGCAGGTGCCCATTGCGGGTTTGCCGTCCGCTCATTCCCCAGGAATGCTTTTTTTTCCGCGGGAGGGGGGTGCATTGGCCTGATTCAGAGCCTCTTGGTTTTCTTTTATTCAAGGGCAATTGCAAACATTGTAAATCGTAACTTTAGGAAATTATTTCCAGGAAGAAATATGTTTGAGAAAATCAATAAGGAACGCCGTTTAAAGAATCTGAGCGGGGCGGTGCTGCTCACGCTCATCGTTCTGCTGCTATTGCTGGGCTTGCTATATCTCGACAAGGGAGACCTGCTGAGGCTGCCGCAAACAATTGGGCGAATTTTTCGTCACCTCCTGCTCATTGTGGGCACCCTGTTTGCCATCACCCTGGTGCTCAGGCTGACCATGAAGAGGTTTTACCGCCTCTTCGACGAGCCCGAGGAGCGGATCTTTTATTCGAAGATTTATAGCTGGTCGCTGTACAGCATTGGCCTGTTAGTGATCCTGCACCATTTCGGGGTGTCGCTGGGCAATATCACACTCTTCCTGGGTTTGATTGCCACGGGTCTTGCCTTTGCCATTCGCGAGGTGCTGCTTTCGTTCTTTGCCTGGCTGATCCTGTTGCGCAAGAAGCCCTTCCGCATTGGCGACTATATCCGCATCGGCGAGGATGAGGGGAAGGTCCTCCACATCGGCACTTTTTTCGTTTTGCTCGACAAAACCACACAACTACCCGAGGACTTTACGCGTGTGCCCAACCGCCTGTTCCTCGAAAAAAGCATCATCAACCTCGGAAAGAACACCTTTCACGAGGAGATCACATTTCAGTGTGCTGATTTCCTGCAAGACAAGGACCAGGTGCTGGAGGAGCTGAGGGCAGAGATCGAAACCCTGCTGGAAAACCGTGAAAATCTCTTTATTTACTTCGATCTTCGCAAGGAAAAGCTGGTCGTGGTGGTTGAGTACCTGACCCGTTTTGAGCAACGCCAGCCCCTGCGCTCAGCCGTCATCGAGGCAGTTTACAAATACCTTGGCTCAAGCCTGTTTATCCCCAAATAAAAGCCAGAGGCAGGCAATTCCCTTTTTTCGCGCTTTGTTTTTTTTGTTTTGGTTACTTTTATAGCCAAATAATATTTTTATGAAAAAAATCCCCTTTTTCCTGCTGTTGCTTATCCTGTTTTCCCGTTGCAGCAGCCCTTCCCTTAAAAATGATCCTGAAAAAACTACCGGAAAGACGGTCTCCGGGCCCTTAGCGGAAGTTGTGGATACCACCCCCCGGATCACCGGGATTGGCGGGATATTTTTCTATTCGGAGGACCCCGAACAGACGCGTGAATGGTATGCAGATATGCTGGGCCTGACCACCGACGATTATGGCGCGGTATTCGAATTCCGCAACGGCAGGAGACCCGATGAGGTCAATTACCTTCGCTGGAGCCCTTTTCAAAAGGGAAGCGATTACCTGGCCCCTTCGCAAAAGGAGTTTATGATCAATTACAGGGTGCAAAACCTGGAAGGCCTGATCAGGAACCTGGAAGAAAATGGGGCCATGGTTGTGGGTGAGATAGAAACCTATCCTTACGGGAAGTTTGCCTACGTGATGGACCCCGATGGGCAAAAGATTGAATTGTGGGAGCCTATCGACAGTGTGCTGACCCAGATGGGTGGCCAGACGAATAAATAATGGCATATGAAAAACCTTGCAGGAGAGGCAGGAATTTCCGGGAATTCATTAAGGGAAACATTGTCAGCCTGTAAAAAGACATAAATGCATTTCATTGAAATAATCTTGATTGGCCTGGGCTTGTCGTTCGACACCTTTGCCGTGTCGGTGTCCACGGGCCTGACGGTAAACCAGATCCGGTTCTGGCAGGGAGTGAAGGTGGCCCTGGTGCTGGCCTTCTTCCAGGGGCTGATGCCCTTACTGGGATGGCTGGGAGGACAAGTGGTTGAAGGCTACCTTCGCCAGCTGGATCACTGGATTGCCTTTGTGCTGCTGGCTGGACTGGGCCTGAAGATCCTCGTGGATTCCTTCCGCGAAAGCGAGACAAAAAAACTCAACCCTATGGTGCCTGCCGTTTTGCTTGGAATGGCCATCGCCACCAGCATCGACGCCCTGGTGGTAGGGGTCAGCCTCGCCTTCCTCGAGGTGGACATCTGGTATGCCGTGGCCATCATCGGCTTCATCACTTTCCTGGCCTCCATGCTTGGGATGCTGCTGGGCAAGAACGTGAACGGCAGATTTGGCAAAAGGGTGGAGGTGCTGGGCGGATTGATCCTGGTGATGATCGGCCTCAGAATCCTGCTTAGTCACCTGCTGACTTGAAGTTTTTCGGCAATCCCTTGAGGAAGGGTATTATGGCTTAATGTTTTGCAAATTTAATGAAGATAAATAATTTGGTTATGAATCAAGAAGTTAGCAAATTTATCGACAGTGCTCCTTCAGGACAAAAGGAAATCTTTGAAAGCTTGCGTAAACTGATCCACAAACATGTTGCGGGCGTAAAGGAAGAGATAAAATGGGGTCGCCCCGTATTCAGCACTGCACGCGACTTCGCTTATTTCAAATCAGCAAAGAACTATGCCACCCTGGGTTTTTTCAAAGCAAGCCAGATTGACGATCCCAAAGGGATTCTAGAAGGTACGGGCAAGGACATGCGCCACATCAAGCTCAGAACCCCGGCCGATATGGACCTGGAGCTGCTCCGCAAATGGATGGTGAAGCTGGCGGAATAATAATTCATTACTTTTTTTGACAATAATCAACATTTTTTTTTGTAATTGGAATGTTATGTGTTTCTAACTTTATGTTAGAAATAAATAACAAAATCGTCATGAATAAAACTGTAATGATTTTTGTTGTTGCCGGCCTGGTGCTGGCAGGGATGGTATGGTTGTATATTCGCATGCCTGGTGCTGACAGATCAAATCCCTTTGAACTATTTCCATTGTTGGTAGCGTTCATATTGATTGCTTTTGCCCTGTTGCTGGGTTTTAAGCGGTTGCGCAGCGCCCGCGGGGGGGGATTTGGGGAATATGGGGAATTTCTCCAAAAGAGAAAGGTAGGCATTGGGGGTTCAACCGATTGATTTCAGATTAACCCAGCCTGCCGGCTGGCAGGGATTTGTGATTTAAGAAGTTAACTCCAAACTCCAAACTCCAAACTCCAAACCTTGAACCTTGAACTTTAAACTTTAAACCTAAATCGCCTCTTTCAGCGCCTCCACAAAGTCCTCAATGTCCTTTTCGGTTGTGACGAAGGACGTCATCCAGCGGACCTCTGATCGGGTTTCGTTCCACATATAGAAGAAGTATTTTTGGCGGAGCTTATCGATGGTTTCCCTGGGGACGATGGCGAAAACGCCGTTGATCTGGACCTCCTGGGTGATCTGCACCCTGGGGATTTCTTTTACCTTTTCTGCCAGGAGCTGTGCCATACGGTTGGCGTGGCGGGCATTTTTCAGCCAGAGCCCATCGGTGAACAGGGCATTGAACTGGGCGCTGATGTAACGCATCTTTGAAGCCAGCTGCATCGACTGCTTGCGCACGTATTCAAAATCCTTGGCCAATTCTTTTTTGAGGAACACCACGGCTTCACCCAAGAGGATGCCGTTCTTGGTGCCGCCAAAGGAGAGGACGTCCACCCCGGTATCTGTGACCATTTCCTTCAGGCTGACGTTAAGGGATGCGGCGGCATTGGCGATGCGTGCCCCGTCCATATGGAGGAGCATATTGTTTTGGTGTGCAAAGCGGGCAATGTCGCTGATCTCTTGGGGGGTATAAACGGTGCCCATTTCGGTGGCCTGGGTGATGGAGATGACGCGGGGCTGGGCGTGGTGCTGGAATCCTACTGAGTGGAGCAGGGGTTTGATCTGTTCGACCCGTATCTTCCCGTCAGGGGCCGGCAGGATATGGAGCTTGCAGCCGGTGAACTTCTCAGGGGCACCGCATTCGTCGTTTTCGATGTGGGCGGTTTCGGCGGTGATGATGGCCTGCCAGGGGTGGGTGAGGTGCGAAAGGGCTGAGACATTGGCCCCTGTGCCATTAAAAACGAAGAACACCCTGACATCGTGGCCGAAGTGCTCTTTGAATTTTTGTTCGGCTTCAGCAGTAAAGGGGTCATCGCCATAGGCGATCACATCGCCCTGGTTGGCATCGAGCATGGCCTGGAAGACGGCCTCGTGGACTGGCGCATTGTTGTCGCTGGCAAAGCTTCTGTTATCTGGCATCGTATTGATTTTATTGATTCCTGCAAATGTAAACCATTATTTTGCTGATCGGGAAGACGGCCATTATTTTACGATCACCCGGGGGATGTTGGCGGGGAGGCGGGCCAAGAGCTGGTAATTGAGCTGGTTGCTCATTTCGCAAAAGGAGGCAATGCTGATGTTCATCCGCTTTTGGCGGCCGATCATTACCACCTCATCGCCTTTCTCCACGCCGGGGACATCGGTCACGTTGACGGTCATCGTATTCATTGTGACGGTGCCGATGACAGGGACTCTACGGCCGTGGATAAGCACCCTGCCGGTATTGCTGAGTGAACGGCTGAAGCCGTTGCTGTAGCCTACGGGGATCACGGCAATTCTGATTTTCTTGTTGGCCAGGTAAGAATCGCCATAGCCCACGAATTGCCCGGCTTCCACTTCCTTGACCACCATCACGCGCGACTTCCACGAGAGGGCTCTCTTCAGGCCGTTGCCGGGCAGGTTTTCCTTTTTGAAATGGAACATTTGGGTCTCGGGGCTGGGCCAGAAGCCATACTGAGCAATGCCGAAGCGTACCATATCCATAATCGTGGCAGGATAGGTGAGGGCGGCTGCCGAGCCAGCCGTATGGCGATGGAGGGGTAAGAGGCCGTGACGCTTGAAATAGCTGTAGAACTTGCGGTAGCTCAATATCTGGTTTTTTACCCGGAGGTAATTGGCCAGGCTTTCGGCACCTGCGTAATGGGTGCAGAGGCCTTCAAAAACAAGGTGCTCTTTCTTGTCTTTCAGGAAGCGGGTCAGCTCGGGCAAGTGCTCATATTCAAAGCCTGTGCGGTGGAATCCCGTTTCGGCTTCAATATGGATGTGGGCCTTTTGGCCTGTTTTCTCAGCCAGCAGGATGGCTTGCTTCAAGCGCTCCATATCGAATACAAAAAATTCCAGTCCATTTTCAACGGCCCATTCCAGTTCATCGTCGCCGATATGGCCCATGATCATGATACGCGTTTCGGGCTTTTTTACCTGAAAAGCCTCGAGGGCTTCCTGGGCTGAGAACACCGAGAAATGGTCAATGCCTGCCTCTTCGCCCAGCGGAAGGATAATTTGTGTGCCGTGACCGTAGGCGTTGCCCTTGATCACCGAAGATATCCTGGCATCTTTGCCAATGATTTTTTTCAGGTATTTGATATTGCTAAGGTATGCCGAACGGCTGATCTCAATATGGGAGGAATTAAACATTGAATTGGTTTTTCAGCCTGATCAGATTCATAAATATATTCAGGCCTGTTTCAATAATGTTATCGTTAAAATCGTAATCGTTGTTATGGAGTCCCGGGTGATTTTTTCCGGCGCCGATGCCAAAAAGGGCTCCCGGGTAAAGTGCTGTGAAATGCCCGAAATCTTCTGACCAGCGGAAGGGTTCACGGATGGTAACAACAGATGAATGACTCATTTCGGCTGCCTTGATGACGGCCTCGAAGGCATCGGGATGATTGATGGTGGCGGGGAAGACCTCGGTGTATTCGACGCTGGCTTTTATTTTGTGCTTAGCGGCCAAATGTTTCACCAGGTTTTCGGCCATAAAGCTGAGCCTGTCCATGTCCAGGTCGAAGTAGGAGCGGAGGGTTGCCATGACAACGGCTTCGGCGGGGTTGGTGCCGAAGGCCCTTTCACCCAGGCGGGCGTGGATGATGGTGACCAGGCAAAAGTCCCGGTAGGTGTCTTTCATATTGGGCAAGGAGGGCAGGGAAATGAGCAGGTTGCGCATCATATTCAGGGGGCTGTTGCCTTGTTCGGGATGAGCGGCATGGGAGGATTTTCCAAGCAGGTTGATGATCATCCCCCGGGAAGCGGAGGCAAAGGGGCCTTCTCTCACCACCACGGCGTTTTCCTCAAATTCGGGCAGGTTGTGCAGGGCAAACACCATATCGGGCTGCAGGGCGTCCATAGCCTCGTCGTGAAGGGCTTTCTCTGCCCCCCTGCCCGTTTCCTCGTCGGGCTGGAACAAGAGCGCCACGCGGCCTGTTTTGGGTCTTTGCCTGCCAAGCAAGGTAGCCATTCCAGCCAGGATGGTGGTATGCCCATCGTGTCCACATTTATGCGAGATTCCCAGGTTCTGGGAGCGGTGGTCGAAGTCGTTGGCTTCCTGGATGGGTAAAGCATCCATGTCGCAGCGCAGCAGCAGCTCAGGCCCTTCAACTCCTGATTCGTAGATGGCGATCAAGCCATGTCCGCCCACTCGTTCAAGGAGCTTGTCAGGATGGGTTTCGGAGAGGTGTTTTTTTATCCGGGATGCCGTCTGGGCCTCTTTCCCTGAGAGCTCGGGATGGCGGTGAAGGGTTTTGCGCAGCTCAATGAGCTGATTGAGAAGCTCCCGGTCTGGTTTTATTGGCATATATGAATGATGAAACTAAACGCGTGAGGGATAATTTTTTACAAAGTAAGAAAAAAATATTAAACAACCGGGGTAAAAAAGAAAGAGGCCGTCTCAGGGTATTGCTTTGAGACGGCCTCTTTTGTTAAACCAGCGGCATCATTACGGCTGGTAGATCAACTTAGTTGAATAGATCTGGTTACCGTAGGTAATCCTCAGAATGTACATTCCGGGTTTAACATCCCTGGGTTCCCAATCTACTTTGTAGTCACCTCGTTGCATAAATTCATCGCGGAGGATCTCTTGAACTTGTCCGGTAAGGTTCAATACTTCAATCTTAACCTGGTTATCCTTGTAAAGGGTAAACTCAACGGAAGATAAAGTATGGAACGGGTTCGGGTAGTTCGGTTTGAAAGCAGCCGGAGCAGTGGTTTCTACAGTAACATTTACTGAGGAGACACATCCATTTGCATCGGTTACTTCAAACACGTGCGTACCTGCGCCAACAGTGAATTCGCCAGTTCCTGTGTAAGGAGGCGTTCCACCAGTAGCAGTAATGGTAACCGTAGTGGTTCCATCAACCGGGACAACAGCTTCAACAAGATCGAAGGCAACTTCAAGTACAGGAGGTTCATTAATGGTTACTTCATGAACTGTATAGCAACCATTGGCACCCAGAGCTACAATGTAATAGGTTCCAGGAGCCATGTTGAAGTAATAAGCACCATTAATTTTATCCGGACACAAGCATTCCTCAATGAGGTCTTCGGAGTTCACAATGCAGATTTCAATAACTTCAACGCAGCTGGGGTCGATGATCACGCGGATGGTTCCGTCGTTAGCACCGTTGCAGGTTACGTCAGTTGAAATGATCTCTACACAGGGACCTTGCGTT
>LSQX01056375.1_pt1 | contig 64008 bp, 64 predicted proteins | sample 654561 | NCBI WGS metagenome assembly LSQX01 (sample SAMN04489861, study PRJNA283612) | anaerobic digester metagenome | isolation source: 4 biogas reactors fed with cattle manure at either 37C or 55C with and... | place: Denmark: Kongens Lyngby | collected 2014
TTAAGACAAAAAACAGTGACAACTACCTTGACAAACACCGGCAGTAAAAAGGCTTGCAGCAATGTGCAAGCCTTCTTTGATTTAGGCGGGACGGAAGGTAATTGAACCCAACCGCTGCCTGTTTAATAAAAATTTCCCTGGCGCAGTTTTATCCTATGAGCCATAAGCGCCAACCAACCTGTTCAACAGGTTGCCTGGTGCCGTGCTGGCTTTACGCGATTCCGCCAGCTGAGCGGCTTGCACCCAGCGCGCTTCAGGGAAGGTTTTTGCCACTTTGGCGCTACTGAATCCGCAGGTAAGCATGGCGGTAAACTGGTCAGGCAAAACATGGCCACCGGCTCGTATATCACCTTTAAATTGATAGCGTTCGCGAATCAGTTTGGCTTGTGTAAAGCCGCGACCATCCCTGAATTTAGGAAAATCAATCAGAACCAGTTCCACCTGTGGCAAGAGCGCAGCAATGTCGGCCGCATTATTGCCGGGGTTTAACCAAATTCCTTTGCGAACCGGCTGGTTTGCAATTTCAGCCCATCTGTCCAGTGTAATGACAATACTGCCCTCGGTGGGAAGCGCATCTTCAGCACCGATATATTGCCATTCGTCCTGGGTGTGTTTTCCAAATTTATTTACCAGCAACATTTAGTGCCTCCTTAAAGGGTGCAGCGCCAATACGGTGATAGGTCTGCAGGAAAGTTTCATCGTTGTTGCGGCGTTCACGCAGATAAATATTCATGATTTCTTCGATAACCACAGGAACGTCTTCAAAAGTGACGGAAGAGCCCAGGATTTTGCCAACCACCGCATTTTCATCGGCAGAGCCACCTAACGTGATTTGGTAGAATTCCTGGCCGTTTTTGTCCACACCCAAAATGCCAATATTGGCAATATGATGGTGGGCGCATGCATTGATACAACCAGAGATATTAAGGGTAAGTTCGCCCAGAACGTGTTCAATTTTCTTTTTATGAACCATGATCGCAATTTCCTGGGCAACTGGAATAGAGCGGGCGTTGGCCAGGCTGCAGTAGTCCATGCCCGGGCAGGCAATCATGTCGGTAATCAGGCCGATATTGTCGGTGGCCAGATTGGCACTGAGCAGTGTTTGCCAAACTTCAAAAAGATCTTCTTTTTTTACATGTGGCAGAACCAGATTCTGTTCGTGCGTTACCCTGATTTCATTCAGTGAATATTTTTCAGCCAGATTGGCAACCAGGTCCATTTCATCAGCCGTCAGATCGCCAGGGATACCGCCCTGTGGTTTCAGGGAGATCACCGCGCTGAGATAGGCGGATTGCTTGTGCGGATGGGTGTTTTGTTTAACCCAGCGGGCAAAGGCCGGATTGTTGGCCAGTGATGCCTCGAATACGGGGAAACTGTTGCTGCCTGTTTCGAAGGACGGCACCACAAAGCGGGCATTGAAATGCGCAACCAGCTCATCGCTGACCAATGGCCGGTCATCAGGCAGGGCCTCAAATTCCTCTTCGATCATGCGGATGAAGTTTTCTGGCTTCAGTTCCCGGATCAGGATTTTGATGCGTGCCTTGTACAGGTTGTCACGACGTCCCAGGGCATTGTAAACACGGACAATCGCTTCAACATATTTAATCAGATCTTGCTGTGGTAACCATGATCTTACCTTGGTGGCCACAATAGGTGTTCTGCCCAGGCCGCCACCGGCGTGGACTTCAAAACCGATTTCGCCAGCCTCGTTTTTCAGGACACGCAAGCCAATGTCATGCAGCCGGATAGCGGCTCTGTCATTGGCACTGCCAGTGATGGCAATCTTGAACTTGCGGGGCAAATAGGTGAATTCAGGATGATCGGTAGACCACTGGCGCAGGATTTCCGCATATACACGAGGATCGATATCTTCATCAAAAGCCGCACCGGCAAACTGGTCGGTGGTGACGTTGCGGATGCAATTGCCGCTGGTCTGGATGGCATGCAAGTCGACATCGGCCAGGGCGGATAAGGCATCGGCCGCCTGATCCAGCCGTATCCAGTTAAGCTGTATGTTCTGACGAGTGGTGAAATGGCCATAACCCTTGTCGTAGGTGCGAGCCACATAAGCCAGTTGTTTTAATTGTTCGGCACTTAGTGTGCCATAAGGGATGGCTACCCGGAGCATGTAGGCATGAAGCTGCAAATACAGACCGTTCATCAAACGGTAGGTTTTGAATTCATCTTCGTTCAGCTCACCGCTTAAACGGCGTTGAACTTGCTCACTAAAAAAACGGGCACGGTTTTTCAGGAAGGCATGTTCATTGTCATCATATTGGTAAATGCCCGCCTTGCTGTTGGCCTGACGCGGTTGAAGGGTTTGGCTGAAGGCAGGGTTACCGTTTTCGCCATTGCCGGACTGCTTGCCCAGATCGGGCCGAACGGAGGGGCCTTTGCTGCGGATACGTTCTTTGTAATCACAGGGTACGGGGATATCGTTTTCGCGGGTGGCGGGTAACTCCTGCACACCAACAATGAAATTATGGTCGCTGGCCTGTTGTGCGGCATCGCGCGCGGCCGCTATGTTTTCCTGATTGAATAATGAGGCTGACTGCAAATCCTGCACCCACTCATTGTTTTGTCCCAGCCAGACAACAATTCCATCATGCAGGCGGTTTGCCGAGAAAAGTGTCAATTCAGCCGTATTGCTCATTTATAAACTCCTTGAGCACTACATATTATTGCAATACCCATATTCATCATAAAAACCACGGGAAGATGTTCAGTTTTCGTTTGTGTTCAATGTATAAAGGAAAATGGGAGGCATCAGTCCGATCGTTGAAAGGTGTGATGAACTTTAATGTTATAAGAAACAGTTATATATAAATAATTGTTATGCATATAATTAAAATTCATACTATCCAATAAAGGATAAAAATTTTATTTATACTCTATACGCTTTTTCTGACTTTCTCTATAGTCTTTATATAAAAATAAATCATAAAGAAAGACTTGTTTGCTATAAATAAGAATTAACGGGCTTTGCGACAGGGCGGGGGATTCGGCAGATGGACAAGGGGGCTGATTCAAGGTTGCCGATTGTTGTTTTTTATGCCGAAAAAATACGCATGAAAGGCTGGCTGGGTAAAGGAAGAGAGCTTAGTGCGCCAGTAAGACAACTGGCGCGAAGTAAGGCTTTTGTCAGGAGGAACCACCACCTAATCTGTAAGGCTTAGAGGGGGAATGTGGCAGGACTTATTCAATTAATAACCAGTTTGATGGTTGATACTGGAATATTGGCGTTATCCAAGGCTTCATCAATTAGTTCTTCAGGGGTTTTGGGGGACGCCGCGGTTTGGTCGGTGGGATCAATTTCGAGCTTTTTTATTAGCAGTTTTTTGATTTCAAGAATATTTTGCGGCACAGGATCACTTGGATCCAGTGTCAGTTTTTCAGTCATGCCGTCCATGTTTTCGTAGGAGATATAACGTGTCATAGAGTATTGCCTCATAAAAGTGTGAAATCTGCCATATAACGGCAGGTTAATAAGCAGTGTATATCAAGTGTGACCGGAGGCCACTTGATGGGGGTGTTTATTATGCTTCAGGGGGTTTTGGTAACCTGGTAGTGTTGACGGTAAAACTCCCATTCGTCAACTTCTGTCCCGTCTGGAAATTGACAGATTCCGTATTGGGCATTTGTTCCTTGTTTGATAATTACTTTGCCACCTTTTTGTTGGCACAACATTGAAGCGGGGTTAGCCATTTCAACGGGTAGGCTGGAGGCACAGGCGGAAAGCGTCAGTACACCTAAAACAAGATATCGTGTGATTTTCATAATGTATTTCCTGGTGCAGGCCCGCCCGATGCATGGTCAGATACCGCACTGTTTCGAAAAATCCTGGTGAAGAAAAACGGGATGACCAGGAAGAGGAACCGATATATGGAAATAATAGGGAAGTTTTAATGGTAAGTAAAGATTTCAGGAGGTGGAATGAAGAGGTAAGCCAGGATAAAAAGAACGGACACATGAAAAATCATGGTCCGCTTAAAAATATCGGTGTTAGCCGACTACGGTGTAGCCTCTATTCTAAGTGTGTTTATGTGTTTTTTATGTTGATATAAATCAAGCTCATAGAGGTATTAAACAAGAAAAAGCATCGAAATTTAAAGTTTTATTTGGGAGTTGTTTTATTTTGAAATGATTGGGGTTTATATCTTTTTATTTCAGGTAAGACAGAAAACACAAGTGAATAAACAGGTATGATCAATGCACAAGTTTCACAATGATCGCATAAGCACTTTTTGTGATAATGATAAATTTATTCAGCAAGATGGAATCAGAAAATGATTGATGGATTGATCGCCGGAAAAATATTCGGGCAGCCCAGGCAGGGGCAGGGTAAGAATGGTTCATATGTGACGGCCAAGGTACGGGCGACCACTGAACAGGACACAATATTTGTAAATATTATTTGTTTTAACCAGCAAGCCTGCACGCAGTTGCTGGCCTTGCAGGATGGGGACAGCGTTTCGGTGGCTGGTTCTCTAACACCACGGGTATGGGATTCTCAGGATGGTCCCAGGCCTGTTCTGGATATGGTTGCCCATGCAGTCCTGTCGGTGTATCACATAAAAAAGAAACGGGATGAAGTGCAAGGCATCAGAAATCAAGCCCGGCAGGAAGATTTCAATGATGATTTTGATAATGAATAATCGAGTGTCTTGATATTTTTTTCAAGATAAAGAAAGAGCTCATGTACCGGGCGTAAATGGAAAGACAGGGCAGGCGTTTAGGCAATTTTCACCAAACTGTATTCGGGCGCGATGCGACTGGATTGAAAAATACCAACTTCCAGAAACTCCATCAGCTGGTTGCTGAGCAGGTTGGGCACCCAGGAAGTGGTTGCTTTATTCCAGGTGGGCTTATTAAGATAAGCAAACAAGGTACCATTTTTATCAATGGCCAAATATTTGTAGCCCTCTGGAACATTTATCTTGAAATTAAAATATGTGATGATGTTTTCTTTGGGTGTAAATGTCATTTTCTTGGGGGGGGGTCGCGTTGCATCAATGAAATATGAGGCCTTGATATGATTTGTGAAAACCTCAAATCCGAGCTTAAGTCAATAAGCAAGAATGTAAATCAAATTTCCGGGTATTCATTATTGATGTCATTAATATTAATGATATTTGACATTTTCATCTGAAAGTCCGGAAACCCTTGGTATTCATGTGCTTGAATGGATATAAAAATACAGGAGATAACAGCGTGGCTTCAAAAGAAGAAATTATCACTTTCCTGAAAAATGATTTTCCACAGAATAAATGCATTGTGGAAAGCGTTGGTGAACGATTTTCCAGGATAAAATGGCCGGTCAGTTATGAAGATCTGCGGCCAGGTGGCACCGTATCAGGGCCTTCGTTAATGACCGTGGCCGATGTTGCCTTGTATGTTGCCATTTTGGGTGAAATCGGGATTGTTCCGTTGGCCGTTACCACTAATCTGAATATGTCTTTTCTAAGAAAGCCGGCACCCGATAAAGACCTGATTGCCGAGTGCCGACTTATCAAGTTGGGCAGAACGCTGGCGATGGGTGATGTTTTTATTTACTCAGAAGGGGGTGAGCAGGCTGTGGCGCATGCGGTGGGTACTTATGCCATTCCGGCTCAGGAGTAACCAAGTCGGGGTCACTCTCATTGATCCGGTAAAGCCCGCTGAGGATGATCAGGTATCCGGTCTGTCAGAGTGATGGACGTCAAGCAGTGCTTTGATGGCTGTTTGGGTTTTGATGGCAAGACCCAGAGTGTGGGCGTAATATTCGCATACGGTATGGTAGTTTAGGTAAGCAAGGTCTTCCTGATTGCTTATTTCTTCGGGCAATAGCATGAGTTGTTCATGAATGTCACAGGCTTGTTCAACTGAACAGGCAGAATGGAGAAAGGGATATTCATCTTTTTCCCAGTGCCAGAAACTGGAAATCTGTTCGATCCCGGTTAATTGTTGAAAGTAATGATCCAGTTGTCGGGTGCCAGCTGGATAGGTGTTGAATATTCTATTGGATACTTCGTAATTGAAGTAATTGGCAACATGATCACGCCATTGATCATCGGCCAGTGACCAAATCGCCAGTTTATCTTTGTTGTCCAGAATGTCTCGGGCAATAGCTTGCTTTATGGGCAGGGGCAGGTGTGCGGATGAAGGGATGGTATCGACCAGCTGGACAAGTGCTTCCTGGCCCAGGTTGAAATAAAAGGCTTTCCAGTAGTTGCAAAGTAAAACCGTAATGGATTTGAGCAAAGGGGTTGCAGCGCTATCCGGTTCATTGGAGGCGAGCTCCAGCAAAGGATAAATGTCATCACTAATGTTTTTAATGAAGGTAGTGGTGGCTACCGGACAAAATAACGCTTCGTTTTCCATGTTGTCAACTTCTGTGATGGTTTGCTTCATCAGTATCCTTTCTGTTAATGCGGCAATTATACAAGTTATGCGGCAGATGGATATACCTGTTTCAGGATTCCTGCGGGCAATTGCGGATATTTAAGTTGTGAGTTGATGGTGTACAAAAAAATAAATACCGCCGTAAAGGCGGTATCGTAAACTTGATATAAATATACAAATTTGGTATTTTTTTGCTTACATTTGGGTTGCTTTGATCTATATCAAGAAAATGCCATTTTGTATGGCACTGAAATATATAGTAATGGTTTCACAATATGGGATTTTGTGGGGTGGCGCGGGGGATGATAATAGGGAAAGTAAGCAATTATCAGTCATGGAGATAATAATTTTGGGGTTTTCATCAAAAAAATATTTCAAGCAAACGATCGTGATTGAAAAAATTCACTTATAAAACAACAAAATAACTTCACAATTTGTAACTATATGTATTTTTCTGGGTTTTTTGAGACGTAAATTTCAATGTTTTTATTTTTATAAAAAATACTTTTATTTAAGACATTTTTTCATTTGCTAAATATTTGTATTCTAAGGAAACAGGGTTTTTTAATAATCTTGTTTTCTTATTATTGGTTTAATTGTTTTTAATTGTTGGTTTTTGGCAAGGTAAGAGGTGTTACTTGTCCGGTTGTAACAAAACGGTTTGTATAAAGTAGTTCTTGTTTTTTTGTATCAAGCAGGCATAATTCATTTATAAAGACAATTAATAAAACACAAATTTATTATTTTGTCATTAAGGATTTACCGCAGGATTCATAAAAAAATAACAATTCTTTTTTATGATGGAAGCTTTGTTAATTAACTTTTTGTTTACCGGGTTTGTTAATAATCAGTTCAGAAGCGTGCAAGTAATTTGTAAATTGGCAAGACTATAATCAACGATGCGGTTATGACTTTGCTTGTGTTTCCGAATAAATTTAATAAGTGATTATGAATGATGAGTATTGGTCAATCTCCTTTTATGCAGGATAGCAATCTAGTGAATGAGTTAAGAGAAGTTAACTTGTCTTATTTACTGTTGGCTCAACGAATGTTGCGAGATGATTTTTCCAAAGGAATGTACCGTTTGGGGCTTGGCAGGGAGGTCGCCGAGTTGTTGATGGATTTAAGCACTTCGCAGGTATTGTCGTTGGCATCTTCAAACTCCCTTATTTGCGGGTTCCGCCTGAATGATATTGCATTGCTGGGAGCTCTTACTAAAGATGGTATGAACGGTACCCTTAAGCAGGTACAGGCCTCCATGATGTTGGCACAGCAGAAGCCTGATCGTGTTATGCAGGAGGCATCTCGGTGAGAGAAAAGGTGAAAGCCAAGGCAACAGTGACGGCCAAGGCAAAACCAAAAAGTGTTCTGAAAGATGGTATGGACATTGCTCTGGCCAGCCAGATGATCCAGTTGGGGGCACGCTTGCAAGTGCTCGAGGCGGAAACCGATTTAAGCAGTGATCGGCTGTCCCGGCTCTATCATGAGATTCATCACCGCTCTCCGCCCAAGGGTATGTTGCCATACTCCACCGACTGGTTCATGTCTTTTTACCAGAATATTCATGCAACCCTGTTTTACAGCATTTATCTTAATCTGGTCAGTCATACTGATACCCAGGGGATACAGGCGATTATTGAAGCCTATACGCTTTATCTTGAACATGATGAGGTACAACGATCTTGGGATGAACAAAGCAACGAGCCGGTGTTGAGTTTTACCCGCGCCTGGATGCTGGTTCGATTCTTTAAAAGCGATTTAATGCAAATGTCCACCTGCTCGCAGTGCAGTACGGCTTTTGTTACCCACAAGCATGAGTTGGAAAGTGGTTTTGTCTGTGTCATGTGCAAGCCGCCAGCCAGAATTGTGGGCATGCTTAACAAACAGGCAACCGCTTCTTATTACGGCAAGTTTTAGTCGATCTTCTGTCTGTCGGCCCCGTCTTGGTGGCTTGCCTTTGCCTTGGTTGCAGTGTCGTTCAAGGGGGCAGGGGTGCGGCCCTGTTTTTTAAAAAAATTAAATTAATGTCATTTATTGACGTTAATGAACATGCAGCACCGAAAACTATTAACAATTGTTGGCTGACATAAACAGCCTGAATGGATTGCCCAAATCATGCGTAAGAATTTGCCTGTTAACGATATTGAAACTTTAGTCCAGGATGACCAGTACCTCATTTCCAAAACCGATTTAAAAGGGCGTATCACTTACTGTAATCCGGCTTTTGTTGAAATAAGTGGCTTTACCCGGGAAGAGTTGATAGGCAAGCCGCATAATATTATTCGTCACCCGGATATGCCCGAGCTGGCATTCCAGGATTTGTGGGAAAGCGTGCAAAGCAAAAAGCCCTGGACGGGGCTGGTTAAAAACCGTCGCAAGGATGGTGGCTTTTACTGGGTTCTGGCCAACGTGACGCCTATTTTTCAGGGTAGTGAGGTAACAGGCTATGCTTCGGTCAGGGTCAAGGCGGATCCCGAGAGTATTGCCAAGGCCGAAGCCCTGTACAGGCAGATCAACAATGGCGAGAAAATACCCTATACGATCAAACAGGGGCGCAAAGTGCCCTTGGGAATCCGTCGTATCTTTGCCGGGGCAAGCCGCATTTTACAGAAAGGATTTGCACCTGGCCTGATGCGGGCAGCCATGTTGTCTGTCATAGGCATGTTGTTCCCGACATGGCTGGTTGCCACCCAAACCCAATTGCCGGGTGGTAACCCGACCCTCTTCGGAATCATGGCCTTGTTTGTTTTATCCATTGTGTTGCTGTCTCTGAAAATGGCCAGGGATATCAAACAGCCCATTGATGGTGCTGCCGATATTATCCGCCAGATTTCTGCTGGCAACCTGAACAATAACGTCAATTCCATTCCCAAAAACGAGATGGGTGAGCTGTATTACTACCTGGATATGATGCGCAAGGCGCTTATTGGCATCAGTGGTGAGGTCATGGTTGGGGCGGATGCAAACTCAAGAATTGTGACTGCATTGCAGAAAAACAGCCAGACGCTGGCCATGCAAACGGAAGATCAGGCGGCCTCGTTGCAGGAAACCGCAGCCAGCCTTGAAGAGCTGACGGTCACTGTCAAGCAGAATGCCGAGAATGCGCGTTCGGCCAACTCGATTGCCCTGGAAGGCTTGCGGGTGGCGGAAAATGGTAGTGACAAAGTCAATCAGGTCGTGCGTTCAATGGAAGAAATGAACGACAGCTCAAGAAAAATTGAAAGCATTGTCAAAATTATTGAAGATATCGCATTTCAGACCAATCTCCTGGCGATTAATGCCAGTGTCGAATCTGCGCGTGCCGGTGAGGCTGGACGCGGGTTTGGGGTGGTGGCTGCCGAGGTGCGTAATTTATCGCAAAAAAGCTCAGATGCCGCCAAGGAAATCAAGGCACTGGTTCTGGCTTCGGTAGAGGATGTCACACAAAGCTCCCGTCTGGCAGAAGAGGCGGGCAGTGTGATGAAGGAAATCATGGATTCGGTGCAGGGGATGGTCAATATCATGGCTGAAATTTCCACTGCTTCGGTTGAACAGTCCAGCGGGCTGCAACAAATCAACCTGGCCGTCAATCAGATGGATCATGCCGTACACCAGAATTCGGCCATGGTTCAGGTCCTGTCGCAGACCTCCGTTGAGTTGGGTCAGCAGGCACAGGAACTGAAGCAGTCCATTGGCGTGCTCAACAATATGCAGGGTTAAGAGCGGCTAAATGCAGAAGTAAGCCGGTTTTTGCGGGCTGTTCTATTCAATGGCCTGTACGCCCTGCCCGTAAAATGGTATTTTGGTCAGTTTTGGTGTCTTCGGATACAGGTAAGGGGCTAGCGTGTTAGTCGTCATTGGATACGGTATTGTATTAATTTGTGTGTTTGGGGCCTACGTCGGAATGGGGGGGCACCTTAGCGCCCTTTTTCAGCCGCTCGAGCTGGTTCTGATTGGTGGTGCGGCACTGGGTGCTTATGTGGCGGCCAACAACATGCGCTCCATCAAGCAATTGGGTAATAGCCTGGTGCGGCTTTTCAGAAAAAACAAATATGACAAGGCGTTGTATCTGGAAATTCTTGCATGCCTTTTTGTCATTACCCGAAAAGCTAAAAGCGAAGGTAAAAACGTCATTGAATCTCATATCGAGGCACCCGAGGAAAGTGATATTTTCAGTCAGTTTCCCATGGTGCTTGAAGATAAAAGGGTGCTGAATTTCATCTGTGATTATTTCAGGATGATTATCAGCAGCAACATGAGTGCCTTTGAGCTTGAGCAGCTCATGGATGAGGAAATTGAAACCTGTCGCCATGAAATGAATGTACCGGTAAAAGGTCTCAAGGCTGTTGGAGACGGTCTTCCCGCATTCGGGATTGTGGCTGCCGTTTTGGGGGTTGTGAAGGCCCTGGCTTCCATTGACCAGCCCCCTGCCATTCTGGGTGATTTGATTTCTAAGGCGATGGTCGGTACATTTTTGGGTATTTTGATGGCTTATGGCTTTGTTTATCCGGTGGCTGACGCATTAGATCGCCGTAACAGTGAAAGTGTCAAGACACTGGAGTGCATCAAGGTGACGTTGCTTGCCTATATGCACGGTTATTTACCGGCTGTTGCAGTCGAGTTTGGCCGTAAAGTCCTGTTCTCTTCCGTTCGTCCCTCATTTGCGGAGCTTGATGAACAGGTTCAATTATCCAAGTCAGCCAAGTAAACATACAGTATGTCAGGTAATGCCCCACGTATAGTCGTCCGGAAAAAACGCACTTCACATGATGAAGGGCATTCGGGTGGATCATGGAAGATTGCTTACGCAGACTTCATGACTGCCATGATGGCTTTTTTTCTGGTGATGTGGATTCTGTCGCTGGTGCCCAAAAGCGAACTTAAAGATCTGGCCGATTATTTCAGGCGGCCGCTGATTTCAGCTGTCACGGGTGATCCTCATAAGCAAGCCAGCAGAAACGTGATTCCAGGCGGGGGTACAGCATCTCCCATTCCCAACCAAAGCAATTTGCCGGATATTGGGGCCTTGATTCCGCAGGTTAACCGTAGCGAGCAAAGTGAAGATAGCGAACGTCTGGAAAACCTGAAACGCAGTGTCGATTTGCAAATTGAGAATAATCCGACCCTGAAAAATTTCAAGCCGCAGATGCTTATGGACATGACGCCAGAGGGTTTGCGTATTCAAATTCTGGACAACCAGCAACAGCCCATGTTTGCCACCGGCAGTGCACGGCTTAACCCCGAAATGGTTTATATCCTTAAAGAGCTGGCTCCATTGCTTAATGATATGCCTAATGGGATATCCATCAGCGGTCATACCGATGCCACGCAATATGTCACTGGTGAACATGCCTATAGTAATTGGGAGCTGTCTGCCGACAGGGCGAACTCTGCCCGGCAGGCACTGGTGAATAATGGTCTGTCTGAAAGCAAGATCAGACGGATATTGGGCCTGTCTTCAACCATCAACCTGGTCAAGGATGATCCGTATTCACCCATCAACCGGCGTATCAGCATTGTGGTGCTCAATCATAGGGCAGAGCAGGTGCTTGATAAAATGAATGCATCGCCGGCTCTGAAGCAGGAAGATCTGGATGCCAGGCTGAAACAGGAAAAAGAAAATACCAGCATTCCTGAGAAATCGTCCCTGGGTAACGTGCAAAGTCTTTCTCCTTCGGTTAATTCCGCCACCCTGGTCACGGCACCAGAAAAGACCCCTGAATTATCGCCCCGTCAGCTGCCCGTGCCGCCTCAAAGCGTGGTGTCAGTGCGCCAGGAGGAGGCTGCTATGCCGTTGGTTGCTGCTCAGTCAGGGCCCAGTCAGACAGAGGTCGATCAGCCTAAGCTTCAACCTCAACCTCAACCTCAACCTCAACCTCAGCCTGAGACAGTGGTTCAGCTGGTTCAGGGCTTGGGTGACAGTGGTTATGATATTGAAAAAATCATGCCATCTCCTGCCAGTAAACAGGACAGTCTTTTGTGGCAGACGGCAGATACGGTTGTCGGGTCTTTAGTGGGAACCGCAACGGCAGCCATTCCTCCTTCATCGCTGCCAGAGCAGGTTTCAACCACATCGCCGGTGTCACAAAATAAAAACCGGAATTTTTCCCGGGAAGCCAAGGAAATTGAAAATCCTGCCGTTAATGTAGACAAGGCATTTGAAAATTCGCCCGCTTCAGATAAACCAGCAGTGCCAGCGAAGACAACTCCTTCAACCAACAATGCTTCTGACAAGACAGCGGCTTCCGGGAAGAAATCGGCTTCAACGCAGAAAGTAGAGCCCGCCATGAAAGCGGCCCCGGCTAAAAAAACAGAGCCGGTGAAGAAAGCAGAATCGGTGAAGAAAGCCGTACCAGCCAAGAAAGCAGAACCGGTAACGAAAGCCGCACCGGCAAAAAAAGCGGCTCCTGTCAAAAGCGTCAATCAGGAAGTCGATAATGGTGTCGGTAAGGTGGGAATCATCGCAAAGCAGGGAATGCCTCCAGCAAAGGTAAACCCGGGTAACAAGGTTTCGTCTGTGAGTAAAAGCGGCTCCGGGAATTCCTCCGACACGGCCAAACCAGGTCCATCGACCAAAGCGGTTGAGACGGAAATTGATCTCAGGAGTATTCTTCACAACAATTTTTATCAGTGACAGACAGGTATATGAGCAGCCCAGATTTAAGTGAGTTTCATGATACGTTTTTTGATGAGGCCCAAGAGCTTCTCCAGGGTATGGAGCAGACCCTGCTGTCCCTGGATCCAGAATCCCCTGATCACGAATCACTGAATGCGATTTTTCGTTGTGCCCATTCCATCAAGGGGGGGGCTGCCGCTTTTGGGGTTTTTGATGATCTGGTCAGCACAACGCACAAGCTGGAAAATATCCTTGACCTGGTGCGCAACGGGAAAATGCCCCTGACGCATGAGGCGATCAGTGTTTTTCTAAAAGCCAAAGATGTGTTGTGGGACCTGGTGCAGGCTTATCGGGAACAACGTGAACCTGGCAGCGAAAGCGCACATGAATTGCTGGTCATGTTGCAGCAACTGGGCGAAGGCAAGTCTGCCGAGGCAAAACCGGCCCTGGCACAAACTGATACTTCGTCTGTGCCAGAGCAGGCTGAGTCGGGTATTGAAAAGAGTACGCAGTCAAAAACACCGGTGGCAGAGCCTGAAACGACATCGGAAGCCACGCCGGAAGTTGTCATCCCTGAAGGGGAAAAACTGCTTAAGGTCACCTTGATGGATGTGTCGGAAAAAGACCGTTTGTCCTTGCATAATGAATTGGGCATCATGGGAACCCATATCCGGCAATCCAGTTCGGGCAATGAACATTATTACTGGTTAAGTTCTGCCTTGCCGCCCGAGGACATTATTGCCGTATGTTGCTTTGTGATTGATGAGTCACAAATTAAAGTGGAAGAAGACAAGCCTGTTGCACAACAGCCTTCCATAAAGGCTCCGGAACAGCTGGCGGTAACTCCAGCACCCGCTCCAGCACTGGCCACGGCAACTTCGTCGTCTTCGCCTGTCGCGGTGTCCACGACTGCTCCGGCACCCATCCTGACGGCAAAAACCGTTAGTGAGGCACCGGTAAAACAGGCGGTGCCCAAAGCCGCAGCGGCCAGCAAAGAAAGCGGCACGATTCGTGTACCCATCCAGAAAGTGGATCAGCTGGTCAATCAGGTGGGTGAAATGGTAATTAACCAATCCATTCTGATGCAGGCCAACCAGTCACTGGATCCCATTGCACATGCTTCCCTGATACAGGATATCGAGCATATGGGCAGTGCCTTGAGGACCCTTCAGGAAGCAATCATGGCTTTGCGTATGATGCCCATGGATTATGCGTTCGGACGTTTCCCACGGCTGGTGCGGGAGACCGCGAGCAAACTGGGCAAGCAAATCGAACTGATTACCAAGGGCGGTGGCACCGAGCTGGACAAAGGCCTGATCGAGCGCATGATCGATCCCTTGACCCACTTGATTCGCAACAGTCTTGACCATGGCATTGAAATGCCTGAAAAACGGATTGCGTGCGATAAAGATCCCGTGGGGAAAATTACCATCAGTGCGCAACACCAGGGTGGCCGCATCATCATCGAGGTAATCGATGATGGCGCAGGCATGGATCGTGAAAAGTTAATTAACAAAGCGATTGAAAAAGGTCTGCCCGCCTCGCATAACATGACCGATGATCAGGCCTTCATGCTTATTTTCGAAGCCGGGTTTTCTACTGCGGAAAAAGTGACGGATGTGTCCGGTCGTGGAGTCGGTATGGATGTCGTCAAGCGTAATATCCAGGAACTGGGTGGCCTGACGCAGATCGAGTCCGAAAAGGGCAAGGGCACAACCATCCGGATTTCGCTGCCCCTGACGCTGGCCATTATGGATGGCATGACCGTGCAATCAGGTAAAGAGCGATTTGTGCTTCCTCTGAGCCATATTGTTGAATGTCTGCAACCTGCCAGCGACCAGATCCGTATTCTTGAGGAAAACAAGGCCTTGCTGTTATTGCGGGGAGAGCATTTGCCCATTATTAATTTGTGGGAAGTGTTTTCGATTCCACATACAGAGCGTGATTTGCAAAAATCCATTATTGCTGTTTTGCAGGTGGGCAAAAGCCGGTATGCGCTGGCGGTTGACCAGTTGCTGGGCCAGCATCAAATCGTGGTCAAAAACCTTGAAACGCATTTCAAACGGGTACCGGGTGTGTCCGGGGCCACCATTTTGGGCGATGGCAGTGTTGCCCTGATTCTGGATGCGGCTGCCATTCTTGAGCAAAACAAGTTTGGATTGATGCCTTACGGTGCGGGATTCAATAGCCCCGTACTACAACAAGAGAGAGTTTAAGCATGAGCCAGGAAAAAAAAGATGAGCTGAATTATCACTGTCTGGTGTTTTGTGTCGATGGCCAGGAGTTTGCCATTGATATTCTGAAAGTCCAGGAAATCAGAGAGTATCAGCCGGTAAATGTGACACGCGTGGCACATATGCCTTCGTATATACAGGGCTTGATCAACTTGCGTGGGCAAATTATTCCCATCATAGATCTTCGTATCAAACTGAAAGTCCGCGAAGTCGAGTACACTCCGCAAACCGTGGTGATTATTCTGGGATTGTCTGACCGTATTGTGGGTATTGTGGTGGACAGTGTGTCAAATGTGGAGCTGATAGCCAAAAACACGATCGAGCCACCTCCCAGTGTGAATAATCCTGCCCCTTATTTAATTGGTTTGACCACTTACAAAGACCAGTTATTGCAAATCGTGGATGTTGAAAAACTGATTGATCATGAACACTGGACCTTAAGTGACCTTAACCAGGAGACGTAACCATGGATGCCCTGACTCGATCGGCCTGGACAGAGACTAGTTATAAGCGTGCCTTGAAAATGCTTCATGACAGAAGCGGTATCATCGTGGGCGAGCACAAGATGAAATCAAGCGAAAGGTTGCTTGAGGGTTTGCGCAAAGAGTATGGTTTTGTGACCATTGACGATTTTCTGGATTCCCTGGGGAACAACAAGGATCATTCCGGTTGGCCAGCGTTTATCAATTGCTTTACCATTAACCATACTGCGTTTTTCCGGGAGCCGCATCATTTTGAAATTCTGGCCAAGTACATAGAAAAACACCGCACCAATTGTGCCATATGGTGTGCTTCCTGCTCTACCGGAGAAGAACCCTATTCCATTGCCATGGTGTTAAATGAAATAGTGGGTGAGCAGACGCCTTGCCCCAGGATTGTGGCCACAGACATTGATGGTCAGGCAATTCAAAGGGCCAAGGCAGGCATTTACAGTATTGACAAATTAACGGGAATTTCCGAAGAACGCCTGCGCAGGCATTTTCTCAAAGGCAATAATAAATTTGAAGGCAAGGCTAAAGTCAAACCGGCCTTATGCGACAGAATAGAGTTTTCCGAATTGAACCTGATGTCGTTTTCATGGCCAAAGCCTGCCATGTTTGATGTGGTTTTCTGTCGCAATACCATGATTTATTTTGATCACGAGACACAGGTGCGTCTGGTGGCAAATTTTGCGCGTTCAATGAAGCCGGGTGGCTTATTGTTTATTGGCCATTCAGAAACCCTGGCATCGACCACAGATCAGTTCACCCTGTTGGGACAAACTGTATACCAGCGCAATAATCGTTAGTTTTAAAGCAAGAAGAAATATGACTGAGTTGAAAAAAGGGTTGATCCGGGTATTGTGTGTTGATGATTCGGCACTGATGCGTCGGATTATGACAGAGGTAATTAATGCCGAACCGGATATGGAGGTAGTGGGTACAGCCCCTGATCCGCTGGTGGCACGGGATATGATCAAACAATTGAATCCCGATGTGATTACGCTGGATGTGGAAATGCCCAAAATGGACGGGTTGGATTTTCTGGAGCGCTTGATGCGCCTGCGTCCGATGCCTGTAGTCATGGTTTCTTCCTTAACCCAGAAACATTCTGCCATCTCTTTGCGGGCGCTTGAATTGGGTGCTGTTGAAATCGTTTCCAAACCCAATGCGCAGTCAGGCAAAACCCTGGAGGCTTACCAGCATGAAGTCGCTGAAAAAATCCGGGCGGCCAGTCGGGCCCGTTTGAAGCAATATGTAATGCCCGGTCAGGAAGTGCCGGTCATTAAAACAGCGGGCAATGTCAGTAATGTCAGGAATGACTGGGTGGTGGCAATCGGTTCATCCACCGGTGGAACCGAAGCATTGTCCAGGGTTTTGACGGGTTTGCCACGGGAATGCCCACCTATAGTGATTACCCAGCATATGCCGGCAGGATTTACCGCTTCCTTTGTGCAAAGGCTTGATCGCACATGTGCGTTAACCGTTCATGAGGCAAAAGGTGACGAGATGCTGGAAAGTGGCCATGTGTATCTGGCCCCCGGCAGTGTGGCTCACCTGGCCATTCGCAAGTCTGGCAGTGTTTACCGGACCGTGTTGATCGAGTCCGAACCTGTCAACCGTCACCGCCCATCGGTGGATGTCCTGTTTTCCAGTGTGGCTAAAGAAGCAGGAAAAAAAGCAACTGGTATCATATTGACCGGTATGGGTAAGGATGGTGCCCAAGGTTTGTTGGAAATGCGCAAAGCCGGTGCCGATACCTTTGTGCAAAATGAAGCCACTTGTGTGGTATATGGCATGCCCGGTGAGGCGATGAATATTGGTGCTACCGATGAAGCGGTGCCGCTTGAGAAAATTGGCGAACGGCTTTTCAAGGGGCTGGCCAAAGCGCAGTTGCCGCTTAAGCGATAATATGCAATGTTGAATACTAAAAATAGGATAAATGCAGTATGAATAAAGATATCAGGATTCTGATTGTTGATGATTTTCCGACCATGCGTCGTATTGTTAAAAACCTCTTGAAAGACTTGGGGTTTGAAAGCGTTGATGAGGCTGAGGATGGTGCGCAGGCGCTGGGTAAATTACGTAATGGCGTATCCGGTTATGATTTGGTGGTTTCCGACTGGAATATGCCTGTCATGGATGGGTTGACCATGCTCAAGGAAATCCGGGCCGATGAAAAACTCAAACAGATTGCCGTCCTGATGGTGACAGCAGAAGCTAAAAGTGAAAACATTGTGAGCGCCGCCAAGGCGGGTGCAGACGGTTATGTCGTCAAACCCTTTACCGCAGCGACACTGGAAGAAAACCTGAATAAGGTGTTTGAGAAAGCCAAGCGTCGCATGGGCGCCTGAAAATGCCAAACACCGGATGGATCGTAATACAGTCTGAAAAGGATTAAAACAATGACCGATTCAAAACAAGCCTTACCGGAAAACGGAAATACGGTGGATGAAGCACCGGTGTATGACCGGATTGCCCATGTTACCCGTTTGTTGCGTGACAGCCTGCGTGAACTGGGTCTTGAACCTAGTGTTCAGGCGGCTGCCAAGGCCATGCCTGATGCCCAGTCCCGTATTCGATATATTACGTCCCTGACCGAAAAGGCCGCCAATGATGTGTTGAATAGCGCGGAATTGGCCCAATCCCAACTGGGGCACCTGAAAGCGAGTGCCGTCAGCCTGTCTGAGGAACTGGTGCAGGCCATGCAGCCTGTTGAGCAGCCACAGGTCCAGTTGCCTGTGGAGCTGGCCAAAAATATCCAGGCCTTCCTGTCGGGTGTGAAAGAGGAAATCCGGCCGGTTGATACCGCCTTGATTGACATCATTACGGCTCAGGCTTTTCAGGATTTGACCGGCCAGGTGGCCAGCAAGTTGACGGTGCTGCTTGATCGCATCGAGCAGGAGCTGGTGCAGGTCCTGATTGAGTACATGCCCGAAAAATACAGTCAGGAAATGGATAAAGAAGCCCAGGCGGAAAACGCCTTGCTGAATGGTCCTGTTGTCGAGCATAAAGAAAACGGTGGAACCGTGCAAAACCAGCAGCAGGTGGATGATTTGCTGGCCCAGCTGGGTTTTTGAAGACCATTATGCTTTTTTACCTGCCTTATCCTGGCCATAACAGGCATTAAGGCGGGTTTTTCTTCCCTTACTCTTCCAATTGCCGTGCGGTCAAACCCGTTACACTAGTGGCAGTTTAGAATGCGCTCATTCCGGATAGCGCCATTTAACCGTACCTACCAGCATGGCAGAAGATAGCGACCTTGAAAAAACCGAAGCCGCTTCCCCGCAACGATTAAACAAAGCGCGGGAAGAGGGCCAGGTTGCGCGCTCGCGAGAGCTCAATACCTGCCTTATTTTGCTGGCGGGTGCCATGACACTTTGGGTCAGTGGCGGTTTTTTGTATGGGCGGCTGGTTTATATTATGCGAACCACCATGCACTTTGATTGGACGCTCAAAAGTGCGGTAGAAAGCCTTGCGCCAACCATGCTGGACAGCTTTTTACATGCCCTGACAGGTTTGTTTCCCTTGTTTGTGATCTTGGTGGTGGTTGCCATCGGCTCGTCGGTGGCGCTGGGGGGGCTGGTTTTTTCAAGCAAGGCCCTTACCCCCAATTTTGGGCGCATGAATCTGTTTAAGGGACTGGGGCGCATGGTGAGTGCCTCAACTTGGATTGAGTTGCTGAAAACCCTGCTGAAAGCGGCCTTGATCGGTGGCGTTGGGATAATGGTTATCAAATCGTATTTGCCACAAATGCTCGCCCTGTCTCATTTGTCCCTGCCAATGGCATTGGCCAAAGGGCTGGGGATGGTTTTGTTTTGCTGCGCTACCATTATTGGCTCCTTGTTGCTGATTGCACTTATAGATGTGCCCTGGCAAATGTATTCACATGCCAAAAAACTGCGCATGAGTAAAGAAGAAGTCAAGCGTGAACATAAGGAAAACGAGGGTGATCCGCATATCAAGGGCCGAATTCGCCAGCAACAGCGTGAAATGGCACGTCATCGCATGATGAGCAGTATTCCCGATGCGGATGTGGTGGTTACCAACCCGACCCATTATGCTGTGGCACTTAAATATGAGCAGGACGGAGACCGCGCGCCACTGGTGATTGCCAAGGGTACCGGAGAAATTGCCCGTAAAATCCGTGAAATTGCCGCAGAAAATAATGTGGTGCAGCTGGAGGCGCCGGCATTGGCCCGCGCCCTGTATGCCAATGTCGAGCTGGAACAGCCCATTCCGGAAGCGCTGTTTGCTGCCGTTGCCCAAGTGCTGGCCTGGGTTTATCAATTACAGCAGTACCGGCAGGGAATGGCTGAGGAGCCGGATCGGCCCGTGAATTTACCGGTGCCGCCCGAGCTTGACCCGCAGTCCGGGCAAACGCAGACAACTGCGCGGTAAAATGCCTCTTGATCCTGCAAAACCCTGAATGACCTAAATTATTGAGTATATGAACCGTTTTTTTTCCTCACTGAAATTGCATGCGGCAGACTCCAGAATGCTGGCCGGTCCGGTGCTGATTGTCATGGTGCTTGCCATGATGGTCCTGCCTTTGCCGCCGTTTTTACTGGATCTGTTTTTTACTTTTAATATTGCCTTGTCCATCATGATTCTTCTGGTGGCCATGTTTACCAAAAAACCGCTGGATTTTGCCGCATTTCCATCGGTCCTGTTATTTGCTACGCTACTGCGTCTGTCACTGAACGTGGCGTCCACCCGTGTGGTGCTGTTGCATGGGCATACCGGGCCCGATGCCGCCGGTCAGGTCATTGATGCATTCGGTCACTTTCTGGTGGGTGGCAACTTTGCCGTGGGTATTGTTGTTTTTGCCATTCTGGTCCTGATCAACTTTGTGGTGATCACCAAAGGTGCGGGCCGGATTGCCGAAGTGGGTGCCCGTTTTACGCTGGATGCCATGCCCGGTAAACAAATGGCGATTGATGCCGACCTGAATGCCGGCCTGATTGCCGAGGATGATGCGCGCCGAAGAAGGGCGGAAGTGGCACAGGAAGCGGAGTTTTACGGTGCCATGGATGGTGCCAGTAAATTTGTGCGTGGTGATGCCATTGCCGGCCTGATTATTATGGTGGTCAGTATTGTGGGCGGGCTGCTGGTAGGTGTTATGCAGCACGATCTCAGTTTTAGTGAAGCCGGTCAGGTGTATACCTTGCTGACGATTGGAGATGGTCTGGTTGGACAAATTCCCGCACTCATCATTTCAACCGCGGCGGGTGTGGTGGTGTCGCGTGTGGCGAATAACCAGGACGTTGGCCAGCAAATGATGGGCCAGCTGTTTTCCAACCCGATGGTGCTTTATATTACGGCAGGCATTATTGGCATTATGGGCATGATTCCCAATATGCCGCATGTTGCCTTTTTGTCACTGGCCGGTTTCTTTGCTTATTTGGGCTATCGGATACAGAAAAAGAATGAGGCACTTGCCATGCAGGGACCTGTCCAGGAAGTCGAGGCCACGCCTGCGGATACCGCTGCCAAGGAAGCCCGCTGGGATGATGTGACCCTGGTGGAGCCCTTTGCCATGGAAGTGGGTTATCGCCTGATTAGTCTGGTTGACCAGGAGCAGGGGGGAGAATTGATTTCCCGTATCCGTAGTTTGCGTAAACAGTTTGCCCAGAATATGGGTTTTCTGCCACCTGTCGTACACATTCGGGACAATCTGGAGTTGCACCCCAGTGAGTACCGTATTTTGCTGTCTGGCGTTGAAATTGGTAAAGGTCAGGTTCAGCCCGGTAAATGGCTGGCGATTGATCCGGGTGGGGTGGAGTTTGAGCTGACCGAAGGTGAAAAAACCACTGACCCCACCTTTGGACTGACCGCGTACTGGGTGAGCGAGGATGTGCGTGAGCGGGCCCAGGTAATGGGCTATACCGTGGTAGATGCCAGTACGGTGATTGCGACCCATATTAACCAGTTGCTGACACGGCACGCGGCACATTTGCTGGGCCGTCAGGAAGTGCAGCAATTGCTTGAGCATATTGGTAAGGAAGAGCCCAAGCTGGTTGAGGATTTTGTGCCCAAGGCGGTGTCCCTGACGACCTTGCATAATGTATTGCGAGGTCTGTTGAGCGAAGGGGTGTCTATCCGGGACATGCGTACCATTGTTGAAGTGCTGACCGAGTGGGGGCCTATTTTGAGTGGGCAGACCCAGCCAGGTATGATGATAAATATAGAGGAATTGATTGCGCGGGTGCGCACGGCACTGGGCAGGGCCATTACTCAGCAGTGTTTTGGGGATGCGGTCGAGTGTAATGTGATTGGTCTGGCACCCCAGTTGACACAGGTCCTGACGCAGGCCCTGACCACGAGTGGTTCACTGGAGCCGGGTCTGGCCGATAACCTGCATACGGAAACTGAACTGGCCCTGCAAAAGCAAACCGTTCACAACTTGCCACCGGTCCTGGTGGTGCCACCGGTATTGCGTGCTTCACTGGCCAAGTTGTTCAGGTATGGATTTCCGCAGTTGACCGTGCTCTCAAATACGGAAATTCCCGAAGAACGGTACCTGAAAGTGACGTCGGTAATTGGTGGCTGATATGGGCCAGGTTCAGGCCTATGGATTTAAGCGCTTGCCAGAGGTTTGCCGGTACTGACCGGCTTGCGCATGCCCTTGCCATCATAGGTGTGTTGCACACCAGCAGCGCGGTTAAGGGAGTCAAGCGCATCCTGGTTGTATTTCAGGTAGCTGTGAATCATGATGGCATTGCTTTCATTCAGGCTTTTTGCCTGTAATACAAGCCTGTTATAGTTATCCCATTGTTTGGACAGGTCACCCTGCAGTTGCGGGTCGAGTTTGTCAATAATGCCTGACAGGCTGTTGGGGGTATCTGCAACTGGAAAGCCGGACTGCACCAACTGCATCCTTACTTTGTAAGCCGCTTCCAGTTGTTGGCCAATTTGCCATTTTTTTTGTGCCAGCTCACGCAAGGGTTCGGGCGAGCTGAATGCCATGAGCGCTGCGCATTCATCATTCAGGACTTGCAAAAACTGTTTTGCAATTTCTGTTTCCAGCACAAGCTGTTCCAGGATTTGGCGGGACAGGGTAGATGAATTGTTATGGGCGGTCATGGGCAAAAAGTGATTAACTCAGTATGTCAATGGCATCTTGTAAAATGCCTTCGGCAATACGTGTGGGGTTGATATTAAGCGTGCCATTGGCCAATGCCTGGCGAATAGCCTGCACGCGCTCAAGGTCGACATCATTTTCCGGGCTGGTAAGGTCACGGGCAACCGGGCTTAAATCCACCTTGGTGCTGCTGTCGGGTTGTACGGCGGCCGGTGTACTGGCGGACGCGGGCGTACCCTGACGGGAAGCGGGTTTGGTAGAAACCGCGGTAGTATGATACAGCGAAGCGGGAGAAATTTTTATGGTCATGATCTTCGGGTCTGCCAGACGGCCAGAAGCCGCCAGGACAGCACTAAAACAGTTGGCTTACCGATATTAACGGATGGATTTTTGAAAACTTTAGCCAAAGGCCAGAATTTTCTGCCGTTGATGGGGTGATTATAAGCCAAGGCTGCCATCATGCTGCCTAAAAAAGTACATTAACCGTGTTGGCGTTAATAACCGTTCCCATGATGACCTTGCCGGAACTGGTTTTAACCTGGATGCTGCCACCCACGTCTGCCGTGGTAAGGGCCTCTCCCTGCTGGGTAACGGTAAGGGCGCCTTGCCTTACCTGAAGTCGCACTGGCTGTCCTTTGCTGATTGATTGCGGGCCTCGAATCATGTTCAGCTTAATGGGGCGGCCGATCGGAATGCGTGTATTGGCAATATGCCCCAGTAATTGTTCGGGGGTTGTGCGCGAGCTTGCCGGCAACTTGAGCAGATCACCCTGTTTTTCTTCGATATGGTGGGACATGATGGTTTGCCCGGCATCAATGTCTTGGGCGGCAACATAATAATTGCCTTCAATTGACAGTGAGGCACGCAAGTATTCGGTTTTTCCTGAATCCATGCAGCGAATGCCTATTGACATCGAAGAGCGCAGGGTGCCTTTGTTGGGCAGAAAATACACCCGGTCATGACAGCTTTCAAAGGATTGGGCCTTTGGCACGCTGACATTGATGGTGGGGGTGCCGTCAAGATTGGCCGCCTGTTCGGTAAGATAGTCTTCGGTTTCCTGCATGATGGCCTGCTGTAGCCCGGATATCTCATTGGCATGAGACATGCTGCCTAAGGCAGCCAGGCAAAGCAGGACCAGGCCGGGTGTTTTCAGGCCGGAGCCAAATAATTTTGTGCGAGCCAAAGTCATTATCCTGTTCATAAATCAAATTCTATCCTGACCCTTTATTTTTGATTAGCCTGAATTAAGCAGGAAAACCCCCGTTTACCTTTCCTTTGTATTGACTTCGGATAGCTTAACATATTGACTGTAATGGCTTAAATGTATGTTGCGTCAGCAGCAGGGACAGGCACTATGGACAGAATTGGTAACGAATTCAAATTTTTGCAGACCGCAGTCGGTTTGCGCCAGCAACGGATGGAATTGCTTTCCACCAATATTGCCAATGCGGATACGCCCAACTACAAGGCGCGCGATTTCAGTTTCAAGGAAGTGCTTGCGCAGGCAAACGGAGTGCAAAAAGGCCTGGGTGACACGCAGCTTACCCTGACCTCGGCACGGCATATTCCGGCAGCGGCAACGGGACCTTTGCAGTTTTCACCCCAATATCGTTTGCCAACGCAAAACAGCCTTGATGGCAATACGGTTGAAATGGATGTGGAACGCGTGGCTTTTGCAGATAACACCATGCAATACCAGACTACCCTGACATTGCTGGATGGTAAGATTAAATCCATGTTGTCCGCTTTGCAGCCTAATTAACGGGAAGGAAACAGAATGTCTGACATGATGAGTATTTTCAGCATTGCGGGTTCGGCATTGAATGCGGGTTCTCAGCGCATGAACGTGACGGCCAGCAATATTGCGAATGCCGATAGCGTGGCCGGGCCCAATGAGCAACCTTACAAAGCCAAGCAGGTGGTTTTTAAAATGCAGCCGCTGGGCAATGCTTTCAGTCAGTATCCGATTGGGGGCGTGCAGGTCAGTAATGTGGTTGAAAGCCAGGCGCCCATGCGCTTGCAATATGATCCGCAAAGCCCTTATGCAGACAATAATGGTTATGTCACGCTACCCAATGTTGATGTTGTGGGTGAAACGGTCAACATGATTGCGGCAGCCCGTTCTTACCAGGCCAATGTGGAAGTGATCAATACGGCCAAGACGATCATGATGAAAACACTGACTCTTGGTCAGTAAAAGGAAAAAGGCAACTTATGACTATCATCAATCCAACCAGCGGTGCCAGTTCCCTGAGCGGTGGCGCAAGCAGCCTGGGCACAAGCAGTATCGCAGAAACACAAGAGCAGTTCCTGACCTTGCTGGTAACTCAGTTGCGTAACCAGGATCCCCTGAACCCCATGGACAATGCCGGCATTACGTCGCAGCTGGCCCAGCTGTCTACCGTAAGTGGTATAGAAAAGCTTAACCAGACCGTTCTGGCCCTTACCGGCCAGCTGGATGTGTCGCAGTCAATGCAGGCTTCAAACCTGATCGGCCGCCATGTATTGGTGCCCGGTGAAGCCATCAAGCTGGGTGAAAGTGGTGTGGCCACCCCTTTTGGGGTTGACCTGATGGGTGCAGCCGCCAGCCTGAAAGTGGAAATTGTGGATGCCGCCGGCAATCCGGTACGCACCTTCGATTTGGGGCCCCAGAATGTGGATGTCATTTCCATGCAGTGGGATGGTCTGGGCGATAATGGTACGCAGGCACCGGCGGGCAAATACACGGTTCGTGTAACGGCTCTTGATGCGGCCAATAGTTCCGTTCCTGCCGAGGCATTGCAATATGGGCAGGTACAAAGTGTTTCTTACAGCACCGAAGGCATGAAAATGGACTTGGGGCTGACCGGTCGTTACGCGCTGACTGATCTGCGTAAAGTAATGAACTGAAGATTAATTTTTTATAAGTGATTTTTTATCATGGCATTTGGACAAGGTTTATCAGGCTTGAACGCCTCGGCACAGAATCTGGACGTGATTGGAAACAATATTGCCAACTCGGCCACGGTGGGTTTCAAGGCATCGTCAGTAGCATTTGCCGATGTATATGCTTCATCACGGGTGGGTATGGGCGTGCAGGTTGCGGCCATTAACCAGCGCTTTACCTTGGGTAATATCTCTTCAACGGGTAATTCGCTTGATTTGGCCATTGATGGTGAAAAAGGCCTGTTCCGTTTGGTGGACACCAGTGGAAACGTGTCTTATACACGTAATGGTCAGTTCCAGGCAGACCGTAACAATTACATTGTCAATAGCAGCGGGCAGCGTCTTACCGGTTACATTGGTGAAAACAGCACCTTGCTGCAGGAACTGAAAATCCCGGTTGGCAATATTTCTCCCAAAGCAACGCAAAATACAGGCTTGATCACCAACCTGGATGCCAATGCGTCCATTATCTCCATTACCGGTTCTCCTGAAGTGTTGGGCGAAGTTGCGCTGGAGTCTGGTGGCGTTACCACGACCTATAATTTTCGGGTAAGCAGTACCGGTGGCCTGAGCTGGACCGATGCGGCCGGTGCCACTGTACCGGCACCGCCAGATGGCACTTACACCAGTGGCACCTCAACCGTCACCCTGTCAGGCGGGCAGGTGGTTAGCGGGGCCCTGGACCCCACAGTGGCTTATCAGCCCGCACAGCAGGCAAGACCATTTTCACCGGCTGATCCGGCCAGCTTTACCCATTCGCTGAACATGAATGTGTATGACTCTTTGGGCAATGCCCATGAGCTGACCCAATACTTTGTCAAACGTGCCGGTACCACTGGTACCGAAAGCGAATGGGATGTTTATTACTATATGGACGGGGTCCCGGTGGATGCGCCTGCCGGTGGTGGCCCGTTACCCATGACCTTCGACAGTATTGGCCGTTTAACCAGCAGCAATACTTTAATGGTCACGGTTAACCAGCCCGGTACCGCAGCCGCCCCGGCAGAACCATTGGTTATTAGAATGGATTACACGGGTACCACGCAGTTTGCCGGTGCTTTTACGCCCAACTTTGTCCAGGACGGCTATGCAACGGGTGAATATAACGGTTTGTCCGTTTCTGCGGATGGTGCCATTGTGGCCAATTACACCAACGGTGAATCACAGGTCATGGGTTACGTGGCGCTGGCCAATTTTAACAACCTGAATGGCCTGCAGCCCATCGGTGGCAATGCCTGGCAGGAAACCCGTGACTCAGGCCAACCGGTTTTTGGTAAACCGGGTACCAACAGCCTGGCTCGTCTTAAAGGGCAGGCGGTTGAAGAGTCCAACGTGGATATGAGTTCCGAATTGGTGAACATGATTATTGCCCAGCGCAATTATCAGGCCAATGCCCAAACCATTAAAACCCAGGATCAGATCTTGCAGACCCTGATCTCCCTGCGTTAACCGGCAGGAGTGAAATAAATGGATCGTGCCATATATACAGCCAGCAACGGGGCAGCCAGAATCCTGGAGCAGCAGGCGGTTCTGTCCAATAATCTGGCGAACGTGAACACGCCGGGCTTTCGGGCCCAGCTTTCGCAATACCGTTCCACACCGGTGGTCAGTCCCTTAATTGGCAGTGCTGAAACCACCCGGGTGCTAACGGTGGCCACCACCTCGGATAGCGATATGGAGCAGGGGGCGTTTATGACCACCGGCCGTGACCTGGATGTTGCCATTCAGGGTGAGGGCTGGTTTGCGGTGCGGGCCCTTGATGGCTCCGAGGCGTATACGCGTGGCGGAAACCTGCAGCGTAACGCTGATGGTCTGCTGGTGACGGGGGGGGGCCTGATGGTGTTGTCTGAAGATGGCCAGCCCATTGAAATTCCCGATGCGGCCGCGATTGGTATTGAGCGTTCTGGCGGTATTAACGTCTTGGCCGCAGGTGATGCGCCCACCGAAGTGCAGCGGGTGGCCAAATTAAAGATTGGTGATCCAGGCAATGCCCGCATGGTGCGTGGTGATGATGGTCTGTTCCGTGCCGTCAACGCCCAGGGGCAGCAGGTTGAACTGCCTGATACCACACAGGTAACCGTTGTAAGCGGCATCCTGGAAGGCAGCAATGTCAGTGCCGCCGGCAATATGGTGGGGCTTATCCAGAATGCCCGTCGTTTTGAAATGCAAATGAAAGTTATCCAGGAACTGAGCAGCAAAGAGCAAAATGCGAACAGTCTGCTTTCATCGGCCGGGTAAACGCATTTTGCATGATTTTGTACTTAATTTATCATTGATTTAATCAGGAACCAATATGATACGCTCGCTATGGATTGCCAAGACAGGCCTTGAGGCCCAGCAAACCAATATGGATGTGATTTCCAATAATATTGCCAACGTCAACACCGATGGCTTCAAGCGCAACCGTGCCATTTTTGAGGACCTGATGTACCAGACCGTACGCCAGCCCGGCGCCCAGGTGGGCGATGCCAACCAGTTGCCTACCGGCCTGCAGGTGGGTATGGGGGTGCGTACCGTAGCCACCGAGCGTATCCATACCCAGGGCAATCTGAAAAATACCGGCAACAGTCTTGATATTGCCATCGATGGCAGGGGTTTCCTGCAGGTTGAAATGCCCGATGGCACCTTTGCCTATACCCGCAATGGTTCCCTGCAGCTGGACCAGAACGGCCAGCTGGTTACTGCAGGTGGTTACCCCATACAGCCGGCCATTACCATTCCCGATAATGCCTTAACCATTGAAATTGGCCGGGATGGTACGGTGTCGGTCACCCAGCCCGGTGCAACCGGCACGAGCATCCAGGTGGGCCAGCTGGAGTTGACCACTTTTGTCAATCCGGCCGGTTTGCTCAGCCTGGGTGAAAACCTGTATGCCCAAACCGATGCATCGGGCGCCGAAACCGTATCCACACCAGGTTTGGATGGCACCGGCAGAATTTTGCATAAATATACCGAAACCTCTAACGTGAACGTGGCTGAAGAGCTGGTTAACATGATTGCCACCCAGCGGGCCTATGAAATGAACAGCAAGGCCATTACCACTTCCGACCAGATGCTTGCCCGCCTGACCCAGATCTGATTGACTCACTCACTTTGCGATACCGCCTTATGTCTATGTCTTTTCGTTCGATTCGTCTGTTTACGGTTGGTCTGATTATTGCCCTGGCCAGTGGTTGTGCCATGGTGCCTCATCCCAAAATCGTGGATGGTCCCCTGACAGCCGAGCCCATGCAGCCCATGCCCGAGGTCCGGCAAGAGCCGGACGGTTCTATTTACCGGGGTGGACAGGCAGGCGTTTTTCCCTTGTTTGAAGACCGTCGGCCACGCAATGTCGGCGATATCGTGACTGTGGTGATTGAAGAGAAAACCAATGCCTCCAAGCGTGTGGCAACCACCACCAATCGTAACAGCGGCATGGATTTTGGTGTAACCGCTGCGCCTGACTGGATGCCAAGCGCATTGTCTGCCGATGAGCGTTTTTCTGCAGACGGTAGCAACGATATGGAAGGCAAGGGTAGCAGTACGGCCAATAACATGTTCACCGGTAACATTACCACGACCGTGATTGGCGTGTTGGCCAATGGCAACCTGAAAATTGCCGGGGAAAAAGCCATTGCGATTAACCAGGGCAGTGAGCACCTGCGTTTTTCAGGGGTGGTTGACCCGCGTTCCATTACCGGCACCAATACCGTGTCTTCCACTCAGGTGGCCGATGCCCGCATCGAGTTTCGTAGCAAGGGTGTGATGGACGAGGTGCAAACCATGGGCTGGTTGCAGCGGTTTTTCCTGAACATTGCACCGTTCTAAGTGTTTAATACTCATAATTGGAGTTGCAGTTTGACAATGAAATCCGGAATCCTGAAACACCTCATGGCATTGGTCTTATGGGTCGGTGTGGCTCAGGGTTTTGCCCTGGCTGAACCGTTGCGAGACCTGGCCTCCATCCAGGGGGTGCGCGACAACCAGTTGATTGGTTATGGTCTGGTGGTAGGTCTGGATGGCAGTGGTGACCAGGTGCGTCAGTCGCCCTTTACCCAACAAAGCCTGACCAATATGCTGGCCCAGCTGGGTGTTACGGTGCCTGCAGGGGTCAATATGCAGGTTAAAAACGTGGCGGCAGTCATGGTAACGGCAACCCTGCCTTCGTTTGCCCAGCCTGGTCAATCCATTGACGTGAACGTCTCTTCCATGGGTAATGCCAAAAGCCTGCGGGGCGGCACCTTGTTAATGACCCCTCTTAAGGGGGCCGATAACCAGGTATATGCCCTGGCGCAGGGAAATATCGTGGTGGGTGGGGCGGGGGCCCAGTCTGGTGGCAGCCAGGTCCAGGTTAACCAGTTAAATGGCGGCATGATTACCGGTGGTGCTCTGGTGGAGCGCACGGTGCCGACACGTTTCAGCAAAGACGGTATTATCCGGATAGAAATGCATGATACCGATTTTGGTACCACTGAAAATGCCGTGGCAGCCATTAACAAGGTTATGGGAGCAGGCGCGGCAAGATCCGTGAACGGACGCGTCATTGAGGTGCGTGGCCCCATGGTTGAATCGGCGCAAGCCGCTTTTCTGGCCCGTTTGCAGGCTATTAATGTCACGCGTGCAGCGGCACGCGCCAAGGTTATCGTGAATGCGCGTACCGGTACCGTGGTCATGAATCAGTCGGTCACCATTGATCAGGCTGCCGTGGCTTTTGGCAGTCTGGCCGTGGTCATTGACCAAAGTGTTGATGTGAACCAGCCCAATACCCCTTTTGGTGGCGGGCAAACTGTTGTTACACCCAATACCAATATCCAGGTTCAGCAGCAACAGGGCAAATTGCAAATGGTGAATCGAGGCGTGCGTCTGACAGATGTGGTGCGTGCCTTAAATGCCCTAGGTGCCAGTCCGCAAGACCTGATTTCTATTCTCCAGGCATTAAAAAGTGCCGGTGCCCTCAGGGCCGATCTGGAAATTATTTAGTTAACAGGAGTCGCCATGACAATTACCAGTTATATCCCCCGTCCCGGCGTGAGCCGTTCTGCTCCACAGTTTGTCATGGACATGAATTCGCTGCACCAGCTCAAGCGCCAGGTGGCCGGGCAAATGAATACCTCGCTGGAAGATATTGAAAAAGGCGAAAAAGAAGTTGCCCAGCAATTTGAGGCCCTGTTTATCCAGACGCTGTTAAAGCAGGCACGTGCCACGCGTCTGGGGGAAGGGATGTTTGACAGCGACCAGACCCGTTTGGTGCAATCCATGGCCGATGAGCAAATGGCGCTCAATATGGCTTCGGGCAAAGGCATTGGCCTGGCCCAGTCCTTGCTGGAACAAATCAGGGAAAGTGGTTCGGCAGCCTTGCTCAATGCAGGCAAGTCAATGGATGCGGGTGATTTCACCAGTGTTGATAAGGCAACGTTGATGTCGATGCCAGTAGAACACAAGGATGCGATTGGCGAACTGATTTCTTCTTTGGGTAATCGGGTGCGCATTTTTGCAAAAAACGTGGCTTCGGTGATTGGTGTCGCGGATGATGCACCGGAACGCATCAGCAGCTTTGTTGAGAAAATGGGTCCTGCTGCCAGTGCGGCATCGGCCAGTACCGGGATTCCCGCTTCACTGATTTTAAGTCAGGCCGCGCTTGAGTCAGGTTGGGGACGCCGCGAAATTCTGCATGAAAATGGACAGACCAGTTATAACCTGTTTGGGATCAAGGCAACCGGAGGCTGGAAGGGTAAAGTGGTTAATGTAATGACTACCGAATATGTCAATGGGATGGCAAAAAAAATGAAACAGCCTTTCAGGGCCTATGATTCTTATGAAGAGTCGTTTGCCGATTATGCCCGCCTGATTAGCCAGAACGAGCGCTATAAGCATGTATTGACGGCAGAAAATGCCCATGAAGCGGCCCGGCAGATCCAGAAAGCCGGTTATGCCACAGACCCCAAATATGCCAGCAAACTGATCAATATTATGGGGTATTTTGAAGACCGTTCGTTGGCGTCCAATACCGCGTCCCTTGATAAAAACCGGATTTCCACCATTTAAGCTGGTCAGCGCGCTTTTTTTGGTGCCTTGGCTAAACAATTGGATTTTTCTGCCGTTAACCAACAGAAAGACAAGTAATATTTATTGACGGAAAATTATGAATTTGGCCAAACTTGGGTTAACCGCCCTGAATACGGCGCAGGCTCGCCTGACAACAACCAGCCATAATATCAGCAACTATAATACCCCCGGTTATGTCCGGCAGGAAACCCTGATCTCAACGGCAGGCGCTTCCTCAACGGGTAACGGTTTTTTGGGCCGTGGTGTTGCGGTGGATACCGTTCGTCGTGCTTATGACTCTTTTCTGAACAGTCAACTTGTTAACAATGAAAGCAAGGGGGCATTGCTGGCCGCCTATGGTGGCCAGATTGCGCAACTCAATAATGTGCTGGCAGATCGCACGGTGGGTATCGGGCCAGCCATCCAGTCGTTTTTTGACGGTGTCAATGCCGTGGCCAGTAACCCGGCCGATCCGGCTTCCCGCCAGGAACTGTTGGGCCGTACCCAAACCGTCGTAACCCAATTCAATGAACTGGGGCAGTTCCTTGATCAGCAGCGTGGTGAAATCAATAATCAGATTGACAACTCGGTTATTTCCATTAATGCCCACCTTAGCCGCATTTCCGAATTGAACCAGCAAATTGTGCAGGCCAAGGGGGCGAATCCTCATCATGAACCCAATGACCTGCTCGACCAGCGTGATTATGAAATAGCACAACTCAACCAGATTGTGAATGTCAAAGTGGTTGAGCACGACAACCAGGTCAGTATTTCAGTGGGAAATGGCCAGCAGTTGCTGAGTCAAAATAAAATTTATCCCTTAACAACCGGACCATCGGCAGAAAACCCCAAAAATACCGTGGTGTATGCCACCATTCCGGTGGGTAAACAGGGTGAAGTCGTTAAGGTTGAGCTGGACGAAACCAAAGTAACCGGCGGTTCGCTGGGTGGTCTATTGAAATACCGTCGCGAAAGCCTGGAAGTTGAACAGCGTGAAGTAGGCCAGCTTGCCACTGCGTTTGCCCTGTCCATGAACGAGGCCAATGCCAAGGGCCTGGACTTGAAAGGTGAGCCCGGTCAGGCAATTTTCAATGTACCGGCTCCGGTGGCCATCGCCAATTCCCAAAACGTGGGTAATGTAAAACTCACGGCCACTTTCCAACCTGATGCCGCAGGTAAAATACAGGCTTCCGATTACGCCATTTATTTTGATGGCAATACTTACACGGTTACCCGCGAAAGCGACAACCACATTATTCATACCGGTGCCACGCTTGAGGGCGTTGCGGTTGACGGCATGCAATTGAAAATGGAAGGTGGTGTTCCGTCGGCCGGTGATCGCTGGACCTTGTCTGCGGTTGCCAACAGTTCGGTACAAATCAGTGTGGCCATTACCAATGGTGACCAGTTTGCCGCCGCCGATGCCGAAGGTGGCGTGGCCAACGGCAATAATGCCCTGGAGATGGCAAAGCTGCAAAGCAAAAAAGTGTTGGGTGGCACGAAAACCTTTAATGAAAGTTTTTCACAAATCGTCAACCGGGTCGGCGTTCAGGCCCAGCAAAACGAATTCATGATTGCCTCCCAGAATGCCCTGACCAAACAAAGCTATGCGGCACAACAGGCTTTGTCAGGGGTTAACCTGAATGAAGAGTACATCAAGCTTGAAACTGCCCAGGAAATGTTCCTGGCCGCTTCGCGTATCATCGAAGTCAGCACAGTGCTGATGGACACCATTTTATCTTTGAAGTAGGGGTTTAGGCATGCGCATAAGTACCAGCCAGTTTTATAAAACAGGATTAAACACCATCAATACCCAGCAAGCCCGGCAACTGGATATTTTTACGCAAATCGGAACCGGCAAGAAAATTGTTTCTCCCAAAGATGATCCTCTGGGAGCGGCCCGAGCATTGAACTTGTCCAACAATATGGCCATTAATGACCGTTTTGCCGAGAACCGCAGCATTGCCACCCAGAACCTGGCTTTTGAAGAAAGTATCCTGAGCGAAGTCGCCACCACATTGGTTGCCATCAAGACAAGAATTGTGGAAGCGGGCAATGGCACCATGGCCGATGCCGATCGGGCCACGCTGTCCGAGGTGGTGAACAGCCTGCGCAACCAGGTGCTGGGTCTGGCCAATAGCACCGATGGTAACGGACAATATATTTTTTCCGGCAACCAGTCGGACCGTGCCGCTTTTGCACCTGATGCCAACGGCAAAATCAACTGGCAGGGTGATCTGGGCAACCGGGCGATCCAGGTCAGTACTTCGCGTCAGTTGAGTTCGGCCGATACCGGCTATGCGGTATTTACCCGGGCCGTTTCCGGCGAGAACAGCTATTTGACATCGGCCGCCCGCACCAATACCGGTACCGGGCATATCAGTGCGCCCAATATCAACGATCCGAAGGGCGCCAATGTCGGCAACAATTTCAGTATTGTTTTCGGTGGCACACCGCTAAGCTATACGGTTGAAACGCGTAATGCCGATGGCGTGGTACTGGGTACGGATGGGCCAAATGTTTATGATGCCAGCCAGGCACGACTGGTATTGCCCGGTGGTGTGGATGTTGTCTTTTCCGGCACGCCTGCCGAAGGTGATACATTCAGCGTCAATTATGCCCAGAATGAAGATATCAATATCTTCAACACCCTTGATGAGCTGGCTGCCGCCCTTAACACACCGACCAGCACCGATCCGCAAGCGGCCGCCCGGTTGAGCAATGTGATGTCGTCGGCCATTCAAAAAATTGAGGCCAACTACAATACGGTGCTGACCACCCGTGCCTCAATTGGTACACGAATGAATGAAATCGAGTCGCTGAACATCAGCGGTGAACAGCGCAGACTTGATTTCAGAGCTGAAATTTCAGCCATTGAAGATGTTGACTTTTATGAAGCAAGTACCGAACTGGCCATGCGTGGTATGGCGCTTGAGGCTGCATCCCTGGCGTTCAAGAAAATTCAGGGCCTTAGTCTGTTCAAGACTTTAGGTTGATATTGGAGTTGGTACCATGAATTTTTCTGCAATACAAATTAAATCCAGCCTGCGCATTTTGGTGGGCATTATTATTTTGGGTACTTTTGCCGTGCTGGCAATGGCTGTTGTCAGCAATTTCCAAAGCACCACTTCTATCCAGACATTAAGCCAGGCGCTTGCAGAGTATGCCCCGGCCGATGTGGCCCTGAAAAACACAAAGCTGCTTGAGCAATCCGAAGAAAATACCCGCTATGTGATATTGACATCCGCGGTGATTGCCTTGCTGACCCTGTTATTTGCTTTCTTCGTGCATCGCCTGTTAACCGCGGTGATTGTCAAGCCGTTTGCCCGTGTGGAAGATTACTTCAGCCGCATGGCCAGGGGTGAACTTAACCAGAACATCCAGGTGGTTGGCAACAATGAAGTGGCTCGCATCATGCGTGGTCTGGTGGACATGCAGGACAAACTGGGCAGTATTGTCGACCAGGTGCGTGATAACCTGAATGTCATTAATGAAAACGGTGACAAGCTGGGTGAGGACAATCTGAATTTAAGTGCGCGTACCGAGCAGCAATCGGCTGCTTTGCAAGAAACCGCAGCCAGCATGGAAGAGCTTTCCAGTACCGTTAAGCAGAATGCTGAAAACGCCCGTCAGGCCAATCAACTGGCGGTTCAGGCTTCGCATGTGGCGGAAGAGGGAGGCGAAGTCATGCGAAAAGTGGTTAGCACCATGGAAGAAATCTCCGTGGGCTCCAACAAGATTGCCGATATTGTCAGCATGATTGACAGCATTGCTTTTCAAACCAACATTCTGGCCATTAATGCCGCGGTTGAGGCGGCACGTGCCGGTGAGCAGGGCAATGGCTTTGCCGTGGTTGCGTCTGAAGTGCGTGCGCTTTCCCAGCGCAGTGCCGAAGCCGCCAAGGAAATCAAGCTGTTGATTGATGCGTCGGTAGACAAAGTCGGCGATGGTGCCAAACTGGTTGGCCAGGCCGGTGAAACCATGAGAAATATCGTGACATCCATTTCGGAAGTCACCACCATCATGGGAGAGATCTCTTCCGCGACCGAAGAACAGGCCAGTGGGATTGACCAGATCAACCGTGCCGTGATCCAGATGGATAACGTTACTCATCAGAACTCGCAACTGGTTGATCGCCTGGCTGCCTCAACGCAATTCCTTAATGAGAAAATTGATGAGGCCATGAATACGATGTCGCTGTTTGTGACCAAAGGACATCGCTCATTTGTGGATGAGGCAATTTATCAGTCCCAGAAAACCAGTGTTAAAAACTCATCTCCTGCACGGATTGCCGTCAATAAAGAGACGCCATCGTTGTCATTGCAGGAGGCCTGGAACCAGCGTATGGAATTTGGTGAGCAAGACGTGCCTTTGTTGACCGAAAGGCCCGATAAAAACTTGCGTTCACCGTTCAAGCTCCATAAAAAAGAAGATGACTGGGTTTCTTTTTAATTAAAACCCATTCATGATACGCCCCATCTGTTCAAACCCATTGAAGAAAAACACTTCAAGGAATTGATTCAGATAGGGTAAAACGGTCATTAACAGCATCATGCTGAAAGTGAGCGTGATGGGAAAACCCACGGCAAACACTGAGAACTGTTGCGCGGTTCGGTTAAGAATACCCATGGCCAGGTTAATCGTGAGCAGGGAAATAATCAGGGGGATGGCAATCAGCATTCCTGCAATAAAAATTTGTGCGCTCCATTCGATCAGCAAACCAATACCATTCAATTGAAGGGTGGCATCGCTGATGGGAAGAATTTCAAAAGACCGTGCCAGGCCTGAAATTAAAATAAGATGCCCGTTGCCGGCAATAAAAATAAGCATGGCCAGGGCATTGAGCAGACGTGACATGACGCTGGTATTGCCACCGTTGGCCGGATCAAAAAATGACGCAAAAGAAAGGCCCATTTGCAGGCCGATCAATTCACCGGCCATATTCACCGCGGCAAATACAATACGCATGCTAAAACCCATGGCCATGCCAATCACAATTTGTTTGGCCATCATGATCATGGCAGCCCAGGAATCGGGCGGGATGGTTTCAAAAGGGCCGATAAACGGTGAAATGGCCACCGTTAAAATAACCGAAATGCCAATTTTGACCATTACGGGAACGGTAGATTCACCCAGTACGGGCGAGCTGCCCACAAAGGCCGCAATGCGACACATGGGCCACAGGAACAGGCCAATCCAGGTGTACAGTTGATCCAGTGTGAAGGTAATCATAAAGAAACAGGCAAACCGCTTTTGGCAAGCCAGGCCGGTTTATTGTGCCAGGTTGGGGATGGACACAAACAGTTCGCGAATGTAATCAGTAAGCGAACCGATCATCCAGGGCCCCAATAGCACCAGGACAGCACCTACGGCCAGAATTTTGGGAATGAAAGACAGCGTCATTTCGTTGATTTGCGTTGCCGCCTGGAAAATGGCAATAACCAGACCCACCACCAGCGTGGTAATCAGCAGGGGGGCTGCTAGCGAAAAAGCCAGACGTAAGGCGATATACGTCATTGACATGATGGATTCTGAAGTCATGCAAATTCCTTGTAAACAGGTACGGGCCGTGATTATTGGTAAAAGCTGCGCGCCAGGGAGCCCAACAGCAAATGCCAGCCATCAGCCAATACAAACAGCATGAGTTTGAACGGCAGGGAAATAGTAACCGGTGGCACCATCATCATACCCAAAGACATCAAGACGCTGGCAATCACCAGGTCGATAATCAAAAACGGGATGAAAATCGTAAATCCGATCTGGAAAGCGGTTTTCAGTTCACTGGTCACGAAGGCCGGAATTAAAATACGCATCGGTACGGCTTCGGGACTTTCAAATTCATTAATATTGGCCATATCGGCAAACAGCGCCAGATCGCTTTCCCGGGTTTGTCCAATCATGAAGGCATGGATGGGGCGGGAGGCCCGTTCAACAGCCTGCTCAAAGGTAATCTGGCCGGCATTCAGGGGAGCATAGGCATCTTCGGCAATCTGGTCCAGCACCGGTGACATCACAAAAAAAGTCAGGAACAGGGACAGCCCGATAATCACACTATTGGGCGGGGAAGCACCGGTGCCCAGTGCATTGCGCAACAAACCCAGCACAATCACGATGCGGGTAAAACCGGTCATCATTAAAATGACGGCAGGCAAAAAGCTTAAGCCGGTTAGCAAAAGCAGGGTTTGCATGCTAAGTGAATAGGTTTGCGAGCCGTCGGGGTTGCTGGCGCTGGTTAAGGCCGGCATGGCCACCTGGGCAAATGCCGGATCGGCCATTAACAATAAGGCGGGCAACAGGCAAACCAGCAGCATTTTAATGGGTAAATGCCGCTTCAGGGTATCACGAAAAGTCATTTTTCCTTCAGGGGAAGCGGACGTGGCTGGCACTTTGGCGGATGATGAATGGCCAGTCGTATCGCTGTCATGCGTCTCGTTTTCAGGTGGGGTTTCAGGGGCTGGCATCTTATGCAACAGATTGATTTGCTGGGCAGTCACACCCAGCACCAGTTGCTCGTTACCGGCTTGCACCACCACCACCTCTGTTCGTGGTCCCAACGGTGTGCGGGAAATAACCGGCAAGGCGGAATTTCGTCTTATTTTTCCCAAGAGCCCGGTTTTGCGGGCCACCATGCCAAACAGGATAATACAGAACAGTACCAGCCCAAGCGCGGCAAAAACCCGGATAATGGCCAGTTGATCCATCGTTATCCCTTAATTCTGGCTAACCGCAGTTTAACGGCGGTTGAAAGGGCGGTTCAGGCGGTTCAGACGTTCTGCCGGAGTGATGATATCGGTTAGACGAACGCCATAATTGCCGTTCACGCTTACAATTTCACCTTGGGCAATAAGCATGCCGTTGATCAGGACGTCCATGGGTTCGCCGGCCTGGGCGCTAAGCTCAACCACCGAACCCTGTCCCAGTTTCAGAATGTCCTTGATGGGCAAACGGGCACGGCCCAATTCAACGCTAAGCTGAACCGGAATATCCTTGATAAATGAAAAATCGGGGTGGATTTCTTCGGCTGGTGGGGCAGGATCAAACGACTCGAAAATGGAGTCGTGTGTTTGGCTTGCCGTTGCACTGGCCTGTTCGGCCATGGCTTTTTCCCATTCACTGGCCAGGTCGTCCTGGTTAATATCATCAGGTGGAGTAGTATTGCTCATGGTTTTTTCAGTTTAAATAGGTTTTTCAGCGTTAAGAGGAGCAGCGCTCAGCTCATGATCATCAAGTAAAATTTCATCATCAATGGTGGTCGTGTCTTCAATTACCACTTTGGGTTCTTCGGGTGTGTCAAAAGTTGGCAGTTCAAGACGCTTGATCACGCTTAGTGCATAGTGTTTGTTATAGGTGCCGTATTTGGCACTGATAACCGGAATGCCATCAACAGTGGCTTCTATCTCGGTGGGCAACCTGATGGGCAAAACGCTGCCTTCTTTCAGTGCCATTAATTGTTCCAGCGTACATTCGGCAGTGGTGAAGTTGGCCACCAGCTCTACTTCGGTCTCGGGTACCTGGCCCGACAGCTGGCGCAGCCATTTGTTTTCATTACCCTTGACGCTCTCATCCTGAAAAGGCTCGGTTAACAAGTCCTTCAGGGGTTCGATCATGGAATAGGGCAGGCAGACATTCAGCAAACCACCAATGGTGCCAAATTCGATGCGAATGGGGGTAACCACCACGACTTCGTTGCCACTGGCAATATTGGCAAACTTGGTGTGCATTTCAGAGCGCAAGTAGTGGTATTTGATGGGATAAACCGGCTTCCATGCATGCACATAGCTTTCCAGGGTATGCATGAGCAGACGATGAATGATGCGTTGTTCGGTCGCGGTGAAGTCGCGGCCTTCCACCCGGGTGTTTTGTTTTATCTGTCCACCAAACAGGGTTTCGATAATCAGGAAAACCAGGGTGGGGTCAAAGCAGAACAGGGACAGGCCGCGCAGGGGTTCGAGCCTGACCATGTTCAGGTTGCTGGGCACGGGCAGATTGCGTTCAAATTCGGCAAATGTCTGGATTTTAATGGGCAATACCGAAATATCGGCATTGCGTCGCATGAAACTAAGCAAAACGGCCCGCAGGTTGCGGGCAAATCGTTCATTAATCAGCTCGAAGGTTTGCATTCGCTTGCGAATGACCCGTTCAGGTGACGACAGGTCATAAGGGCGAACGCCATCGGGGTACACCGGCTCTTCAACCTCGATCCTGGGCGTTGGTGTACCTTCTATTTCTGCAAAAAGGGAATCTACCTCGTTTTGAGATAAAAACGTATCATAAGCCATTTTTATTGCACAACAAAATTGGTAAACAATACATCGGTAATGTGCTGAGTATACGCCTCTGGATAGAAGGCGGGCAGCAATACACGTTTGACCGCCTCTTTAATCTGGTCGGGAGTTGCTTTGTCATGAATGGTTTCAGGGTTCAGGGAAGACAGCTCGATGAGGATGCGACTGCGGGCTTCAGGCAGATACTTGGTTACCCGCTCCATGCTGGCCTGGTCTTCAAAGCGCAGGGTAAAGCCCACATACAGCACCCGTGAAAACCCGTTGCGGTTAAGGGTGACGGTAAACGGATCCAGTTCCAGGAAAATGGGGTTGCTACTAACCATGGGAACGTGCGGGGCGGCAACAGGCTGAGCAACCTGCTGGCCTTGTGTTGGCTGGACGGGCATCATTTTGCCCATGTAATACCACATGGCTGCACCCCCTATGCCAAGGCATAGAATGATGATGATGAATGTCTTGAAAAAAGAACCCGACTTCGGGCTTGAATTATTTGTCTCTTTGCTCATGAAAGGCCATTACCAAATCTAAAATAACACCAGGATCAGCGTATATTATCGCCCATAAATCATCAAGCCATTGCCTGGAATAAAGGGGGTTTTTTCCCTTTATAGACCATTTGACGGATTATGCCAAAATCGGGCCAAGGCTTGGCCGTCAGATTTTACCAGGCAAATGAACCAATCAGGCAAATGTCTTGATCAGTCCGTCATGTTGGCGTGGTTGCGTGGTTACGGATTCGCCAGCATCAGACAGGATGCCGGTGCCGCCTTCAAGGTGCCTGGTGGCACCTGCCGTCTTATTGTCTTCCATGAAGAAACTGTCCTGCCGGTCTTGCTGGTCGACATGGGCCTGTCCCAGGGAAAGCCCTTTTTCCTGCAGGGCCTGGTGCAAATCGGCCAGTGAATTTTCCAGTGCCTGGCGAACCGCGGCGTTGCTGGCCACAAAAGCGGCCTGGGCCACGCCATCCTGGATGCTGATGGACACTTTAATAGGGCCCAGCTCGGGTGGATCCAGTCGCATTTGGGCAATGTGCGTACCATTGGCCTGCTGCCTGAAAAACAGGCTGGCCTGGGTAGCCAGTTGCTGGGCCATGGCCTGAGACCAGCCCGGATGGTAAAAAGAGGTGCCAATGGAAATAAGCGGGCTGGCGGGAGCCTGCGCCGGCGTGTTGGCCGCCGTGGCGCTAATGGCCTGGCTTGCATTGGCGTTGATATTGGCGGCAGCAGCTTCAGACAGGGTATTTACAGCCTGGTTGAGCAATGGTTGGGGGGTGGTTTTAAAACCCGGGTTTCGAGGGTCGGTTGGGTCGGCGGTGACGGTATCGGGGGACAGGCGGCCAAACAGGGTATCGCGCACTTGATCGGTGGCCTCTTTGGTGGCCTCTTTGGTGGCATTCAGGTTGACGGCCCGGCCAGCCAGATTGTGTTTGTCGAGCGCAGCCAGCTGTTCAGCGTCAAGCCGGGTATTTTCAGTATTGCGCAAGGTATCGGCCTGCTCTTGCCCGGAACCGGCCAGCTTGTTTTTAACAAACTGTGCCAAAGCGCCCGAGGTGGCTTGTGTTTCCAGGGGGGCGTTAAACGGATTTTTACCGGACAGGCGACTGGCCAGGTTTCTTTGAGGTTCGATCAGCTGGCTTAACAGGGTATTTTCAAGCGATGGCATGCCGCCCTTGTCGCCTGTCAGGGCATCTGCCCCAGGGGAGCCTTGCTGAAAAAAGGCGTGTTCCGCCAGCACATTGACTGGCAATACTTCATTCGTGATTGGCGCGGCATCCGGGGCCTGTTCCGGCCTTGTCCGGTTTTCCGTATCGGCGGTATTGTCGCTGGCGGCTACCTGATCTGTCTGGCTTGTCTCGTTATCGGGTGAACTTGTGTTTTCCGTGTGATTGGTGGCCTTGCCATTGTCGGCCTTGCCTGAAGCCGGCTTGTTTTGACTGGCGGTACGGTTGATGCTTTGGCTGTTTTGGGTATTGCCTTGCGTGTTTGCCGGTGGGGAAGCGGGCTTGCTTTGCGACGCGGCAGGGGCCTGCATGGCCAGAATGCCTGAAAAGGTATTATTGGCGCCGGACGCCTGATGGTTGTCAGCCCCTTCCGTTTTCAGGAGCTTGCCGGTGCCCAGGCTATTACTGATTGTTGTCATTCTCATACCCATAAATGTTAACCACCTGACTGTTGCCGCCTGCTGGCTAAATAAGCACGTGCGGCAAACTCGTCGTTCATTTTCTGTTCTTGCCGGTTGGCAATTTTCAACTGTTCCAGTTTTTTGCGGTCTATCAGTGCCTGCATGGAGTTTACCTCACGACGGGCCTCAAACCAGGCTTCCCGTTCTTTTTCAACCTGTTTTTCAAGCTGCGCAATAATGACCCGTTGTTGCCCCAGCGCTTCTTCCAGGGTTGAAATGAACTTCTGGAAATTCACGCATTGAGCCGAGCTCATGCCTTCCTGCAGGCGGTTCTGAAGCCGGGCAATATAATCCAGCCGGTATTGCTCAAGCATTTCAAGCTGTTTGGTGGACTGGGTAATATTGGCTTCGGTTTGTGCCACCACACGCGCCCGATCGTCCATTTTCTGAACGGCCAGTTCATGCAGGGTCTCAAAAGAATCGCTATTATGGCTCATAAGGTCAGTCCTGCAAACAGACGGCCAAGTTCCCGTGTCGCTTGTTCCATATCAACCTTTTCATCAATATCCTGCATCAGGAACTTGCGCAGGAAAGGGTAGCGGTCGATGGCGGTGTCAATTTCAGGGTCATTGCCTTTTTTATAGGCGCCCACGGCCAGCAAGTCCCGGTTGCGCTGGTACATGGAATACATTTGCTTGAACTTGCGGGCCATTAGCATATGTTCCTTGCTGACCACGGCCGTCATTACCCGGGAAATGGAGGCTTCAATATCAATGGCCGGATAATGCCCGGTTTCGGCCAGCGAACGGGACAGCACCACATGGCCGTCCAGAATGGCGCGTGAAGAGTCGGCAATCGGATCCTGCTGGTCATCGCCTTCGGTAAGGACGGTATAAAAGGCGGTAATTGAGCCTGTGGTTTTTCCATTCACATTTTTACCATTGCCGGCCCGTTCCACCAGGGCTGGCAGGCGGGCAAAAACCGATGGCGGATAACCTTTGGTGGCCGGGGGCTCGCCAATGGCCAGGGCAATTTCACGCAAGGCCATGGCATAACGGGTTAAGGAATCCATAATCAGCAAGACATGTTTGCCCTGATCCCGGAAAAACTCAGCCAGCCGGGTGGCATACACACACCCCTGGATGCGCAATAAGGGTGATACATCTGCTGGTGCCGCGACCACCACCGAGCGGTGCATGCCGTCGGCACCCAGGTTTTGTTCAATAAATTCTTTCACTTCCCGGCCACGTTCACCAATCAGGCCCACCACAATCACATCGGCCTTGGTGTAGCGGGCCATCATGCCCAGCAAAACCGATTTACCTACCCCGGAGCCGGCAAACAGCCCCATACGTTGGCCTCGGCCAACGGTTAGCATGCTGTTAATGGCGCGCACGCCGACGTCCAGCGGGGTGTCAATGGGCGCCCGGTCAAGTGGATTAATATACGTGGCGGCCAATGGTGCCGACCAGGCATTTTCAAATGGGCCAAGGCCGTCCAGCGGTTTGCCAGCGCCATCCACCACCCGGCCCAGCAAAGAAAAACCGACCGGCAGGGTGTGACCGCCCTGGTTGCTTAAATTGGCATAGGCATCATCATCCGCCTGCAAGGGAACCCGCGGAGGTAACGGGGCTTCAGCGGCTTCCACCCGGGCATTGGGCGGCAGGCCGGAAATATTGCCATAAGGCATCAAAAACAGGGTGTGCCCCTGAAAACCCACCACTTCGGCCTCGACCCATTGGTTGCCCACCATTTGAATACGGCAGGCGGCCCCCAATGGCAAGGCCAGCCCACTGGCTTCCAGCACCATGCCGGTGGCACGGATAATGCGTCCGGAACTGGTTTGGAGCGGACTGACCTCAACCCGGCTGGCGGCACGCTTAAGCTGGTCTTGCCAGGCGGCAACACCAGAAATGACGGGGGCTTTGGCAGGGGTGGGCGTGTTCACGGCTTACTCCTGTTTTTCCGGGTTGGCAGGCAGGCCAAGGCTGGCCAGTGCCTGTGTCCAGCGGGTTTGCAAGGTGGCATCAATCTCGCCGTAGGCGGTTTGCACATACCAGCCGCCCGGTTCAATGCCGGGGTCTGCTTTCAGGCGAATATGGTCGGGCAGGGGCAGCTGACCGCTTTTTTCAATCAGTTCGTAATCCTCGGGGTTAAGCTGCACTTCCATGGCCTGGGTCACGCCCGGTGGCTGGGTAATGGCTTGCCTGATCAAGGGGATTAAATGTTCGGGGTGCTGTTTCAGCTCTTGCCCAATCACATGGCGGGCAATGGTGGTGGCCAGTTCAATAAGCGCCTGGCCCATGCTGGCATCCAGGCTGGCATATTGCTGTTGGGCCTGTTCGGCCAGGGCCAGCAAACGGGCCTGCTGGGAAGCGGTCAATTTGGCGGCCGCTGCCAGTCCTTCGCTATAGCCCTGTTCATAGCCGGCATCGTAACCTTCCTTGTTGCCGGCGGCCAATCCTTCGGCGTGACCGGTGGCATAGCCCTGTTCCTGGGCTTTTTGCAGGGTGTTTCTGCGCTCTTGTTCAAGCTGCTGCTGGCGTACCAGTTCCGGGTCGGGCTCGGCCTGTTGTTGCGCCTGCTGCTTTCTAAGCGTTTCAGGGTCAACAATCGTCTCCATTTTCCAGGGTGTCCAGCCGCTGCCGTCCATAGGCGGCTGTTCCGCATTTTTCTTGAAAACCGGATCGGCAAGCACCAGGGTATCAGAAAGGTGTTTGGGCTTAGACGTAATCATCGTCAGAGGTTTTGCTTAGTGAAATCTGGCCCGTGTCGGCAAGACGGCGGGCAATACCGATAATCGCACGCTGTTCGGCCTGAACCACCGATGCACGGACGCGGTTCATATCCTGTATCTCGTCACGCAGCATTTGTGCCGCACGGTTGGACATATTCTTGAAGAAGCGCTCACGAACTTCCTCACTGGCGCCTTTCAGGGCCAGTACCAGCATATTATTGTCGGTAATTTCGGCCATAATGGTTTGCAGGGTAATATCATCCAGATCGGCCAGGTTCTCGAAGGTGAACATTTCTTCCTGAACGCGTTGTGCCAGCTCGGCGTCACGCTCTTGCAAGTGCGTAATCATGGAGGTTTCCAGGCCGGCATTCATGGTGTTGAGGATCTCGGCCGCAGCACGAACACCACCCATTTTGCTGCGTTTGGCGGTTTGACCGGAAAGCACGCTGTTGAGTACATCGGTCAGTTCGCGCAGCGCGGTTGGCTGTACCCCGCCAAAGGTGGCGATACGGACAAGCACATCGTTGCGTACCCGTTCGGTCAGCAGTGCCAGGGTATCGGCCGCCAAATCGCGATCCAGGTGAACCAGAATCGTGGCGATAATCTGCGGGTGTTCACCGGCAATCAGTTCGGCAATATTGGCCGGTTCAAGCTGGTTAAGGGCTTCAATGCCGTTTTCCTGCTTGGTCAGGTCAAGAATGTCTTCCAGAATGCCTGCGGCCCGATCGGCACCCAGGGCCTTGTTCAGAATGGCGCGGATATATTCCTCGGAGCCCAGGTTGACCGACAAGAACTGGTCGGCATCCTTGCGGAACTGTTCCAGCACCTGATTCACGCTGTTGCGCGTCATGTTTCTCATGCCAATCATGGCGGCGCCCAGCTCCTGAACCTCGTAGGCACCCATGTGGCGCAGTACCTCAGCCGCGGCTTCTTCGCCAATGGACATCAACAGGATCGCACAACGTTCCATTTTATTTTCTGCTGTCATCATCGTTTTGATTTATCCAGGATCTAAGTACCATTGCCACGGCACGTGGGTCTTCGGTTGCAATTTTCATGACCACTTTAAGATTGTCTTCGTAGTGATCATGCTTGACAGGGATTTCGGACTGGGCTTTGCGTTCGGCTTCAGCCTGTTGCAAGGCAGCCTGTTTTTTCTCAGCCAGCTCCATGTTTTTACGTTCTTCCAATGAGCGGATAAGCGGTTTGAATGCCTTCAGCCAGATCAGCATGACGGCTATAAACAGCAACAGGTATTGTCCCAGGGTTTTGGCCAGGGCATGTATTTGCGGGTCTTGCCACACCGGCATGTGCGGTTCTGAGGTCGTGAACTCGCTATTGACCACATTCAGGCTGTCACCGCGCGCTTCGGAAAAGCCCACGGCTTCCCTGACCAGGGCATTGATTTGCTGCATGGTGTCTTCGGGCAGGGGAGTGGCTTCACCGTTTTCGTTTTCGCGGAAATTAACCACCACGGCAACGGAAAGCCGTTTAATGGTGCCGACTGAATCCTTGACGTGACTGATGGTGCGGTCAACTTCGTAGTTGATGGTGGCGTTATTGGTTTGGCTGGCCGGGTTCTGCACCGTGGTGGCGGTAGCTGCCGTGGCATTGGTGCCTGGCGGGTTTTCAATGGGGGCAACCGGTGGTGCAGGGGGCTCGTTGGACAGGGCACCCGGAATGCCCATGGGCTGGCCAATGCCGGACTGGGCCGTGCGGTTGGTTTGCTCGCTGCGAATGGCAGCTTCATCGGGTTTCTGGTTGGGGCGAAACACCTCGGAGGTTTGTTCGCGCTGGGCAAAATCCAGGCTGGCACTTACCTGGGCATGCACATTGCCACGGCCCACTACCGGTACCAAGATGGAAATAATGCGTGCCGTCAAGCGCTGTTCCAGTTCATCGGTAAATTTAAGGTGTGCCTGGTTGGCCCCAAAGCCCTCAAGCCCGGCACTGGATGACAGCAGGCGACCGCTTTGATCAACAATAGAAACATTTTCGGCCGTCAGGCCCGGAACGCTGGAGGCCACCAGCCAGGCAATGGCGGCAATTTGCCCGTCACCCAGGCTGCGACCGGGGCTAAGGGTGACCAGGACCGAGGCGGTGGGCAGTTTCCGGTCACGGACAAACAGGGTTTGCTTGGGAATGGCCAGGTGAACCCGGGCGGTTTCCACCGAATTCATGGCTTCAATAGAACGGGCCAGCTCGCCTTCAACCGCGCGCTGGTAGGTAACCTGTTCGGCAAACTGGCTGGCCCCGAACTGGGGGTTGTCCATGAGTTCAAAACCAACGCCACCGCCTTGCGGCAGGCCCTGTTCGGCCAGCATCATGCGGGTTTCATGCACTTTGTCGGCGGGTATCAGAATGGCAGAACCGTTTTCATTGAACTGGTAAGGTACGTTCAGTTTTTCAAGCGCGGATACAATCGCGCCACCGTCCTTGTCTTGCAGGTTGGAAAACAGTACCTTGTAGTCGGGCCCACGCATCCACAGCAGGCTGACAATGATTAACGCCACCAGGCCGGCGGCAGCACCCATTAATACCGGGCGCGGTAACACCAGCAGGCGTTCCACAATAGGGAAGCGGGCAGCAAGCTTATCCAGTCCGCTCATGCCGGTCTTCCTGTAAACCGTAAGGCAGTTAATGCTGTGAATTCAATAATGACCATGGGAAACAACAAAAGACAATTATCCAGTTAAACTTTTTCAGACAGGTATTATCACCTGTCCGGGTGTAAAGCAATCAGGCGTTAAAGCGGGGTTTTTTGGCTTATTCGGGCTATTGAAACAAAAGGGCAGGGGGTAATATGTGGCATATTCGTTTTATTTGCCACTTAGTGTTACGTTAGGATATTTCTATGCAAGCCATCTCGCCATTAGCCATTTCAGGCATGAATTCATTGCAGCAACAAATGAAAGCAATGGCCAATGACGCAAAAGCCGGTAAGGTTTCCCTGCAATTGGGCAGCATGCAGCCCTTAAACGCACCCGCCGCAGGTGTTACCAAAGCCTCTTTTGCCAGTGAACTGGATGCCGCCATCAAAAGCATCTCGGCAACGCAACAAGCCGCCAACACCCAGGCCGAACAATTCATCATGGGCAAACCGGGGATATCGTTGAACGATGTCATGATAGACATGCAAAAGGCCAGCATTGGCTTCCAAAGTGCGATCCAGGTCAGGAATAAACTGGTCCAGGCTTACCAGACCATTGCCAGCATGGCGATATAATTCAATGCTCCTCCTGCGCAAGGGGGGGCGAAGCGCCGGGGTGGATTTACCTTTCCTGCGCCGCTTCCAGTGAATAAATCCATGCCAACAACTCAGCCACGACGGTATACAGCTCGGGCGGGATTTGCTGGTCCAGGTCCACTTGCATCAGCATGGCCACCAGTTCCGGTGATTCATGTACGGGTATATTGTGCTGTTTGGCCAGCTCGATAATGCTTTGTGCAATATTCCCCATGCCCTTGGCAACCACCTTGGGTGCCGGGTCGGTGGCATGGTAAGCCAGGGTGACGGCCGTTTTACGTGTTTCAGGTATGCCTGGCTTATTCATCACGCTTCCTCTTTTTGCTCAATCACAGACTGCGATTGACTCGGGTCGGTGAATACCTCAAATGAATGGGTTTCCAGGCCCAGTGCCTGCAAACGGCGGGTAAATTCGGGCATGTGCTGCAACAGCAGGGATGTGGTACTTTGATTGTCTTTCAGTTTGGGGTTGTCAATAACCTGATATTGCGCCTGCACGTGATTGTCAATAATCTGCACCATGATGCGGATTTTTCCAAGCTGGGGCAAACTTAACGTTAAGGTGGTTGACCAAGGGGTATGGGCTTCGCCCTTATCCTGGTGTGTCGCTTCACTACCGGCATCATTTTTTTCTTCTTCGGGCCGGTTGGCCGGTTGCTGGGCGGCAAAGGCTTGTGGGTTGTCTTTCTGGATTTCCCAGCTCATGGCAGCCCCTTGCCAGGCTTCACCCTGCCATACAATACGTTGTTGATGGTGCATTTCCAGCTGCTGCTGGACCAGGCTGGCCAAAGGACCGGATAGCGCAGGAGGGGCGGCTTCTGCCTTGCCCTGGGTAAGGGCCGGGAACAGGGAGATATGCCGGTTGATTTGCTGCTCTGCCTGTTGTTCTTTTAACAACAGCGCCTTGGGGTGATTGGCCAGCTCTTTTAAATTACCGTTGCTGCGTAAAAGGCGCCATATCGTGGCCTCATACGACAGACCTGGCCGGGTAATTTCACGGGTTAAGGTTTCGCGGATGATGGATGCAAAAAGGCTGGAGCCTAGCGCCCGTATTGCTTCTTCTTTTAACGGCGTGCCAGCACTTGTTGCCTGGGCACCTGCTGCACCCGCAGCGCCTGACGAAGCCCCGCCGCTTGTCTGCAAACCCGCTCCACTCGTGGCTGCGCTGTCAGCCGGGCGCGACAGATAAGATAATAACTCTTTGGGATTTTTGGGGATGATGGGTGCCTGGTTGGGGTTGCTTAATGGCGCAGCCTGTTTAGGCATATGCTCAAGCAGGGCAAGAACGCTTTTTGCGGCATTGCTCCAGCGGGTGGAGGTGGACTTCAGTGGGGGGCGGGCTGCGGCATCTGCTGCATTACTGCCTGCCTGGCCAATTGCCTGCTGACTGCCTGTATTGTTTGCATTGCCAACTTGGGCGCCCTGTAAAGCGGTACGATGCCCCAGCGTTGCCTGCACATTTTGTGCCATCGTCTGGAAGTTGCCTGTTTGCAAACGTGCCTTGGTGGCGTTTTCAAGCGCCTCGGGTCGTGCGGCCGAGCTGGTGGGCAGGACCGATTGCCGGCTACGGGCCGATTGCAGCTGTCCCTGCGCGGATAACGTCACACCGAGCGCGGTTTCCAGTCGTTGTACAAGAAGAGTGCTTATGCTGCTTGATGACATAAGCCATGCCTACCCCGCCAGCTTCATACCAGAATAAGCCTTGACCATTTTCTTTTGCTGGCTGCGTGTGTGCAGCAATTGCGACAGCCGTTTCATTTCAGGAGAAACCGCATCACGCACGGCAGCGTCATGCATTAGCACCTGGCGCAACAAATGCGAGCAGATTTCCTTTTCTGCCTTGTTGTTGGGCTGAAGATTGGCCTTGTTGCGAAGCACTTCCACCTCATGTACATAACTTTGACCCAGCGAAAGCGTGGCTTCCCAGTTTTCCTGCCGGGCTGCCTCTTCCATTTGCCGGGTAATGTTCACCAGCTGCTGGTAGGCTTCTATAACGCAGCTATTGCACTCGGGGGGGAAAGGTCCCGTGGCATTGGCTGGGTTAGCCTTATTGCATTCTGAAGGATAAAAAGTCATTTCAATATCTTCTGGTCTAATAGTAGTAAACCAACCCTATTTACGGGGCTTATTAGCGGTGGCTGTTTTCCAGGCACTGGTAATATCATCAAGCATTTTTTCAACGGTATCCAGGTGTGATGCCTCTTGGTTCACACTGGCCAACAACAACTGCTGCGACATTAATCTGAAGCTGAGAATCATGTTCCTGGCCGCCTCGCCGGAAGATTCGTCTATACCGGGAATAAGGCCTGAATCAATAATACTGATGGCCTTGGAAATGTTCTCGCCCCGTTTGGCAATATCGCCATTCTGGAAATACAGCTTGGCCTTCATCACGCAAGACTGGGTGGCTTCCAGCATGATGGTGATCAGCTCCTCGGGGGAAGCGGTAAGTACCTGTGTTTCAAGACCTACTTTTGCATAAGCCTTAACAGGGTTCTGGCCATAAGCCACGTTAGTTGTGTTCATCATAATATGAAATAAACCCTTAAAAATCAATCATTATTTACTGCTACTGGTATTCCACATGGACAGCTGCTGGGTTAAATAAGCCGACGTACTGTTCATTTGCGCGATTAAAGAATCCAGTGCGGTAAACTGGGCCCGGTAGCGTTCCATCGTGGCGTCAATTTGAGCCTGCTTGCGCTCATATTGCGAATCCAGGTCTTCGATGCGTGTCTTGGCGCCATTGCTGGCCGTGGTCACAATACCGCTGGTGCTGTTAATCAGGCCTTTGGTAATATCTTGTGTATACGTGGCAATACCGTTGGTTTTGTCCTGGAACAGCTTGGCAATGTCGTCACGGTTTTCTGCCAGGGCTTTGTCAAACTTCTCTTCATCCAGCTTGATACTGCCATCGGCCTGGGTGCGAATACCCAAGTCGGACAGCGTTTTAAACGCACCACCATTGCTGCTTTGGAAACTCATAATGCCGCTTAAACGGGTTTGTACCGTACGGGCCGTATTGTCACCGTTCAATATGCTGCCGCCAGCCCCTTCGGTATAGGCCGTGCTGCTTTTAATGAACTTCTGGACATTGTTATAAGCCGTAATGAATTCATTAATGGCTTCTTTGGCTTTGTCATCGTTGCGCGTAACCGTTAGCGTTTGTGCTTCGGTGTCTACCTTACTTAAATTCAGGGTAACGCCCTGGATGACGTTTTCCAGCCTGTTGGTGGCCTGGGTCACTTTAATCCCGTTTACTTTAACAATTGCATCAGACGCAGCCTGCTCGGTCATGCTGGCTTTGTTTAGCAACGTGCCCAGCGCACCATCGTTACCCTCCACGGTAATTTCACTAATGGATGCTTGTGTTCCGGTAGCGGTAGTGCTAATCATTAAGCGGTAAGGGGTGTCGTCAGAGCCATCGTTCATGATACTGGCGCTAAGCCCCAGCTCTTTGTCGGCATTAATGGCTTTGGCAATCTCTTCAAGAGAAGTGCCTTTGCCGGTCAGGTCCAGGGTTTTTACTTCGCCATTTTTCAGTGTAAATTTAACCACGCCACCCGTGCCGTTCGCTGCGGCCTTGTCAGCCACGCCATTGGCAATAAGCGTTTGGGTAGATGCCAAAGACGTTACCTGAATACGGTAACTGCCCGCCACCGCAGAACTGCTGGCGCTGGCTGTAAAGCTTTCCCCGGTTTGGTTGGCGGCATATTGCCCAAAAGTGGCATCACCTTCAAACGCCTTGGCCGCGGTTTGCAGCTTTTCTATGGCGCTGGACAGCTGGCCATAAGCAGACAGCCGCGCGTTTTCAGTGCTTTTACGCTGGGTGATGGTTGTTAATACTGATTCTTCGCTGGTGCGCAGGCCATCTAGCAAGGTAGATAAATCTAAACCTGAACCAACGCCAATGCTGGAAATATTAGCCATAATATAAACTGTGTCTTTGTGTTGGGGGATTGTTTTCGGATATTGAGATTAACGGCAGACTTTTGCGAATCTTTAATTAATATTACTACTAAATAAACATTAAAAACCAGACCAGCAGAACTAAAGAAAGAGAACCGGTGAACAGAAACCGCTGGATTATGACAACAATTACAAGACTGCCTGTCATAATGGCAGATAAACCCGTTTTCCAAAGCACCAATTACCCGTGAAACCCGGCCTAGTTCTGCCTATTGAATGCAAGCAAAATCGTTAATAATGACAAAATGTATACCAACCCCATTCATTGTGCATGAGCAAGGCTACGTTACCACCCCCTTCCATAGAGCAGATATTGCGCGAACACGCGCCCATGGTGCGTAGCATTGCCCTTAAAATGATGGCCCGGCTGCCCGCCAATATAGAACTGGATGATCTGATCCAGGCGGGTATGATTGGTCTGCTGGATGCTGCCCAGCGTTTTGAAAACACCGGTGCCGCACAATTTACCAGCTACGCCACCACCCGCATCAAGGGTGCGATTATGGACGAACTGCGCCGGCAGGACTGGCTGCCCCGTACCCTGCGCAGCAAAAACAGCAAAATCCAGAAAGCCATTTCCCAGGCCCAAAAAAAACTGGGCTATGAACCTGGTGATGAAGAAATTGCCGAAGAACTGGGTATTACCGTAGACGCCTACCGCGAACAACTGCACGACGTGGGTACCGTGCATGTGGTGCATTACGAAGACTTCAGATTTGATAGCGACGAAGGCGAACGGGAAAACAACCAGCTGGACAGGTTAATGGGTGGCAGTGATGAATACAGCCCGCAAGCGGCACTGCTGAATGAAGAATTCAAACACACCCTGGCCGAATGCATTGGCAAACTGCCCGAAAGGGAACAGCTGGTGCTGTCTTTAATATTTGAACAGGCCTTGAACCTGAAAGAAATAGCCGCTGTGCTGGAGCTGACTGAGGGCAGGGTATCGCAACTGCGCTCGCAGGCCGTGTTAAGGTTGCGGGGTATGCTGAAAGATGCTTATTGGGACCAGTTGCCGGAAAATTTTTTGCCTGAGTAAGATGAGTGATATGTATATATACCGCATAGGGCAAGGGTTTTGGCGGGCAGGGTTGCAAGTTTGGCTTTTGAGGCAAAAGATTAACAAATGTAAATTTTGCGAAATATACAAAAAAAGATTAAAGAAAAAAAAACCGGGGCCGTTAATAACACTATAAACCAGTAGTAAGCCTTCAAGACAAAGGTGTTATGACTTGGTTTTTCTTGAAGTGATCTTATTTTTTTGGAGTGTTCCATGTCTGTAATTAATACTAACTATTTAGCTCTTGTTTCCCAGAATAACCTGAATAAATCTCAGCAAGCCCTGGGTTCTGCGATTGAGCGTTTGTCTTCTGGCTTGCGTATTAACAGCGCTAAGGATGACGCGGCTGGCCAGGCTATTGCTAACCGTTTTACCGCCAATATCAAAGGTTTGACACAGGCTGCCCGTAACGCAAATGACGGTATTTCTATTGCGCAAACCACTGAAGGTGCGTTGAACGAAATCAACAACAACCTGCAGCGTATTCGTGAGCAAGTAGTTCAGGCTTACAACGGTTCCAACTCAGGCGATGACTTGGTTTCTATTAACCAGGAAATTGTGGCACGTGTTCAGGAAATCAACCGTGTGTCAGAGCAAACCCAATTTAACGGGGTTAAAGTTTTGGCAGGTGGAACTACTGCTTTAAGTGTTCAAGTTGGTGCTCATGATAATGAGCAGATTACTATCAAGCTGGCTAAAACTGATGCTAGCACTTTATTTGCCGGCATCAGTGGGTTGGCGGATATTGATAACAATACTGTTGCAAAAGGTACTACTGGTATTCTTGCTTCTTACACTGGCGCTACTGGTACAAGTGCAACAGTAGCTACCGTTACAACCGGTTTGCTAGCCGGTATTGACAAAGCAATTGCGCAAGTTGATGATCAACGTAGCGCTTTGGGTGCGATTCAAAACCGTTTTGAATCTACTATTACCAATCTTAATAACACGGTCACCAACTTGTCTGCTGCCCGTTCACGGATTGAAGATGCGGATTATGCGGTTGAAGTATCCAACATGACACGTGCACAGATTCTGCAACAAGCTGGTACAAACGTACTAGCTCGTGCTAACCAAGTACCGCAAGGCGTGCTGTCTTTGTTGCAATAATTTCAGGGCAATAACAGGCAGATTCTATCTGCCTGCTTTATCAAAGTCCCAACTTATCATAGTTGGGACTTTTTTGTGTTTTTAGGTTTGTTAGATGTGTTTAATGAATCAATGTCTGAGCTGGATTAATGGTTTTTATTGATGCCAGTGTGTTTATCATATTTCAAGAGAGAAATTTGCATGAAAATGAAATCTCATAATAGAAAAGAAAATGAATCCTTTACTTTTGATGATAAGCTAAAAAAACTGGCAGTGTTGTCTGAAACAGAACCGGAACGCGCATTAAAAGAAGCTAAAGAGTTATTGAAGCAACACTCTTCCAATGTCATTCTTTTAACTATTGCAGGAAATTCCGCAAAAAATAATGGAATGATAAGTGATGCCAATTCTTTTGTTGATAAGGCACTTGAGTTGGAACCGGAGTTTTTATTTGCATTGCGTGTTAAAGCCAGCTTGGAAATAGATGATGAAAATTATAAAAAATCTCTTCCTTATCTTGAAAAAGCCAATAATTTATATCCTGAAGATGCAAAGATTTTATTTCTTTTGATGCTTTCTTTGTTGAAATCAAAACGTTATGATGACGTTTTTAAATTGTATAAAAAATCAGAGGGTAACTTAAAAAACAACACTGATATTTTGAATGTTTATGGTAATACTTTGCTTGGAGTGGCCAGGGTCAAAGAGGCAATAGATATATTTCAAAAAGGCTTAAAAGAAAATACATTAAATGCCAGTGTAAATTCAAATTTAATAGTGGCATTGCATTATTCTACAGAGCACACGCCAGAACAAATTTTAAATGAATGCAAATTATTTCAAGAGCGCTTTCGTTCAACTTTACCAATAAATAGAGCAGTCTCAAAGAAAACCAATTTCAATAAAAAAATTCGTATTGGCATGATATCTGATGGTTTTCGTGCTCATCCGGTAGGCAGTATGATTACTTATGGGTTAACCCATATACCTGAAGAGGAAATAGAGTTTTTTGCGTACTCTACCAATAATGAATCAGATCATGTTACGGAAAAAATAAAAAAAATATGCACTAAGTGGGAAGTTATTGAAAAACTGACTGATAATGAATTGGATCAATTAATCAGAAATGATGAAATAGATATTTTATTTGACCTTGCTGGCTTTAATAGTAATACAAGAGCAAAAACAATCATGATGGAGCCTGCTCCAATCATTGTAAAATGGGTAGGTGGGCTAATTAGCAGTACTGGGCTTGATGCTGTTGATTATTTGCTTAGTGACAGGATAGAAACGCCTTTGGGCTCAGATGACTTATATACAGAAAAACTGATACGTTTGCCTGATGACTATATTTGCTTTAAGCCACCTTTCTACACACCACCTGTGAAAGATTTGCCTGTCTTGCGCAATGGCTATGTTACTTTTGCTTGCTTTAATAATGCCAGTAAAATTAATGACTCATTATTAGAACAGTGGGCGGGTATTTTAAATGCTTTACCCAATTCACGTTTGTTTTTGAAGAGTCAAGGGTATGCCAGTTCAGAATTATGCCAAAAAATATACAGTTTTTTTGAGAGCAAGGGAATTACTCAAGAGCGTATACGCCTTGAACCAGAAGCACCTCATCGAGAATTACTGGAATGTTATAACGAGGTAGATATTGCCCTTGACCCATGGCCTTACTCAGGTGGCTTAACCACTTGTGAAGCGTTAATTATGGGAGTTCCGGTTATTACTTTGCCGGGTCCAACGTTTGCGGGGCGCCATTCAGCCACGCACTTGGTAAACGCCGGTATGCCCGAACTGGTTGCAGAAGATTGGGAGCATTACCAAAATTTGGCCATTACTTTGGCAAATGATGTAGAGAACCTTAATACGATTCGCCAGAACTTGCGTTTTATTGTTTTGCAATCCCCTTTATGCGATGGTGAGCGTTTCAGTCGTAGCTTCAGTAATGCCATGCGTGCCATATGGCAACGACACTGTGCCGGTAAAAAACCGGAAGCATTAGTATTAAGTGATGAGCAAATTCCTTATTTTGCCGACGAAGAGGGGCCTGTAGAACTGATGCACCCTGAACCTGTTGCTGTTAATAATAAAACTCTCAAATCCGAGGTTGACCATACTGAGCAGCAAGATGATTTTCGTTTTGATTTTACCGGTCGGATTGTGACGGTAGATAATGGAACGAACTTAGTAAAGAGAAACTATTTTCCAAAACTAGTAGATTTTGATGCTTTCTCATTTGTTTTGTTTGATCCTGCAGGTGAAGAAGATAAGCAGCAATTTCCAATTGACCAGAGTGGTTCTATCCAGCACTTTCCTTTCCATGCCTTAGGTAATGGTGAGAAAACTAATCTTTATGTTTGTGTCGATGCAAGTCAGTCCAGTACTTTGGTACCGATAAATAAAAATTTATTAAAAACAGGTGAAAAGCCTGATCCAACAACTGTAGTGGCTGAAATACCCGTTTTTACGGTTAAGGCAGATGGTATTGCCGGTTTAACGCATATTGATTGGTTGTTATTAAGCGGGCGTTATGAAGTATTATCAATCTTGAGCCGGAAAAACCGTTTAAGCAGCAATGCATTGCTTATACAGGTAAACATACCTGCCGATATGCGTTATGAAGGCCAGCCTGGTATTGATACATTAAAAAATCATTTGGCAGAGTTAGGTTATACACTTTTACGTATCAATGGCAATAAACATCAAGACTCTTGTGGCTCTGTAGAAGGTATTAAAAAAGGCCTAATCGGTTCACATATGACTGAATATTCGCTGATATTTGTACCTAATGCAGAAAAAATAAACCAGCTTAATGCTAATCAAAGAGAAAAATTGGCTTTTATTTTACACAATGCTTATGGTATTCATGATTTTACCTATCATGTATTAGCACATGATAATGTAGATAGGGCAAGAATTTATCTTGAAGAATTGGAGTTGCATGAAAAAAAGCAGGAACAAGATGCTAAATTCTGGAAAGAAAAAAATAGAAATATTTCAGTAAATAATAAAAAGACGCCAATATTGTCAATTGTTATGCCGGTGTTTAATGTTGGCCCCTATCTTGATGCTTGCTTACTTTCGGTACGCTATCAAACTTTTTCTGACTTTGAACTCATCATTGTCAATGACGCCTCGACCGACAATGGGCGTGAAATCATCGAAATGCATGCTGCGTTGGATAGTCGCATAAGTCTGATTAATCTCGAGCATAATACCCTTGGTGGTGCTGGTATTCCGAGTAACATTGGGATTGATGCTGCTACCGGTGTATATGTTGGTTTTGTGGATAGTGATGACTGGGTCTCTGCAACGGCCTTTGAGAGAATGGTAGCAGCCGCAGAAAAACATAGGGCTGATATCGTTATTGGGAGCTTCCGAACCTTTGTGGAACATAGTCGTGATTATTCGGAGGCTTACGATCTCAAGGTTTTTGAAGCAATACCGACAGATACAGCTTTTACTGCACGAGAGTGTCCAAATATTTTAGGGCTCTCCCCAGTGCCTTGGCGGAAACTGTACCGCCGAGCTTTTCTTGAAAAGCATGCCATCCGCTATCCTGAAGGTGATTATTTTTATGAAGACAATCCACTGCACTGGTTCGTGTTGTCTTCACACTCCCGAATCACTAAAATTGACGATGTAATCAGCTATCACCGTATGGCTCGCGAAGGCCAAACGGTAGGGGCCTCCGATTACAAGTGGGCTGCCATGTGCAGTCATGTGAATACGATTGGTCGGTTCTTGAATAAAGAGTTGACTTCACCTTCTGATCAGCTGATATTCGATGTGTTTTATAACTACTGCCTCCTTAGCACTTGGGTCTTACAGCGCCAGACTCGACCAGAGGTTAAGAGTATTGTAGGTAAGCAGTTTGCCAAAATCATAAAGAGGAATATTGCAGAGCATCCGCCCAAGACAAAGCGTATAGATTTTGATGAAAAAATAAAGGGATTTGATGCTGCTTACCCTGATTACGACCTTACCATAGTAATCCCTGCCTACAACTGCGAAGAGTTCATCGAAGAAACTGTTAATAGCGCATTGAACACGCCGGGCATCAAGACAAATATTTTGGTGATGGATGATGGTTCAAGTGATCGGACGCCAGAGATTTGTCGCCAACTGGAAAAAAAGCACAATAATGTTCATTTTTTTGAGCAGAAGAACAAAGGAGCAGGTCGAGCCAGAAATGCGCTTATTCCTTTGTGTACTGGGCGTTATACTTTCTTTCTGGATGCTGACGATGTCATTGATGGAAAAGCGTTGGCACAATCTGTTATTGATGCCACAAAGAACGACAATGATCTTTATTTCATGAAATACAAAATTTCATTTCATGAAAAAGGTAAGGAAAGGGATATGTTCGACGCTGACAAAACTCTGTGGGGTAAATTCACAAGTGCCAAAGATAACAATCAGCTTCGCATCCTGGCAGCTGAACTGATCAATTTTGCTTGGAATCGCATCATTAAGACAGAGTTGCTGCTTGATGCAAACATTTTTTTTGGAGCAACTGTGGTTCACAATGACATTGCTTTCCATTGGGACAGCTTGCTCGTAGCAAATCGAATCGGATACACTAACAATGTTGTTTGCACTCATCGCCAATTTGATCAGCGGACGCAAATTACTAACGTGTCTGACTATCGTTGCTTGCTTGTATTCGATGCGCTCGAATTTACGCATCACAAGATTCAAAAACACGAAAACGGCAAAGACCTTACGGACACTTGGGTGAACTTCGCCAGAAACCTTATTAAGTGGGTTAAAGATCGTATTCCGGAGGAACTACAACCTCAACAATATCAATTACGCCGAACCAAGCTACTTAACCAACTGATAACCCTTCAAGAAGAGCGAAATTCACATGTATGATTTTTTGATTGTTGGTGCTGGTATGTTCGGTACCACTTTTGCCCGTTTGGCTACAGATGCGGGTAAGCGATGTCTGGTTATTGATAAGCGTCCTCACATTGCCGGTAATTGTTACACCGAAAACCAGCATAGCATCAACGTGCATGTGTATGGGCCGCATATCTTTCACTGTAACGATGAAGCCATCTGGAATTTTGTCAATCAGTTTGCAACTTTCAACAATTTCCGTAACAGCCCGATTGCGATGCATGGCGGTAAGGCTTATTCCTTGCCGTTTAGCATGTATACCTTCAATCAGATGTGGGGAGTGGTAACACCTGAAGAGGCTCTCGCAAAGATCGAGTCCCAGCGTTTGACACTTGACCGTGAGCCTGCAAATTTGGAAGAACAGGCACTTACCCTGGTAGGCATTGATATCTATGAAAAGCTGATTCGCGACTATACGAAAAAGCAGTGGAAAAAAGAGCCCAAAGAACTACCAGCCTCGATCATTAAACGACTACCAGTGCGCCTCACTTGGGATAATAACTATTTTAACGATAAATATCAGGGTATCCCAATTGGTGGCTACACTAATATGTTCCAGAGCATGTTGGAAGGTATTGACGTGTTGCTTGGTGAAGATTATTTAAGTCGCCGTGACTACTGGAATGCACAAGCCAGGACGATTGTTTTCACTGGAAAGATTGACGAATTTTACGATTTCCGGTTTGGGGAGTTGGAGTACCGGTCGCTGAAGTTTGAGACGGAGGTGATTAATACAGCCAATTATCAAGGTAATGCAGTAATTAATTACACCGAGGGTAATGTGCCGTGGACTCGTATTATTGAGCATAAACATTTTGAAGCTGGTGCTAGTCGACCAGTGACTGTTGTGACGCGTGAAATACCAGATGAATGGTCAAGAGATAAAATAGCTTATTACCCTGTGGGGGATATTAAAAATACAGAAACTTTTAGGAAATATAAAGAAATTTCCGAAATAGAAAAAAATGTTATTTTTGGAGGGAGATTGGCTGAGTATAAATATTTTGACATGCATCAGGTTATTGGTTCAGCGTTTATGAAGGTGAAAAAATGCATGTAATTATTTCTAAAGAAAAGAATTCTGAAAGAGCAATTGTAAAATTTGATTTTGAATTGGATGGATTTGATTTAGCAATAAGGTGACATACTCTACTGAATAACTATTTTTTGAAGATTAATTATGAAAGTAACTTTTTTCGGTATTGGCTATGTAGGTCTGGTACAGGCAACGGTTTTTGCCGAGGTGGGCCACGAAGTAGTATGTGTGGATATTGATGAAGACAAAATTGCCAGGCTGAATGAAGGCTTTATTCCCATTTATGAACCTGGCCTTGAAGGTATGGTTCGATCCAACCATACTGCCGGGCGCTTAAAATTCACAAATTCTATGGCTGATGGTGTTGCGCATGGTGAACTGCTTTTCATTGCGGTTGGTACGCCACCAGATGAAGATGGTTCTGCTGATCTGAAATACATACTTGATGTAGCACGTAGTATTGGCAGGCATCTTACTCAACCCTCCATTATTGTAAACAAATCCACTGTGCCGGTAGGCACGGCGGATCTTGTGCGTGCTGAGATTGCTGCTGAATTACAAGAACGGGGCTTAAACGAGATTGCATTTGATGTGGTTTCCAACCCGGAATTTCTTAAGGAGGGTTCAGCGGTAGCAGATTGTACTCGTCCTGATCGCATTGTGATTGGTACAAATAATCCAAAAACCGCTGCTATTATGCGGGAGCTTTATGCGCCGTTTAATAGAAACCATGAAAAAATCATTCTTATGGATGTACGCAGCGCAGAGCTTACGAAGTATGCGGCCAATGGCATGTTAGCGACTAAAATCAGTTTCATGAATGAGATTGCTGCAATAGCAGAAGAGGTAGGGGCGGATATCGAATCAGTTCGACAGGGTATCGGCTCAGATCCTCGCATTGGATACCACTTTATTTATGCGGGTGCCGGCTACGGTGGTTCCTGCTTTCCAAAAGATGTGCGGGCATTAATTCATACAGCGGCTAATGTGAATATTGATGCCCAAATACTTAAAGCCGTTGAGTCACGCAATAAAAGCCAGAAGCAAGTTTTATTTCAAAAAATCATTCAGTATTTTGATGACAATATCCGGGGTAAAGTTTTTGCAGTTTGGGGCTTAAGTTTTAAACCAAATACCGATGACATGCGTGAGGCTCCCAGTCGTGATTTGCTTGAAGCATTATGGGAAAACGGTGCTGTTGCCCAGGTTTATGATCCACAAGCGATGGATGAAGCACAGCGGATTTATGGTTCAAGAGATGATTTTATTTTATGTGGAACCAAAGAGGCAGCCCTGAAAAATGCAGATGCCTTGGTGGTTATGACAGATTGGCGCGTGTTTAAGGCCCCTGATTTTGACGTGATTAAACAAATGTTGAAACAACCGTTGATATTTGACGGCCGTAATTTGTATGAACCTGACAGATTGGCGCAACGTGGTGTGACTTATGTTTCTATTGGGCGACAGGTGGTGCCCATATGTTGATTGATGGGCATAGGACATGGGAAAAGATGCTAATTAGCTATGAAGTATATTTTCAAAAAACAGCATGATTTTTGAGCAATTATATATTACAAAAACTCAGAAAAATACCCTCAAAAATGTAAATTTATATTAATTAAAAATTGAAAATTTAACAAGATGGGTCGTTAATAATCAGTAGGAGGAATTCAGCTTGAGTTTTACCTCTGTTTTTCAAGTCGCATCCATAATGATTATCCGTACCAACCTTTCCACCGCGAATATCAAGGGGCTTGCGCAGGCAGCCAGAAATACCAATCATGGTATTGGCATGTCGCAAACTACTGAAAGTGAATTGAATGCAATTAACAATAACCTGAAATATATTTGTGAGCTGATTGTCCAATGGTCTGCTCTTATACAAAATCGCCAGCCCTGTGTTTTCGGGGCTGGCTTTTTATTTTTTATTAGGAATCTCAATGTCAAAGTACGCTAATCTGTATGAGCACCTCAAAAAATCAGATAAAAATAGTGTAAAAATGTCATTTGCGGACATAGAGAAACTAATAGGAGTCATTCTGCCAGAAAGTGCTTATAAATATAGAGCTTGGTGGAGTCCTTCTAAAACTCATACTGCTGCTAGTGGATGGGAGAGGTTGGGCTGGAAAGCATCCGTTAATATGGAAACGGAGGCAGTTTCTTTTTTTAGAAAAAATGAATTGGATGATTACCGTTCATTCTGGTGGGTGAATAGTGGAGCTTCGCATAATAACCAGGTTGCTAGGGGAGAGATCTCTTGCCCTATTGTGAGAGAAAATGATACGCAAAGGCCAACATGGATAAATATCAAGTATGTTAAAAAAAATGATGTGATATTTTCTTATGTGCAGCAAGAAATTAAAGCTATAGGCATAGCACAAACAGATTGCTATGAAGCTAATATACCCGAAGAGTATAAAGAAATTTATGGAGAACGATGGGAAGTCCCAGTTGAATGGTTTGAATTGGAAAACAGCTTTAAACCAAAAGATTTTATTGAGCAGATATTACCATTATTACCTGAAAAAAATTCCCCATTAAGAACTCATTCAGATGACCCATCAAAAATAGGTAATGGGAATCAAGTTTATTTATGTAGCATATCGCCAGCTTTGGCTTCTCTTTTATATAAATTGGCTTATCACGAAGATGCAGATGTCATTGAAGAGATAGCAGCCAGTGAAATTGAAAAAGAAAATATCCCAAATACTGAAAAAGAATCTTTAATCAAATCACGTCTGGGTCAAGGTAAGTTTCGTGCTGAACTATTGAAAATCGAACCAAAGTGTAGGGTTACAGGTATTTCTGATGAGCGTTTTTTGCTTGCCAGCCATATAAAGCCTTGGGCAGTAGCTTCGAATTTTGAACGTTTGGACCCAAATAATGGTTTAATGTTGGCTCCACATATAGATGCCTTATTTGATAAGGGTTTAATTTCTTTTTCAGATGACGGAAAAATGCTTATCAAGGATCAGTCTATTGAAAATGTTTTATCAAGTTGGGGCGTTGATTATAAAAAGAAATTTGGCCGGTTTACCCAGGAGCAAGCAAATTATCTTGAGTATCATCGACGTGAGTTGTTTGATTTGTTATGAAATCCAGTATTGGGCATTTGAAAACTGTAACAAAAATGGTTGTTCCGTGTAATCAACTGCAAGGGCCAAATGCTCGTTCCTACGCCCTGAACTGACTCCCAAAAGTTGGACAGTTAAAAACTAAGCAGCTTCTAAAGCCTGAGTTCGGGATTGTGCCGGGCTCAGGTATTTTTAATTTGAGTTGGCTTTGATTAATATTTTCAAAAAACAGCATTTTTTTGGCTAAAAAAATTACAAAAACTCAGGGAAAATCAATAAATCTGTAATTTTTTATTAATATATTAATTAAATATTAAAGATTCAACTATATGGGTCGTTAATAACGATAGGATTTAGTTCAACTGCTCAGGTTGAGTTTTACTTCTGTTTTTCAGGCCGCACCCATAATGATTATCCGTACCAATCTTTCTTCACTTGTTGCACAGCAAAATCAGTCTCGAGCAGAATCGGCGCTGGGTACTTCCGTAAGCTTACCGTCAAGCGCACAGTTCATAAGTAATGCTCCGGCCAGTGCCGTCTAGAATTCTGTTTTAAATTCTAGCAATATAGATGTCCATTTATTCAACTAGGTTTTGATGCGTTATGGATGTTTCTCTTTATTCGGTGCCAGTGGCTGAGCGACCCCGGCGTCGCTATTCAAACGAATACAAGCGCCAGGTCGTAGAGGCCTCTTTTCAGGCCAATACGTCGATTGCTGCCGTTGCCCAAGCGTAAGCTTACCGTCAAGCGCACA
>LSQX01112474.1_pt1 | contig 63949 bp, 67 predicted proteins | sample 654561 | NCBI WGS metagenome assembly LSQX01 (sample SAMN04489861, study PRJNA283612) | anaerobic digester metagenome | isolation source: 4 biogas reactors fed with cattle manure at either 37C or 55C with and... | place: Denmark: Kongens Lyngby | collected 2014
TTGGAACAGTACTAATCAATGCAATTTATACTGTGAACACTGCTATCGAGATGCCGGAGCCCGCCTTGAGGAGGAACTGTCCACCGCTGAAGCCCGTAAAATGATCAGGGAGATCAAGCAGGCGGGTTTTAAAATAATGATTTTCAGCGGAGGGGAGCCGGTCATGAGACCGGATATCTATGAACTAGTAGCCTATGCCACAGAAACCGGTCTGCGAGCGGTTATGGGTACCAATGGCACCCTAATAAGCCCTTCCGTAGCTCAAAAGCTAAAGCAAGCCGGTATTATGGCGGCTGCAGTTAGCCTGGATAGCCTGGATGCTGATAAACATGATGCCTTTAGAGGATTGCCCCAGGCCTTTGCTAAGACTATTGAGGGCATTAAAAACCTTCAGGAAGCCGGTATACCAGTACAGATAAACACTACGGTAATGGACTGGAACGTGGATGAAATAGAGGCTCTGTGCGATTATGCCATTGAGCTGGGGGCAGTGGCTTACCATGTATTTTTCCTGGTTCCTACTGGTCGAGCCATTAATATTGAAGAAGAAGCGCTAAGAGTACAAGTCTATGAAAAGACCATTAAAAGGCTGATGAAAAAACAGCAAGAGGTGGATATCGAGATTAAGCCCACCTGTGCTCCCCAGTTTATTAGAATAGCTGAGATGATGGGAATGAAGCTTCGTTTCAGCCGGGGCTGTCTAGCTGGAATCAGTTACTGCATTATTAGTCCCCGGGGAGATGTGCAGCCCTGCGCTTATCTGGATATTCCCCTGGGCAATGTGCGGGATCAAGCCTTTGATGAAATATGGAAGAGCAATAAACTCTTATTGGATTTAAGGACCATGGATTATGGCGGTAAATGCGGAATATGTGAATATAAACTCAAATGTGGCGGCTGCAGGGCTCGGGCCTACTATTACAGTAATAATGATTATATGGCAGAAGATGAGTGGTGTCTGTACAGGCCGAAAGGGGCTGGAAACCATGAATAAACTGGATGATCTGGATCGAAAACTGCTGGACATGCTGCAGAATGACTTTCCGATTACCATGGATCCCTTTCAGGACCTGGCAGAAGCTTTGGATACTGATTTGTCAGATATAGCGGAAAGAATCAAGCGACTAAAGGAAAATGGAATTATAAGGCGAATAGGAGCCATTGTAGAGGCTAACAAGATGGGCTACACTTCTACCCTGTGTGCCTGTACTATGCCGGAAGAATCCATAGATAAATTTGCGGCTGTGGTTAATAATATACCCTATATTACCCATAATTATGTCCGGGATCATGAGTTAAATCTCTGGTTCACACTGACCACTCCCAGCCCGGAGGAGAGAGGAAGAATTATCAAGGAACTGCAGGATCAGTTTCATATTATAATTTTGTGTATGCCCGCCCTAAAAACCTATAAGATTAAAGTGATCTTAGGAATGGATTGAATTGATAAATATGGACAAATTGGACGAAAATATAATTAAATTACTTCAAGATGATTTGCCCCTATCCCAACATCCTTATAAGAGTTGGGCTGAGGTTCAGGGGATCTCGGAAGAGGAAGTAGTGGAACGAATTAACAAAATGCTTAAAAATGGTACAGTTAGAAGGATGGGGGCAGTTTTACGCCATCAAAAAGCAGGGTATGGGGTAAATGCCATGGTGGCCTGGAGAGTAGATGCCCTTAGTGCTGATAAAGTTGGGGCTATAATGGCCGCTTGTAAAGAGATTAGCCATTGTTATTGGCGGGAAGTACTGCCCAGTTTTAACTATCCTTTATTTACCATGATACACGCCCGAAGCGAGAAAGAACTGCAAAGCATTATTGATAGAATTGTTAAAGAAACTGAAATTTATGAATATGTAGTGCTGAAAAGCATCAAGGAATTAAAGAAAACCAGTATGCGCTATTATTAATTGCTCCAAGTGCAGAGCTAAAGTTAACGACAGTGACTGCTTAGTATTTACATGACTACCTTCCCAGGCAGACAAGTGTTAAATGAGTAATTAACCATCTTGCAAAGGAGATGAGGCAAGCAGTGAAAGAAACTATTAAATCCAAGCAAAGATTTGCTGAGGCCCAGAAAGTAATGCCGGGTGGAGTAAATAGTCCAGTTCGGGCATTTAAAGCGGTAGGTTTGGATCCGCTCTTTATTGAAAGAGCTCAAGGGTCACAGATATATGATATTGATGGCAACAGCTATATTGATTATGTCTGCTCATGGGGACCGCTTATTCTTGGACATGCCCATCCCCAAATTGTAAAGGCTCTTTGTCAGGCGGCAGAACGGGGAACTAGTTATGGAGCTCCCTGCGAAAAAGAAGTTGAATTGGCCCAATTAATATCTCAGGCTATACCTTCAATCGAACAGCTTAGGATGGTAAACTCTGGTACTGAGGCTACCATGAGTGCCGCCAGGTTGGCCCGGGCCTTTACCGGGCGGGACAAGATACTGAAATTCGAAGGTTGTTATCATGGACATGCCGATTCTTTTTTAATTAAGGCTGGTTCCGGATTATTAACTGCCGGAGTTCCTACCAGTCCGGGAATCCCCGTGGATTATGTCAAAAACACCCTGGTGACAGGGTATAATGACATAGATAGTCTACAGGATATATTCGAGCAATGGGGCCAGGATATTGCCGCGGTAATTGTGGAGCCTATAGCTGGCAATATGGGATTAATTGTCCCTGATACGGCATTTCTGGTGGAACTACGTAAAATTACAGAACATTATGGAACTTTACTCATCTTTGATGAGGTTATTAGCGGTTTTAGAACCTGCTATGGAGCTTATCAGAATCTAATCGATATTAAACCGGATATAACGACACTGGGCAAGATAATTGGAGGAGGCCTGCCAGTTGGGGCCTATGGCGGCCGCAGGGACATCATGGAAAGGGTAGCTCCGGCGGGTGATGTGTACCAGGCCGGGACCCTATCCGGCAATCCACTGGCCATGGCGGCTGGCTTGGCTACTTTACAGATTCTAAGAGATAATGACTACTATACTGATCTGGAAGAACTGGGTGGTCTTCTTAGCCAGGGTATCATAGAGCTCTTGCAGAATCAGGGTCTTGATTACAGATTAAACCATTGGGGTTCAATGTTTTCTTTGTTTTTTATCCGAGAAGAGGTTAGAAACTATAGCGCTGCGGTGAGCAGTGACACGGTCCGATTTAGTAAATTTTACCGAGTATTGTTGGAGGAAGGAGTTTATTTTCCACCTTCACAGTTTGAAGTTTGTTTTATATCTACTGCCCATAGTAGAAAGGACATCGAGGAAACCCTGCAGGCAGTAGAAAAAGCATTATATATTAGCCAGCTGGGCTGAATAAAACTGGCTCGGGAGGTTTGAGTAACTAAATTGAGTCGACTGTTAAATTATATAAAGAGTTGGATTAACTCATTGCAGCTTACCCGTATTCTGATATCATAGCAAGCAGGAGGGGGCTTTTTATGAGCTTTATCAAAGAGATCTATCCAGCATATTCACCGGGATGGATTGGATGTTGGCTCAGCGATTTATTTCCGGCCCACAACACCCGTTTGGAGATAGTCCGGAAATACCAAAAATAAAGTCGAAATACCGAGATAAGCAGGAAAAGTTGGATGGGCATCGAAATAATAATTGGATATGGGTTTATAATCATATTGGCGGTAAACTGCCGTAGGCAATAAGAATATATATATTAATTTCATGGGGGTGATGGATACTATCACGGTACTCTGGAGTAAGTAGAGAGTTATAAAAGAACAATTATCAGATGAAAAGGAGGAATGGACTTGAAGGTTCTAGTTTGTGTTAAGCAGACATTTGACACCGAAGCCAAAATTGAATTAAAGGATGGCAAAATAGCAGATGCAGGTATTAATCTAATCATTAACCCGTATGATGAAGTTGCTGTAGAGGGTGGCATTCAACTAAAGGAAAAGAAAGTTGTAGATGAAGTAGTTGTATTATCTGCAGGATCTGACAAGGCTATGGATGCTATTCGTACAGCTCTGGCCATGGGTGCCGACCGGGGTATTCTGCTAAAGCAGGACACCGGTGCAGATGAATATGCAAGAGCAATTGCTCTGGCTGCCGCTATTAAAGATGAAAACCCTGATATCATACTGGCTGGACACGTTGCCGCTGATGATGGTTCATCACAGGTTCCCACTCGTATCGCAGAAATTCTGGGACTTCCCCATATCAACGTTATCACCAATGTGGAAGTTGCTGATGGGAAAGCAACCTGTACCTGTGAAGCTGACGGCGGAACTCTGGTAGCAGAAATTACCCTGCCGGCGGTTATTTCATCTCAGGTAAGCTGGAATGAACCTCGTTATCCTTCCATGAAGGGTATCATGCAGGCTAAGAAGAAACCAGTTGCCACCGTTGATGCAGTTGCAGCTGACAACAAGGTTACCATTGTCGAGTATGGTATGCCACCTGCCAAGCAGGCTGGAGTTAAGATCGAGGATGAACCTGATGTATGTGCTGCTAAATTGGCGGACTGGATGCTAAATACCGTTAAAATTGAAGTTAAATAGTTGTGCTTACACCTATACTTATTAATAAAAGGAGGGTAATTGATGTCAGAAACATGGGTAATTGTAGAACAAAGAGACGGCAATATTCGTAAGGCCACTTTCGAAATGCTGTCAGAAGCTAAAAAAATTGGCGATGAAGTTGGTGCAGTTGTTTTTGGTAAAAACGTTGAGGGACTAGCTCCCGAGTTTGCAAAATACGGTGCTGACAAGGTATACGTAGTTGAAGGCGATTTATTTGCTGAATATAACACTGGTGCTTATGTAGCTCAGTTAGCTGCTATGATTGCAGAATATAAGCCCAATGCAGTATTCTTTGCTCATACCTTTAATGGTCGGGATTTCGCTTCCCGCTTGGCTCAGAAACTTGAAGCCGGATTGGCAACTGATGCTATTGCGGTTGAACTTTCAGCAGGCAAAGGTGTATTTACCAGAGCTATTTATGCCGGTAAAGCAATAGCTAAAGTTGAAGTGGCAACCAGCCCTGTTCTGGCCACCATTCGCGCTGGAGTTATGGAAGTAGCTGAAGCAGCCGGTGCTGGAGCAGTGGTTAAGCCTGCTATAGCTGCTACTGATGCAGATGTATACCAGAATATTAAATCATTTGTTCCCACCGTTTCAGCCAGACCAGATCTGACTGAAGCTGAGACTGTAGTTTCCGGTGGACGTGGATGTAAGGGACCGGACGGGATTAAGCTGGTTGAGAATCTGGCTGACATGCTGGGAGCCGCTGTTGGTGGATCCCGTGCTTCAATCGACTCAGGATGGCTGGGACATGAACTGCAGGTAGGTCAGACTGGGAAGGTAGTCTGCCCGAATCTGTATATTGCAGCCGGTATTTCCGGTGCTATCCAGCATTTGGCTGGTATGTCCTCCTCCAAGTTTATTGCAGCTATTAATACTGACCCGGAAGCTCCCATATTCAATGTGTCAGATTTCGGAGTAGTATCAGATTTATTTAAAGTAATACCTACACTTTGTACAGAACTGAAAAAATAGTCATTCTGGGCAGGGGTGAGGAAAAGGTTTTTACTGGATATACCAAATGGTATATCCAGTAAAGCCAGCTGTATTTAAGGAGGGAATTGTAGAATGATTTTTGGATTTCATCCAATAGAAGGTGGCTATGATGTCCCTATGCGTATGGTAGGGGCAAACATTCCCTACGAATGGCTGATTTATATATTTATGTTTATACCCATTGGTTTTCTACTTTATGGATTTTACAAGAGATTCCAGGTTTGGACCCTGGCTAAAGGTGAACTGCATCGTAATGACCGGGTTGGAGAGAGAATAGTATCATTACTGAAATACAGCTTTGCTCAGGCCAAAGTTATAAAAAAGCCGTTGGCAGGGTGGATGCATTTTCTTTTGTTCTGGGGATTTTTAGTATTGGCGTTAGCGGCTGGAGTGGACGCATCTCATTATTGGTTGGGATTTCCCCATATAGAGGGTAATTCCTATATATACTTCTCAGCCGTTGTTGACGTGTTAGGATTTCTGGCTTTGGTTGGAGTTTTAGTTTTGACCGTAGTTCGCTATGTACAGAAACCTGATCGTCTCAATGATTCCAAAACTTCCGATGGATGGATATTGGTACTCATAATAACTATACTGTTTACCGGTTATATTATTGAAGGATTAAGAATAGCAGCTCAGATTATTCAGTCTACTACACTGGCCCAGATTGCATATGAACAACAGGCCTCACCTATTGGCTGGATTGTCGCTCAGTGGTTTGTAGACACCCAGTCATTTGTAAATGGGCAACTGGGATCAATCCTGATGTGGCACCGTTTCTTATGGTGGTTCCACATGGCTATTGCCTTCTTGTTTATTGCCCTTATTCCATTCACCAAACTGTGGCATATAGTAGCCAGCATGCTGAATTATACTTTCCGGGATCTGGAACCTTCCGCATGTCGCATGGTAGAGAATATAGAGGAAGCCGAATCTTTTGGTGTTGAAAATATTGAAGAGTTTGGTTGGAAAGATTTGCTGGATTTAGATGCTTGTATTCGCTGTGGAAGATGCCAGGAGAATTGCCCGGCTTATAATACTGGAAAACATCTGAATCCCAAAATTACTCTTATACAGCACATGAAAGAGCATTTGGATGCCAAAGCCCCATACCTGATCGCAGCCAAGGCTGATCACCATGATGAAGCTGAGATGGTAGCCATGACTGCAGAAGCTGAAGAAGCAGTAAATCCTATGGAACAGAGCCTGCTTTATGATGTGGTTACTAGCGAGGTAATCTGGGATTGCACCAATTGCCGTGCTTGTATGGAACACTGTCCCATGTTCATTGAGCATATCCCTAAGATTGTTGATATGCGCCGAAATCTGGTTATGTGGCAGGGCGATATGCCTGGAGAAGCCCAAGCAGCCTTTACCAATATGGAACGCAACTATAATCCATGGGGCGTAGGCTGGGCTGGAAGGGCGGAATGGCTCAATGAGAGAGGAGTCAGAGATTTAGTTAATCTCTTGCCTGAAGATGGTAAAGAATTTGAGTATCTTCTCTATGCAGGATGTGCGGTTTCTTTTGACGATCGCTATAAGAGAGTTGGAGAAGCACTAGTCAGATTGCTCAATGAAGCTGGAATTTCCTTTGGTTATTTGGGAACCGAAGAGTTCTGTTGCGGTGATTCTGCCAGAAGGTTGGGTAATGAATACCTTTACCAAACTCTGGTACAGCAAAATCTGGAATCATTCAATAACTATGGGGTTAAGAAGATCATCGTGGTTTGTCCGCATGGTTATAACGCATTGAAGAACGAGTATCCTCAGATGGGCGGCAAGTACGAAGTATATCATTACACTGAATTTCTTGCCAAGCTCATTGCTGAAGGCAAGTTAAAACCAGGTAGTCTGGGAGCCAAAATCACTTATCATGATTCCTGCTTCCTGGGTCGTCATAATGATGTATATGATGAACCCAGAAAGGTAATGGCCGCTGCAGGTCTTAATTTGGTTGAGATTGAGAAATCCAGAAACTTTGGCTTCTGCTGTGGAGCCGGAGGTGGACGCATGTGGCTGGAAGAAGATGCGGTTGAAGGTTACAAGCGTATCAATGATACCAGGACCGATCAGTTGCTGGAGCCCGCTCCAGAGATGATCGTAACTAACTGTCCCTTCTGCTTGACTATGATTTCCGACGGGGTAAAAGCCTCCGAAGCAGAAGAACAAACCAAAGTATTTGATCTGGCCGAGGTAATCTGGCAATCATTAAAGAAATAAAGATTAGCTGGTAATAAGTGAGGTATTAATACCTCACTTATTTTTTTCCCCCAGGTTTCAAATAATGATTCCCCTGCTAATGCATCCAAACCAGTTGTGCTAGAGTTTTGGCAGGTGAATCAATAATGATATATTAATAAAGAGCTTAAAATACACTGCTGCTATCAAGCCGTGGCCTGGGTAAGAGAATCCATAGCAGTCGTAAAGGCAGGTAGGGATGGATAAATGAGACTGGCAAAATACCTGGCCGATGCAGGAGTGGCATCGCGCCGTAAAGCAGAAAAATTAATAGTCGACGGAAGAATAAGCATAAATGGAGCGCTGGTTAGTGAGCCCGGACGAGTAATAGACCCTGATCTGGACATAATAGAGTTTGATGGTCAAATGCTTAAACCCCAGAACAAAATATATCTGATCTTAAACAAGCCGGCGGGTTATTTGAGCAGTACCTACGATCCTCAGGGACGGCCAACGGTAATGGATTTATTAAAGGGAATTCAAGGCCGATTGTATCCGGTGGGACGTCTGGATCTGGATACCAGGGGCCTATTGCTCTTAAGCAACGATGGGGAGTTTACCAATAAGATGATTCATCCTCGTTATCAGGTGGATAAGAAGTACCAGGCATTGGTCAAGGGCCGCCTAAGCCAGAAGGCTTTAAGGCAGCTGAGTCGGGGAGTTGAATTGGAGGATGGATTGACCTCTGGGGCCTCGGTAAAGGTATTGGAACTTAATCTGCAATCCACCTTAATCGAAATGGTAATACACGAAGGGCGCAAGCGGCAGGTAAAGAGAATGTTAGCCCACGTAGGTTTCCCAGTTATTAGCCTCAAAAGAACCGCTTTAGCCTTTTTAGTCTTGGGAAATCTTAAAGAGGGCGAATACCGTCATTTACATCCCGGTGAGGTTAAGGGCTTGCTGGACTTGGCCCAATCTGGAGTAACAGGAAAATGATCATTGAGTTTGTTTAGTGCCCATAACGGACTTCATAAAACCGGCAGAGATGCGAAAGTTGGGCAAATAGGATATAATAGATAAAATTGCCAGTCGGAGATTCTTCATGGATGGAGGTAAAGCATTGGCCAGGCTCAAATTTAAAATGCGGTTGGATTTTGTAGCTGAAAGTAAAAGCGGCAAGCTCTTTTTTGGAAACAAAGGTTCCGAGGATCAGGCCGAAGAGTTAAGGCAGCAAAAGGTTAGCTTACTGCGCAATATTCCGGTTCAGGGTATCAATATTGAGGATATTAATATGGACCATGAAATCTACACTATAATAGATGATTACAGCAATAGAGTTAGCTATTATGCACCAGTTTCCATACTGTTTAGTGCCGATTCCCTGGAGAATGCGGTGAAATTTACCATGAAAGAAGAGTTTAGAACCATTGAGATGGTTGACCCTGATCAGATTATACTATCGCAGATGGAAACAGTTAGGTTGATCCAGAACGTTAATGAAGAGTTGCTGAATTTCAAGCGGGTTCTGGAAAGAAGAATGGAGAATTGGAAGTAAACCATCCCCCCAAACTGATATGGAAAGATTAAAAGCACCAACCCGCAGGATTCATGCGCTGGGGTTTGGTGCTTTTGTAATGTGTGTTTTCAGGTTAAATTCTGGGCTTTATATCTTTGCCATTTCTTTGAGCAGCTGTTCGATGTCCTTGCCGATGATAAGATTTAATGAGCCTGTTACGTTTACTTCCGACAACAGCTGTAAGTCAAGTCCTATATTTGAGCTGTTGTGCTTGCACTCAATAAGTGAACCAAGTTAAAAATTTCATGGATATTCTTAGGCTGGGAGGCATAATATAGAGGAGAAATAATGAGCGGAGGGATACCGGTGAAGAGATTTATTGAGAAGGTTGAAAAATATCTCATCCGTTCGGTGGCTCTTATTTTTATTACTCTGATTGTGGTTCAGGGTTTGATGACCCATGATGATATGCGTTTATATCTCAGCCTGGGGGAACGTCTGGAAGGGCAGACTATAGACTATCCGGTTCATTCCCAGCCCCAGGAAGAAACAGGAGAGGTCCATTCTCCTTATGCGGCCCTGCTGCTAAGCCTGGAGGAGTTTTCTTCCTTACCCAAGGCTTCCGTTTTGGTTAACGGTGAAAAATTTGCTGCCTTTGAGCAGAAGCAACTGGAGTTAAAGCTTTTGGCAGGAGATGTAGTGGAAATAGATGCTTCAGCCTACAATTTTCCAGTACAGTTTAAAGTAGAGAGAGTATCAGATAACCTTGCCTTCCCAGTCCGAGACGAGATTTATGTTTGCAATCATGATGTAGTAATGGTAGGTAAAGTTGTAGTAAAATAAAAACATGGGTTGAACAGAGAGGATAAGAAGACTGGGAGGCAGGAAATGATAGTAGGCAGTAAAATAGTAGCCAGTGCAGCTATTAAAATGGCAGTTACTCTATCCCGAGAGGACGAGAACATGCTAAAAAAACAATTGATGAAAGAATGTGAAGTAAAATCCGTAGCGGTAGACTACGGCGGAGAGTTTATAAGCTCGGTAGGTAAAATAGTTGAGCGGGCTGTGGTGGCCGCCAAGCGAGAAGGGGTAATAAAAGACACTCATGCGGAAGAGGGAGCGGTGGCTGGAGCTGCTCGGGAAGCCATCAGCCAGATTATGCCCAAAGCTCTGGGCTTGAATGTGGGAGGTAAGATTGGTATAGCCCGGCACCAGGACCATGTCAGCGTAGCCATATTTTTTGGTATAGGTCTTCTGCACCTGGATGAAGTGAGTATTGGATTGGGACACCGGGCAGTATCTTAAGTTATGAGAGGTAAACATATGCTTGTACGAGGAATCAGGGGTGCTACTACGGTAGAGGAAGACCAGGCTCAGCAAGTGCTGGATGCTACCCGGGAACTACTGCAAATCATGATAGAAGAAAACCAGGTGGACCCAGAAGATATTGCCAGTGTTTTATTTACTGCCACGGCAGATATTAAATCAGTCTTTCCCGCCCGGGCTGCTCGTGACTTGGGATGGAATCTGGTACCCCTTATGTGCTTCCAGGAAATAGAGATTGGAGAATCTTTACCCCTCTGTATCAGAGTACTCATGCATATAAACACGGCTAAAAAACAGAATGATATCCAGCATATCTACCTCAGGCAAGCTCGTGGTTTAAGACCAGATATTGTCGAACCATAAACTATTCACTCTCCCATTACCTTGATTACCACGCGTTTCTTCATGCGCCCATGGAATTCGGTATAAAAGATCTGCTGCCAGGGGACTAGGTCTAACCACAGATATTCAGTATGAAAATTCATTTATTTTTCCTCCTACTTTCTATATGGCTGGGTGTTTGATAAATTATCTCATACATATCCCGGCGGCGATGACGGTAGAGAGGGATTTCCCCCCGAATTTGTTCATTTGCCGAAAAGTCCAGCTCTGCCCATACTATTCCTTCTTTCTGGTCTGCCTGGGCTATTATTTTGCCCCAGGGGTCAACCACCAGGGAATGGCCCCAAGCTTGGTAATTAGCCTGGGGGTTGGGGGCTGGAGATACTGCTGCCACATAGAGCTGTTGATCTACCGCCCGGCTGCGCAAGACTAATTCCCAGAATAAAGGTCCGGAAGTGTGGTTGAAAGCGGCCGGAACTATAATCAAGTCTGCCCCGGCCAGAGCCAGAGCTCGGGATAGTTCTGGAAATCTGATATCATAGCAGATTAATAAGCCAATTTTAATACCCTGGTACTCGATTAGAGTAATATTATTACCTGGACTCAAAAAGTCGGATTCTCGAAAAGTAATTCTTCCCGGCATATCCACATCAAAGAGGTGTATTTTTCTATGCCGGCCCAGTAAATTGCCATATTCATCAAAGGCAAAACAGCTGTTATACAGCCGGCCCTCTGGAGAGCGTTCAATGATTGAGCCTCCAACTATTCCCACCCCTTGCTCCCGAGCGGTCCGGGCTAAAAAATCCGTAGTAGGACCTGGATAATTCTCCGCATAGTCCGGAAATAAGTCTGATTGATAGGGGGCGTTGAAAACCTCGGGTAGTATTATTAGGTCTATATCTTTTTGGCCCGCTAATTCCATCATTTTACCAGCCCGGGACAGGTTGTCATTTTTACTTGAACTGTTCATCAGCTGACACAAGGCAATAGATAAATTTTTCTTCACCTTTATTATCTCCTTTCGGCTCCATCAAAAACCCGTAGCATTTTAGTTGAGTTTACCACATTATTTCCGCCAACGCTGGCATAGAGCAGCCGGGTTTGGACTAAGCCCTATAATATTGATCAGGTGGGGGCGGATAAGAAGGGATCTGCTTTCCAATAATCGGGTCTCTTTATCACTAGATAAAAGGTGCCCCCGTCCAAGCTGTTAAGGCTATTTTAATATCCTTCAGCTAAGTGATATACTGATTATAAGTACCCGGACATGATTTTAGTATCTGCAATAATTATAATTGTTTACCTGATACAAGAGCCAAGGCAAGAATCAGTAAAAGGGACAGCCCTAAAAAGATTCGAGCTAAGATTAAGAAACAGCAGAGGGATGATAGCTATGAAGCCTTTTATGCTGGCTTCTCGAGAATATAAGCCCAAGGACACTATTATAGAAATAAATAGCTCTGCTAAAAAAGTCTTTCTGGGGGAAGGCTACTGTACCCTTATTGCCGGACCCTGTGCAGTGGAAGGAGCGGAGGAGTATTTGGATTTAGCCCGGATACTGGCTGGCTTGGGAGTCCACATTCTGCGAGCTGGAGTATTTAAACCCCGTACCTCTCCCTATACCTTTAAGGGACTTGGCCGTGAAGGTATGGAAATAGTCGACCAGGCTCGATTAATTACTGGTTTGCCGGTAATTACTGAGATATTGGACGTAAGAGATTTGGAACAGCTCTATGATCGGGTTGATATCCTGCAGGTGGGCAGCCGCAATATGCAGAATTTTGCTCTGCTGGAGGAATTGGGTCAGATTAAACGGCCTGTTATGCTAAAACGCGGTCTTTCAGCTACCATTGAAGAATGGCTCCTGGCAGCAGAATATATTCTAAACGGCGGCAATGATCAAATAATTCTATGTGAACGGGGTATAAGAACATTTGAGCCTTATACTCGTAATACAGTGGATATAGGTGCAGTGGCTTTGCTAAAACAGCTTTCCCATCTGCCCATAATTGTAGATCCCAGTCATGCTACCGGCCGTTGGAAGATGGTGGCCCCGGTAGCCCGGGCAGCTATAGCTGCAGGGGCGGATGGGATAATGGTGGAAGTACATCAGGACCCGGATAAAGCATTATCTGACGGAAAACAGTCTTTAACCCCAGAGAATTTTGCAGGCTTAAGAGATCAGATAATTAAGCTGGCAGAACTGGACAAGAAAATAATCTAAGACCTGCTTGGATAATCCAATAACCCCCAGCCCTGGCTAAGCCAGACTTTTATTTTTTTGCCCCATGCATAACTCTGGAAGTAGTGGTTGGCTTTTGCGCTGCTTTACTCCTTATACTAGGGATGATATTTCTGCTTAACAAGGCTGAAGCCATGCCGTCAACTGCCTTGGCTCGGCCTATGAATAGGCTCTGGAAGGGGAAGAAAATTGTGTTGTCGGGTAGAATATGAGGGGTGTCATATAGTTAATGCCGGTGGCTAGGCTGGACCATGAAGATAAAGTTTACTGAGATATTGCTTGTCTTCTTAATATGCATTATGATGATAGGAACAATGTCGTAATATGGATTATATTAGGAGGTGGATCGAATGAAGGCAATCCCTATTAAAGATGGGGTTTACTGGGTGGGGGTACAGGACCCGGAGCTGGAAGTTTTTGATATTATTATGACTACTGAATATGGTACCAGTTATGGCTCCTACCTGATACGAGGTCAGAACAAAACAGTTTTAATTGAAGCGGTTAAGGCTAATTTCTTTGATGAATTTATCGAAGATCTACAGAAAATATGTCCGGTGCAGGAAATTGATTACTTGATCTTAAACCATACCGAACCGGATCACTCCGGATCAGTGGAAAAACTCTTGAAATTGAATCCCAAGCTGGTTGTAATGGCCAGTTCCACCGCATTAACTTTCTTAAAGGAAATAAGCAATTCAAGTTTTAATTCCAAGGAAATTCAGGGTGGTGAAGAACTGGACCTGGGCAGTAAAACCCTTCAGTTTATCAGCGCTCCTTTTTTACACTGGCCTGATACCATTTTCACCTACCTCAAAGAAGATAAAATTTTATTTAGCTGTGACTTCTTGGGCAGTCACTATTCAGATGACTCCGTTTTCAATGATTTAATCGAATTTGACTTTACTGACGCCTTCAAATACTATTTCGATGAAATTATCGGGCCTTTTAAACCTTACGTTCTTGAGGCATTAGATAAAATTAAAGACCTGGATATCAAAATTGTCTGTCCTGGCCATGGGCCGGTTTTGAGAACTAATCTGGATTATTATATTGACCTCTACCGCCAGTGGTCTACTCCGACTCCTCGGACTACAGATTTGCCAGTCATTATTATGGCTTATGTGACCGCTTATGGTTATACGGAAATGATAGGTCAAAGTATTGAAGAAGGAATATCTATGATAGGGGATTTTGATTTCCGCAAATATGATCTGATTTATACTCCGGTAAGCACTGTACTTCAGGAGTTGGCTGATGCTGATGGTCTGCTTATTGGATCTCCTACCATAAATGGGGACACCTTGCCTAATATATGGGAGCTCCTAACCGGTCTATCGCCCATTGTTCATGGAGGAATGGTGGCTGGAGCCTTTGGAGCCTATGGATGGAGCGGAGAAGCGGTGCCCAATATCGAAAACCGTCTTAATATGCTGCGTATGCAGGTCTTGCCTGGATTGAGAATAAATTTTAAGCCTAGCACCAGGGCCTTGGAAGATGCCTTTAACTATGGTATGGAATTTGCCCGCCAGGTATTGGCCAAGAAGCAGGATGTATCGGAAACTGAGTGGCGTTGTTTGGTTTGTGGTCATATTCACCGGGGAGAACAGCCCCCCAATATTTGTCCAGCCTGTGGAGTTGGCCCGGAAAATTTTGTTAAGCAATCCCAGGAGGATATATTTAGGCAGGATAGCAAAGAGAGCTTTGTGATAATCGGCTCCGGAATAGCAGCCCTTTCTGCTGCGGAGGCTATTCGCAAAAGGAACCTAACCGCCAAGATAACAATGTTGAGTGAAGAAGAAGAAAGGCCCTATTACCGGCCTATGCTTTCAGATTACCTGGGTGAAGATCTGGCTGCCGAGCGCTTGTTTATTAAATCCGCAGCCTGGTATGAGGAAAAGCAAATTGAGCTACGGACTACTTGCCGGGTAACATCCATAGACGGGAGCAAGCGGCAGCTGACCCTGGAGAGCGGCGAGATAGTCTTCTACCACAAGCTGATTCTGGCCACCGGAGCCCGGAGCAATATTCCTCCCATTCCTGGAGCCGATAAAAAGGGAGTTTATGCTATACGCAATTTAGCTGATGCCAAGATATTCAAAGCGGCTTTAAAAAAGGACCTGAAAGCAGTAGTCATCGGTGGTGGAGTGCTGGGATTGGAAGCGGTATCAGAAATGCTGGATCTGGGCTTACAGGTTTCAGTAGTAGAATTTGCTCCTCGCCTAATGCCCAGGCAGTTGGATGAAAGTTCCTCTTTAAGACTGCAAAAAATCATTCAGGATAAGGGAGTAGATCTTTATTTGGGTCTGGGGACCGAAGCTATACAGGGTGATAAAGAGGTGAGCCAGGTAAAATTAAATAGCGGTCAGGTAATAGCAGCTGACCTAGTGCTTTTGTCTACCGGGGTAAAACCAAATATAGAATTGGCTCAGGCCGCAGGCATTGAGGTGGATAGAGGAATTGTAGTGGATGCGGGAATGAGGACTGGTATGGATAATGTCTTTGCAGCTGGAGACGTAGCCCAGCATGAAGACAAGTTAATCGGACTATGGCCAATAGCATTGGAAATGGGTCGGGTAGCAGGCGCCAATGCTGCTGGGGATTGGTTGGAATATAAACAGCCTCCTGTTTCTACCATGTTGGCTGCCTTTGATATGCAGGTGTTCTCCATGGGAGAAGTCAACCTGCCCCCGGAGGAAACTCGTATAACCGAAACTTTTGATCCCATAGAAAACTACTATAAGAAGAGCTTTTTACAGAAGGGGGTCTTATCGGGAGAAATAGTTATCGCCCCTGAAGTAAATACTGGTTCCACCATGTCCTCACTGGGTCGGGATGCATCCGGCAAATTACAGGCCAACCGCTGGAAGTGCCGGGTCTGTGGCTATATACATGAGGGTCCGGAACCTCCTGAAACCTGTCCGGTATGTGGAGTCGGTCGGGAAATGTTTGATCCTTTGGCATAAGATAAAGCTATCCGGGCCCCAGCCGGGGCCCGGGGATGCCATCAACGGGGAGCATGGTACCCACCAGGGGATTTTTAATTAATGGTGCTATAGACCAGTATTTTATATATTATAGATAATTCTAAACTTATCAGTTTTAAGCAATTGAAAAGTTATGATAGAATAATATAGGAAACTTGCAGGTGGGTTAAAGGATGAAAATAGCAATTGATGGTCCAGCTGGAGCTGGAAAGAGTACGGTGGCCAAGGCTTTGGCTGCTAAACTTGGATTTTTATATATCGATACCGGTGCCATGTACAGGGCTTTGACCTGGAAAGCAATTAAAGAGTCTCTGGACCTGGATGACGAGGATGCTCTCTATCAGCTGGCCAAGAATACTGAAATCCACTTCGAATACCATTCCCACGGGCAAAGAATAATATGTGATAATCAGGACGTAAGCGACTATATCCGATCTCCGCATGTGAACGCGGAAGTATCCAGGGTAGCGTCCAAAGCATTGCTGCGTCAGGTAATGGTGGCCCAGCAGAGGAAGTTGGCTGAGAATAAATCAGTGGTAATGGATGGCCGGGATATAGGAGAATTTGTGTTGCCCGATGCTGAATACAAGTTTTTCCTAACCGCAAGAATAGAAACCAGGGTTATGCGCCGAGCCCAAGAAATGAAAGCTAGCGGCTATGATATAGATAAGCAGGCCATGGCCAAAGAAATAATGGAACGAGACCAAAGAGACTCCAGTCGGGAAATAGGAGCTTTAAAAGTGCTGGAAGATTCAATAGTTATTGACACCAGTAAACTCAGCGTGGATGAGGTCATTAATGTCATAAGATCCTACCTGAAGGAGGATTAATAATGTTCTATTATTTGGTAAGATGGCTGGTCAAATTTGCCTTATTATTTCTTGGTTTGAAATATGAAGGAATACATAACCTACCCAAAAAGGGTGCAGCCATTATTGTAGCCAATCACGTTAGTTTTTGGGATCCTCTGCTGGTAGCGGTGGCTTCACCCAGGCCAGTGCATTTCATGGCCAAGGCGGAACTTTACCAAAACCAGATTCTGGCCCGACTTTTTACTGCATTAAATGCCTTTCCAGTGAAAAGGGGCCAAGCAGATCGAAATGCTATACGCAAAGCTCTGAAACTCCTGGAGTCCGGTCAAATTCTGGGAATATTCCCGGAAGGAACTCGAAAAAAGGAGGTCGAGATGGAGGCAGCCCAGTCGGGTGCAGCCATGCTGGCTCTAAAATCTGGGGCACAGCTTATTCCAGCGGCTTGTGTGGGAACCAGGAGACGTTTTCCCTGGGGATGGGGCAGGAACACCCTAATGGTACGATTTGGCAAACCACTGGATTTGACAGCCTACCAACAGGAGAAAACCAAATCGGCTAGCCTGGATCAGATAAGCAAAGAAATAATGAGGGAAATTAATAAGCTTTTGTATGAATAAAAGCAGGAATTTAGGGTCCTGATACTGAAGATATATAAGTATTTGTGAGGTTAATATATGCATACGATTATGGCCAGCCATGCTGGGTTCTGTGCCGGAGTAAAAAGGGCCTTTAAAATAGCAGAAGAAATGGCAGGCCAGCCAAGCAAATGGTATACATGGGGACCACTGGTCCATAACCAATCAGTAGTAGAATATTTTGCCCGGCAAGGAATAAGTGCAGTGGAAGATATTGACGAAATCTCTGAACCAGCCGGGTTAATTATAAGATCCCATGGAGTGGCTCCTGAAATAATACAAGAAGCTGAAAATTGTGGTTTGCAGGTTAGAGATGCCACCTGCCCGCTGGTCAAAAGAGTACATGAAATTGTACAGGTCTTGGCCGACCAGGGATATGAAATTGTAATATATGGTAACCCCGAACACCCAGAGGTTAAGGGCATTCAAGGGTGGTGCGGCGGACAGGCCGCCGTAGTATCGGGTTTGGATGATATAAAAACCCTGAATCATTCCCATCGGATGGGAATAGTATCCCAAACTACCAGAGATGAAAAGGAGTATTTTGAGGTAGTAAAAAGCCTGTTAGGCCGGACAGAGGAATTAAAGGTATTCAACACCATTTGTTCCGCTACCCAGCTGAGACAGAATTCAGCATTGGAATTATGTCAGCAGGTGGATTTAATGATTGTGGTAGGAGGGGAATTTAGTTCCAATACTACTACTCTTTATAAAGAGTGTTTAAATACCGGAGTTAGAACTTACCTGGTTCAAAATGCAGGAGATATTAACCCCCACTGGCTAGAAGGGGTAAAAATGGCAGGCATTACTGCTGGTGCTTCGACTCCGGATTGGATTATTAAGGAGGTATTGTGTAGGATGACAGAGTATGAGGAAAAGGATATCCAGCAAGAGGATATCCAGCAAGAGGTTCAAGACCAGATTGAGGAACAGACTCAGGAACCGGTTCAGGAACCGGTATTTGAGCCCCAGCAGGAGGAGCCTGGCAGCAATGAGCAGCCGGCTGAAGAAGCCAATGAGGAATCATTTGCCCGTATGGAGGCAGAAATGGCAGAATATGAAACCCCGGGCCGAGGGGATGTTATAAAGGGAACCATTGTCCAGGTACTTGATGATGAAGTAATGGTTGATGTGGGTGGAAAATCAGAAGGAGTTGTCCCATTAAGAGAGCTTTCCCTGGCTACAGTTGATTCGGCTCGGGATTTAGTACAAGTCGGTGAAGAGATCGAGGTTATGATCCTGAAATGGGACGATGATGGCACTATTCTTCTATCCAAAAAGCGGGTTGATTCCAAGAAAGTATTGGATGAATTGGAAGAAGTTTTTGAAAAAGGAGATACGGTACAAGGTACAGTTAAAGACATAGTCAAAGGCGGTTTGATTGTTGATGTGGGGGTAGTAGGATTTCTTCCCGCTTCACACGTTGAGGATGGATATGTTAAAAACCTGGAGGAGTACAAAGACCAAACCTTTGCCTTTAAAATCATTGAATTCAATCGCAATAAAAGGCGGGGTTCTCAGGTGGTATTATCACGTCGGGAATTGGTGCTGGCCGAAAAACAGCAGCAGAAACAGGAGTTTTGGGATAATATCCAAGAAGGACAAATTCGCTTGGGCAAGGTTAAAAGGATAGTAGATTACGGTGCATTTATTGATTTAGGCGGTTATGAAGGTTTGCTTCATGTTTCCGAGCTAGACCATAAACGCATAGAACACCCGGCCGATGTACTTCAGGAAGGCGATGAGCTGGAGATTTTCGTACTGGGAGTAGATACCGAAAAAGAAAGAGTGTCCTTGAGTCGCAAGAAACTGTTGAAGAGCCCATGGGAGGTAGCTCTGGAAACCTTCCAAGAAGGCGACATTGTAGATGGAACAGTAGTAAGAATTGCTCCTTTCGGTGCTTTTGTTGAACTGGATCCTGGAGTAGATGGACTGGTTCATATATCTCAGTTGGCTGATTATCGGGTGGAGAAACCTGAGGATGTAGTATCAGTTAACCAGCCGGTTAAGGTGAAGATTTTGAGTGTAGACGCCAATGAAAAGAGAATCGGTCTGTCCATCAAGGAAGCCCAAAGGGAGATGGAGCAGGAAGAAGTAGAAGAATATATGGAACAACAGGAATAGAAATAAGCTTTTGAGGTGACGGTTAATGCCGATATTTGAATATAAATGTGAAGATTGTGGTACACAATTTGACCTTTTAGTATCTTACTCGGAAAGAAAAAATGTTCAATGCCCCCAATGTTCATCTTCGCGAGTAGAGCAGAGGCTCTCTATATTTAACACCGGGGGTAAGCGAACCACAACTGCACCTGAAAAATGTGACACCTGCAGCATGAGTAGCGGGTGAAGAGTCAAGTATTAAGCTGCCTGGGGCAGCTTTTTTTATACCAAGGACCAACACCGATGTACAGGGGGGGAATTATGCGACTCAGTGGAGTAATACTGTCAGGGGGAAGAAGTTCCAGGATGAACTTTAACAAGGCATTTGCTGATATCTCAGGTACCCCGGTACTGGAGATAATTATTAATAAGTTTAGCAAATACTTCGATGATTTGATGATAATCACCAATGAGCCAGAATTGTATCATGGTATGGCGCCGTCGGTGTATACTGATCTATATCCTCAAATGGGTCCTATGGCCGGAATACATGCCGGCTTATACTTTTCTAAATATGAGAGCATTTTCTTATTGGCTTGTGATATGCCTTTCTTCAGCATGGAATTGGCGGCCTATATGTTTAGCCAAGGGGATGGATATGATTGTGTGGTTCCAGTCATTAACAGGAAGTTACAGCCTTTGTCGGCAGTATATAATTCTACTTGCATGCCGGAGCTTATTGACTGTCTGGAAAACAACAAATTGAAATTAACCAGGTTCGTAGAGAGCATTAATACCCGTTACCTGTACGAGAATGAATTATTACCCTTCGGCAATTTGGAAACTATGTTCTTCAATGTGAACGATATGGCGGCTCTGATCAGAGCTAGAGAAATGTATGGAGGATAAGAAAATAAGAGGAAAACGCAAGGACGAACACCTGCTTTTAGCCCAACATCTGCCTGCTGGACCAGGATCCAGCGGCCTGGAAAACATAAGTTTGATCAATAATTCAGTACCAGAGCTGGAGCTGGAGGAAATCGATCTGAGCTATATATTTTTAGGTAAAAAACTTAAATATCCTTTGCTGATAAATGCTATTACCGGAGGCACTGAGCAGGCGGCAGACATTAACAGGGCCTTATCCACCCTGGCCGCCCGGCAGCACATAGCTATGGCAGTGGGCTCACAAACCATAGCTATTGAAGACCCAAGCCTAAGATATACTTTTGCCCTGGTGCGCGAGGCCAATCCGGATGGTGTGATACTGGCCAATATATCAGCTGCCAGTGGAGTTAAGGAGGCTATTGAAGCGGTAGAGATGATACAGGCGGATGGCCTGCAATTGCATTTTAACATACCTCAGGAATTGGCTATGCCGGAGGGAGAACGTTCTTTTAAAGGCATACTTGAGAGAGTAAAAAAGATCAGTGAAAACTGCCCGGTTCCCATTATTGCTAAGGAAGTAGGATTCGGCTTCTCCCGGGAGAGCATAGAGCGAATTTATCAAACCGGGGTCAGCATTTTTGATATTGGCGGTCAGGGAGGGACTAATTTCGTATCCATAGAAGACCAACGCCGGGGTATGTTTGGCAGTGAGTTAGATGGATGGGGTATACCTACGGCAGTAAGTCTTATAGAAGCCCTTAGTATGGAATTTCCGGTAAAGATCATTGCCTCCGGAGGGATCAGGTCGGCTCTTGATGCAGCCAAAGCTTTGGCTTTGGGAGCTGATATGGTAGGTATGGCTGGATCCTTATTGAAAATCTTGCTCAATCATGGTCCGGGAGAACTGGAAAAGGAAATCAAAGCCCTGTTTTATCGCTTAAAGGCGGTTTTCTTAATGACTGGAGCTCGTACCCCGGAAGAGATTAAAGAGAAGCCTTTAATAATAATGAATGAAACTGCCCAATGGATAGAGAGTCGTGGCATTGACAAGTATAAATGGTCTTGCCGCTAAATTTCCCATGGCACAATTAATTATAATCCTGTCAGCCAGGCCCTGGCCCAGATAAGAGCATACACAAAACTGGACCAAGTCAGGCCATCCCCTTCAAACTAAGTATAAGAATTAAAAAAGAGGTATTCCTCGGCCGGAACACCTCTTTTTATGGTTTCTGCCCAGCTCTTGTCAGGGTTGATGACAGGAGCTATGCAGGCCGTGGTATTAACGGCCCTTTTAACTACATAAAAAGCCGTCTTAAGGGAAACCTACTCACATAAATACTAGTGAAAGGATGAGTTGAAATGACTAATTTTCCCTTGGGGCTGATAACACTGGTGGTGGTTTCAATACTAATCTATTTTGGAGCAGCACACCGGGTGCTGGACAAGCTTAGATTGAGTGATCGGGCAGCATTGGCCATAATACTAGCCATAATCGCAGGAAGCTTCGTTGATATTCCCATTAGCCCGCGTATCACCCTTAACCTTGGAGGCTTGGTGGCTGTTGGCCTAGCTATATATGTATTGGCTGGAGCCGGTACCTTCTATGAAAAAATCCGGGCCATAATTGCGGCGGCAGTAACCGCTCTGGCCTTATTTATTGCGGCTAGGTACCTGGGGGCGGAACCAGAAGCTATCTTTATCGATCCTATATATATTTATCCCCTGGTAGCGGGCTTAGTAGGTTATCTGGCCGGCAGATCCCGGAGGGGGGCATTTTTTGCTGCAGTCATGGCAGTACTAACTCTGGATATCGGGCAATATTTTTACCTGGCCAACACTGGATTAAGGGGAACCGTGCATGTAGGTGGAGCGGGAGCTTTTGATTCGCTGATCCTGGCCGGAATATTGGCGGTACTCCTTGCAGAAGTGGTAGGGGAAACCCTGGAACGTTTGCAGGGTGGCCCCAAAAGCGAAGGTCGGCCAGAAGAATTAATTCAGCATCTAAGAGAACCGGAGCCAGCCCGCAAGCCCTTGGCAGAGACAGAGAGGCCGGGAAGAGAAGAACGAGGAGCTAATCAGGAGCAAAATAATAGTGACATTACAGGGGGTGATAAGGATGCCTAAAAAGCTGCTAATAATCACCTTGAGTTTAACTATATTATGGACCCTGATGGGGGTATCACTTTGTAGCGCTAATGAAGAGATGCCTTCAGGACAATACTTTACTCTGGTGGATGAAAACAACAATATTATTCATCAGACTGCAATGAGGGTTCATGAGGGAGATGAATATATCAGTGCTGACAATGCCCGATACAAGGTAGTAGAAATTCAGGGCGACATTGCTATCTGCGCTTATCAGGGAGAAGAGCGGATGCCGGTAGTAAGCTTTGATAGCAGAAAGCAGGCCTGGGTTTTTAAAGGACAGGAAATAGCAGTACTTTCCGGGGAGCAGAAGTCTACCATAGCTGTCTACCATACCCATAGTGACGAGTCTTATGTGCCTTCAGACGGAACAGAGAGCAGAGAAGGGAATGGAGGCATTTATGATGTAGGTCAGGCTTTTGTAGACGAACTTAAGAGCCTGGGCTTTAATGTGCAATACAACAAAAACAACCATAATCCCCATGATATAAATGCCTACAACCGCTCTCGAAAAACAGCCCTTACTCTGATAAAAAAGGAAAATCCCAATGTAGTTGTGGATATACATCGGGATGCGGTACCTCCGGATGTATATCAGGCTAAAGTGGAAGGTCAGGATGTAACCAAAATCAAGCTGGTAGTGGGCAAGCAAAATCCTAATATGAAAACCAATCTGGAGTTTGCCAAGCAGATCAAGGCGGTTATGGATAAGCAGTCTCCCGGACTATCCAATGGCATATTCATGGGCAAAGGAGATTATAACCAGGATTTAAGTCCCCGGGCCATTTTGCTTGAGGTAGGAGCCCATACCAATGATAAAAAGTCTGCTACAGAAGGAGTCAAACTATTTGCCGGTACTATGCAATCTGTATTAGCGGGTAACTCTGATGGTAATAAGGATCCGGAGGCCAAACCCCTGAGCCAGAATGAACAGGGAGGCTTTACCAGCGTCATTATATTGTTAGTAGTGGTAGCGGCAGCTGGCGGGGGGTTCTACCTGCTTAACAAAGGATACAGCAGCAAATAGCATGGCGAGCTATGGTGTGGTAATAGCAACAGGAATAGTGGCTGGTCTTATAAACCGCTGGTTGTTGTTGCGCAGCGATTATCGCCATTATCCTACCTATCCTCATGGGCAGTTAATTCACCTGGCCCTGGGGTTTATTGCGGCCAGTCTGGGGGCAGTTGCGGTTCCTGCCATAGCCAAACCCGATTATGTAGCGGTAACATTTCTGGTGCTTGCCGCCCAGCAGTTTCGTGAGGTAAGGAATATGGAACGGGAAACCCTCATGAAACTAGAAGAAAGTAAAATAATAAGCCGGGGTACAGCTTATATAGAAGGGATTGCCAGGGTCTTTGAGGCTCGCAATTATCTGGTTATTATGACTGCCTTGTCCAGCAGTGCTGCGGCACAGCTGGGAGGATTAAAATATGCCTTTATTGTAGCCCCCATCAGTATAATAGTTTCCCTGAGGCTTATGGGTGGTTCTTTTATTGGAGATATTGCTCAGGTAGAAAAAGGCCGGATCGATTTTAAGGGTTCCCTCTTAATGGTGGAGGATGTAGTTATGATGAATGTGGGTTTGCCCCAGACCCGTCAAAAAATCATGGATGAGGGTATGGGAGTTATAATTAAACCCAGAGATGACAATGCCCGTCTAAATCTGGATAATCCTGGGCAGAGAAAGGCCATTATCCATGATGTGGTGTCCATACTGGGGAGCAAAGTAGATATCAATGAGACCGAATTGATGCCTCTGGCTAGAAAGCAGGTTGATCAGGGATACCTGGCATTCTTTGTGGTAGCCAATGAACCTGATATAGAGATGCTGATAGAAGTGGTGAAAAAGGTGCCGGTTCTGGAATCAACTCGGGGTACTACCCTTTTTTCTTACTATGGTAGAAAGGCGGCAGATTGATATGAATACCGGTTTAAATGAATATATACTGGCTATAGTTACCTGTGAAAAAGACAAGATTAAGAATGGAGGATGTCCAGTCTTTTTAGCTCAGGGGCAGGAGGAAATGGAACATATAAGTCTACTCTTAGCCCGGGTTTTGGGCGGAGTTGTACATGATTTGGAGAATGGAGTCTATTTTGTATGCAAACATTAGCAGGTATTCTTAGCGGGGCAGGAAGCATTAAGTAATGAGGGTGAGGCTTTTGAAAATAATTTATCACTGTTATGGTGGAGCACATTCATCGGTAATTGCTGCTGCCTTACATTTAAAATGGATTGAAAAACATCGGCTGCCCACCTTAGAAGAAATGATGGCTATACCTTATTATGATAAAACTGACAATGGTGATTTTGGCTCCATACGCTTTATGGGCATTGATGAAAGCGGAAATGAAGTGTATGTGTTAGGGAAAAAAGGCATGGGGGAGAAATATACTCATATTCTAATGGGGGTGGCAAAAATTATGGGTAGGGAGGATGATTTAATAGCCGTCGATTGTCTGAACCGGGTTAATTGGAGTATGAAATTGGGTGGCTTTCTGTCCCGGCGCATGGGATTAATCTTTCCTGGCCGTCCAGTATTAGTCAGGGGAACCAGAAAAGCCTTCCTTACTTTAGTTAACCTGGTGGAAACAGTACGTCTAAAGAGCTTGAGGGGCTCAGGGGTTTAAATGAAGATTATTTTCCTTGGTCATAACCCGATACAGGCAGCGCTTATTGCCGCTCATATATACCTGGATAAATTGCCTTCCCTGGAGCAGCCGGAGAGCCTGGAAAAGCTTCCCTACCGGGATCTGCTTTTGGGTCCATTATATATTGGAAGTGATAGTAAAGGAAACCAGGTTTATACTCTGGGCGGAGGCAAAGACTTATGGATGGTTAAGAGAAGCATTGAGGATTTGCGAAATATTCTAAGCTTTGCTGCCGGGGATTTGCTAGTAGAATCAGTTTCCACTCGCGGGGACCGAATATTAGGGTGGTTAAGCAAAGTGCCTCCGTTTTTGGGGGGCAGGCACCTTAACCTCCTGGCCCGCCAAATCCTGTGGCGTTTCCAGCATCGAGTACTGGAAGAATTAGTAGCACGAGTGAAGCCGGGTTGAATCGTCCCTTCGTTCTTGCAGATATCTGCTTTTTAGTAGATAATTGTTTAGAAGATTTATTGAATCTTGGAGGGGAGTATTATGCCGGCATTAATAGTAAAGGTGGAAGCATCAAGCATAGCTGATGAGGTAGGCCTGGTTCCGGGAGATACCCTGTTATCCATAGATGGTAAAGAAATCAATGATATACTGGATTACCATTTTTGGGTCCGCTCCGATCAATTGGAATTAAGACTCAAGAAAGCCAATGGAAATATATGGGCGGTGGAAGTGGAAAAGGATTATGATGAAGATTTGGGCCTGGAATTTGAAGATCTGTTATTTGACCGTATGAAATCATGCCAAAACCGCTGTATCTTTTGTTTTATAGATCAGTTGCCTCTTCATTTGCGCAAAACCCTGTACATAAAAGATGACGACTATAGGCATTCCTTTTTGTTCGGCAACTTTATTACCCTGAGCAATCTAAGGGAGCAGGACTGGGAGAAAATCATTACTATGAGGCTGAGTCCTTTATACATATCGGTGCATGCCCTGCAGCCCCAGTTGCGATCTATGCTCTTGGGCAACCAGAGAGCAGGCCAGATAAGACAGGATTTGCTGCGTTTGAGCCAGGCGGGGATCCAGTGTCATACTCAAATAGTACTTTGCCCTGGCATTAATGACGGTCAGGTATTGGAGGAGACTATAGAGGGACTGGCGGAGCTATATCCTTCAGTGGCATCTATTGGTATTGTACCAGTAGGCCTTACCGGACATCGAGAAGGGCTGCAGGAACTGAGAACCATTAAAGAGTCCGAAGCCATGGATTTAATCAATCTTATCCATGGCTACCAGAAGCGATTCCGGTCCGAGCTGGGCTATGGCTTGGTTTATGGGGCTGACGAAATCTACCTGAAGGCAGGACAGCCTTTACCGGCCGGGGAAGACTATGATGATTTTCCCCAGGTGGAAAACGGAATTGGCATTGGCCGAATCTTTTTAGATGAATTTGCTGAGGAGGAAAAACATCTACCCGCAAACATGCAGGAGCGCGAAATGTACATCTTGACCGGTCAGTCGGCGCTGGAGATATGGGAAGAAATAATATCCCGCCTGAATCGTATCCAGGGTCTGAAGCTTCATTTACTACCGGTCAGGAATGACTATTTTGGGGGGCAGGTGACGGTAACCGGCTTATTAACTGGCAGCGATATAATCAAAACCCTGGGTCAAGATTATGAGGGTAAAACCATCCTTATTCCGAAGATAATATTTAAAGAGGGACAGGATATTTTATTGGATGACATGAGTTTGGAGGATATCAAAGAGGCTAGCGGGGCAGAGCTTAAGGCCATTGAAGTGACTGCTTCAGCCTTGATTGAAGCAATAATGGGAGAATAAGTGTCTTTGCCATAGAGGTAAAAGCGAAGGGAGGCAAGCTGGTGGCCAAACCTATAGTAGCCATTGTGGGCAGACCCAATGTGGGCAAGTCGACGCTTTTCAATCGCCTGGTGGGTAGCCGAAAAGCTATAGTTGAGGATATACCGGGGGTTACCCGGGATAGAATTTATGATCTTTCGGAATGGTCAGGGCGAGAGTTTATTATTATTGATACTGGTGGGATCAGGTTCGGCAAAGATGAAAATATATTTACCCGGGAAGTAAAAATGCAGGCTGAACTGGCTATAGATGAGGCTGATGTTATCATACTGGTGGTGGACAGCAAGGACGGTATTACTCATGAAGATGGGCAGGTGGCTGAACTCTTAAGAAGAGCCGATAAGCCAGTTATTGTTGCAGCAAATAAGGTAGAAAACTTTGATAAGCAGCTGGAATATTTTGAGTTTTACAGTCTGGGGCTGGGAGAGCCCATTCCTGTTTCGGCCATGCACGGTTTAAACACCAACGACCTTTTAGATGCAGTAGTAGAGCAGTTCAAACCTGCCGGTGAATATCAAGAGGATGAAGATGCCATTAAGATAGCGATAGTTGGTAGACCTAACGTAGGCAAATCGTCGCTGATCAATTCTTTTTTAGGCGAACAACGGGTTATAGTCAGTGAAGTACCAGGTACTACCCGGGACTCCATTGATACTCCATTCAGATATGAAGGAAAAAAGTACATACTTATTGATACTGCCGGAATTAGAAAGAAATCCCGGATCAGTGAGAGTACAGAGAGATATAGCGTAATTCGTTCTTTAAAAGCCATTGAACGGGCTGACGTGGTGTTGATAATGCTGGACGCCAGCAGTGGAGTAATAGAACAGGATAAAAGGATCGCCGGATACGTTCATGAACAGAACAAAGCCAATATTATAGTGGTGAATAAGTGGGATTTAATACAGAAAGACGGCCACACCATGAATGAATTCGATAATAACATTCGTAATGATCTAAAGTTCCTGGCCTATTCTCCCCTTTTATACGTTTCTGCCTTAACTAAAAGGAGGATTTTTAAAATATTGGAGTTGGTGGATTTTGTAGCTGAACAAAACCACCGCCGTATAGCTACCTCGGAGTTGAATCGGGTAATCAATGAAGCGATTATGTTAAATCCCCTGCCTGGTGCTGGCAGCCAGAAACCTAAAATATATTATTCAACTCAGATTTTAACCGCTCCTCCAACTTTTGTGCTTTTTTCCAATCATCCCGATCTTATTCACTTCTCCTACACTAGGTATCTGGAAAATGTGTTGAGGAAAAACTTCGGGTTTGAAGGCAGTCCTATACGATTGTGGCTCAGGCAAAAATCGGGCAAAGATCCGGCCTAAACAATTAAAGATTGATAGGGCACTATTTATCGATATAATTATAATGGAGAAAAGTTTAAGCAGTCTAAGCTTGATTCCCTGCGAGAAGTTATATTGGGCGGGGAACCAAGATGGTAAAGAGACTTCATTACAGGGAGGAGAGTACTTGGTGATAAAAGCAGTGTTTCTCATGGCTTTATGCTATCTTATCGGTTCCATACCTTTTTCACTTATATTTGGGATGGCATTGGGAAAAGTGGATATCCGCACCCGAGGCAGCGGGAACATCGGAGCCACTAACGTACTTCGTACTTCCGGCCTAGCAGTGGCTCTGCTGGCTCTGGCGGCTGACTTGTGCAAAGGGCTGGCTGCCGCTTGGATCGGTTTGGCCGCCGGTGGAACCCTTTTAGCCGCTCTCTGTGCAGCAGCGGTTATTAGCGGCCATTGCTATTCACTTTTCTTGAATTTTAAAGGAGGTAAGGGAGTAGCGACTTCGGCTGGAATTATGGTTTTTCTTATGCCCAATGTCTTTGTGGTAATTTTAATTACCTTTATCTTAACTGTTACTATTAGTCGTTACGTATCATTGGGGTCTATAATTGGTGCTATCGCCTTTCCTCTCTTAGCCATTTTTGTGTTTCCCCAGCCGCTTCCTTATATAATACTTAGTATATATATGATTGCTTTGGTTTTATACCGCCATAGAGAAAATGTACAACGGCTTATGGCGGGAAAAGAATCAAAAATAACAGATAGGTTTTAATCATTTCTAGCAGGAAACAGCTTTAATCCCTAATGGTTAAGAAACCGGAGGTTGATATGAAGAAACTTTGCATACTGGGAGCAGGGAGCTGGGGTACTGCCCAGTCTATTCTGTTGCACCAGAATGGACATCAGGTGGTAGTGTGGGCAGGGCCTGACGACGATATAGATACTATAGTAAAAACCGGAGAAAACCTCAGATATTTGCCGGGGGTAAGAATACCAAAGGAAATAATTTGGAGCCGGAATTTGGCCGAAGCAGTTCAAGGAGCTCAAGCCGTGATACTGGCAGTGCCATCCCAGGTGCTTAGAGAGGTATGTGTAGAGCTTAAACCCCATCTAGGGTCGGGAGTCTTATTGGTTAATACCGCCAAGGGGCTGGAAATCAAGAGCGGGATGCGTCTGAGCCAGGTAGCCGAAGATGTTTTTGGTCCAGATATTCGAGATTATTTTGCAGTTTTATCCGGTCCCAGTCACGCTGAAGAGGTGGCCCGGCAAATGCCTACCGTACTCACTGTTGCTGCCTACAGAAAAGAGATCGCTTGTACCATACAAGACATATATATGTCGGGGGTCTTCAGGGTTTATACCAATCCTGATGTTCCCGGAGTAGAACTAGGCGGAGCCCTGAAAAATGTCATCGCCTTGGCTACCGGTATTGTACAGGGCCTGGAATATGGAGATAATGTCATTGCAGCTTTGATGACCCGAGGGCTGGCGGAAATGACCCGAATGGGAGTGGCTATGGGGGGGCATCATCGCACTTTTAACGGATTAAGCGGTATGGGTGATCTGGTGGTAACCTGTTGCAGCCGTCATTCCCGGAATCGCAGAGCTGGAGAACTTATTGGACAGGGCTACAGCTTAGAGGATTGTCTGAACTCTATTGGCATGGTAGTGGAAGGGGCCCATACCGCCAGAGTCTTGTTCCATCTGGCTGAAGATTACCGAGTGGACATGCCAATAACCAGGGCTTGCTATAATATACTATATAATCAAATTCCGCCCATACAAGCAGTAGAGGAACTGATGAAAAGAGGTAAAAAACACGAGATTGAAGAAATTGTAAATGATACTGAAAACTGGTAAAAAAAGTGTGGTGGAGACCACACTTTTTTTCTTTTCTGGTTATATTACCGAATATTGATAAATATATTTATACTGTTATAGCGTAATCGATATTAAGGGGTATCTCGATTCGGAGGGAGGATGCCTTTTAAGTCTGGAACAAGGGAGGGAAAATGCTAAGTGGATAAAAACAGTGTACTGAATGATATTGCTGAAAGAACTGGAGGCGATATCTATCTGGGCGTAGTAGGCCCCGTAAGAACGGGTAAATCAACATTTGTGACCAGATTTATGGAACTCATGATTATTCCCGGCATTAGCGATAGATATGAAAGAGAAAGGGCAGTGGATGAACTGCCGGTTAGTGGAGCTGGGAAAACCATAACTACTACGGAACCAAAATTTGTGCCCAACGAAGCAGCCGAGATCACAACCCAAACCGGACTATCGTTAAAAGCCCGGCTGGTGGATTGTGTGGGTTATACTGTTGAAGGAGCGCTGGGTTACGAAGAAGATCAAGAGCCTCGCATGGTAAAAACTCCCTGGTTTGACTATGAGGTTCCCTTCGAAGAAGCGGCCGAAATAGGAACCAGGAAGGTAATTACCGACCATTCTACTATAGGGATCGTGGTTACTACTGATGGAAGCATCAGCGATCTTTCCAGGAGCAAATATATAGATGCCGAGGAAAGAGTGATTCAGGAATTAAAAGATCTGGATAAGCCCTTTATAGTAATATTGAATTCAACCAAACCCTATGATGCTGATACTATAGCTCTGGCCGAGGAACTCAGTGAGAAGTACGGGGTGCGGGTTCTTCCCCTGGATGTAGCCAAGATGACTCTGGAACAGAGTTATGCCCTGCTGGAAGAAGCTCTTTACGAGTTTCCAGTACAGGAAGTAAATATTAAGCTGCCAGGTTGGGTGGAAGAGCTGGATGAAGAGTTCTGGTTGAGAGAAGAGCTGGAATCGGCTATACATGAAATACTTAATGGTGTACGTAAAGTAAGGGATATAGAGGTAGCCTTGCAGAAACTCTCCGATGTTGAGAACATAAGTTATGTGCTAATGGAAGAAATGAATCTGGGAACCGGAACCGCAGCTATCGATATTACGGTTCCAGAAGAATTGTTCTATCGCTCACTCAGTGAAGTCAGCGGTTTTGACGTAGCAGGTACCCAGGATATTATGCGTATCATGAAGGATCTAAGCTTTGCCAAGAAGGAGTTTGACAAGGTATCGTCGGCCCTGGCTGAAGTCAAAGACTCAGGCTATGGGGTGGTTACTCCACGCCTGGAGGAGATGTTCCTGGAGGAGCCGGAACTAATCAGACAGGGAAGCCGTTTTGGAGTTAGACTAAAAGCCAAAGCCCCCTCCCTCCACATAATCAGGGCTGATATTACTACCGAGATTACGCCTATAATAGGAACTGAAAAGCAATGTGAGGAACTGGTGCGCTATATGCTGGATGAGTTCGAAGAAGACCCCACCAAGATTTGGGATTCCAACATATTTGGCAAATCTCTGCACGATTTGGTTCGGGAAGGTATTCAGAATAAACTGCACCGTATGCCGGAAAATGCTCAATTGAAACTACAGGATACCCTGCAGAGAATTGTAAACGATGGAAGTGGTGGACTGATCTGTATCATTATATAGACCAATATTCACTACAATAAGGCCGGCCGGATTGAGGCCGGCTTTTTTGTTGAAGGAAGGGGACGTCAGAATGTGTGAATAATTATTCACACATTCTGACGTCCCCTTCCTTCTTGCTTCGGGTATATATTGAGATAATATGGCAATAATACCGGCAAGAGGTGATATTATGAAGAAACATGGCTTGGTTATCATGGTCCTGGGTGCTCTATTGATAAGTTTCGGCCTGGGATATATGGCGGCCAGTATCGAACCTGTAAACAAGCCGGTTCCGGGTGGCGATAAAGCTCTTATTGGAATGGAAACGGAAAAAAGAGTAATAGATGAACAAAGCACGATAAAACTGGAGCAGGAGTATTTGCGCTGCAAGCACCTGCTGGTATCTGATTTTCCTGACCGGAACCGGCTTCTAGGGAAAAGTCTGGAAGAGATTAGTCAGCTATTAACCATAGATAATGGTTATACTTTGGCCATGGAGGGCAATACCCTGACTATTCACCAGAGGATCGAAGACTGGTGTCCGGAAGATAAAGAAAAGTGTCGACTTAAAGAATACCAGGGTCGACTGGCGGTATATCAAGGACCTGATGCTCAGAACGACATACTGCTCAGGGTAACCAATATAGAAATTGAATCGCTTCCTGTGACCATAGCAGAAGATATTAAAAAGGGCCGCTATGAATTTGATAGTGAAGAGGCTCTCAATGATGCCCTGGAAAACCTGGATGAATACTAAACTTTGGTGTCGGCTATTATTAAGTTAAAGTGAGTACTTTTTATGGAATTGCTTAATGACTTAATACCCGGCACCAATTGTACTTGAACGTATGTTTGGTATAATGTTAGATAAGGTTGGACGAGTAAGATAATAAGTAAAAAGCATATAGTACGGTATTTTATGAGAAGGCGGAGAATTTATGATAGTGTTGGGTATAGACCCGGGGACTGCTACTACCGGTTATGGAGTAGTGGCTTACCAGGCAGGGAGAGAAAAGCTGATTGAGTATGGAACCATTACTACGCCAGCAGATATGGAAATGGCCCATAGGTTGCTGCTTATCAGCCAGAACTTGAGTAAATTAATTCAGGTTTTTAAACCGGATGCTGTGGCTATTGAACAAATATTTTTCCATAAAAACGCCAAAACGGTTATCACCGTGGCTCAGGCCCGGGGAGTGGCTATGTTGGCAGCTGCCCGAGAGGGTATAGCCATTGGTGAATATACCCCGCTGCAGATAAAACAGTCGGTGGTAGGTTACGGGAAAGCAGATAAGAAACAGGTACAGATTATGGTACAAAAAATCCTGACCATACCGGAAATACCTCGCCCTGATGATGCTGCCGATGCTCTGGCAGTCGCTATCTGTCATATTCATTCCTATCGTTTACGAAGGACTTTCAAATCCTAATTTTACTCTATAATCTTTAGAAGCCTATTGTTTTCTATTATTCTTCCAGGAAGGGTGGATGTTATAGTGATATCCTGTTTAAGAGGATTCTTATATGAAATTGGCCAGGAATCCATTATTATAGATCTTAATGGCTTGGGCTTGGAGGTCATTCTCCACCAAAGAGCCCTGGCTGCTCTGCCCCCGATGGGAGAGAGTATATTTCTTCATACCCACCTGCAGGTCTTGGATAATGACTTTAAACTTTATGGGTTTCTGGAAAAAGAAGAATTGAAGTTATTCAAGACCTTGTTAGGAGTGTCAGGTATGGGAGCTAAAGGGGCGATGAACGTACTGGCTGCTATGGATCCCCTTGGTTTTTATCAGGCTATAGCCAGCGCCGACGAAAAAAGTCTGATCAAAATTCCTGGGATAGGGAAAAAGAGTGCGGGTCGTTTGATTTTTGAATTGCAGCAAAAGATACCGGAGTTCAGTTTAAATCCAGCCGGAGTCCAGGGAGGAGCCATGGTCGATGAAGTACTGCAGGCCCTAGAAAGTTTAGGTTATAGCCGCAGTGAGGTCTATTCTCTGATAATAGACTTGAAGCAATGTGGCGAGCTATCAGATCGGGTAGAGGAAAACCTGAAAAAGGTGCTGAAATATAAAGCCCGGCAGATGAAATAAGGGATGGGGGAATTTAAGGTGCAGGATGAACGACTAATGTCAGCCCAGCTAGTAGCCGGGGATGAAGCTGAAGTGTCAGTACGGCCTCAACGGCTGGACGATTATATAGGCCAGCAACGGGTGAAAGAGAACCTGGGCATTTTTATCTCAGCATCCCGGGAAAGAGGTAGCAGTATGGATCATGTCCTGCTCAGCGGACCGCCGGGATTGGGAAAAACAACGCTAGCTACCATAATTGCCAATGAGATGGGTAAAACTATTAGAAAGACATCGGGACCCGCAATCGAAAGACCCGGTGATCTGGCTGCCATATTAAGCAATTTGGAAGCCGGTGAAGTGTTGTTTATCGATGAGATACACCGATTGAATCGCAGTGTGGAAGAGATAATGTATCCAGCCATGGAAGACTTCACTATAGATATAATCATAGGTAAAGGACCGGCCGCTCGAACCCTGTGTCTTGATCTTCCCCCCTTTACTCTAATCGGGGCTACTACCCGCCCGGGATTGCTCAGTTCACCTTTGCGAGACCGGTTTGGAATCAATCAGCGCTTGGATTTCTATGAAGAAGAAGATCTAACCCAGATAATAATAAGATCTGCCAGTATACTGGGGCTAAAGGTGGAAAAGACTGGTGCTCAGGAGATTGCTCGCAGGTCCAGGGGAACCCCCCGAGTAGCCAACCGTTTATTAAGAAGGGTTAGCGATTATGCCCTGGTTAAGGGAGATGGCAGCATTAGCTGTGATATAGCCAGCCTGGCTTTAGGAAAACTGGAAATCGACCAATATGGTCTGGATAATGTTGACCGAATGATACTGCAGGCCATAATAGCCAAATTTGGAGGAGGGCCGGTAGGTCTGGAAACATTGGCGGCAGCTGTTTCCGAGGAAAATGATACTATTACCGATGTCTACGAACCCTATCTTCTAAAATTGGGTTTTATTCAAAAAACTCCCCGAGGCCGTATAGCCACCGAACATGCCTATCGGCATCTGGGCTACAAAGTTCCCGGGAGCAGGCTTAAGGCTCCAGGGCTATTTGAATAGGAGCAGACTTAGTTAATAGCAGAATGCCTGCCTAGAAGACCTTAATAACAGGTGAATAAATTTCAGGCCAGCCCGGGATCTGGGATCAATTCAGCTGTAGTTTTGATTCGGGAGCGATCCTGGTTTCCCAAGGGGAGGATAATGGAAAGGACTTGGAAGGAGCTTTAATATGGACCGGGTTTTACTGCATATATGCTGCGGACCCTGCGCAACTTATCCCGTGCCTAGCCTTAGAGAGGAAGGCTTTGAAGTTATGGGATATTATTATAATCCCAATATTCATCCTTATACGGAATATATGAAAAGAAAGGCCGGATTGGAGCAGTATGCCCAGATATCAGACTTAAAGATCATATATGATGATAGCTACAATCCCATCCAGTATTTTCAGAATATAGCTTTTCGGGAAAGCCGTCGTTGTTTCTTCTGTTATCAGATTCGTTTGGAACAGGCCGCCCATATTGCCAAAAGAGGCAAATTTGATTATTTTACGACTACTTTGCTGGTAAGCAAACATCAGAAGCACAACTGGATTCGAGAAGTGGGAGAAGCAATGGGGTACAAGTACGGGGTGCCTTTTCTCTACCGCGATTTTAGGGAAGGATTTAAGAAAACCGGGGAATGGTCTAGAGAAATGGGACTTTATCGTCAGCAGTATTGTGGCTGCCTATATAGTGAAATGGAGCGCTATGCGCCTCGGGATCTCATTAAAGAGGTATTCAAACCTTAGGCCATGATCAGGGAACACAAGTGAGTATGAAAATTTTAGTCGTTCCTGAAAAATGGCGGTCAAAGACCGCCCATACAATTGTTTGATGATGAGAAACACTTGGTAAATAGGGATAAAGCATTTTCGTGTCAACCATATAAGTAAATGGAGGTTAACAATGAATAGTTTGGAAGCCATGGCTCGTTTGCTCATATGGGGAGGGTTCATTATCCTAGCAGTAGGTCTAATGACCTATGCTTTTTCCAGATGGGGTGGGGGTACTTTCAAAGTTCCAGGAGATATATACGTTAAAAAGGAAAATTTCACCTTTTATTTTCCCATTGTAAGCTGTATTATTTTGAGCTTGATTATTACCGTAATATTAAATTTATTTAGGAGATAGTTTATGACCAGAGATCAGGATAGGGACTGCTATAAGCTTCAGAACTATCATTTTCACTTGCCAGAGGAATTGATTGCCCAGTATCCGGTCCAACCCCGGGATGCCTCCCGGCTACTGGTACTGGACAGAGAAAATGGATACAGGGAAGATCGAAGGTTTCGAGATATAGTCGAGTATTTACAGCCCGGTGACACCATGGTTCTTAATGATACCCGAGTTATACCGGCTCGTTTAAAAGGGTATAAAAGTACTGGAGCCCAGGTGGAACTGCTGCTTTTGAAGAAGGTTGGGGATAATTGGGAGGCTTTGGTTAAGCCAGCTCGCCGGCTGAAAGCAGGGGATAAGGTAATGTTTGATGACAGTGAAGTGGAAGTGGAAATACTGGGTGAATTGCCCCTGGCTGGAGGCCGACTGCTAAACTTTCAAAACTGTCGGGATGAGGATTCCTTTTTGGAGAGAATAGGCCATGTGCCATTACCCCCCTATATCAATCGAGAAGATGAAAAACTGGATGTACAACGCTATCAGACCGTGTATGCTAGGCACCGGGGCTCGGCCGCTGCTCCTACTGCCGGACTGCATTTTTCTTCGGATTTGCTGCTAACTATCCGGGAGCGGGGAGTTAATATTGCCAGTATTATCCTCCATGTAGGACTGGGTACTTTTCGTCCGGTCAGCTGTACCGATATCCGAGAACACCCCATGCATAGCGAATACTATGAGATAGATGAATCCTGCGCCCAGCTCCTCAATGCTACCAGAGCTAAAGGCGGGAAGATAATTGCGGTAGGAACTACAGTGGTAAGAACCCTGGAAACAGTATATAATGAAGCTTATGTTTATCGAGGAGCTCAGGGCTATACTGAGAAATTCATCTATCCCGGCTATGAGATAAAAAGCGTAGACGGAATGATCACTAATTTTCATTTGCCTGGTTCTTCATTAATTATGTTGGTAGCTGCTTTTGGAGGCTTGGAACATGTACTATCCGCCTACCGGCATGCGGTAAATGCCAAGTATCGGTTCTTCAGTTATGGAGATGCCATGCTGATAAAATGATTTGGAACTGCTTTAATCGAGCTAAGGTCTATACTGCGGCAGTCAAATAAAGAGCGCCACCCTAAACTTTTCGTCCGTTCATGAGGAGGTCGGAAATCATGTTTCAGTTTGAACTTTTACATGCTAATAAAGAAGGTTCTGCCCGTCGTGGACGGCTCAGACTAAGTCATGGCTTGGTAGAGACCCCTATTTTTATGCCAGTTGGCACTCAAGCCACGGTTAAGGCCTTAAGTTCGGAAGACCTGTATGAAATAGGGGCGGGTATAATACTATCTAATACCTATCACCTCTATTTGCGGCCAGGAGCGGAACTGATCGCCAAGGCCCACGGCCTGCATGGTTTTATGAATTGGAAGGGGGGAATACTAACAGATAGCGGTGGTTTTCAGGTTTTTAGCCTTAGTCCTTTGCGCCAGATCACTGATGAGGGAGTTTATTTCAATTCCCATATAGATGGTTCGAAACACTTTCTTACTCCCGAGAAAGTAATGGAAATTGAACAGCAGTTAGGGGCAGATATAGCCATGTGTTTTGACGAATGTGCTCCTTACCCCTGTTCCTATGAAGAAGCGGAAAAGGCTGTGGAGCGAACTACCCGTTGGGCTGAGCGATGCCTCAAGACCCATTATAGAGAGGATCAGGCTTTATTCGGTATTGTTCAGGGCAATGTTTTTCCTGAATTGCGGGAAAAAAGTGCCCGGGATTTAATTGCCTTGGATTTCCCTGGCTATGGGATCGGAGGATTGAGCGTAGGAGAACCAAAAAAAGAGATGTATGCTACATTGGAATTGATGGATGCCATACTGCCCCAGGAGAAACCGCGATATTTGATGGGAGTAGGAGCCCCCGAAGATCTTTTGGAAGGGGTGATAAGGGGAGTGGATATGTTTGACTGTGTTCTCCCTACCCGCCTGGCCCGTCACGGCAGCGCCTATACTCGGGAAGGCAGGATTACAGTCCGTAACGCAGTATATGCTGAAGATTTTGGGGCCCTTGATCCCAGTTGTTCCTGCTGTGTATGCCAAAACTATAGCCGGGCCTATATTCGGCACCTGATCAAAGCAGGAGAGATACTTGCCCACAGATTGTTAAGCTACCATAATGTCTATTTTCTTACCAAGATTATGGAAGAAATTAGAAAGGCCATTGAAGAAGATCGCTTTATGACTTATTACCAGGAATTCCTGGATAAATATAAGTTATAATTAGAGGGAATTGCATAGATTAGGCGAATACACTAAAAGTTAATCATTTTTAAGGAGTTGGTGTTTAGGTATGAATGAGTGGTTGTCATTGATAGCTTATTTCGCGGTATTTATAGGGATTTTCTACTTCCTGATTATTATGCCGCGTAAAAAGCAGGAAAAACAGCATAATAGCCTCCTGGAAGCACTGCAAAGAGGTGACAAGGTAATCACCATAGGTGGTATTAAGGGAGAAATAACACGTATAAAAGACGATGCGGTCTCATTAAAAGTAAATGAAACCGTGCAGATTGAAGTGCTGAAAAAAGCCATTGCCTACAAGGAAGGCGAGGAACCCAAATAGATGGTAAGCCTTAAGGAAATCAAGCAGAATCCTGTCATTAATGCATTCATTGAAGTGGGCAATGAGCATCTGGGTTCCATGGGGTATACTGACCATGGTTATCTGCATGTATTGTTGGTAAGCATGTTGAGTCGGGAAATCTTATTAAAGCTAGGCTATGAGAAACGTACCGCTGAACTGGCAGGGATAGCAGGATATATGCATGATATAGGAAATGTGATTAATCGCCAGGGTCACAGCCAAAGTGGCTCTATTATTGCCATGGGTATACTCAAAAGGATGGGGATGGATGTGGATGAAAATGCCATTATTTGCGCGGCTATTGGTAATCATGATGAAGGCAGTGGGCATCCGGTAAGTGAAGTAGCGGCCGCCTTAATTCTGGCCGATAAATCCCATGTGCATCGCAACCGGGTTAGAAATACCGGGCTGGATAAATTTGATATTCACGATCGGGTTAATTTTGCGGTAGAATACTCTATTATGGATATAGATGCCGAAAAAAGGTTAATAACTATGGAACTCAAGATAGATACCAATATCTGTCCAGTTATGGAGTATTTTGAGATATTTCTTCATCGCATGATATTGTGTCGCCGAGCAGCAGGTTTTCTTGGTTGTGAATTCGAATTAATTATTAACGAGGCTATACTACTATAAACCAGCCAAGTGATAAGTAGATAGTTGGAAGGAGGAAATACTGGTGCAGACAAAATCCAGTATTATTATAGTGGCCCTAGTAGCTGTTCTGGGTATTTTTGTTTTCTTTACCTATCAACCCATCTTAAGCTCTATCAATCTGGGATTGGATTTAAGAGGGGGATTAAGGGTAGTTTTACAGGCTCAGGAAAGTGAAGGAGAAAAGGTCACTGAGGATACCCTACAAAAAGCAGTTGGTATCATTCGTGAGAGGGTCGATAGTCTGGGGGTTAAAGAAACTACTCTATATCCCCAGGGGGATGACCGGGTAGTCATTGAGATAGCCGGGGAAGATGATCCTGAGGCAGCTGTGAACATATTAAAGAATACGGCCCAGTTGGAATTCTGGGATGAGCAGGGTAATGTGCTCTTAACCGGGAAAAACCTCAAAGATGCCCAGGCTCGAGTAAGGAGCGATAATCAACAGGGTGAGGTACTTCTGAACTTTGACAGTGAAGGGGCTGAATTGTTTAAACAAGCAACTACTGCCAATGTAGGCAAGCCTCTACTGATAGTAATTGACGAGGAGATTATAAGTGCCCCAACCGTGAGCGTCGCCATCACCGATGGCAATGCAGTAATTGAAGGCCAATTTACGGCTAAGGAAGCCAATGACCTGGCTGTTTTATTGAGATCAGGTGCTTTGCCAGTTACTTTGGAGATAATGGAGAAAAGATCAATCGGGCCTACCCTGGGTTCGGAATCTCTGGATAAAAGTATAAAAGCTGGCCTTATAGGTATTATCGCAGTACTGCTGTTTATGATAGGCTTCTACCGTCTACCGGGTGCAATAGCTGATTTATCCTTACTCCTTTATGCGGTTCTGGTTCTGGGAACCATGAGTTTGATGGGAGCCGTGCTCACTTTGCCAGGTATTGCAGGTTTTGCCCTATCTATAGGTATGGCTGTAGACGCCAACGTAATTATATATGAGCGAATAAAGGAAGAATTGCGTTTAGGCAAGACCTTGCGATCAGCCATTGATTCTGGTTTTAAAAGAGCCTTTTGGACCATATTCGATGCCAATGTTACTACCTTGATAACCGCTATGGTTCTTATGTATTTTGGTACCGGTCCTATCAAAGGCTTTGCAGTAACCCTGTCCATTGGTATTGTTGCCAGCTTGGCGGTTGCATTGACATTCACCCGTTACCTGCTATTATTATCAGCCAACCTGAGTAATAATAAGAAACTGTACGGGGTATAAAGGAGGGCAGCAAGATGCAAATAATACAGAAGAGAAAAATATTCTACATTATCTCTTTATTAATAATCATACCAGGATTAGTTTCCCTGCTTTTTCAAGGGCTCAATCAGGGCATTGATTTTAAGGGTGGTTCCATACTGCACGTCAAGATAGATAATGCAGTTACTTCAGCTCAGGTCAGAACCGTACTTACTGAATTCGACCTGGATCGCGGTGAAGTGCAGAAGAGCGGAGATGAGTTCTATATTCGTACCGAAGTATTAAGCCAGGAAAGATCTAATGAAATTATGCAAGCCCTGGGCAGCAAATTTGATAAGGTAACATTTTTGAGTTCCGATACAGTTGGAGCTACCATCGGCAGTGAACTTACCCGTAATGCCTTTTTGGCTCTGGGTTTAGCTGCACTATTGATGTTGATCTATATAACGGTGCGCTTTGAGTGGACATTTGGGATAGCCGCAGTTCTGGCCATACTCCACAACGTGCTGGTGGTTCTAGGGGTATTCTCGATTATGCAATGGGAAATTAATAGTGCCTTTGTTGCTGCTATTCTAACCGTAATTGGGTACAGCATTAATGACACCATAGTTATATTTGACCGAGTGCGGGAAAACCTGAAAAAGAATCGCCGTCCGGATTATCAGGATTTGCTTAACACCAGCATCATGCAGACCCTTAATCGGTCCATTAATACGGTACTCACTTCTGCTTTTACCCTTTTAGCCCTGCTTTTGCTGGGTGGAGCCACCATCAAGTTTTTTGTGGCGGCCATGCTGATAGGATTCGCAGTGGGAGCCTATAGCTCCATATTTATTGCCAGCCCCCTTTGGTATGAAATAAAAAAGGCGGTATAATATTTAAGGGCTGACATAAGATTAAACATATGGTAAAATAAGCAAAATAATACATTGAAATGGTCAGGCTTTAGGCTGGGCTCTAGCGAGCAGCAGGATCATCTGTGGGACTTCATGGTAAGTGAAGTCCCTTTTTACATCTCAAGAGGGAAAGTTTCAAAATGGCTTTATGGCTTTAAGAGGCTGGAAAGCTCAAGCTATAGCCGCAAGGTCCAAGGGGGGGGGGACCATGGATATAAAGGTTAAAGCGGCCGGGCTGTCGGTAGCCAGTAATATGGCCTTGACTGCAGGAAAACTGGTGGTAGGCTCTATAATTGGATCGGTCAGTGTAATATCAGAAGCTATACATTCGGCCAATGATTTGCTGGCTTCTTTTATTGCTCTGTGGGCAGTGAGAAAATCTGCTCAACCACCGGATAAGGAGCATCCTTATGGGCATGGCAAAGTGGAAAACATTGCTGGGACGGTAGAGGCCATATTGATATTTATGGCCGCTGCCTTTATTATCTCGGAATCCATTGAAAAACTTAGGTATGGCGGTGAAATACTGGAGCCGGGCTGGGGTATAGTGGTCATGGGGGGATCGGCTGGGTTAAACTTCCTGGTTTCCAGCTATTTACTGAAAGTCGGCAAGGAACAAGAGTCGGTAGCCTTGGAAGCAGACGGTATTCACCTGCGCACAGATGTCTATACTTCTCTGGGAGTGATGGCAGGATTGGGGCTGATTCAATTAAGCGGCCACTGGATATTGGACCCTATTATAGCCATACTGGTAGCCTTACTAATAATTAAAGCAGCCTTTAATCTATTGCAAAAGGCCTTTTTGCCTTTGCTGGACACCGCCGCCGATGAAGATACTATAGATACGGTTACCGAAGTCTTGGAAGACCTTAAGGGACAATTCATCGAGTATCATGATCTAAGGAGTCGCAAAGCGGGAAGGGATCTCCACATTGATATGCACCTGGTAGTGCAACCGGAGATGAGTATTGAGGAAGCCCATGATCTGTGCGATACTATTGAGCTGAGGATTCAACAGAAACTCAATTATAGTCATGTGCTGATTCATGTGGAGCCAGATTGAAAAACTAAAAAGTATTTGTATTATGATGAAGCAGGTCCTATAATTAAAGAGAGTTGAAGAGTAATAGAAAGAAGGGCTAAAATGCAGATTTATCTATTTGTAGCATTGGTATGTCTGATAGTTATAGCGGTCTTCATCTTTCAGAATCCAACCCTGGTAATGGTTCAGTTTCTGGGCTGGAACTCCCCCGAAATACAACTGGGAATTATAGTTCTGGCAGCGGTAATAGCTGGAGCTTTAATAACTTTTTTACTGGATACTGTTAGGTTTTTTAAGGTGGCAAAAACCATCAGGGAATTAAAAACCAGCAACAAGAAGCTGGAGAAGATAAATCAATCCATGCAGTCATCGGTGCAGGCAAATACCGTGGTGGCGGATAAGGAAGCGGCGGCTTCAGCAACTGATGAATAATTCTCGATCACAGGTCGACCTTACAGGCCTGCAGCGAAAACTATGATTACAATGTGGAGTGACCAATTACCACAGGCGGGCGACCACAGGTCGCCCCTACAGACCTCACGGGAGAGCTGGTCCGAAGCCTGAGTTTCGGTAACAGCTCCTTTTAATTTTTGCATCCAGACCCGCGATATATTACTTTTCGTAGGGGAATCATCATTTAGCCTTTCCAGCTTTGATAATGGCCTGTTCAATTTCCTCCCGGGATATGTCAGGCTGGGAGAAGTAAATACACTCTTGAATTAGAAGCAAGGTCTTGGATCTTATTAGGAAAGAGATAAGCTCCCATAGATATTAACAGGATCATTCGATAGGGGCCGGGTGCCACACCCCTAGAAGGTATGTTATAATTCATATATCTTTTAGGAGGTATAAGCACTTGGTTATTATTACTTCACATAATGCCTTGGATTTCGATGGCCTGGCTTCCATGGTTGCTGCCAATATTATATATCCCCAAGCAGTCCAGGTTTTTTCCGGGACTTTGTCCCGCCATGTGAAAAAGTTTATGGCTTTATATAAAGACTTGATCCATATAAAAACGCCCAAAGAGTTGGATTTGGATCAGGTACAATGCATGATCGTGGTAGATACCGCCAACATTAATCGGCTGGGACATTTGAAAAGTATTGCTGCTCGCCCCCAGATGGAGTTTATTATTTATGACCATCATCCGGAAGCAGAAGATAACCTGCTGGGGGAGAAGGTGGAAATACATAAGGTAGGAGCTGCCACTACTATATTAGTAGAAGAAATAAAAAGCCAGGGCATCAGTATTAGCCCCTTTGATGCGACTATTCTGGCCTTGGGTATTTATGAGGATACCGGGAGTCTTTTATTTACCTCTACTACCCCCCGGGATATTGAAGCAGCAGCTTTCCTGCTAGGGGCAGGGGCAAATCTTTCAGTGGTAGCCAACTTTATGGAACAGTCCTTTTCCGGTGAGCAAAGACTGGTCTTGCAGGACTTAATGAAGAATACCCATCATTATAATATAAAAAACACCGATATTATTATCTCTTATACTACTACCGATGAGTTCGTACAAGGCTTGGATGCTCTGACCTATCGCCTGCTGGAAGTTGAAAACGGGGAAGTAGCCTTTGTGGCGGCGGCTATGAAAGGCAAGACTTACGTAGTGGGGAGAAGCCGCAGCAACAATATAAATGTTAACGAGGTTTTGCAGAGTTTTGGGGGGCGAGGTCATGCCAAAGCAGCTTCGGCCATAGTCAAGGATATCGATCTGGAAGGGATTATAAAAAGGATATTGACGGAAGCAGAATGCCTGGCAAAACCAGGATTGCTGGCCCGTGATATAATGTCCACTCCAGTGAAAACCCTGGCTGGAGATATTAGTATGGAAGAAGCTGGGAAAACTATGCTTCGCTATGGGCATACCGGTATGCCTGTGGTGGAGGGAGATCGAATGATAGGAGTGATTTCCCGGCGGGATGTGGAGAAAGCCAAAATCCATGAACTGGCTCATGCGCCGGTAAAGGGGTTTATGACCAGCGGAGTCTTGACCGCAACTCCGGATACTCCGGTTAACCAGATTCAAAAAGTAATGGTGGAATACGATATAGGACGTTTACCCATTGTAGAAAATGGCAGGCTTTATGGAATTGTTTCCCGTACTGATATTCTTAGAACTCTGCATGGTGATGAATATCCCGAGGATCACACAGTACTATACTCAGCTGGTCCCCTGGAACAGGAAAACTGTCTTGATCTGATGCAAGACCGACTCCCCGCCCGGATACTGTCCACCTTAAGGTTGGCCGGTCAAGTAGCAGAAGAACTAAACTGTGGGGTATACTGTGTGGGAGGATTTGTCCGTGATCTTTTCCTGCGGCTGCCCAACTTCGATGTTGATCTGGTAGTAGAAGGTGATGGTATAGTATTGGCCAACCAACTGGCTGAAAGGTTAGGGGGAAAAGCCAAAATTCATGAGAGATTTAAGACTGCAGTTATAACTCTTCCCGATGGGCTTAAAGTGGATGTAGCTACTGCTCGTACTGAGTTTTATGAATTCCCCGCCGCCCTGCCCCGGGTGGAGCGGGCCTCTATAAAAGAGGATTTATACAGAAGAGACTTTACCATAAATACCCTGGCAGTAGCCTTAAATCCCACAAAATTTGGTGATCTTATAGACTATTTTGGTGGTCGCAAAGACTTAGAAAAAGGAATCATAAAAGTATTATACAATTTGAGTTTTGTTGAAGACCCTACTCGGATCTTAAGAGCAATTCGTTTTGAGCAGAGATACAAGTTTACTATAGAAGCAGATACTCTCAAATTTGCCCGGGATGCAGTGGCCCGCAGGATTTTGGATAAACTCTCGTATGCTCGCATAATGCACGAATTGGTACTGATTCTGGAGGAGAAAGATCCGGTACCTTCATTGGATCGCATGAAAGAGATAGGGGTATGGACTTATATATTTCCTGAAGTTGATTTACAGCAATTGGATTGGATTGAACTGAGAAGGGTGCCGGTTATTATTGCTTGGTGGCATGAAAGATATCATATGACCGGCATACAACAATGGTTGATCTATTTGATGCTTATCTTGTCCGAATTGGAACAGGAAAAGGGCTTGGCTGCGGTACAAAGGTTTTACACCTCCCGTCAGGTATTAAAATCTATGGAGGAAGCCTATAAGGCTCCGGAATTGCTAGAGCACTTTCGTCAGCAGGAGCATCTTCCCCCCAGCTTTATTGATGATTACATAGCTTCCTGGACCCAGGAAGGTATTATTTACCTCTTGCGCTGTATAAAAGATGAAAATATTTGGCAGCAGCTGGTTCAATATCTGGATTTAAAGGCCGATATTAAACTGGGATTAAGCGGACATGATCTACAGCACCTGGGCTTAAAGCCTGGTCCCCAGTACAGTATAATCCTGAGGGAGCTGTATAAACGGAAACTGGATGGAATAATTAAGAATAAGGAGCAGGAGTTGGAGTATCTTAGGAAGATAATCGAGGAGGAAGAATATATTAATGCAGATAATGGAAATGCTGATAGCCCTGCCAGCCATATTAATCGCATTGACCTTTCATGAGTATGCCCATGGCAAGGTAGCTGATCTATTGGGAGATGATACACCCTATTATCAAGGTCGTTTAACTTTGAATCCAGTGCCCCATATAGATTGGATAGGATTTGCTATGTTGTTCATATTTCACTTCGGCTGGGCTAAACCAGTACAGGTAAATCCCAATAAGTTTCGCAATGTTGGATATAAAAAGGGTATGATGCTGGTATCACTGGCTGGGCCCTTGATGAATCTTCTGCTGGCCTTGGTGGGTTTGGTTTTATTAAAATTACTTTTGCCTTATCAGCTAAGCCAATGGGGCAGTATTAGTATAGCCATAATAGCTCCTTTGATCAGTATCAATATAATTCTGGCTGCTTTTAACCTTATACCTGTGCCTCCGCTGGATGGATCCAAAGTCCTAGCCGGGCTGCTACCGGATGCAGGTGCCCGCTTAATGTATTCCTTGGAACAGTATGGGCCCCTGCTCTTATTATTGTTGATCATAACTGGAAGCGCATCCAAAATATTTGGGCCCTTGGCGGAGATACTGTATTCTCTGTTGTATGGAGTGGTTTTTTAAGTGAGATGGTGACCAATGACTTATGTGGTGGATTTAGATGCATTCCATGGACCCTTGGACCTCCTGCTGTATTTGATAGATCGTAATGAGGTGGATATATACGATATCCCCATTGCCAGCATCACAGAACAGTATTTACAGCATCTGCAGCTTACAGGGGACTTTAATCTGGAAAACTTAGGGTCTTTTTTGAGTATGGCTTCCTACTTGTTGAATATGAAGTCTCGCCTGCTCTTACCCTCCTATGACGATGAAGGGGGGGAAGAGCAAGGAGTTGATCTCCGAGAAGAATTAGTCAAAAAACTGTTAGAATACCGGCGTTACAAAAAGGCGGCCGAGTTTCTCCGTTCAAGGCAGAATGAGGAATGGTTCCAGGTTTTTTACCGCACTGCGGCTGAACCAATACCGGGCAAGTCAGAGTTAAGGGTTGAATTGAAGGCATTAATTCGGGCTTATCAAAAGGTTTTAACTGCTATACCGGAAGAGAGAGCAGAACTTTTTGCTCTGCCTGAAGGGGATATTAACATAGAGCGCAAGATGGAGGAAATACTGGAAAGGTTGCAACTATCATCCGGGGAAATAGTTTTCCAGGACCTTTTTATCGGAATTAGCAGGAAACGGGAAATGATGGCGCTGTTTTTGGCTTTACTGGAATTAATCCGTCTCCAAAAGGTGAGGGCTGAGCAGGAAAACCCCTTGGCCCAGATAAAAGTATTTTTACAGGTGGAGATATAGATGTTAGTGCGAGATGAAATTAAAGCAGCCATTGAAGCCATACTATTTGTTCGAGCAGAACAAATAGAATTGGATGAACTGGCTGAGATGCTGGAACTATCACCAGTAGATATAAAAGAAATACTGGAAGAATTAATGGAAGAATACAATAACCCTAATAGGGGTTTGCAAATAGTCATGCTGGATAAGGGCTATCTTATTTGTACCCGACCGGAATATGGGGATATACTGGCTAAAATGGGAAAAACCACTCCCCGCCGCTTATCCACCGCAGCCATGGAGACCCTGGCTATTATCGCTTATCGCCAACCGGTGACCAGATCTGAAATCGAAAATATAAGAGGGGTAAAATCAGAAAGGGTAATAGCCAGTTTACTGGAAAAGGGATTGATAGAAGAAAGAGGTTTTAAAGCAGTGCCGGGCAAACCAATACTATACGGCACTGGCAGTGAATTCTTGAGGATGTTCGGATTGAGCAGTTTACAAGACTTGCCGGTTCTGGGGGAGGACTAATAGTGAGTGATAAATCAATAGAAGAGGAAATTAAACTTCAGGCACAGAAATCCAAGAAATTAGCCCGTTATATGAGCAGTACCCAGGATTTGGTTGAAAATCAGATTCGTCAGGCCATGGAAAAAGGAGAGTTTGATAATCTGGACGGCACCGGCAAGCCCCTGCGCTTTGATGAAAATCCTTATGAACCGCCGGAAGTAAGGATGATCCATAAAATCCTTAAGGACAATGATTTCGCTCCTTATTGGATAGAACTGGGCAAAGAGATAGACCGGGATTGGGAAAAGTTAAAGCAGGAGATAGATTACTTTAAACGCTATACCTCTATGGTGCTAAAAAACCGCAAACGGGATAAAATGGCAGTGAGCAGATATGAAGGCAGAAAAACCTATTTCTTTGCGGAAAGAAGAAGAGATCTGGAAAAAATCAGCAAGAAGATCATAGACTATAATCTGCACTGTCCAACCTATAGAATGGGTCGGGCCAATCTGCTCATCGATGACGAGATGTACAAGATAATAATAGAGATGGAGTCTTTAATAGAAGATCTACTTCATAAAGGTAGTTGAATTAAGCCTAAGGCCGAGGGGTATAATAGGAAAAAACAGGGGAAAAGCCCATGATCTATATAATTTTCGGCTTGTTGCTGCTATTGCTCCTTTTTTTAATTATATTAATAGAGTTTCAATTACAGGTGGTCTATGATCAGGATCAGAGCCAGATTAGGATCACCTGGCAGTTTCTGAGATTTATCCAAGGCCAGCACTCTATAGCAACCCAGTGGATGAAATATATTCTTTCCCGGCCTACAGGCCATAGCTCATCCAAGTTGGAATTTGCCCAGTCACTTCATGCCCTGAAACGTTTCTATAAATATCTGAAATATATATCTATTTATGAACTCAAATGGTATACGGTAATCGGTACCGGAGATGCTATGTATACTGCTCTTGGTTGTGGCAGTATGTGGTCTCTTAAGGGCATGTTAATAGCCCGCATCACAAAGGTCGGCATGAGCCAAAACATTGCCATTAACATACAGCCTGATTTTGAAAAGCAACGGATATACAGTGAGCTCAATTGCATATTTAAGCTGCGGATGGTACATATTATGCTTATAGGCTTCAATATAATATGGTTAAAAATCAGGAGGTATATAAATGGATACACAGCAGCAGGAAAACCCCAGCCATCCCATTGAAGGCTTAATGAATACTGCCATGCAGAGTATTAAAGAAATGGTTGATGTAAATACGGTAGTGGGCGAAGCCATAGAAACCAATGATGGCACCGTTATCATACCGGTATCCCAGGTGGCCTGTGGATTTGCGGCCGGAGGCGGGGAATACAACAGCGCAACGGGAGCCGGGGGTAAAAATACCGAACTGCCCTTTGCTGGTGGTAGCGGGGCCGGAGTGTCAGTAAGACCGGTAGGTTTCTTGGTGGTGAGGATGAATGAAGTCAGACTCATATCAACTTCTGGCAACCTGCTGGCGGAGAGATTAATCGATATTGTGCCCCAGGTAATGGATAAACTAGAAAGCTTGTTCCCTCATCAGAGACCTTCCTATGAGGAGGATTAAGCCCAGAGCTTTTCTGGGATATTGTATTAAAATGAAGTGAGAGCCCCTGGCTTGACTTCCGGTAGAATCGTTAGCAATAGCAACGGTTCTATTTTTTTATCTTCAGACATACCCTACAAAAGGAAGGCTATGGGGAGGGAGCATTATGTTAAATTTAATCTGGCTGCTGCTGCTGGCCTCAGGGATACTAGTAGCTGCTTTTAATGGCAATATCGAAGTAGTAACCGAAGCGGCACTAGGAGCAGCCAAAGGTGCAGTTGAAGTGTGTTTTGATCTGGTGGGGGTAATGGCCTTATGGCTGGGTATTATGAAAATAGCTGAGCAAGGAGGGTTGGTACAGTCTCTAGCCCGATGGTTAAGACCACTAACAGTTAGACTGTTTCCCAGCGTACCGCCCCAACATCCGGCTATGGGGGCCATAATTCTAAACCTGAGTGCTAATATGCTGGGCTTGGGCAACGCCGCTACGCCATTTGGCATGAAGGCTATGCAGGAGTTGCAGAAATTAAACCGGGATTCATCGGAGGCCTCTGAGGCCATGTGTACCTTTCTAGCATTGAATACCTCTTGTATTACCTTGATTCCTGCCACTATTATAGCCATACGACTATCCTTTAATTCTGCCAATCCCACCGAAATTGTAGGGGCCTGCATCTTTTCCACCGCAATCGGCATGATACTGGCGGTATCTTTGGACTATTGGTTTAGAACCAAGAGCCGTTGGAGGAAGAGATAGAATGCTCCATACACTGCTAAGCCTGGTATCAAAATGGGCCATACCTATACTATTGTTGGCAGTCCCTGTTTATGGCTATATTAAAAAAGTTCCGGTTTATGAAGCCTTTGTGGAAGGAGCTGAGGAGGGTTTTACCACTGCGGTAAAAATTATCCCGTTTCTGGTAGGTATGATGGTAGCAATATCCGTTTTTCGCGCTTCCGGAGCCATGGATTACTTAAGTCTTTTTATGGAACCATTAACCTCCAGGATTGGTGCTCCCTCTGAGGTACTGCCCCTAGCGATAATGCGTCCCATGTCAGGAAGCGCAGTTCTAGGAATGGCAACTGAACTCATGAGAGTATACGGTCCCGACTCCTTCATTGGCCGATTAGCCTCGGTAATGCAAGGCACTACTGATACTACCTTCTTTATTCTGACCGTATACTTTGGTTCGGTAGGGATTAAAAAATACCGTTATTCCATAGTCACTGGTCTTACTGCCGACCTCAGCGGATGCATAGCTGCCATCTACATATGCAACCTCCTATTTAGATAAAAGCAGCTCTGTACTACTTGGGCAAGCTTGACGATGGATCATTCTATATAGTATCCTACAAATTAATAAAGATAAATGCAAAAAGATCAGGAGTGATAGAATATGAATGATGATCGGGGTGATCGAACAGCTAATAAGGTGTTGCTGACTTGTTGGCGGCTAAACAATGATCAGGCAAAGCTAAATAGTGATATAAGGTCATAAAGTTCCTGAAAGAGGGGATGTTTATGGCCTTTTTGTTGTTGCTGCTGGGATTATAATCATAGAAGGTGATAAGTTTGCTGAGCAAGATTTTATTATTACTGGTACTCATACTCTTGAATGCATTTTTTGCTGCATCTGAAATAGCTCTAATCTCCTTAAACGATAACAAGATTAGCCTGATGGCTGAGGAAGGGGATAAGAAAGCCCGGCAAATCAAAAAATTGTTGGATGAACCCAGTAAATTCCTGGCTACTATACAAATCGGGATTACTTTGGCCGGATTTCTGGCCAGTGCCTTTGCTGCCGAAAGCTTTGCCGGTCCATTTGTTGAGTTGATTAAGCAAACCGGAACCGGTATTCCAGATCCTTGGCTTAAGAGTATATCAGTGATCATTATAACCATCATATTGTCCTATTTTACCCTGGTTTTTGGTGAATTGGTACCCAAGAGGCTGGCCATGAAAAAAGCTGAGTCCATTTCTACATTCGTGGTTAGCCCCCTTAATTATCTATCCTTTTTTACCGCCCCCTTTGTAAGCTTGTTAACTTTATCCACCAACTTCTTCGTGCGGATATTCGGCTTTGATCCATTGGAAGAGGATGAAAAGATCACCGAAGAAGAAATCCGTATGATGGTGGACGTGGGAGAGAAAAAAGGAGCCATACAGGAAGCGGAAAGGGTAATGATCAATAATATTTTCGAATTTAATGATAAAACAGTAGAAGATATTATGACCCATAGAACCGAGATTATTGCTTTCCCCTTGGGGATAGGTCTGGATAGCGTGATAAATTCCATCAATATCGAGAAATATTCCAGAATACCAGTATATGAAGATAATATTGACCATATAATAGGGGTGCTTTATGTTAAAGATCTTATTCCCCATATGAATAGTCTGGATGATAAGGCTAAGCTTGATTTGAAGGCTATAATTCGGCCCCCCTATTTTGTTCCCACTTCGAAGAGAACTGACCAATTATTGAGGGAAATCCAAAGGGATAAAACTCATATGGCTATTGTTATTGATGAATATGGGGGAACTGCTGGTATAGTGACTTTAGAAGATTTACTGGAAGAAATCGTGGGCAATATATTTGATGAATATGATGATGAAGAAGAGGAGGAAATACATAAACTGGACGAAAACACCTTCATGATAGAAGGTTATACCAGTTTAGATCGGGTGAAACAATACCTGGATATCGATCTGCCCATTGATGAATACGAAACCCTTAGCGGATTCATTATTGGGCAGTTGGGCAGAATACCAAGCCCAGACGACAAACCAACCCTAGAATTTGATGGGGTGATCTTCAAGGTCCAGGAAGTAAATGAAAAGAGAATAGCCCGGGTTAAGGCCTGTAAGGCATGACGCTCTGTCCCTGTTTGCTCCCTTGGAAAAAAACTGGCCACAGAGGGAAGCAGCTTTGCTGTTCACCAATCCAGCCGCTCAGCTAAGAGTAGGTGGAGACAGGAGATAAAAGCTAGGAATGTGCTCTCCTGGCCAGATGGTTTACCTGGGCGGTTAAATTGATAAGATAGGGAACTTCCGCTTGTTTGGGCCCGAGGATAGTATCATAGCGCTCCCTTTTCAACCTTTGAACAACCTGTTCCAAGGTCCCCTCTTCCTCATTAAGAAGCTCCAATACCCTATCCTTGAAAGCAACCGTCTCCATTATCGAACGCTCAAAAAAGGCTTTGACTTCCTCCCTGCCCATCAGAACCAGTCCATGGGCTTGACAAAAGACCTGGGTGGGCAATAGAGCCAATCGCCGCAGGGAAGATAAATAGGCATCATAATCAGATACGAATTCAGTGGTAACCATTCCAGAGCCAAGAAGCAACCCGGCTGCTTCTCCGCCTATTAAAATTTTTTCTTGGGGCAGATAATAGCTACAGTGATCTCGGGTGTGACCCGGGGTAGCAATTATCTCAACCCTGGTGTTCGAGTCCAGATCTATAATGGAATTGCCTTGCAGCTCGATATCTACCGAGAAAGGACGAAAAGATTCCTCTGAAGCTAGGGATGAATCCAATTCGCCAAGAGCTATGGCAGAGGTCCTACTCTCTTCATTTAGCGTGCTCATTAAGGCGAGAGCTCGGGGGCGTTTAAGAATCTCTACTGCTTGAGCTGATGTAGCAATTTCCATGGAAGGAAAGGCATCCTTCAGAAAAGCTGCTGCCCCACAATGATCCCAATGAACATGAGTAAGAAAAAGTACTGATGGTTGCCGATGGCCAAGAATGGACCGGATGGCTTCAACATAAAAATTCCCGGCCCAGTGTACCCCGGCATCAAAAAGTACCGGTTTCGGGCCATCCTTAAGGAAGATGTGATAGCTTTTAGGTCCCAAAACATGGAAGTTTTCTCCTATTTGAGCAGGTGAGGTAATTATCATAAAGTTCCTCCTAGTCCTAGCCTGCTGGCTTTTCTTTCTTGCCTGTTGCTATAGCTCTGGCATCTTACATCGATAATCTTATCCTATTGGTATTTTAACAGATAAAAAGCTTAACTTTTGTTATATCTGGCAGAAACCTTTCATTGGTTTAAAAATACTTTTCAAGCAGAAAAGCAAAAGGCCTCTGCATCATCAGCTATGAAAAAATGACTAAAGGGCATCAGGGAGAAGGCTGGGTAGAAATAGGCTCCCCATAGACGAGCTAACCCCGTATATAAGGGGCAGCTTGTCTTTAAGGTTTTAGCCCCCCTTTTACGGCTGCAGGTATTATAAAAATAGATCCAGGTATTATAGTCAATGCAATTTCTCACAATAGTCTTAGGAGTTTAAAATAAAAGTTTGTTGTAAATTAATTCTCCCACGAAATATAACTTTTTGCAGGGGAATCGAAATTTAGACATAAATTACTGAATTGTGATATTTGTGTCTTCAGAATTATCTTTAGTTATGATAGATTAATAAAGATGGAATTGATTAACCCAGAATTTTAGAGCAGGCCAGGTATTATTCAGCTATAATTAGCTGTCAGGAGGTAGAAATTAATGAAAACGGATATCGAGATAGCTCAAGAAGCCCAGATGAGTCCAATTATTGATATAGCTAGGTCTATTGGACTGGATGAAGACGACATAGAAATGTATGGCAAATATAAGGCCAAAGTGTCCCTGGGAGTATGGGAAAGGATAAAGGACCGACCTTCAGGTAAAGTAGTGCTGGTTACAGCCATCAACCCCACTCCGGCCGGGGAAGGGAAAACCACTAATACAGTTGGATTAGGTATGGCCCTAAATCGCTTAGGTAAAAAGGCTATTATCGCGCTGCGGGAACCTTCTTTGGGACCCAGCTTTGGCATTAAGGGAGGAGCGGCCGGCGGCGGCTATGCCCAGGTGCTTCCCATGGAGGACATCAATTTACATTTTACCGGAGACATTCATGCGGTTACTTCCGCTCATAATCTCTTGGCGGCCATCTTGGACAACCACCTGCATCAGGGTAATGATCTCAATATTGATCCCCGGCAGGTGATGCTGCGCCGAGTTATGGATTTAAATGAAAGGGCTTTGAGAAATATTGTTCTGGGTTTGGGGGGAAAGATTAATGGTGTACCCCGGGAGTCAGGATTTGATATCAGTGTAGCCTCAGAGGTAATGGCCGCATTGTGTTTGGCCACGGATTTAATGGATTTAAAGGAACGCTTTAAGAAAATGGTAGTAGCCTATACCTTTGATGGTAAACCGGTTACTGCTGCAGACCTAAAAGCAGCAGGTTCCATGGCTCTTTTGATGAAAGATGCCATAAAACCCAACCTGGTGCAAACCCTGGAGAATACCCCCGCTTTTGTACATGGTGGTCCTTTTGCCAATATAGCCCATGGTTCCAATAGTATTGTAGCCACCAGGATGGGCATGAAACTGGCCGATTACATGGTTACCGAAGCAGGATTTGGAGCTGATCTGGGAGCGGAGAAATTCTTTGACATAGTTTGCCGTTATGGAGGATTTAAGCCTGCTGCTGTAGTCTTGGTGGCTACGGTCAGAGCCTTGAAAAATCACGGCGGAGTACCCAAGAGCCAGTTAGGGGAGAAGAATATGAGCGCTCTGGCCCAGGGTATTGAGAATTTGGAGAAGCAGCTGGAAAACATCAATAAATACGGGGTGCCGGTTGTGGTGGCTTTGAACGAGTTTCCCGGCGATACTGCAGAGGAAATGGATTTTATTACTGCTCGGTGTGCCGCATTGGGAGCTGAGGTGGCCCTGTCCCAGGTATGGGCTAAAGGCGGAGCCGGGGGCGAAGAGTTGGCTCGCCAGGTGATTAAAGCAGCTGAAAAACCTAATGAGTTTAAATTCCTATATCATAATGAGCTTCCCCTGCAAGATAAAGTCGCTTGTGTATGCCAGGAAATATATGGTGCAGACGGAGTTTCCTACGCCCCCGAGGCCCTTAAACGTCTGAATCAATATCAGGAGCAGGGATACGGCCATCTTCCTGTATGTATTGCCAAAACTCAATATTCATTATCTGATAATCCAGATCTTAAAGGCCGGCCTCGGGGTTTCACAGTGTCAGTAAAAGAAGTCCGGCTGTCGGCGGGAGCAGGTTTTATAGTCGCTCTAGCCGGAACGGTTATGACTATGCCGGGTCTGGGCAAAACCCCAGCGGCGGAAAACATAGATATTCTGGAAAATGGACAGATTGTCGGCTTATTCTAAGGCCAGGGTAGAAAATAGCTGGAATAAATTAGGCCTTTTCGTGTCTGAGCTATTCTCTGCCTGAAGGAGGGAAGAATTTGAAGAAAAAGGAATTTGATCGCGAGAAAATTGAGACCGCCTTCACTATGATATTGGAAGCCATTGGGGAGGACCCGGAGCGGGAGGGAGTAAAAAACACTCCCAAACGGATAGCCAGAATGTATGAAGAAATATTTTATGGTATGGATATCAATCCCCAGGAACTTCTGCAGGTTTCTTTCACCGAATATCATGATGAACTAGTACTGGTAAAGGACATTCCCTTGTATTCCATGTGTGAGCACCATTTTCTGCCTTTTTATGGAAAAGCTCATGTGGCCTATATCCCCAAGGGCGGACAGGTGGTAGGCATCAGTAAAATTGCCCGGGTAACCGAAGTATTGGCCCGCCGACCGCAGCTCCAGGAAAGACTAACTTCCCAGATAGCTGATTGCGTTTACGATACTTTAAAACCTTATGGAGTCGCAGTAATTATTGAAGCAGAACATATGTGCATGACCATGCGAGGCATAAATAAGCCGGGTTCCTTAACCGTTACCTCGGCAGTTAGAGGGATTTTTGAAACCAGAGCCCAAACCCGCAACGAGCTATTATCTTTGATTATGAAAAATTAATCTAAATTATTAAGGGCAGAATGGAGAAACCTGTAGCTAGCCTGGCCTGTCCAGGGTAATGGCAATCAATTAACTGACTAAATGGGACTCTTTAAATACAGAGTCCCATTCTTATTCTTTAGATATTAGGCATTGAAATGCCGGATAATGAATATAAACCGGCAGTTTCTTTTCGATTAGAGAACCTGGACTTCTTAACCTTAATGTTCTTATCAAGGCAGATTAGGAATAGTAATGCTGGCACAAATAGGCAAATGATCTGAGGCCTGGGATTTAAAAATAGCAAAATCAAAACACCTGGCTTTGTCGTCGGTATAGATATAATCGATACGCACCCTGGGGGCATCGGAAGGATAGGTGCTTCCATATAATCCGGAATTATGCTGAAAAGTATCATGCAAATAAGTACCTAACATCCGAATTTCCCGCATAGATGGGGTAGCATTAAAGTCTCCAGCCAGTATGATAGGGAATTCAGACTCTTGTATAATGGGCAGGAGAAGATATTTTAAATGGCGATAGCGGGAAACCTGGTTTAAGCAAAGATGTACATTGAAAATACTCAAACCAACCCCAGCGGCATTAATATCCACCTGTAAACAGATTCTTTCATCTCGAGAATCGGGAAGAAGGTGTTTGCTTTCTTTTAAGATCGGATATCGGGAGAGAACCGCATTACCCACCGAACCAAATCTCAAACGGTGAACAGTAGTGTAAACGTAATTCATGCTTAATAAATCGGCCAGGGCATGGGCTTGCCTGGATATCCCTACCACCCCGGGAACCATTTCTACTTCCTGTAAGGCTATAACGTCGGCATTAATCTCATTTAATACCTGATAGATTTGTTTTAGATCCTTTTTGCCCTCGATTCCTATAGCTCTACGTATGTTATAGCTGCATACCTTAATAACCGACACTTAATACCTCCTCCCTGCACATTGGGATATATCCATCTATATGCTGCCACCAAAATATATATGTAACTCAGGGTGTTTAACAAGGGAGAGATAAAATCACGGGGACAGGTCCTTGGATTCTTTAAAGAATCAAGGGACCTGTCCCCGTGATTTTATATGTTTATACCAGAATTCTTTAACAAATGGCCTAATTCTTCAGAATCAGGAAGGTTGTTGAGGTTCAGAGGAAGGTATTTTAAGCCCGCAGCATCGGCAGCATTGCGGATAAATCGATCTTCCAACAATTGCTGTTTTTTACGAGGTTCCCGGTTGGTTTCCCCAATTACGACCAGGACTGGTCGTAACCCCTCCCGCTCACATACTACTATATCAATATAGCGGTTTCTTATTCGGTTAAAATACTCGGTGCGATTTTCTGCGTCTGACGCAACGGTAACCAGGTCTTCCAAGTTTACCCGGGGAAAAGCTGTATAGGTACTATGGTCTAACATTTTGTCTACTAATTCATATAGTACCAGATCTTTTCCTGATAGCAGATTATCCCGTTTGCGGTAAGGCAAATCATCCATGTTTATCCAAGCATTGCTCAGGTCTATTACTTCACCATTGCCCGGGCGTTTCTTTTTATGGCCTGGAATGGGTCCTGTGGGCTGCATGTTTTGCCGATAATCATTTAGAAAATCCCAGAGCAGTTTTCCCAGGATAACTGCAACTATAAGCATTATAAATTGTATCAATCCCCTACCTCCTAATTGAAGATGGTATTATATAATATATATTAATCAGGGAGGAGAATAATATATATACATATAATATTCTATACAAAAGTGGGCCAGAGCACTAGCAGCAAATTTGCATTTACTTAAATAGAGGCATGTAATGATTGAAACTTGACAGTCCAATAAGCAGGAAGCAACAAGCAAAATATAAGGTGAACTAGCTACGAGGAGGAATCAGCTTGAATTATATTAGTAGCCGGGGACAGGCTTGGGGAATCAGTGCCGCCGAGGTTATAAAAAAAGGAATAGCTCCGGATGGAGGGTTATTCGTCCCTGAATATATACCCCAATTAACGAAAGAAGATTTTGCTGCCATGGAGGGGTGGAATTACCAGGAAAGAGCAAGGCATATATTGGCCTATTACCTTAGTGATTTTACGGAATCCGAAATTAAGGACTGTGTAGAGGGAGCCTACAACTCAAAGAATTTTGATGAAGGCAGCATAGCACCCCTGGTAAAACTAGGAGAGAAGAAATATGTTCAGGAGCTATGGCATGGACCAACATGTGCCTTTAAAGATATGGCTCTGCAGATACTACCTCATTTGATGAGTACCAGCATGAATACAACCGGTGAAACCAGTGAAATAGTCATTTTAGTAGCAACTTCAGGAGATACCGGCAAGGCAGCCCTGGAAGGCTTCAGTGATGTTCCTGGGACTAGGATCATTGTGTTTTACCCCGATCAGGGGGTAAGTGAGGTGCAGAAGCGGCAGATGGTGACCCAGGAAGGCAGTAATGTTTATGTAGCTGGGGTCAGGGGTAATTTTGATGATGCCCAAAATGGGGTTAAGGGGATTTTCAGCCAAGAGGATTATAACCTGGTTCTAAAGCAGCAGCAAATGAAATTATCCTCCGCCAACTCCATCAATTGGGGACGCCTGCTGCCTCAAATAGTTTACTATATCTCTGCCTATCTGGATCTGTGTAAAGAAGGGGCATTGAAATCCGGTGATAAGATTAATATTGCTGTACCTACCGGCAATTTTGGCAATATTCTGGCCGCATATTATGCCGGCCGAATGGGAGTGCCAATAGGGAAGCTGATATGTGCTGCCAACACCAATAATGTCTTAACAGACTTTATCCGCAAGGGTGTATATAACTGCAATCGACCCTTTGAGAAAACCATTTCCCCTTCCATGGACATATTGATCTCTTCCAATCTGGAACGCTTGCTGTTTGAAATAACGGCTCATGATGCCAGTAAAGTTGCGGCTTGGATGGAAGAGTTGAAAAGCAGAGGAAATTATGATGTAGGTCCGGAAGTTTATCAGCAGGTAGCGGATTGTTTTTGGTCGGATTGTTGTTCAGATCAAGAGACTATTGCCACTATTCGGAGAACTTGGCAGAAGGATCACTATCTGATTGATACTCATACAGCAGTGGCAGTTAATGTATATGAAAAATATCTGCAGTCCACCGGTGATAATTCCGTTACCGTCATTGCATCAACCGCCAGCCCGTTTAAATTCGGGAGTAGTGTAGCTAAGGCGGTAATGTCTGAAGATATGCTGGCTGACCGCAACGAGTTTGAAATATTATACCTGCTGGAGGAATTTACGGGGGTACGGATGCCTGCAGCCATCAAAGGTCTGGAAAACCGGCCGATACTCCATAACACAATATGCCAGATAGATGACATGCAAAAGACTGTTTCTCAATTCCTTAATATAAAATAACTGCCTTAAAGGAATTGGAGCTCCTCACAAGGTCGTTAAACATGGCGGGGGGAGTAAACTGGAAAGGTCAGATGTCTTACCCGCTATTCAGGGGAGTCAATTTGGCAAGCAAACGATTGTATTAAAAGCCAGTCATCAGGGCTGTGCCGAAAATTCTGTTTCGCCTACAGCCCTTATCCATGCTCTATAAAACATCGGTTGGATACAGCCCTTATTTGTGTTCTATAAAACATCGGTTGGATACGGCCCTTATCTGTGTGCTCATAAAACATCGGTGGGGTTGTAGGGGCGACCTGCGGTCGCCCGCCTGTTATCAGTAGTTTAACGGTACAGATGGAAACTAATTTTCCCACCCAGATGGTTCCAACTCAATGTTAGCCTTTGATGAAGAACTCCATTAACTTATAACCTTCAGGGAACAAGATACCTTCATCAGCCGCTTGCTCATTATATATTCCTATACTGTCTGACAGCGGATGGTTTTTATCAAAAATCATGAAAGGAACCGGTTCATTGCTATGGGTCCTTATAGACAAAGGAGTAGGATGGTCTGGTACTATCATCACCCGCAGGTCTTGGAATTGCTCCAGTTCGTCAATTATCATGCCTACAACTTCCTGATCTATCCTTTCAATACTCCATAACTTCTGTTTTAAACTACCCTGATGACCGGATTCGTCAGGGGATTCAATATGCATATATACAAAATCCTGACCCCGCTTTAATTCGTCCAGAGCCGCCCGGGCCTTGCCGGCAAAGTTGGTTTCGATAGCCCCGGTGGCTCCTGGAACCTCCACAGATTCTAAGCCCGCGCTAATTCCTAATCCTTTGACCAGGTCTACTGCTGCTACTACTGAACCCTTTAAACCATATAGTTTTTCAAAACTATCCAGAGCCGGTCTACTTCCTTCTCCCCAGAACCAGGCTGAAGTGGCGGGATGCTGGCCTGCAACTCGCCGCCGGTTATTTATGGGATGATCCTTTAGGATATTATAACTTTGCAGCATTAAATCCAATAGAATAGAACTGTCTGTACCAGCGGGCAGGTATTGCCCCACAACCCGTTCAGTAATATCGTGGGGAGGAGTAAGAGTTATATTTCGTCCCCGGGCGTTTCTCCATACTAACAGATGCCGATAACTTATGCCGGGATAAAAACTTATCTCCGGTCTACCCAGTTCATCTTGCAGGGTTTTTATCAATTCCCTTGATTCCGCTGAAGATATTTCCCCGGAACTATAATCCAGCATGGTTTTCTTCCGATAATCATCAGTATCGGATAGGGTGACCAGGTTGCAGCGTATGGCCAAATCATTATCTCCCAGTTCAATTCCCATACTAACTGCTTCCAGGGGGGAACGACCGGTATAATATTTTTCCGGATTGTAACCTATTACCGCTAAATTGGCTACATCACTTCCCGGGGGGAATCCTTCTGGGATGGTCTTAGCTTTTCCTATAATCGAAGTGCGGGCCAGAAAATCCATATTAGGGGTTTGGGCATATTCCAAGGGGGTTTTCCCGCCCAGCTCGGCTATTCCATAATCGGACATTCCGTCAGCCAGTATTAGCAAATATTTCATAGTACTTCAGCTCCTGTAATGTTTTAGGGCATTATTCTAAAGTATATCATTAAGCTGCAAATGAAGAAAACCATAGAATAAAGGGTATGAATCATGATGATGCACCCACAAAAACTTGGATCGTATATTGATTGCCGCTGCTGAGAGAGAACAGTATAATTGAAAAAGAAATGGAGGTGCATTATCATGACTAAAAGACTGGAAGTATATAAATGTGAGATTTGCGGCAACATTGTGGAAGTGCTCCATGCAGGCAAAGGCACACTGGAGTGCTGCAAGCAGGATATGGTTTTATATCCTGAGAATACCCGTGATGCCTCGTTGGAGAAGCATGTTCCGGTAATAACTCGTAATGGAAATGAATTGAAAGTGGATGTGGGCCAGGAGCTGCATCCCATGGAAGAAGAACACTATATTGAGTGGATAGAAGTCATCGCCGGGGAAAAAATATGTCGTCAATTCCTTAAAGCTGATCAAGCGCCAGAAGCAGTATTCCAGGCAGGAGTAGGGAAAATAACGGTGCGGGCTTTCTGTAATTTACATGGATTATGGAAAGTGGAGGTATAGACATTATTATATAAATGTTAATATCAATAACTGATTCCCCTGCGAAAAGTTATATTCCGCGGGTTTGGATGCATAAACTTCAGCCGCCAGATTTCGCAGGGGAACCATAAATATCTTATATAATATAGTCAATTTCAGCAGCAGGGAAGTGCTCGCCGATGGCATCGGTGAAAAAGCTTTTCATCTCCTGTAGCAGTTCTTTGTTATATACCAGCTTGCCATAGCCAAACTGCCCAAATTTATAAGTGCGGCTTTCATCCTCCCCCATAGGCAGAGTAGTTTGGGGAAAGACCTCCAGAATATTACTTTTAGCTTTGCGGGTAAAACGGTGGGATATAACTTCAAAATGAATATCACGGTAATCGGACAATGCCATGGCTAGTTTTTTCATCATATGGCCATATTCCTCTTGCCAGTTGCCTTCCAGAATAACCGGGGCAATGATTACTCCACCCGGATAACCGTGTTCCAGCAAGCGGGATAAAGCCTGTATTCGATTACTTAAAGCAGGAGTTCGATGTTCATAGTCATGAATAATTCTATCCGTATTGAGGCTGTATCTGATACGGGTATGACTCCGGTGATCCAGGTTCAGCAGGCTGTCAATGGCGGGGAATTTAGTGACAAACTTTAAATAACCATATTCCTGTCGGGCAAAAAAATTTATGGCCTGAGCTAAGGCACCTGAATAAGGCTCTACCGGTACTGGATCAGAGGTAGCGGCAGCCTCAAAAATCGTTTTCTCAGGTTGACGTTCTTGAATGTATTTCCTCGCCTGGGCCAGGATGTCACTAATGTTTACATAGAGCCGGGTATATGGCTTTTTACCTAGTTGAGTATTCAAATAGCAGTATTCGCAAATGCCTTGGCAGCCGGTTACTAAAGGTAGCTGAAAGTGAGCCGAGGGTTTGCAGCTAGCAAAATCCAGGGTTTTGCGAACTCCTACTACCAAAGTGTTTTTACCCTGAAAAAAGGAATCTCGCGGCGTTTTGCCGGGAATTCCAGTAACCCGATTATGGGACTTAAGGAACTCTATATCATGCCCTTGGGCTTTTAATTTATTATACATAGCCTTTCCAGCTGAATAATCAAGAGCTTGCTCCTCGAAGAAAACTCGATTTAATAATTTGCTCATCCTTTTAACCTCCAAAAGGAAGTCTACCATCTTCTATAAGTATGAGTTGCTAGGCAGCAAAGGACCATAATTCCTGGGCTATATGCTGCAGAAACTGTGCCGGTACACTCTATCAAGTGGCTAAAGGGCAGGAGAAGAGCAGATAGCTGGTTTGAACAACAGCAACCATATAGCTGCTCGGCCTAAAGAAAAACCAGGCCCTGACAGCCTGGTTATTAGTAATGCTAAACTATATCTCGATATGAGTGTCGGAGTAGCCGCTTGCCTCACTGCCCTCAAGTAGTTGGTCCTGCCAGTATTGCTGACCTATCTTATTCTGTTGGCTCAGCAATACTTCATCGTCATCTAAGTAGCTGGAGGGGTCATAATCCCCGGGTTGATGTTGATCCTGCTTTAACTGCTGATCCTGATTAGATACCTCTTTTTTTCCAGCATTTGCATTTGTTTTGTTTATTAGGCCAAATTCATAAAAAAAGTTTTCTATTGAGGAGAATAAATCATTGGTAAAACCATTCCCCTTTTTACCCTGGGCTTGCTTGGAGGCTTTATCTTCTGGTCTTTCGCCTCCATATTCAACATCTTTAGGCATAGTCATAATAGACACCTCCTTGCCAATAGTATTTCACCCCGTAGTTAAAATATAAAAGAATTTGCAATTGCTATTATTTACCCTGGAAAGAAATTAGCAGATTCTATCTAAATTTTTATCCCGACTACGATGTTGACTAAAACCAAAGTCGATGCTATAATTAATTTCGTTGCGGAGCCGTGGTGGAGTGGTTACCATGCCGGCCTGTCAAGCCGGAGGTCGTGGGTTCAAATCCCATCGGCTTCGCCATAAGCCTCGGTAGCTCAGTTGGTAGAGCAGCGGACT
>LSQX01173062.1_pt1 | contig 63939 bp, 51 predicted proteins | sample 654561 | NCBI WGS metagenome assembly LSQX01 (sample SAMN04489861, study PRJNA283612) | anaerobic digester metagenome | isolation source: 4 biogas reactors fed with cattle manure at either 37C or 55C with and... | place: Denmark: Kongens Lyngby | collected 2014
AGATATTAGTATGTCTCGGACATGTTCCGGATACAACTACCAAAGTCAAATTTGTTGATGGTAAAGCTCTTGATAAAAACGGAGTTCAGTGGATCATAAATCCATGGGATGAATTTGCACTGACAAGGGCAATAGAGTTAAAAGAAGATGCCGGGAATCCGGTTAATTCAGTGACAGTAATAACTGTTGGGGGAAAAGATACAGAACCGACTATTCGTAAAGCTCTTGCAATTGGGGCAGATGAAGCTATACGCATTGATGCTGAACCGTCAGATTCCTGGTTTGTGGCTGCTCAAATTGCTGAAGCAGTTAAAGATAAAGAGTTTGATATTATTCTTGCAGGAACAGACTCAAGCGATTATAATGGTTCAATGACAGGGGGAATGTTAGCAGAATTTCTTGGTATAAGTTCAGCATCAGCTGTTTCCGGGCTTGTTATTAATGGGAATGATATTGAGATTACACGTGATATTGATGGTGGCAGTGAGAAATTATCCATCGAATGCCCGTTTGTTGCCGTTGTTCATAAAGGCATCGCAAAAGAGGTCCGCATTGCTGCTATGCGCGGAATCATGATGGCTCGTAAAAAGGCGCTTAATGTAATTACTCCTGTTTCTGTTGAGCCTCTTACTGAATTTGAATCTTTTGAACTGCCAAAACCGAAACCACCCTGCAGAATGGTGGATGCCGGGAATGTTGCCGAATTGGTCGATTTACTTCAAAATGAGGCNNTCAGGATATGTCAGTTTTAGTTTATACTGAGAATTGGGACGGACAATTTAAAAAGTCGTCATTTGAATTGGTATCTTATGCTGCCGGAATTGCTGGTATGCTGGAGACTTCCCTTACTGTTGTTTCGATTGGTGAAGTCGATGATGATGAGTTAAAGAAGCTTGGAGATTACGGGGCAGATAAGATATTGAAGGTTGAAGACGAACACCTTAAATGGTTGGATAACAAGGTTTATGTTGATGTACTTGCCCGGGTGGCCGGATTGGAAAATGCCAAAGTTATAGTATTATCTCATAATAATACCGGGAAAGCTGTTGCTTCCGGGCTTTCAGTCAGGCTCAAAGCAGCGGCAGGGCCTGGCGTTATCTCTTTGCCTGTTTCCACAGATCCTTTTATTGTTACAAAAAAGGTGTTTTCAGGTAAAGCTTTTGGTCGTGTAATATTGAAAACAGATGTTAAGATTTTAACACTGTCTCAAAATTCTTTTGAGGCAGTCTTAAAAGAAAATAAATCAGAGATAGTTCCTTATGAAATTGATGTGCCGGAGCCGAAAACCATTGTAAAAGATGTCAGTAAGCAATCTGGTAAAATATTACTTACTGATGCAGAAATAGTTGTTTCAGGTGGCAGAGGAATGAAATCTCAGGATAATTGGGGTATAATTGAGGAGTTAGCCGGACTGATGGGGGCGGCAACTGCCTGCTCAAGGCCGGTTTCAGATGAGGGGTGGAGGCCTCATGATGAGCATACCGGACAGACGGGCAAAATAATTTCTCCCAATCTGTATATTGCTGCTGGTATTTCCGGCTCTATTCAGCATATGGCAGGGGTCAGTTCATCCCGTTGTATTGTGGCAATCAATACTGATCCTGATGCACCGGTATTTGAGTACGCTGACTATGGGATTGTCGGAGATGCCCTTAAAGTCCTTCCTGACCTGACAGAGGCTGTAAAAAAGATAAAAAACAGATAGCCTGTGCTATTTTAGAAGAATAACATTCGTTATTTTTAAAAATGCATGTGTTAATATATTTACTTATGATAAAACAGACTGCTTTTGCTATTGTATTGATTATTACCCTTACCGTTTTCGCTATAACTGTAAGGAAACTGGTCAAACTTTTTAAGCTTACAAAGCCTGCATTTCCGGTCAGGGATATCGGCAGGAGGATAATTATTACGCTGAAAGTAGCCTTCCTGCAAACAAAGATATTGCGAAAGCCTGTTGTAGGAATGATGCATGCACTGGTTTGGTGGGGTTTTCTGGTAATATTGGCCGGCAGTTTAGAGATGGTTATTGATGGTCTTGCCGGAACTGAAAGAGTCTTGAAGTTTCTGGGTGTCGTCTATGACATTATTATTGCTTCCGGTGATATTTTTGCCTTGTTGATTGCAGTATTAATCTGTGCATTTCTTGTACGCAGATTATTTATGAATATCAGGCGTTTTACAGGAGTGGAGATGAAGCATAAATTTCATGTGGATGCAACTATTGCCCTTTCGCTGATCCTTTTTTTGATGATCACCCTACTGGGCATGAACACTTTTTATATACTTTATGCAGAATCTGAAGGGTCTGTGATTGCCGGGACATATCCTGTGAGCAGTTATTTTTCGGGAATATTTGAAGGTACTTCAGCCGGTTCATCACATCTGTGGCATGAAGTGAACTGGTGGGGACATATACTGGGAATATTCTTTTTTGCTAATTATCTGCCTTATTCAAAACATTTTCATGTATTTATGTCAGTTCCTAATGTTTTTCTCAGCAATCTTGCTCCTGTCGGGAAGATGACTCTTATGGAAAATGTTACTAAAGAGGTCAGGATAATGATGAACCCGGAGGCTGAATATAGTGAAACTGGTGAGGAAGGGGAGGCAGTTCCGGAACGTTTTGGAATTTTGGACATTGAAGATATTACCTGGAAAAATTATCTCGATTCGCTGGCATGTACCCAGTGTGGCCGGTGTACATCGGTATGTCCTGCAAATCTTACCGGCAAGTTGTTGTCGCCCAGGAAAATAGTTATGAATGTGAGAGAACGGATGAGTGTGAAGGGTAACGGGATGATAAAAAATGGCAGCGACTGGAATGACGGTAAAGCCCTGCTGGGAGATTATATTACAGCTGAAGAACTATGGGCATGTACTACTTGTAACGCATGTGTACAGGAGTGCCCGATAAATATTAATCAACCGGCAGTTATTCTGGATATGAGACGTTATATTGTTATGGAACAGTCAGCTGCCCCGGGTGAACTGAATCAAATATTTTCAAATTTGGAAAATAATGGAGCACCCTGGCAGTTTTCACAGGAAGACAGGATGATGTGGGCTGAGGATTTGTATATAAATAAACCGGCAGGATAATAGAATTTTTATGGAAAAAGTCAGAAAAAAAGTAATTGTACCTGTTATGGCAGATCTGGCTGCCAAAGGGGAAAAGCCCGAATACCTGTTTTGGGTGGGTAGCGCCGGTGCTTTCGATGACCGGTATAAAAAAGTGACCAGGGCTTTTATAAAAATCCTTGAATATCTGGAAGTTGACTACGCAGTTCTTGGAACAGAGGAGTCCTCGAGTGGTGATGTTGCCCGAAGGGCTGGTAATGAGATGCTTTTTCAGATGCAGGCTTTGATGAATATTGAGCTGATGAATAGTTATGAGGTAAAGAAGATTATTACCTGTGATCCTCATGTATATAATTCATTTAAAAATGAATATCCGGACCTGGGAGCTGACTTTTCAGTCATCCACCATTCCCGGTTTCTGGCACAGATGATTGAAGAGGGAAAATTGAATCCCGGAACCGAAATTTTTAAAGGGAAGGGAATAACTTACCATGACCCCTGTTACCTTGGGCGTGCTAATAGTGAATATGAGGCTCCGCGAAAGGTGATCAGGAGTGTTTCTTCGGGGATCACCGAGATGAAAAGAAACAGAAGCTTTGCCCTTTGTTGCGGCGCAGGAGGAGGACAAATGTTTAAGGAGGCAGAAAAGGGAGACAAAGAGGTGTTCATTGAACGAACTGAAGATGTCCTGGAAACAGGCGCAGATATTGTGGCAACTGCCTGTCCCTATTGTATGGTGATGATCACCGACGGATTGAAATATAAAAACAGACATGAGGATATTAAAAATTATGACATTGCCGAATTGGTAGCTATGTCGCTTGATTTATAAATATAACCGGAAAATTGAAAAATAATGAAAAATAAAAAGTATGTATTGGGCGGAGAGTTTATGGTGAGTGACCTTGAGGCCAAAGAGATATTTATCCCTGAAGATTTTGATGAGGAACAAATTATGATAGCTGAAACATGCCGTGATTTTATTGAAACGGAAGTGATGCCTAACCTTGACAGGATTGATGGACAGGAAGACGGTATTGCAAGAAAGCTGCTGGACAAAGCAGGAGAACTAGGATTACTGGGAATATCCGTTCCTGAAGAATTCGATGGTTTCGGGCAATCATTTGTTACATCCATGCTTACCAGTGAAGTGATGGGATCAGCATACTCATTTGCCGTTACCTATTCGTGCCATACAGGCATTGGTTCCATGCCCATATTGTACTTCGGTGATGATCAGCAGAAACAAAAGTATCTTCCCAAACTGGTTTCAGGCGAGTGGGCAGGAGCTTACTGTCTTACTGAACCCGGGGCAGGGTCAGATGCCAATTCCGGTAAAACAAGAGCCACATTATCAGAAGATGGTAAGTACTATCTTTTGAACGGACAAAAAATGTGGATAACAAATGCAGGTTTTGCAGATGTTTTTACTGTCTTTGCAAAAATTGATAACGACAGGGTTCACAGCGCTTTTATAGTTGAACGGACATTTCCCGGGATAAAATTTAATCCTGAGGAGAAGAAAATGGGTATAAAAGGATCATCTACGAGGCAGATCTTTTTTGAAGATTGTAAAGTACCTGTGGAAAATCTTTTGTGGGGCAGGGGAAAAGGTTTCCGTATTGCCCTGGATATTCTGCACATGGGGCGTATAAAACTTGGTGGTAATGTTATCGGGGCAGCAAAAATGGCTATTGACCAGTCTGTTAAATATGCTAATGAAAGAAAACAATTCGGACAGTTGATATCATCATTCGGACTGATAAAGCATAAACTGGCACAGCAGGTAATCAAAACCTTTACCAACGAATCAGCTGTCTACCGGGCAAGCCGTAATGTAGATGAGTTTATTGAGGCACATCTGGATACAATGACAAAAGAGGAGGCAATTGTCAAAGCTTTTGAAGAGTATGCCATCGAAGCTGCTATTCTTAAAGTATATGGTTCAGAAGCTCTTGATTATATTGTGGATGAAGGAGTACAGATACACGGAGGTATGGGCTATTCTTCCGAGATGTCAATCGAAAGGGGATATCGCGATTCACGTATTAACAGGATCTTCGAAGGCACAAATGAAATTAACAGGCTTGTTACTATTGATACTCTTCATAAGAGAGGGGCAAAAAAGGATTTCGCTCTTTATGAACAGGGAGAAGAGGTGATTAAAAGCCTTGAAAATATTCCAGAATGCTCTTGCTGCGCGGAAGATTATTATGAAAATAGAAAGGAAGCTGTCGGAGGATTCAAAAAAGTCGGATTAATGTTGATGAAAGCAGTGTCTGATATCTTTGGCCGTCAGATGATCAATGAGCAGGAGATACTTAATAATATTTCAGATATTATCATGAATACTTATGTTGCTGAATCATCCCTGCTGAGAGTTCAGAAAAAAGATGAAGCAGGTGAAGATGTTGCTCTTTATAAGGATATAATAAATGTATTTATTTATGATACGGCAGCCTGCATTCGCAAAGAGGCAACAGATGCGATAAATGCAATTTTTGAAGGAGATAAACAGAAAATATTTGAAAGGGGAGTTGAAAGTTTTACTTGTGTCAAACCTGTAAATGTTAAAGAGGCTCGCCGCCGGATTGCAGATAAACTGATAGAAGAGAATAAATATTGTTTTTAAAGCATTGGTTTTGAAGTTTTTACACTGACAGTGAAATGTCAGGGTCATTTTATACCGTCACAGGCCTTAATCCATTACCTGATATGGATTATCGCCTTTTGATTGTGATTGAAAGATATTTATCTGTTTAAAAAAATTCATAATCAGATATATTCGTTCCATTATTAATTTTAATGTCAAAGCATTGTAAATTAATCACCTCTTTACATACCAGTGACATTAGTTTCTTACTTTTGTCCCCCAATTCAGAAAACAATGACAGAAATCAGGAATATAGCAATAATTGCACATGTTGACCACGGTAAGACAACTTTGGTGGATCGTATTTTATATCAGGCGAAGCTGTTCAGGGAAAACCAGAACATGGGAGATCTTATTCTCGACAGTAATGAACTTGAACGGGAACGCGGGATCACCATTTTATCTAAAAATGTTGCAGTAAGGTACAATGGAACAAAGATCAATATAATTGATACACCAGGGCACTCCGATTTTGGAGGTGAGGTGGAGAGAGTCTTGAATATGGCTGACGGGGTACTTCTGATTGTTGATGCTTTTGAGGGGCCTATGCCTCAAACAAGGTTTGTATTGCAAAAGGCAATTGAACTGGGGCTTAAACCTATTGTTGTTATCAATAAAGTTGACAAGCCTAACTGTACTCCTGATATTGCCCATGAAAAGGTGTTTGACCTGATGTTTTCCCTGGAGGCCTCAGAAGAGCAGCTTGATTTTCCTACGGTTTACGGCTCTGCTAAGGCAGGATGGATGGGATCCGACTGGAAAACCGAAACCATTGACATAAGTTATCTTCTTGATTCCATACTCACACATATACCCCCTTCAGGATACAGGGATGGAAGCCTGCAGATGAGAATTACATCGCTGGATTATTCCTCCTATACAGGAAGAATCGCAATCGGTAAGGTAACCCGTGGCAGTTTGATCCCCGGGTCTGTTGTTTCGCTTGTAAAGCGTGATGGAAGCATAGCAAAAGTTACAGCTAAGGAGGTATTCCTTTTTGAAGGACTGGGAAAAGAGAAGACAAAGAAACCTGTCCCTTCAGGCGAAATTTGTGCCGTTGTGGGCCTCGAAGGATTTGACATCGGAGATACTCTAGCCGATTACCTTGAGCCCGAAGGACTTGAACCAATAAGGGTTGATGAACCTACAATGAGTATGTTGTTTGTCTCCAATACATCTCCGTTTTTTGGCAGGGACGGGAAATTTGTAACATCCAGGCAGTTGCGTGACCGCCTGTATAAGGAGACTGAAAAAAACCTGGCACTGCGGGTTGAAGATACCGACTCTGCTGATTCATTTATGGTTTATGGCAGGGGAATACTGCATCTTTCCATTCTGGTAGAGACAATGCGTCGCGAAGGATACGAAATGCAGCTTGGACAGCCCAGGGTTATAATAAAAGAGATAGATGGTATTAAACTCGAACCTGTGGAATTTCTGACTGTGCAGGTACCTGAACAATTTTCAGGCAAGGCAATTGAACTGGTTACCCGGAGAAAAGGAGAAATATTAAATATAGATATTAACAATGATAGGGCCCAGCTTGAATTTTCTATACCTTCCAGGGGAATCATAGGGCTTAGAAATCAGATGCTTACAGCGACAGAGGGAGAAGCAGTTATGGCACATCGTTTCAAAGGGTATGAACCATGGAAAGGCAGTCTGGGCATAACCCGCAACGGAGCGCTTATTTCGCTTGAGACAGGCACGGCCATTGCATATTCGATAGATAAGATGCAGGACAGAGGACGTTTTTTTATCAATCCGGGTGAAGAGATTTATGCCGGACAGGTAATTGGGGAAAATACAAGGCAGGATGACCTGACTATTAATGTGATACGTACCAAAAAACTAACTAATATGCGGGCTTCCGGCGCAGACGACAAAGCAGTTATTACCCCTGCAATTAAATTTTCGCTTGAGGAAGCTATGGAATATATCCGTGATGATGAATACCTCGAAGTTACCCCGGCCAGCATGAGAATACGAAAGATACTGCTCAACGAACATGATAGAAAAAGACAGGCAAAAGTAGTGGAAAACTGATCTTGTAAATGTTAAACATATGTTACTATTTAGACATGTGATAAATTGATGTAATGTTTTGTAAATATCACCAATAGGTTATATTTTCGGCGTTACATTAATTTATCGGGAAAATGATCAGAAATACAATCAGTTTAATTCTGTTTTTGCTTTTTACCTGCTCAATCCTGAGTGCCCAGGTACCCACAAAATGGCGCGGCCCTAATGGCAACGGAGTCTATGAGGAGACCGGACTGTTAAAAAAATGGCCTGAATCAGGGCCTGAAATCATCTGGCATTACGAAGGACTGGGTGAAGGCCATTCCTCTCCGGCTTTTGCAAACGGGATGATATATTTGTCGGGCATGATTGATGGTGAAGGGTATATTTTCGTTTTGAACCCCCAGGGAAAACTTGAATGGAAAGCTTCTTACGGTCCGGAATTTGTTGAAAGTTATCCGGGTTCCCGGTCAACTCCGGTAATTGCAGGTGACCTGCTTTACATATATTCAGGAAGCGGTGTGTTAACCTGTATGGATGCAAATGACGGCAGTATAAAATGGAGTAGAGACTCGTTTAAAGACTTTGACGGTAAAAATATTACCTGGGGAGTTACTGAAACTGTTGTGATTGATGGAGAGACAGTGTTTCTGACACCCGGAGGAAAGAAAAACAATGTTGTCGCGCTTAACCGGTTTAACGGGGAACTTATCTGGACATCTCCGGGCGTCGGGGAACTTTCAGCATATTGCACTCCGTTATTAGTGGATTTGCCTGCAAGGAAACTGTTGGTAACTATGACAGCAGATCACATTATCGGCATTGATGCTTCAGACGGAAAATTGTTGTGGTCTTATCCACAGACAAACAGATGGAACGTTCATGCCAATACCCCGGTTTTTTATGACGGTGACCTTTTTTGTTTCAGCGGTTACGGACAGGGTGGTGTTAAGCTGGATTTAAGCAGTGATGGCAGCTCTGTTAAAAAAGTATGGACTAACAAGAACCTGGACAGCCGTATCGGCGGGATTGTTGTAATCGACGGATACCTTTACGGCTCAGGTGATAACAGCCGGGAATGGCGCTGTGTCGATTGGGTGACCGGCGATGAAAAGTATGCTGCAACAGATATAGGTAAAGGTGTTGTTATTTATGCAGATGGTTTGCTTTATTGTTACAGCGACCGTGGTGAACTGGCTCTTGCTGAAGCATCTCCCGAGGGGTTTAATATTTTGGGAAGTACACGTGTAATCCTTGGAACAGGCCAGCACTGGTCTCATCCTGTGATTCATAATAAAAGTCTTTTCCTGAGACATGGGAATGTATTAATTGCATATAAAATATAGATAATTAAATTTTTTTCAATGTTCAATTATAATCTGATTAGTATGAGATATTTAACTGTTGTATTTGTTTTTTTGCTGGCATTTCATGAATTGTATTCACAGCCGGTACAATGGCGTGGTCCCCTTCGTGACGGTCAGTTCCCGGAAACAGGACTAATGCAGTCATGGCCTGAAAACGGACCTGAACTCATTCTGGAAGTGAATAAAATAGGTAAAGGCTGGTCATCTCCGGTTCTTGCCGGAGATTATATTTATACAACAGGAATGATAGATACTCTCGATTATCTGACATCAGTTGATTTGAATGGCAATATCAGGTGGCAGGTATCTTACGGACGTTCCTGGACCAAATCATATCCCGATACCCGTTGCACTCCGCTGGTGGAGGAAAACCGTATTTATGTGCAGAGCGGTACCGGGCGTGTTGTTTGCATTGATGCAGAAACTGGAAAAGAGATTTGGGCAGTTAATGTTGACGAAGAGTATGAAGGACAATACCATTCATGGGGTAATTCAGAAACCCCGTTGATAGTTGATGATAAAGTAATATGTTCCCCGGGAGGGAAGAAAACCAGTGTTATAGCTCTAAATAAGATGACCGGTGAACCGGTTTGGCAAACCGAATCACTCGAAGGGCCAAGAGCTTATGCGTCAGCTGCAATTTATGAATATAAAGATTTCCGGTATATTATTGCAGTTATAGGGACACATGTTATGGCAATAATTCCTGAAACAGGGAAGATAGCCTGGCATTATAAATATTTTAATCCGGAACTGGCTGGCGGAGATGGTCTCATATGGGCAAATACTCCCCTATTTAAGGATGACGAGATTTTTCTTTCAATGGGTTACGATTACTATGCCGTTATGCTTAAAATGGATTCAACAGGCACTTCAGTATCTGAAAAATTTATTGATCATACACTTGATAATCATATTGGCGGACTGGTTTATCATGATGGCTACATTTACGGCTCCAACTGGTTTAATAACAAACAGGGCAACTGGGTATGCATGGCATGGGATACCGGTGAGATAAAATATGTCACTCCTTGGGATACCAAAGGATCTGTAGTTATGGCAGACGGGCTCATATATGCCTATAATGAAAGAGGGAATGCAGGCTTGATAAAGCCTTCGCCTGACGGATTTGAACTTATCAGTGAGTTCAAGATCACAAAAGGAGCCGGTCCCCACTGGGCGCACCCTTTTATAAAGGACGGAAAACTTTTTATGAGGCACGGCGATGTTTTGATGGTTTACGATATAAAAGCAAGATAATTTCATTAGCGTGAAAATTTTATCTGTAATACTTTTTATTATTCTGACTTTACCTCTGTCCTCACAGAATATTGTTGAGTTCAGAGGTAAAAACAGGTCAGGCCGTTACGAGGAAAAGGGACTGCTTAAGGAGTGGCCGGTAGCCGGCCCGGAACTGATATTAAAAATTGAAGGTTTTGGTAAAGGATACTCCCAGCCTGTTTTTGCCGAAGGTAAAATATTTGTTACCGGCCAAAAGTATGACACAGTTGATGTCCTTTCTGCATATGATCTTAACGGGACTCTTCTTTGGGAAACTGCTTATGGGAGGTCGTGGACTCGATCATATTCAGAAACCCGCAGTACCCCGACTAATGAGGATAACAGAATATATGTTTCCAGCGGTATCGGACAGTTGAACTGTATTAATGCAACTACCGGGGAGATAATATGGAATGTAGATGTTATCAGTGAATACGGGGGTACCATTCATCAGCACGGAGATGCAGAGTGTCCCCTAATAGTTGGTGAACTTGTGGTATTTACTACCGGGGGAGATGAAAACACTTTAGTCGCATTCAACAAACATAGCGGTTCCCCGGTTTGGAAAACCAGGAGTCTTGGTGGTGCTAAATCATATGCATCGCCGGTTTTAGCTGAGTTTGAAGGTAAAAAGTTCATCCTGGTTCAAACCACCCGTAACCTGGTAGCCGCAGATCCTTCAGATGGACGGATATTATGGAGCTATGATCTTATACAATATCATATTGGCAGTCAGGGTAAAGGAGCAAATACCAATCCCGCACTGGTTTTTAATAATGAAGTATTTGTTACCAGTGGTTATGACCATCCGGCAACCCTGTTTTCAATAAAAGATGAAAATATGGCTGTTGAGCTGAAATGGAAAAATGAAACATTCAATACCCATATTGGTGGTGTTGTAATGGTTGAAGGCAATCTCTACGGATCTAACTGGCAGCATAATGCTTTGGGGAAATGGGTAAGCGTTAACTGTGAAACAGGTGAAACCAACTGGGAGGAAGAATGGTATAACAAAGGCTCAATAATTTTTGCTGACGGAATGCTTTATCTCTATGAAGAGAAGAGCGGTAATGTGGCATTGGTGAAACCTTCACCCGAAAGCCTTAAAATCATAAGTACCTTTAAGGTCAATGACGGAGAGGGTCCCCATTGGGCCCATCCGGCTATATATGATCAGAAATTATTCATCAGGCACGGCAGCGTACTGATGGTCTATAATTTGAAAAAATGAAATGGATAACAACAAATTATATAAACTCTCATTACTGATAATTACTGTTGCAGGTTTGTCTTTTATATTTTGGTGGCTGGGGAATGATCCTTCGTCCGGTTTGCGAATAAGAGTGGCAGGAGAAGATAACAGAGGAGCAGGGGGGATTTTGCAGGATGTAAATATCGGAGAAATATTCAATAATTATTCATCGGATTATGACTCTTTATCTGAATCATGGCCCCGGTTCAGGGGCAGTGACTTCGATAATATTTCAAAATCCCCTGTCAGGTTAATTGATAAATTCTCTTCTGAGGATCCCAGGATTATCTGGTCTGTTGAATTGGGAGAGGGACATTCAGGAGCTGCTATTTTTGAGGGATTGGTTTATATACTTGATTACGATGAAGAACAAAGGGCTGATCTGCTGCGATGCTTTTCCCTGACCGACGGCAGAGAGTTGTGGTCACGGGGATATAACCTGAATATAAAGCGTAACCACGGAATGTCGCGGACAATACCGGCGGTTACCGATGATTATATTTTAACAATTGGTCCGATGTGCCATGTAATGTGCCTCGACAGGGAAACCGGGGATCTGCGCTGGGGGCTTGATGTAGCCAGAGAGTATGAATCGGAGGTGCCCCTGTGGTATACAGGACAATGCCCTTTAATTGATGACGGAAAAGCGATCATTGCAACCGGCGGCAAAGCCCTTATGGTGGCAATTGATTGTGAAACCGGAGAGAAACTTTGGGAAACACCAAATCCTTCAGACTGGAAGATGTCACATTCGTCGGTTATGCCTTTTACGTACGGAGGCCGAAAAATGTATGTATACAGTGCGGCAGGAGCTTTGGTTGGTATAGCTGCCGATGGTGACGATGCCGGTAAGCTGTTATGGAGTACCACTGAATGGAACCACTCAGTAATTGCTCCCTCCCCGGTATGTATGCCTGACGGCAGAATTTTTATGACTGCGGGTTACGGAGCAGGCAGTATGATGGCCAGGCTTTCCGAAAATAATGGAGAATACAGCATTGAGGTTATTACAAAGTATCCACCCCGCGACGGATTAGCCTGTGAACAACAGACCCCGTTATACTGGAACGGACACCTTTTTGGAATTGTACCAAAAGATGGAGGTCCTGCACGCAACCAGTTGGTTTGTGTTCATCCTGATGATCCTCAAAAGCCTGTCTGGACCAGCGGGCCTGAAAACCGTTTCGGAATGGGACCGTTTTTTATTGCAGATAATAAGTTGTTTATTCTGGACGACGACGGGACTCTCACTATTGCTAAGCCGGATTTACAAAGATATATTCAATATGACCAGGTTAAAGTTGTTGAGGATGGCCATGATGCCTGGGCACCGTTTGCTATTGCAAATGGTTATCTGATGATGCGTGATGCCTCGACTATGGTTTGTCTGGATTTGAACAGATAATGAATTCCGTTTAAAAACATTATATTAGATAAATTTAAACAGATGAAGAACAAAGGAATTACAATATTCCTCATTGCACTGGCAGTAATAATAGTGATAATAATAGTAAATGAATATCTGTCAGACAAGCCCGATAAAGGTAAGCCCAATCCATATCAATACAGTGTGGAAGAGTTTAAAAAGATTGATCCTTCACTGATCAGATATAAAGAATCGGTAAATTTCAGGATAGGCTTTGACAATCCTGCTGCAATTGCAATATATAATGACACTATTTATGCTGCAGGTGATGATATTATAAAGATCATTGACCTGAAAGGAACTCTTTCCGGCCAGATAAACCTGCCGGTAAGTCCGCATACATTGAAGGTTTTTAATGACAAAATATTTTTTGCCGCCGGGAACCGGCTTTTTGTCTATAACATGTCTGATGAATCCACCAGTGAATGGGAACCGCTTGAAGAGTTATCATTTATAACTGCAATTGCTGCAAATGCTAATGATATATTTATTGCCGATGCCGGGAACCGCAGGGTTGTGAGATATTCCCCGGAAGGTCATTTGATCTCCGTTTTTGACGGTAAAGCAGAAGAGGGCGCACTTCACGGATTTATAATTCCCAGTGCTTATTTTGATATCGAGATCAATGATGAAGGTGAATTGTGGATTGTAAATCCGGGAATGCATTCTTTAGAAAATTATACTTTTGAAGGACAGTTACGTTCTCACTGGAAACATGCCAGTATGAAAACAGAGGGTTTCAGCGGTTGCTGTAATCCTGCATTTTTTACTTTTCTCAGTGACGGCCGTTTTGTTACCAGTGAAAAGGGTTTAGTCCGGATTAAGACATATAAAGTTTCAGGAGAATTTGAAGGAGTAGTTGCTGCTCCTGATAAATTTATTGAGGACGGACATGCCCCGGATATAGCGGCCGATAGTAAAAATAATATTTACGCAATGGATTTTGATAAAAAGGTGATAAGAGTTTTCAATCCGGTTGACTGAGAAGATCCATAAAACATCTGTTAACGAAATTACATATTAATGAAGCGAATAGAATTCATAAGGAGAGGAGGCAGGATACTTATCCTGGGAGCTATGGCTGCTGTTTCTGGGTGGCTTTTGACAAGGCCTGACAAAGACACCAACTGCTCCGTTTCACCTGCCTGTAAGCGGTGCAGCAAGTTTTCTGAATGTGAATTGCCTAAGGCAGAAAAGAAGTGATGAGCTATGGAAAGCAAAAGTAAATCAAAGAACAGAAGAGAGTTTATACAGAGTGGTGTACGCCTGTCGTTAGCCCTTGCTCTGGGTAGTGTAAGCGGCCTGGCTTTGAGCAGGTCAATAAAGGATGACTATGTCTGGCAGATCGATCCATTCGAGTGTACCCAGTGCGGCCGCTGTGCAACCGACTGTGTAATGACACCTTCGGCAGTCAAGTGTGTGCATGCATATGACCTTTGCGGGTATTGTGATCTTTGCGGGGGTTATTTTAAACCCGATGCAAATGAGTTAACAACAGCTGCAGAGAATCAGCTTTGCCCAACGGCGGCTATAGAAAGAAAATTTATTGAAGAGCCCTATTTTGAATATATAATAAATGAAGATTTATGTATTGGTTGTGCAAAATGTGTTAAAGGGTGTACCTCATTTGGTAACGGTTCACTTCACCTGCAAATAATTCATGATATCTGCCTTAACTGTAATGATTGTTCTATTGCAAGAGTATGCCCTTCTGATGCAATAAAGAGGGTAAAAGCAACTGAGGCTTACAATATTAAAGGAGATTTTACTGAAAACCCTGAATCATAACTCAATGAAGAGAAAACTATTATATATTTTTTTAACGTTCATATTTTGCATCACTGCACTGACATCATATTCACAACAGCAGAGATTTCCCAAACCTGAATTTAGTAGCGGATATGAACAACCTGATGTTGTGACGCCTGAACCCCGTTCCGGTGGATTTGAATATCTTGATGTTGCTGTGCTACTGGTTGTGCTTTCGCTGGCTGCCTGGTTTGCGCTGAGGAAGCGTTCCCGGCAGGGTATTTTGTGGTTGTCGGTTTTTACACTTGTCTATTTTGGATTCTACAGAAACGGGTGCATCTGTTCTGTGGGTTCGTTCCAAAATATTACCCTCTCATTTTTTGATGCCGGGTATTCAGTGTCTATATCCACCCTTTTGTTTTTTCTTTTACCCCTTATCTTTGCGCTCTTTTTTGGAAGGGTATTCTGTGCCGGGGCATGTCCGCTGGGTGCAATTCAGGACTTATTGATTGTTAAACCGCTGAGCCTTCCAAAATGGCTTAACAAGACTTTGGGATTGATCCCTTATATATATCTGGCACTTGCTGTTCTTTTTGCTGCAACCGGAACAGATTTTATTGTCTGTCGTTATGATCCTTTTGTCGGAATTTTCCGGATGGATGCTAAATTTCATATGATAGTACTGGGGATAAGCTTTTTACTGATGGGTATGTTTGTTGCCCGTCCCTATTGTCGATTTCTATGCCCTTACGGGGTTTTACTCAGTTGGATGTCCCGTTTTTCCAAATGGCATCTTACCATAACCCCTTCCCTGTGCATAAAGTGTAAATTATGTACAACCTCCTGTCCGTTTGATGCTATCGACTTTCCTGTTAATGAAAAAGAGATTGTACAATCAGGACCAGGCACTAAAAAGTTCATTGTCTATGCAATGCTTATCCCACTTTGGATTGTTGCGGGTGCATTTGTGGGGGAACGGTCACATTTATACCTGTCAAGGGCTAATCAAAATGTTTATCTTGCTGAATTGCTGATATCTGACCCTGAGATAAAAAATGATCCCGATAACATTGACGTTCAGACATTTCTGGAGTCAGGGAAGACAATGGAGACCCTGGTGGAAGAGGCAGAGGTTATGAGGGGACAGTTTAAGACGGGAAGCATGATAGCCGGGGGATTCATCGGACTGGTAATTGGATTGACATTAATTAATACAACCGTCTTCAGAAAGAGGCAGGATTATGTGCCGCACAGGGGTAATTGCCTGAGTTGCGGACGCTGTATGGATTATTGTCCGGTTGAAAAATAAAATAAAAATCAAATGAGTGACAAGGATAAAATAAAATTTGCACAAAAGGTGGCGATCATCGCCGGAATTTTTAGTGTTTTAGTGGCTTTGTTATTACTGCTTAATTTCTGGCAGCTTTCTAAGTCTGACCCTATTGAAAGCAAAGCCCTGGAAGCCCTTGTTGAAAGGTTAAACCAGGAATCCGGCAATGAGGAGTTAAAGGCTGAGATCCGCAATTTTGACCTGCTGGCAAGGAAAGCATATTTTAACAGCAGGTGGCAGGTAAAGACCGGTGCCTTTCTTTTACTCTTCGGTGCAATAATTTTGGTTATTGCCTTACAGGTTTATAACAGCCTTAAAGCTAAAATTGGGGAACCTGACATGTCAGAGAAGAATGAAATAATTGAACGAATATTTGCCAGGAAAGGGATTATTGCAGTTGGATTGGCAGTGTTCGGTTTAGCCCTTGCGGGATCCTTTTTTACAAATGATTACCTGAAGAAATTTAATATTGATACAGTGGCTGCGGCAGACAAAGATTCTACTGAGGTTGAACAAGTTGAGGTAATAGAAGTAATACCGGCAACAGAAGTGCCTGAAGCAGAACAGCAACCTGCAGGTGATGAAATACCAGCTCAGTCAGAAGAAGAGGCAACTGTCGCAGAGCAGGAAGTTGAACAGGCAGTAACAGAAAAGCCGGCTGCTGAAATTGTCAACGCTCCTGTAAAGTTAACTGCTTCACTGCTAAGAAATAACCATAACTCTTTCAGAGGGCCGTTCGGACTGGGTGTGATATATCATAAAAATATACCTGTTGAGTGGGACGGAAATACAGGGAAGTCTGTACTCTGGAAAACTCCTGTTCCGAAACCGGGTTTCAATTCACCGGTAATATGGGATGACAAGATATTTTTAGCCGGGGCGGATGAAAACAACAGGGAAGTTTACTGCTTTAACCGTTCAGACGGCAAACTGCTCTGGACAGGTAAAGCCGGGAATATTCCCGGATCGCCTTCATCACCTCCGCGGGTTACCGAAGACACAGGACTTTCAGCACCAACTGTAACAACAGATGGTAAAGGAGTTTATGCAATTTTTGCCACTGGTGATATTGTTGCTTTTAACATGGATGGCCAGCGTATATGGGCAAAAAATCTGGGTGTTCCGGATAACCATTACGGCCACTCCTCATCACTTATAACATGGGATAATAAGCTGTTTGTTCAATATGATACAAATAAGGGAGGCAAAATTATGGCGCTGGAAACAGCAGACGGAGAGACAGTCTGGGAGACCGGAAGGAAGTCAAAAATATCATGGGCAAGTCCGGTGCTTGTTGAAGTTGACGGTGCATATCAGTTGTTGCTGACGGCTGACCCGATAGTTGCCGGCTATGATGTCAGCAGCGGGAAGGAACTTTGGTCAGTTGAATGCATGATGGGTGAAGTCGGCCCTTCTGTAGCCTACAGCAACGGAATTGTTTTTGCTGCCAACGAATATGCCCGGATGGTTGCGATTGACATTAAAACAAAGGAGATTCTCTGGGAACAGGATATGTATTTGCCGGAGGCATCCAGCCCACTGGCACACAACGGACTGGTAATCGTTGCAACAAGTTACGGGGTGCTGGCCTGTTATGATGCTAAAACAGGAGATCAACACTGGGAGCATGACGTTGGTACCACTCTGTATTCATCGCCTGTTACAGCCGATGGCAAACTATTCCTAATAGACAATGAGGGTGTTATGAGAGTATATGAATTTTCAAAAGAGATGAAGCTGTTGAAAGAGAATGAACTTGGAGAAGCAGCCGGCACCACCCCTGCATTTGCAAACGGCAGGATATATATCAGAGGGGAAAAACATCTTTACTGTATAGGTAATTGAAGACTTAGAATTACTGAAGTGGGGTTAAGTGGCATATTGGTTGGAATTCATGCAGAGTAAAAATGACAATAAAAATTTCATGAACGAAAAATTTCAGAATATTGACCGGATCATTGAGGAGAAAGGCTTGGAGAAGAACAGCCTGATCCCGATTTTGCAGGCTATTCAGAAGGAATACAATTATCTGCCTGAAGAAGTGCTCCGTTATCTTTCAGAGAAGACGTCAAACACACCTGCGGATGTCATCGGAGTGGCCAGTTTTTATAAACAATTCAGGATGAATCCGGCAGGGAAGCATATGGTAAAGATATGTGTCGGGACTGCGTGTCATGTTAAAGGTTCGGGACTGGTATTAGATGCTTTCCGGAGACATTTTGAATTACCACAGGGAGTTGATACCGACAAAACAGGAACATATACCCTTGAAAAGGTGAGCTGTCTGGGGTGCTGTACACTTGCCCCGGTAGTCCAGGTAGATAACATTACATACGGCCATGTGGCCCCCGATCAGGTAGACCAGGTCATAAAGGATTTTGAACGCCAAAAGGATAAAAAGGGCGCTAATAAAGTCAGAAAGCCTGATGGTTCCCCTGTAAAGGGAGAAATTCGTATCGGCCTTGGTTCATGTTGTGTGGCGAGCGGTAGCGGGGAGATCAGAAAGGAGGTGGAGTCTGTCGTTAATCAAAACGGACTGCGTGTTAAACTTAAACATGTTGGCTGCGTGGGGATGTGCCATCAGGTACCTCTTGTGGAGATTGTTCCTAATGAGGGGGAATCAACATTATATGCCCGTGTGAAACCTGAGGATGTAAAAAATATTATTGAAAGTCATTTTTCTCCTCCCGGAATATTTTCTAAGTTGAAAAACAGACTCTTCAGTTTTGTGGAGGATATTCAGACCGACAGGAACTGGGATGGTATTGAACGGTATGAGATCAATATGAGGGAAAAGCCTGTAGCCTCTTTTTTGGGTAAACAGCTACCCCTTGCAACTGAATACAGGGGGATGATAAANNCCGCTCGATATTGACGATTATATAAGCAGGGGAGGTTTTTCAGCACTAAAGAAGATTTTTGAAACGATGACTCCCGATGATGTCATCGAAGAGGTTAAAAACAGCGGCATCAGGGGAAGGGGAGGAGCAGGTTTCCCTACAGGTGTCAAATGGGAATTTGTAAAGAAAGAAAAGGGTGATCAGAAATACCTCATCTGCAATGGTGATGAAGGGGATCCCGGTGCATTCATGGACCGTATGTTACTGGAGTCATATCCCTACCGGGTTATTGAAGGTATCCTTATAGCGGCTTACGCAGTGGGAATAAACAGAGGGTTTTTATATATCCGTGCTGAATATCCACTTGCAGTGCAAAGGATAAGGCAGGCCCTTGATATTTGCAGGGAACACAATTTTCTGGGAGAGAATATCCGGGGTTCAGGCTTTAATCTTGACCTTTCTGTTTACGAGGGTGCCGGAGCATTTGTATGTGGAGAGGAGACAGCTCTTATTGCTTCTGTTGAAGGTAAACGAGGTTTCCCGCGGATGAGGCCTCCTTTTCCTGCACAAAAGGGATTGTGGGGGTTCCCAACACTTGTTAATAACACCGAAACTTTAGCTCAGATCTCATACATACTCCGCGAAGGTTCCGGAAAATTTAAAAGTATAGGTACAGAAAATAATTCAGGCACTAAAGTTTTTGCCCTGGCAGGCAAGGTTGCCCGGGGAGGATTGATAGAGGTGCCAATGGGAGTGACCATCAGACAGGTAGTTGAGGAGATAGGAGGGGGGATTGCCAACGGACGGGAATTTAAGGCCGTGCAGGTCGGCGGTCCTTCGGGAGGATGTATTCCAGCTGAATTTGCCGATACCCCTATTAATTATGAATCGCTGAATGAAATGGGGGCAATGATGGGCTCCGGAGGATTGGTAGTTCTTGATGATACAGACTGTATGGTTGATATAGCCCGCTATTTTTTATCATTTACCCAGGATGAATCTTGCGGGAAATGTACCTTTTGCCGTATTGGCACAAAGCGGATGCTTGATATACTTGAAAAAATTACCAAAGGTAATGGCAAACAAAGTGATTTAGCAGAGCTTGAAAGACTTGCAGAATGGACTAAAAAAGGCAGTTTGTGCGGACTTGGAAAAACAGCCCCAAATCCTGTACTGAGCACCCTGAGATATTACCGTCATGAGTATGAAGCCCATATAAACGGCAAGTGCCCTACCGGGAAATGTACAGACATGATAAAGTATTCAGTTAATGATAATTGTATAGGCTGCACGATGTGCGCTCAAAAATGTCCGGTGGATGCAATACCTTTTACTCCCCATGAGAAACACAGCATAGATACTGAATTGTGTATAAAATGTGACTCCTGCAGGGCTGTATGCCCTGTAGATGCAATAGATGTGAAATAGGAATATGAATTAACAAAATATGCTGATATTGTAAATAATTAATAACCCCGGGTATTAGCGTCATTTAATGATAATATGGTAAAACTGAAGATAAATAACAAAGAGATAATAGTAGAAGATGGAATGCCGGTGATGAAAGCTGCCCGGCAACTGGGGGTTGATATTCCCAATTTGTGCTGGCACGACGATCTGGAGCATTTTACTTCATGTATGCTTTGCCTTGTTAAAGATAACAGGAATGGCAGGCTTTTTCCGTCATGTTCTGTTTCTGTCTCTGATGGAATGGATATTATCACCGATGACGAAGAGATTTATGAAGCCCGGCAAATGGCGCTTGAATTGTTACTCAGTGAGCATGTTGGCGATTGTGAAGCACCCTGCCGGATAGCCTGCCCGGCTCATATGAACATTCCCCTTATGAACAGGTATATAGCCGCCGGCAAGTTTGATGAAGCCCTAAAGGTGGTTAAGAAAGATATAGTATTACCTTCTGTTCTGGGAAGAATTTGTCCTGCACCATGTGAAGGAGCCTGTCACCGGAAAACAATAGATGAACCCGTATCGATTTGCCTGCTTAAGCGATTTGCAGGTGATGAGGGTGCAGAGCCCTTATTGTCAAAAGTGGAGAAAACAGGGTATAGCGCTGGGATAATAGGCGCCGGTCCGGCCGGACTGGCTGCTGCATATTATTTGCAGATAAGAGGGATACAGGTTGCTTTATTCGATTCAGAACAAAAACCCGGAGGAAAACTGCGTACCGGTATCGATCAGGAAATACTTCCGCATGATGTGCTTGACCGAGAGATTGAGGCTGTCCTTGCGACAGGTGTACAATTTTTTGGCGGAGAAAAAATTGATACCAGCCGGTTTGATGAGATGAAAAATAATTACAATGTAGTTATTATTGCAACCGGCACTATTTCTGAAAATTCCGGCACATTCGGTTTGAAAACTACACCTCAGGGAATTTTGGCTGACAAAAACACATATCAGACTTCAGAAGGTAATATATTTGTAACCGGAAATGCTATTCGTTCCTCAAGACTTGCCGTACGTTCGGTGGGACAGGGGAAAGAGGTTGCTTTTTCAGTATGGCAGTACCTCAATAATGAGCCGGTTAAAGGCGAACCTTCTCTTTTTAATTCCCGCTTCGGAAAGCTGTTAAGCAGTGAATTTTCTGAATACCTGAAAGAGTCTGTTTCATATAAAAGGATTTATCCCATCGATGGTGGCAGGAACGGATTTACAGCCGCAGAGGCAGTTGACGAGGCATTAAGGTGCCTGCACTGTGACTGCAGGGCAGTTGACAGCTGTAAGTTGAGAATTTATTCGGACCGCTATAGGGCAGACCAGAGGCGGTTTAAAACCAGCGAAAGAAGAAAAATTGTAAAATTGAATACACACGCCACATTAATTTATGAACCTAATAAATGTATCAGATGTGGTATCTGTGTCCGACTGACAGCAAAATATGGCGAGAAATTTGGGTTTACATATATTGGCAGGGGATTTGATGTGGAGTTAGGGGTGCCGTTTAATGAAGATATACGAAACGCATTGACTGAAACGGCAATTATGGTAGCAGAAGGTTGTCCCGTAGGAGCCATTGAGTTGAAATCGACATGATTGTTACTTAAGTTAATTTTATGAAATTATCAATAAATCTACTTTTTTTATTTCTGTTTGTAATAAGGTTGTCAGGCCAGACTGCCGATTCATGGCCAATCTTCAGGGGCGACCGGCAACTTACCGGTATTTCACGGACTGAATTGCCTGATAAGCCTGAGTTACTATGGGCTTTTCAGACGGAAGACAATATTAAAGCTGCTCCTGTGGTTGAAAAGGGTATGGTGGTTATCGGATCAACTGACGGGATAATGTATTGCCTTAACAAAGAGGGAAAAATCCAGTGGAAGTTCAAAACTGACAATGCCATTGAAGCACCTGCCCTGATACATAATAATACTGTGTATTTTGGCAATTTAGATGGTACTTTATTTGCAGTTGATCTTGCGACTGGTGAAAAAAAGTGGGATTATGATACTGATAATCAAATAATCGGTTCTCCGAACTGGTGGGAGAAAGACGGTGTAACCTATATCTTTGCCGGTAGTTATGATTATTATCTGCATTGTGTTGATGCCGGCACAGGGGAGGTGAAGTGGAAATATGAATCAGATAATTTTATTAACGGAGCGCCAGCATGTATTGACGGTAAGATTTACTTCGGTGGTTGTGACGGGTTTCTTCATGTAGTAGATGTGGAAACCGGAGAAGCTGAAAAGAAGATTGATGTTGCAAATTATGTACCCGGCTCTCCTGCAGTCGAGAAGGACAAAGCTTATCTCGGAGATTATGACGGACGTTTTTTTCAGGTTGATATAATCAAAGAGACTACAACGTGGGAATGGAAGGATGAAAGCACAACTCTTCCTTTTATAGCTTCTCCTGCTATTGCCGGAAACAGGTTACTGATAGCGAACCATAATAAGTTTCTTTACTGTTTTGATAAAAACAGTGGTAAGAAACTTTGGGAGTACAACACAGGAAACAGGGTTGAAGCATCTCCGGTAGTGGCGGGGAACAAAGTTGTTGTTGCCAATATGCGGGGAGATTTGGCGCTTGTTAGCCTGTCTGACGGCAAGGTAATATGGAGCTATGAGACCGGAAGTCAGATAGTCAGTAACCCTGCAGTGGCAGGAGGCCGCATTTATGTGGGCGGTTCTGATGGGAATATGTACTGTTTTGGTAAGAAGTAATTAACAGCATAAAAGGGGAGGCACCAGAGAAAATCCATTCCTTCACCTTTGCAAAAATGAATGATTATATGAATATTATTCAGATAATACCCGGTTCGGGAGGAAGTTTTTATTGCGGCAACTGCCTGAGGGACAGTAAATATTTCAATGCTTTACGCAAACAGGGCCATCAGGTGGTTAAAATACCTATGTACCTGCCTCTGTTTTCTGATGAGCATGATATTGCTGATATTCCCATATTTTACGGTGCAATCAGTACCTACCTCAAACAGATTTATCCGGTTTTCAGAAAAGCTCCAAAATGGTTTGACAGGATGCTTAACTCAAAACCGATGATGAGGATGGCAGCATCAATGGCAGGTTCAACGCGTGCCAGGGGCCTTGAAGATATGACAGTTTCAATGTTGCTTGGTGAGCAGGGAGAACAAAAAGAGGAGCTTGAAAATATGGTTACGTGGATTGCAGAGCACTGTAAGCCGGATATAATTCATCTTTCAAATGCACTTCTTCTGGGTTTGTCAAAACGGTTAAAAGAGAAAGTTGGGGTTCCTGTGGTCTGTTCACTTCAGGATGAAGATGTTTGGGTTGATGTGATGCAACCTGCCTTCAGGGAGAAGATATGGAATTTGATGAACAAAAGAACTGAAGATGTGGATGCGCTGGTTGCAGTGAGTGATTTTTATGCTCAAACAATGCTGGAGAAAATGAGCTTGCCTCCCGGAAAGGTTCATACTTTACATCTGGGTGTGGATCATAAGGATTATATTTTCAAACCTGCCAGTCAAAAGCCACGTAACGTGGGTTACATTTCACGGATGTGTCATGATAACGGATTTGATATTGTGGTTGATGCCTTTATCAAATTAAAGGAAAATCCGGAATTTGATGATGTTAAACTGATTGTTACAGGCGGTTATACAGGTGATGATTCAAAATTTGTTAAAGAGCAGGTGAGGAAGATCAGGGCAAACGGACTGGCAGATAAATTTGAGCTACTTCCCGAATTTGAAGATGATGCAATACACGAATTTTTCGCAAAGGTATCACTGGTTTCTGTTCCTGTAAGGGCGGGCGAAGCATTTGGAATGTACCTGATTGAATCAATGGTTTCAGGAGTACCTGTTGTTCAGCCAGCCCTTGGGGCATTCCCCGAGATCATAAGCCTGTCGGGCGGAGGGGCCATTTATGAACCTAATACACCTGAAATGCTTTGTGAAAAATGGTCTGAAGTTATAACAGATCCTGAGAAACTTGAGTTATTGAGTAATGCAGGGTATAAAGGAACAAAAGATAATTTTGACATTGATAAACAGGCCGCTAAGATAATTGGATTGTATGAATCAATCCTCAGATGATGATTTTATAAATTTGGAATAATAATATTTTCAGATATTAAATATAAACCGGATAATATGCTTCTTAAACTGCAAAATATAACCAAAGGATACGGAGAACCCGGAACCCACAGCTACCGGCAGGTATTGGACGGTCTTGACCTGGAGGTCAAAAGGGGAGAAAAAATAGCAGTAACAGGTCCAAGCGGATCCGGCAAAACCACTCTTCTGAACCTAATTGGAACACTTGACCGGCCGGAGCAGGGTAATATCTTTTTTGAGGGAAAGGACATTACGGGATATACAAAATCAGGACTTGCAAATTTCCGGAATAAATACCTTGGTTTTATCTTTCAACTGCATTACCTGTTGCCACAGCTTACTTTAATGGAGAACGTGCTTTTACCTGCCCTTCCTGCAGGAGGGAAGATATCTGTGGAGCAGAAAGAGTGGGCTGAATATCTGGTTCGCAAAGTTGGTATATGGGAACAGAGAGAGCAGAAGCCCTCTCAGTTATCCGGGGGTGAATGCCAGAGGACAGCAGTTGTAAGGGCACTTATAAACAAGCCAAAACTTCTGCTGGCTGATGAGCCAACCGGCGCTCTTGATGAAGAGAATGCACAGGCACTGACCGAGTTGCTGGTCAATCTGAGCAGGGAAGAGGGTGTTACTCTTATAACTGTTACTCATGCGCTCTCTTTGGCAGAAAGAATGGATAAGAGATATGTTTTAAAGAATGGTTTATTAGCCTGAGTATTTAACCTGCCAATGCCTTATGACAAAGATCACCTATATATTAAAATCATTTATTTATTATCTGAGGGCTAACCTGCTCGTTGCCCTGGGGGTAGCTGTAAGCACAATGGTAATGACCGGTTCTTTAATTATTGGTGATTCAGTGCGACATAGCCTTGAACAGGCTACATTTTACCGTTTAGGTTCAACTACTCATCTAGTTGCGGTTAACGAGAGATATTTCCGGCAGGAGCTTGCCGCAGAAATTGAAGCAGACAATCCTGAAATTGTGGCTTCTCCTCTCCTTTTGCTCGAAGGTGTTGCAATAGCAGACGGCGGCCGGATGCGCGTAAACAGGGCACAGGTAATCGGAGTTTTCAGTGATTTTGATAAGATAGCAAAAACGAATATTTATTCTGAGCTCGCCGGCAATGAAATTATAATCAGCCGGAACATGGCCGAAAAACTTGAGGCGAAAGAGGGAGATAATATACTTTTAAGGATAAAAAAGGCCAGTCTGATACCACTGAATGCTCCTTTTGTGTCTGACGAAGAAACCAGCGTTTCATACAGGGCTACAGTAAAAGGAATAGCAGATAAGGAAGAATTGGGCAGGTTTAATCTTAAGACCTCCCAAAGTGCCCCGTATAATGTTTTTATATCCGGTGAGCAACTGAACAGGCTTATGGATTTTAAAGGCAGGGCTAATAATCTTCTCGTTATTACGGAACTGGATAGTGATGATATTAAGCAATCTGTTGCTAAATGCCTGACTCCTGCTGATGCCGGATTGAAAATCAGACAGATTGAGGCGGTCAGAGAGGCAGAGATATCAACAGAAAGAGTTTTTATGGAGCCTGTGATTGCCCGGACCCTGGAGCAACTTCCTCATGCAAAACCAGTAATAACCTATTTTGTAAACAGTATCTCCTTATTGGGGAAGGGGGTAGCTGGTTATAAAACTGAAGGGGAGGGTGCGATACCATATTCTTTTGTTTCATCAATTGAGGACGAACGGCTTTCAGCCAATGAAATAATCCTGACCCGGTGGGCTGCGGATGATCTGGATGCCGATCCCGGTGATAAAGTACTGTTGAAATATTTTGAAATAGGGCCACTGCGGCAACTTACAGAAAAAGAAGCTGAATTCACAGTTAAAGAGGTGGTCCCCATGTCGGTTATTTGGGCTGATTCAACCCGAATGCCCTGGCTGCCCGGATTGTCTGATGCCGGGCATTGCCGTGAATGGGAAGCAGGAGTGCCCATCAATCTGGATGCTATACGTGATAAGGATGAGGATTACTGGAACAGGTGGAAGGGAGCTCCAAAAGCATATATATCACTTGATAAAGCACGGGAGATCTGGGAGAACCGATTTGGAATTTATACAGCGGTGCGGTTCTCTTCATCAGATTTTGATATCGAAAAATTTAATGCTGCTTTTGCGGAAAACATTCATCCGGGTGATTTGGGAATGGCCTTTGAAGCTGTTCGCGAACAGGGAATTTCTGCCTCGCAGAACGGAACTGATTTCAGCAGTCTTTTTTTGGGATTGAGTTTTTTTATACTGGCAGCATCAATAATACTTACTTCCCTGCTATTCAGACTGAACCTGGAAGCGCGCTCCGGTGAGGTTGGCATCCTTACTGCACTGGGATTTAAAGAGAACCAGGTGCGGGGAATTTTTATTTTGGAGGGCCTTGTTGTGGCAGCTGCAGGAGGTATCGCCGGACTGGCTCTCTCTTTTTTATTTACGCGTGGCGTATTTCATATTTTAAATACCCTCTGGTTTGAGATTGTCCGCACCAATGTATTGATGATCAAAATTGTCCCTTTTACATTGATGGCAGGTTTGGTGGTCAGCCTTGCTGTATCAATGGCAGCAATAGTTATTTCATTATTACGATATCAGAGGCGGAAAACTGCAGATCTTCAGAAACGGTCAGATGTTGAGATTAAAAAAATATGGAGACAGGCGCTAAATGGGTTAATGTGGCTGCTCATCGGAATTCCTTTGATAATATTTGTAATACAGCTTTTGATGCCACGGGAACTGAACCCGATGCTTTTTTTTATCTCCGGAGCATTGTTATTGTCAGGATTGCTACTTGTATACCGAAGAATAATTACAGATACCGGCTTGCAAAAATCCACAGGTATCAGTATGGATAAGCTTGCCCGCCTGAACCTTACAAGAAACAGAGGCAGATCATTGACAGTGGTAATATTATTTGCACTGGGAACATTTATAGTAGTATCTACCGGTTCTTATAAACTTGATCTGCTGGCAAATGCACAGGATAAGAGTAGTGGGACAGGCGGATTTCTATACTTTGCTGAAACTACTATGCCGGTATTGTATGATCTCAATTCTGTTGATAAAAGGGCAGAAGAAGGTATAAATGAAGATTTCAGGGCTGTTCAGTTCCGGAGAGTTGAAGGTGACGATGCAAGCTGTCTGAATCTTAACCGCATAGAACAACCGGCAATACTGGGCGTGAATCCGGATGATCTGTCAGGGCGGTTCTCATTTGCAACCCGCATGAAAGGAGTGGATGCAGATGATCTGTGGAAAGTACTCGATATGACCATGGAGGACGGATATGTACCGGCTATTGCGGATCAAACTGTTATTCAGTGGGGACTTGGCAAAAAAACAGGTGACCATTTGCTATATCAGAATGAAAACGGAGACACTCTCAGGTTAAAGCTTATTGCCGGGACTACACCGTCAGTATTTCAGGGTTATGTGATTATTTCAAATAAATATTTTTTAAAAAATTATCCATCGTCCAGTGGTTCCAACATTTTTTTGATAGAAGGTCAAACCGAAAGAGAAAAGCAAATTGGTGAAGAACTGGCTTCCGTCTATCGGGATTATGGCTGGGAGATGGAATCTACAGCAAGGAGACTGGTTGAATTTTATTCGGTTACAAATACCTATCTGAGCATTTTTCTGGCCCTGGGTGCATTAGGTATGATCATAGGGACGTTTGGACTTGCCGTCATTCTGGCACGAACAATTATGGAACGGAAACGTGAAATTGCATTGATGCAGGCTTTAGGGTTCAGGACAAATCAGCTTTTCCGTCTGTTATTAATTGAAAATCTTCTTTTGCTGGGAGCAGGTGTATTAACCGGATTCATAACAGCTGTTGCAGCCACGCTCCCCGCTTTTCTGTCGGCAAACACCGATGCCTCTCTTGGTACGGTTGCATTAGTTGTTGCGTTAATTCTTATAAACGGGTTTTGTTGGATTGCCTGGTTGAGCTGGTATTATTTACGCAACAGAAAATTAATTACCGGTTTAAGTGTGGATTGAACAGTAAAATTATACTGACAACCAGTTATTTCTTTGATTCATACACGGTCTTACCTGCCACAATAGTTTTTTTCAGGTCAAACTGATAATCATTCATGGTAAAGAGTATGAGGTCAGCTCTTAATCCCGGTTTAATTTCTCCCCTGTCATTTAATCCGTAAAGCCGGGCGGCATTTGTACTGGTCATCTGAATTACAGTTGCAAGATCGCAGCCGGTGACTTTCATAACATGACCGATCATCTGTGGTTGTAATTTTCCTGAGCCGCTTAGTACATTCTGCTTAGGATACACCACAACGCCTTCAGCTTTTAATTCCAGGGTATCACCTATTGCATTAAGGTAGTAACCAGGGGTAAGCCCTCCCAGCGGACTTACATCGGAGGTAATAATTACTTTGTCCGGTCCCTTGGTTTTATAAAATACTTTTATCTGTTCAGGCTGAAGGTGGTAACCGTCACATATAATACTTGCAGTTAATCTGTCTTCAGCAAGCTGGGGCCAGAGGGGATTAATATGGCGGTTGATGGTATTGGCCATGCCATTTCCAAGGTGTGTGGATATTGCTGCACCTTTGTCAGCTGCTTCTGTAATTTGGGCTGCTGAACCGTTATGGTGGCCTAATCCGACGACTATCCCCAATTCCCTGCATTTGTCTATAAATTCCATTGCTCCCTTGGTCTCCGGGGCCAGAGTGACCTGGAGGATATTTTTTTCTGAGGCATTATAAAGCTCCATGAACTCATTCCAGTCTGGTTCCCGGACATGAATTAACGGATGAGCGCCCCTGTACCCGTCTGTGGGAGAGATATATGGCCCTTCAAGATGAAATCCGGGTATTGATCCAAGTGTTTTAGGATCAGCTTTGGCCTGCGCAAGCAATTTGAAATTTTTCAGGAATATTTGGTGATCATTAGTTGTAAGCGTAGGCATATAACTTGTTACACCGGCTTCCCAGAATGCTTTTGTAATGGTATGAATTCCTTCAAGGGTTAAATCCCTTCCAATATTGACAAATGAATATCCTTTGTATCCGTTTACCTGGTTATCTATTAATCCGGGAGCAATGATAACTCCATCAGAATCGCCTGATAGTTTAGTTGTTTTCTTTATTTTTTCAATCTTGCCATCTTTAATGTAAATGGTCACCGGTGAGTTGTCAAGATAGAGGCGTCCCTCCACCATGAGGTCGTACGAAATGTTATCTTTGCAACCTGTTAAAAGGCCTGAGGTGATAAAAAATACAATACCAGTTAAAGTTGTCAGAATCAGTTTTTTTGTAGTTATTCCTGTCATTTCTCCTGATTTTAATTTCTATTTTATTATGGTGTTAAACAGTAATTTGAATGTTCCGTCTGTCTGGTCCCTGTTTTGAGCCCGGAATCCGATGAGCACAATTTCCCCTTTACCGTATGATGCTGCAAGCATAGCTGATTTACCGGTTATTTTTTCTTCTCCAATCAACCAACCACTTTTTAGCAGGTTTTTGTCTTTATATCTCACTATAGTGGTGTAGTTGTCGTTAAACCTGCCAGGGGTTACGGCAAAGGCGGGACTGTAAATATTGAGTATAAGTCCTTCGTCAGGCATACCATAAGCCAAAGGGTGCGAATTATCAAATTCTGCTTTAAGGGTTGATCCCGGACAGAAGTGTTCTGTTGAGCTTAGTCCTTTGGTTACATTCCTGATATTAAGATCAAAAGATTCAACTGCAAATTCATAAGAATTGCCTAAAACTGTCAGTGTACCTCCCTGGTTGACAAACTCTTTAAGCGCCTCAACTCCTTCCTTTCCAATTCCGCTTCTGTATTTTTCGGGATAATCTTCAGGCTTGATGCTTTTTATATTTTCATAATTTCCGGTTATATGTTCTTTCGAATCATCCGGTAATATAATAACATCATATTTACTGATCAGGTTTCCTTCTTTAATTTCTTCACTTCTGAGTGTTTGATAACTGAAATCAAAATTTTCAAAACATAGCCTGGTCCACCCCTCATCCATATTGCCGCCATAATACCTCTGGAATAATCCTATTCTGCCTCGTTTGACCTCATGAGATTTATTTTTATCAAACTGCTGTAGCGGATAAAAATCAACACCGGTCATTCCGGCAATTTCGGATATTTTACCTTCAGCTCCCCGCTCAATGATGAAGTCGCCTTTATTCAGTTCTTCATTATCCGAGTCATATCTTTTAACCGAAAGACCCTCATTAAGCAACATATTGACAGCTTTGAATGCTGCATTTTGTCTTCCGTCGAACCAGTAGCCGGCATTACCTTTTTTTACATTTCCTTCAATTTTATCCTGCACCGTTAAAAATGTGAAATTGCCCTTTGGAGAGGTTGTTAACTCTTCAGTATATACACCCATGAACTCTGACATGGTGTGGGTTGCCAGGTCGTAAGGCCTTAATGGCGCCCCATTATTATTTCTTGTCCAGTAATTATCAGAATAATGCGTTTCGGTAAGAAGGTTTTTTATCAATCCCATTTTTGGCTGTGACAAGGGTATAATATAGGAGCCTTCGGAGAACTTTTTTCTCTCTGCATTAAAGGCATTATCTGCTTTGTAGATTTTTATCCCTGATTGCAAAAGGGTATTAACCATTTTAACAGAGGTCAGTTTATCATGCTGTTCTGCAGGTATTACCAATGCTTTGACCTTATCGTCCCTGCCTCGGCTGATTTGATTATCTGCTTTTATAAATGCTGTTTTCAGTACCGTCCTTTTATTTTTTGCAGCCAGATCGAGTAAAGACCATGCTGAGGATTTCTGTTGTTCCACAATGTCGCGCAATCTCCACCATCCTCCCGGCCAGGGATTGGGGAATGTTGACTGCGCTTCATATTCAGGGAACATTCTGGTGTTTGCAGTAAGCTGTTCGGGGTGGATAAATACAGGTGAAGCATAATTGACAGTGGCCGATTCTGTCAGCATGCCGGCAATATTGTGAAAGATAGTGATCCAGTGCCAGCCGAAATGGCCCCATCCGCTGAACTGAGCTGCATTGAGGACTCCCTCAAATCCTTCCTCCTCCAGCTTATAGGCAATATGGGCACCATACCAGCTCAATTCCCGCCAGACAATAGGATCTGCATACGGACGTATAGGATCACAGTAAGGTGGAACATAAAAACGGGCGCCATAAGAACCCATATGATGGTGGTCTATATAAGCCTGTGGTTGCCAGTCTTTATACATCAGCTTTGCTGTGTGCCTGGATTCGATCAGATTAAAATAATCCCCGTCGCGGTTATTGTCATGACCGCAATATTTATGGTACAGCCAGGGCATACCTATGCCTTCGTATTCAGTGCCCAGTGTTTCATTATACCAGTCAGTTATCATAACCTGTCCGTCGGGATTAAAACAGGGTATCATAAAAAACAGGACATTATCCAGAATATGCCGGCACTCCTCGTCATTACGTGTCAGCAGGTCGTATGTCAACTCAGTGCTCATCTGGGTACCACCCACCTCGCTGGCATGAAGGCTCATTGACTGCGTTACAACTGCCCTGCCCTCTTCAATAAATAGAGAAAGGGAGTCAGCCGGCAGGTTTTCCGGATCATTGATCTTTTTGTTTATATATTGCAAACGGTCAAGATTACCGAGGTTTTCAGGTGAAGATATTATTAATGCCAGGAAAGGGTGGCCTTCGGAAGAGGTTCCCAGGTTTAATACTTTTATTTTATCAGATTGTTTTTCCAGCAGATAAAAATATTCTGTGATCTTATCCCATCTTGCAAGTTTATAATCTTCCCCCATACGGAATCCGAAATATTCTTCAGGAGAGGTTATTTTTTTCTGTCCATATGCATTAAAAGGATTAAATGCAAATAAAATCAGGGCAAGTAAAAAAAGACCGGTAAATATAGATCTGAAGGGTACAGTTATCAGTCTAATATCATTTTGTTTGTAAATAAGAGGGATACACAATTTTGACAATATTTTATTCATGCTGTTCTATTGTATTGGTTATTTGAGCTGACTTATTTTTATGGCAGTTAGAGTTTACATCTGAAATCTTTACAAATTTATTAAAATAAAGGATAATTTTTTTAATTTTAACTAAAATAACCAAAAACCAGGAATAATGTCATTTGAATTACCAAAATTACCTTATCAAAAGAGTGCGCTGGAGCCTTACATCAGTGAAAAGACAATTGAATTTCATTATGGGAAGCATCATCAGGCATATGTCAACAACCTTAATAATCTGACCAAGGGAAGTCCGTTTGAAAATTCTGATCTTGAGGAGATCATAAAAAAAGCTGACGGAGGTATTTTTAATAACGGTGCCCAGGTCTGGAACCATACTTTTTATTTCGGACAGTTCAGCAAAGATGGCTGCAAAGAGCCCATGGATCAATTGAAAGAAGCCATTGAGAGCAGTTTCGGTTCATTTGATAAATTCGTCGAAGAGTTTTCGAAGGCTGCAGCAACACTGTTTGGGTCCGGATGGGCATGGCTGGTCAGGAATGACGACGGCAGTCTGGCTATAGTGCAGACCGGCAATGCAGGCAATCCGTTAAGAGATGGACAAAAACCTTTGCTGACATGTGATGTCTGGGAGCATGCCTATTATCTTGATAAACAAAATGCCCGTCCGAAATACATTGAAGATTTCTGGAAAATAGTTGACTGGAAAGTTATTTCAAAAAGATTTTCTGAAATTTAAATAAACCAGTTTATCAACTGCTCCAGTAATTCCTGTTTGCCACTGATCATCGCGGGTTCACCTATTTCTCCGGCAATTTTGCAGAGATCTTCGAGTGTCAGTCGGCCGGATTCAAAGTCTTTTCCTTTACCACTGTCAAATGAGGAGTATCTTTTTGACCTTAATTCAGGATAGACAGAATTGTTCAGGATTTTATCCGCCACGATCAGGGCGCGGGCAAATACGTCCATGCCCGAGATGTGTGCTATAAACAGATCTTCGGGATCGGTTGAATTTCTTCTTGTTTTTGCATCGAAGTTAATACCTCCGCCGGTAAAACCTCCGGCCTGGAGTATCTCAAGCATTGCTTCTGTAACTTCATAGATATTAGTTGGGAATTCATCAGTATCCCAGCCGTTTTGATAATCCCCTTTATTTGCATCTATTGATCCAAAAAGTCCGGCATCAGCTGCCATTCTCAGGTCATGGGCAAAAGTATGTCCTGCAAGGGTAGCGTGGTTAACTTCAATATTTATTCTGAAATCTTTATCCAGTCTGAAATGTCTTAAGAAGCCAATTACAGTCTGTGCATCATAGTCATATTGGTGTTTGGAAGGTTCCATAGGTTTGGGCTCTATAAGGAAGTAATTGTTAAACCCTTGTTTACGACCGTAGTCCCTGGCCATTCCAAGGAATTGTGCAAGATGTTCTGTCTCCCTTTTGGTGTCGGTATTATGGAGCGACATATATCCCTCCCGGCCACCCCAGAAAAGGTAATGGTTTCCTTCTAGGGCAATAGTTGCATCAATTGCATTTTTTACCTGCACTGCAGCATTTGAAACAATCTGAAAGTCGGGGTTGGTAGCTGCTCCGTTCATATATCTGGGATTTGAGAAGAGATTTGCTGTTCCCCAAAGCAGTTTTATTCCAGAAGCATCCTGCTTTTGTTTAGCGTCAGCAACAATTTTTTCCAGTCTTTTCTCTATTTCGAAAACTGAACCGTTACCAACAAGGTCCACATCATGAAAGCAATAAAAGGGGATTGTCATTTTTGTTATAAATTCAAATGCTGCATCTAACCTTTCCCGGGCTGCATCTAATTGATTTTTACTCACTGCCCAGGGATAAATATGTGTACCGGGACCAAAAGGATCTTCACCTGTTCCGCAGAATGAATGCCAGTATGCCACTGCATACCTTAAATGCTCCTTCATGGTTTTACCTGCTATTATTTTGCCCTCATCATACCATTTAAATGCCAAAGGGTTAACCGACCCGGGACCTTCATATTTAATCTGGTTTATCCCCGGGAAATACTCTTTATTTCCTGTCAATACTTCCATTGTTGTATAGTTTTAGATTTGTTTTCCAATTTGAATATGCTTTAAGGTACTCTTCATTTTGTGTATAGTCAGGTTCTATTGTCTTCATTTTTTTAAGGTTCGAAAAGGCCTCTTCCGGTGAAGCATAGTGGCCACATCCGATACCTGCTCCCAGGGCAGCCCCGGCAGCCCCGTCAGTATTATAGAGTTCTATTATAGCTCCTGAAATTCCTGCAAGGGTGTTGCAAAACACAGGACTAAGAAACATATTGCTCATACCTGCCCTTATGACTGACGGAATGATACCTGTTTTTTTCATAATATCCATTCCGTACTTAAAGGAAAAAACTATTCCTTCGTGGGCAGCTCTTATCAGGTGTCCCTTACTATGAATGTTAAAATTGATTCCTGCGAATACAGCCCCCGGGTCGCTGTTGTTCAGAATTCTTTCAGCCCCGTTACCGAAAGGCAATACCGATAGTCCTTCCGATCCCGCCGGGACTGATCCGGCCAGCATATTCATCTCATCATAAGTCAGTTTGTCAGATATAATCCTCCTCAGCCAGGCATTCAGGATGCCTGTGCCGTTAATACACAACAATACCCCCAGTCTTGGATTTTCAGGGTTGTGGTTAACATGGGCAAAGGTGTTCACTCTGGACTGAGGATCATACCTGACCTCTTTACTTACACCATATACTACACCTGAGGTGCCTGCTGTGGCAGCTATCTCTCCGGGATTCAGGACATTAAGGGAGAATGCGTTATTTGGCTGGTCTCCTGCCCGGTAACTGATTTTTGTATGAGGTTTCAGGTTCAGTTCGGCTGCAGCTTTTGCTGTTAACTCTCCCTGAACCGAAAAGGTTGGAACTATTTCAGGAATGATACCGGCAGGAAAACCGAAATAGTCAAATATTATTCCCGCAGGACAGTTATTTTTGAAATCCCACATTATTCCTTCTGACAGGCCACTTGCAGTAGTTTTAGTCTCACCGGTCAGCTTTAGGGCAATAAAATCACCTGGAAGCATCACTTTATCAATTTTGTCGAAATTGTGCGGTTCGTTATCTTTTACCCATTTTAATTTGGATGCAGTAAAGTTTCCGGGGGAATTGAGCAGGGTTTCAAGGCATTTTTCTTTTCCAATATTTTCAAATGCTTTATTACCTATGTTGGTTGCCCTGCTGTCGCACCAGATAACAGCCGGCCTTATCACACTCTTATTTATGTCGGTAATTACCAGTCCATGCATCTGATAGGAAATACCAATTGCGATAATACTATCTTTATTAACAGTAGTTTTTTGCAGAAGGCCGGCCAGTGCATATTTGAGGTTTTCCCACCACATTTCCGGTTCCTGCTCAGCCCAGCCGGGATGGGGGGCTGTTATAGCCATCTCCTTCTCAGGGTAAAAAAAGGTCCCCTCACATACGCCATTGTCGGCATTTATAAGAGATACTTTTATTGAAGAGCTTCCTATATCGAATCCTAAAAGATACATTTTTCTTTAGTTTGTTTAAAAATAGGGAATATTTTTCAATAATTAAATTGATTGTTTACTTTTGAAATGGACAAAAACAAAGTTATTATGATTCGTGATATTATAATAAAGAACCGTAGTTACAGGAAGTTTGACCCTTCAGTACAAATCACCCGGGAGCATATAATCAATTGGATTGAACTAGCGCGGTTTTCTGCCAGCGGCAGGAATATGCAACCATTGAAGTACGTCTACTCTACCGACAAACAATTGAATAAAAAAATATTTCCGAACCTTGGCTGGGCCGGATACCTAAAAGACTGGGATGGCCCCGGAGAAGGGGAGAGGCCTGCAGCATATATTGCAGTTTTACTTGACAGGTCACTTGCATCCGAAAGTTATTGCGATGATGGTATTGCCATGCAGAGTATTTTGCTTGGCGCTGTGGAAGAAGGCTTTGGGGGATGTATCGTAGGGACTGTCGATAAAAAGAGAGTTGCTGAACTCTTAGGTCTGCCTGACAATATGGAAATATTGTGGATGATTGCACTGGGCAAACCGGCTGAAAAAGTTGTTTTAGAGACCGCAAAAAAGGGAGATATAAAATACTGGCGTGATAAGGAAGAGATACATCATGTTCCAAAACGTCCCCTTGATGAACTCGTCTATAAAGGATTTTAACGGGAATCCGTTTTTTATGTCTGAACCCGAAAGTATAACTTTTTGAAATTTAATAGTATAAAAAAAGTGTCAGTTTGGGCTGCTGCATTGAATTGAATAAATTATATTTGTCGGCATTAATTGGCATTAAATTGAAGTTAAAAATTGTTTAATAATGAAGTCAACCTCTTTAATTGTTGGTATAGTTTCCTTAGTTGCAGTTGCGGTGTTATATATTTTACATTTCACCGGTTCAGGGAAAAGTGTTGAAGAGATAAGCGAAGATTTGAAAAACAGATCTTCCGAAGATGCGGAATCTCTAAAAATTGCTTATGTAAAGGCAGATTCAGTGATATTAAACTATGACCTTGCCCAGGACTTACACGACCAGTTTACTAAAAGCCAGGAGGCATACAATACAGAGTATGGCAGTAAGCGTCAGTCTTTTGAAAAGGAAGCTGCAGCTTTCCAGGAAAAACTTCAAAGAGGCGGCTTTCTGACTGAACAGAGGGCTATTCAGGAACGTGACCGTTTGGTGGGAAGAGAACAGGAGATTGTTAAACTGGATCAGGAACTTTCCGGAAAACTTGCTGAAATGCAGCAGGCTAATAATCAGCAAATCCTTGATAGTTTGCTCAACTATTTAAAAGAATACAATAAAGTTAAAGGATACGACTATATATTTAACGGGGCTGAAGTATTAATTGGTGACGAAGCCCATAATATTACTCAGGAGGTCTTACAGGCATTAAACGTCAGATACTCACAAAATGCCACGCAGAAATAAACCCAGCAAAACTGGATTGCATGTTTGCAAACCGCTATTTGCAGAAAAGCCATAATTCTGAATGGATTGAAAATCCCCCTGATCCTGATACAGGGATAATCGTCGTGATACCCTGCTACAGGGAACCGGAAATTATTAAAACACTTGAATCGCTCAGGTTATGTGATCTCCCTTCATTTACAACGGAGGTTATTGTATTGATCAACCATTCGGTCTCCTCAAATGAAGAAGTCATTATTTTTAATCATAACACAGCTTCAGAACTCAGTTACTGGATCAGGCAAAATAATGTCCGGAACCTGCGATTTTTTGCAGAGGGCCCTGTTGAGTTCCCATCAAAGTGGGCTGGTGCCGGATTGGCACGTAAGCGGGGTATGGATAATGCTGTCAGGCGCTTTAACCTGTTAAACAGGCCGGAAGGAATTATCCTTTCTCTTGATGCTGACACTGTCGTTGATAAAAATTATCTGACTTCAGTCTATGAACATTTTGTTCTGCATCCGTCAGATCCCGGGGCAGTAATATCATTTAAGCATCAGACTGAAGGACTGAAGGGCAGGCATTTACAGGGTATTTTGCTGTATGAGAAATATATCAGTTATTACAGAAATGCTCTTCTTTATACAGGTTATCCATATCCGATTTTTACTGTCGGGTCCGCATTTGCAGTTAGAGCTGATGCTTATATTAAAAGAGGTGGCATGAACAGGAGGCAGGCGGGCGAGGATTTTTATTTTTTGCAGAACCTGGTTCAACTGGGAAATGTAGGAGAAATATCCTCGACCACGGTACATCCTTCTGCCAGGCTATCTGACCGGGTGCCGTTTGGTACGGGACCGATACTTAGTAAATGGATGTGCGGAGAGGAGGATCTTACTAAAACATATAACTTCATGGCTTTCATGGACCTGAGGGCATTTTTTATGATCAGAAAGGATCTTTTCCGGATATCTGAGGCACAATATTATAAGAATATCAGCTACTTACCCGAACCCATACAGGATTTTTTATTAAGGGATATTTTTCTGAAAGAGTTAGATGACCTCAACAGAAATTGTTCATCTTTAAAAACCTTTAACAGCCGTTTTTTTCAAAAGTTTAATGCATTTAAAATTTTAAAGTACCTTAATTACGTGCATAATAATTACTATGAAAAAGAAGGGCTTGAAGCTCAAATTGGCATGTTAGAGTCTAATTTACAGTAAGTTTTCTAATCTCCTTAGCTACCTGTATCACAGGGCGGCGCTCTATTTTTAAATTATCAGCCAGTGAGTCAGGCATTCTTCTGTAATTTAGTTTTGCCTGCAGGTAAACAAACTCCTCTATTTGATCCGGAATTATAAAACGGTATTTTTCAGTCCTTACTTTTAATGGTTCAAGCCTGTTCTCGATCTCTTTAGTGCATAACCATTGTGCATAAGTAAATTCCCCTTCACTGTCCAGGAATGCGCTGTGGTATAACCTGTCCCCTTCAGGAAGGGCATCGCGTGGAATTGGTTGTGAAAGCTTGCTGTGAGAAGGATACGCAACCACTTCATTGCTTGTGATAAAATATTTATCATATGGGTCTCCCGGATTTTGAGGTATGGGAATGTGGAGCAGTTCTCGTCCGCTTTTGTCAACTAAGGATAGGCGCAACCAGACATCGCGTTCTTCAGTTGAGCCTGTTGGGAATTTATGTCCCGTAGCCACAGCCTGTACATCAACAGTAAAATTTACTTCTTCACCTTTTTTGAATTCTGACCTGTCAAGGTTAATTGTTACCGTTGCAGCTCCTTCTACAAATTCAGAAAATCCTCCTCCAAGCCAATGATCAGAGTTATGGGGCCGGGTTATGCCCATTTTTGCCGGCTTTCCTCCCATTGTAGGCATATGACAGGTCTGACAGACTATTGCCTTGAAAGGATAAGGGCTCTCTTCATATTCAGTAAAAGTAGCCTTCACCCATACATCATAAGGATTAAGTTCATTATGGCATGATGAACACATCATCGGATCCTCGAAGATTTCTGATGTAGCAGTTTCATGGTGAGGAGACCATGGGAATTCAAGGTCTCCGAACTTGGTGTCAACCGCTTCGGTTGCAGCAGAAACGTAATCGTGATTAAAAGGGGGTTCATTCCGGAAATGGCTTATTGTATGGCAAAAATCGCAAAAAATACCTCTGTCGGCTCTTGTTTTGTATCCGTCAGTTTTTTTCCAGTAATTATCTGTTTCATATGACTTTTCCGGCACCATTTCTCCGGCAAGGAATGCACTTGGAGAGTGACAGCCTATACAGCCATCCTTTACATCTTTAAGTTCGGGGCTTAATGATTCAGAAGGTAATACAAGTTCATAAAACTGTTTTTGGAAAAAATCACCAGTGAAAGCCTTTGAATGCTGTGAAACATTCCACCTGTCAAATTTATCCCAGTGACAACCTGCACATACCTGCGGGTTCTCAAAGTAGTGATAAGGTTTATTCTGGTTTTTTGCCTGCGCTTTCAGTATTGCCGTTTCCTGGGATGACAGTGTTCCAGACAGAAGCATCAGTATACAGCATATAAATATTTTTTGCATCGCTTGAATTTTATAGTTTGTTAATTAAAAGAATCCTATTGAAAGGATAGATTTGAAAACAAAATTATCTGCAGGATCTGATAATCCAAATCCTGCACCTGTATGCCATTTAATACGGCCATGGGTTCCGAAGATAATATCGATAGCAGGGAATATATAGGTTTTTGATTCGTCCGGAGGTGATAACTCTTTTAGTTCTCCCCATTTTGAATAAAACTCAATTCCCGGTTGAAATTTCAGGCTTTTTCTGCAGTACCAACCACCATTCATGGCAAATTCGACACCTTCACCTACATCCGGTCCGCTGATAACTTTTTCAAAAGTAGGGTTCAATACGAATGAACTAAAACCAAAATCCTTTTCAAGTATACATTTTATTTCAAGTTGTTCCCCACTTTTGTAATTTTTCCCGGGGAGTATATATTCTACATATAAACCCAGATCTACCGGCCGTTCGCCTTTTTCCCAGAATCGGCCATGGAACATCAGCGCTTTGGTTGCAACGTGTTTCAGGTCGTGTCCCTCAGGCTGTTCAAAATCCAGATATAGTCCTGCGGTCCATTTATTGCTTAACCCATATTCTAATTCCAGGGAATGGGCAAGTAATCCCTGCCTGTCGACTGCCTCTCCGAAGAAAGAATACTGATGGTCTGATCCTATGGCGCTGAACCAGTAAACCAACTCTTTTTCACCCGCTTCGGGAGTCATGTAAGGATATATCTTGAAAAATTGGGCATTTGTGACCAGGGGGAATAGGAATAATGCCAGCGCAAATAATTTTTTTGACATGGTTTCAAAGGTTATTTCAGTTTTGATGTTATTGCTAAATTAGTAAAAAGGAATAAATTTACAAATTTTAAAAGATATGTTTTATTCCAGGCAGGATGATCCTATTTTATTATAGTTTAGTGTTTTATTAAGTTATGTCGCATGAGAAAATCTGTATTTCAAATTATAATTTATTTATTGCTTGTACTTTCAGGTATCTTTATTGGTCTTTATTGTAAAGATGATATTTTATCCCATTTGAAAAAGGATAAGGGAAAAGGCACGGAACATATACGATTTGACGATACCAGTAAAATTGAGTGGGAGGGTGATTTTAAACTTGTCAGCATTAACTCTTCAGTTGACAACCAGATTCAGAAAGCATACTTTTATCCGGCAAAGTCAGATGGCCCGAAGCCTCTTGTAGTGAGCCTCCATACCTGGAGTGGGGATTACAGACAGAAGGATGAGTTGGCAGGATTGTGCAGGCAAAAGGATATTAATTATATACATCCTGATTTCAGAGGGATCAATAATACTAAAGATGCCTGTTGTAGTGAGCTTGCACTTAGCGATATTGATGATGCAATCAGTTATGCACTGTCTAACAGTTCGGTTGACAGGTCAAAGATATTTGTTATCGGGGTTAGCGGAGGAGGCTATGCAACACTGAGTACATTTATGAAGTCGAAGCATGACATCAGTAAATTTTCTGCATGGGCATCTATTTCAGATCTGATTGCATGGTATAATGAGAGCCTGATCAGACAGAACAGGTATTCGGAAAATATTTTGAATTGTACAGAGTCAGTTGGAGGGCTGAATGAATCGATAGCCAAAAATAAATCTCCAATATATTGGGAAACCCCTGCTGAAAAGCTTTTAAAATCAAAACTTTTTATTTATGCAGGTATTTATGACGGGATCCAGGGAAGCGTACCGATTACTCATTCAATTAACTTTTACAACAAGTTGCTGGCCGACCTGAATGTAGAGGATTCGTCTGAATATGTTACAGATAAGGAGAAACTGGATCTTCTTGAGTTCAGGAGGCCTTTCGGCTCCTTTGGTACTATCTCCGGACGAGAGATTTGCCTGATAAAAGAGAGCAATAATATTAAGTTAAACATCTTTACGGGCAACCACGAGATGTTAACAGAATATGCACTGGAAGAGTTGTTAAACGAGTAAGCCTGCAATCAGTTAAACGACAACTCTTTATTTTGCAGCATCCTGTATATTGTAGATTTTCCTATATCAAGTTTTGAAGCAACCAGCCGCACGTTATGATTATATTTATTCAGAAAATGTTTAACAATTTCATGGTTATACTCTTCCAGGGTCCTTTCGTCAGCCAGCAGGTGGTTCACATTTTCTTCAACATTAATATTCAGATGCACCGGTTTTATTATGTCGCTGTTAGTCATTACGCAGGCCAGTTCCATCATTGTTTTTAACTCCCTGATATTGCCGGGAAAGTGATACGAAAAGAGCACCTTCTTTGTATCTTCGGATATAGTTTTTACCGGCATGTCATTCTCCCTGCAAAATTCATTTACAAAATGTTTGGCGAGTAAAATGATATCTTTTCCCCGGTGCCGTAACGGTGGTACCTCAATTGGCAGTCCCAGAAGCCGGTAATAGAGATCCTGTCTGAATTTTCCATTGGCAACCAGATTGGCAAGATTTTTATGTGTAGCTGTAAGGATTCTCACATCAAGTGGTATGATCTCATTACCTCCAAGCCGCGTGAGTTCTCTCTCCTGTATAACCCTGAGCAGTTTGGCCTGAAGGTTTAGGGTCAGGTCAGCAATTTCATCAAGAAAAAGTGTTCCTGTGTTTGCCTGTTCAAATTTACCTATCTTCCGGAATTCAGCGTTGGTGAAAGCCCCTTTTTCATGTCCGAATAGCTCGCTTTCAATGAGAGTGTCGGGGATTGCAGATACATTAACAGGAATAAATGGTTTGCTGCTGCGGGTTGAGTTATAGTGTATACCTTTTGCGACCAGTTCTTTGCCCGTTCCAGTCTCACCGCTGATAGATACAGAGATATTGGTTTGCGATGCTTTCTCCATTAATGAAAATACCTGGTCTATCTCCCTGCTGTTGCCTTTTATTAGTTTCCTGAAATTGTAACGATCCTTTATAGCCCCCTTCAGTCGCTGGTTTTCCTGTTTCAGCTGGTCAGAATCATAAATGTTCTTAATAATATTAGTCAGTTTTTCCCTTGTATCCGAAGCCTTCATGATATAATCATAAGCTCCGTTTTTCATTAGTTCAATAGCAGTATCAATACTCTCCTGGGCAGATATTATTATAATATTTGTTTGAGGTGATTTTTTTTGGATCTCCTTCAGAGCTTCGTGTCCTGACATGTCGGGGAGTGTATAGTCAAGAGTAAGTACGTCTGGCTGGTGATCATCCAATGCATTCATGCAATCACGGGCATTGTAAAATACTCTTACCTGATAATTATTATCTGTAAGCTGTTTCTTAAGCACCTGGGCATAAAGGGTATTGTCTTCTAAGATAAAAATTTCGTATTTTACATTTCTCTTTTGGTTAGTCATCTTCACGTGATTTAATCGTCCTAAGTTTGTAAATTTTGTACCAAAATAGGAAAAAAAATGCAAAAAATTCCAAATTTGGTACAAATTTATACTTTTTAGGGGCATTTTTATATGTTTTTGGATTAATTGTACATGAGCGTCGATAATTTAATTGTATTTATGATTAAAATTGTCTGATTAAATTATGCACAAATTAATAATTAGCAGACTAAATTTGATTTATTATTTTTACCTCTCTGTTTAAATAAATCTGGTTAAGTTAGCAGGGTTTAAGAATCAAATATTTAGCCGGCAGAATTTAACAGTAAAAATTAAAGCATGAAATATAAAGCACTACACAAATTGTCATATGGATTATACATAATTTCTACTTCTTACAGTGGAAGGTCCTACGGATATATAGGCAATACTGTTTTTCAGGTTACATCTTCACCTCCGCAGTTAGCCATTAGTTGTCACAAAGATAATGTGTCGGCTTCAAAAATTTTAAAGAGCAAAGTTTTTTCTGTTTCTGTATTGCAAAAAGAGACAGATACTTCGCTGATCGGACGATTTGGCTTTATGTCGGGTGACAGCATCGATAAATTTTCAGACATTAGTACAATAACGGCAGTAACAGGTGCCCCTGTTGTTGTAGATGATACAGTTGCATGGTTTGATTGTGAAGTTGTTTCGGTAACAGATGCAGGAAGTCATTTGATAATTGTCGGCCTGATAAAAGAGAGTGATCTGCTTTCAGATGAAGAGCCACTGACTTACGCTTATTACCGGGAAAAATATAAAATGCTTGCTCCTAAAAATGCCCCGACCTATATTGAAAAGACCAAATTAGAAGAAGAGGGATTGCAGGGAAAAGATAAGGAGGCCGAAGAGGGTGAAGAATCTGCAGACAAAGACGACATGGATACTTATACCTGTTCGATATGCGGTTACCGTTATGACCCTGCAGAGGGCGACCCTTCATCAAACATACCTCCGGGCACACCCTTCAGTGAATTGCCTGAAGATTACAGATGTCCGGTTTGCAATGCAGAAAAAGAGTATTTTAAGAAAAGCTGAATTCGTTAACCGGGTTAAGTAAATACCTGCAGGCAAATCGGACAACACCATTAACAGTTTAAAGTTTATGGTGAGTGCCGTCACAATATGGTTTATTCCGGGAGTGTTTACACTGGCATAGCCAGACATCTTTTTTTTCTTCAATTTTAAAGGACAGTGGTGTAAATTCACCTCCCTGATGTGAGCCGTCACAAAATGGCTGGTTTTTACTTCTGCCACACGCGCACCAATAGTATGTGCCAGGTTCAAGAGATACCATTTTAGGAAATTTGGCTGCAATCTTTGGATTTTCCATGTTCAATATTTGTTTTTATAAAAATGCACTTTATCTGGCAAATTAATTAAAAATTTTTTTCAACTTCGTAACTGCTATTTTGCAGAAATCAAAAGTAAAAATAAAAATGAAGATAATTCTTGGTTTTTTTCTAATTTCCTTTTTTTCATTAGCCGGTTTTACACAAAGCCGGGAGGACGAAAAATTTTATGTTGGAACTTATACAGCCGAGGGCTCAGAAGGTATTTACCTCTGTAATTTCAACAATAAAACAGGAGAGGTTTCATTAAATCAGGTTTTCAAAGGAATGGACAATCCAAATTTTTTGAAAATATCACCTGACAGAAAAACATTGTACGCAGTAACCAGACTTGCATCAGATGACGGGAAAGCGGACGGTTTTGTTGAGGCCTACCGCATTAGTCCCGGAGGCAGCCTGAAGTTTATAAACCGTCAGGATTCTCACGGCTCTCATCCCTGTCATGTTGATATTTCGTCTGACGGGAAAATTGTCGGAATAGCTACTTACGGAGGAGGGACAACCTCACTGTACCCGGTAAATGAAGACGGATCTCTTCGTCCCGCTTCTTCAACTGTTATAAACAAAGGATCCGGGCCTGACCCCTCAAGGCAGTCAGCCCCCCATGCTCATTCAATAAGGTTCTCACCGCATGGAGACGAAGTCTTTAGTGCAGACCTTGGGACCGATAAGGTTGATATTTTTCAGATTAAAAATTTAAAACAGAAGCGGGCATCCCAGAAATACCTGGAACTGCCTGCAGGCTCGGGACCTCGTCATTTTGATTTTCATCCGGACGGGGATGTGATTTATGTTATAAATGAACTGAATTCTACAATTACCTCCTATAAAAAGGAGAATAAGAGATGGAATTTGCTTGAGACAATTTCCACAGTTCCGGAAGGATTCACTGATGTGAACTATCCCGCTGACATACATGTCTCTGCCGATGGAAAATTCCTTTATGGATCAAACAGGGGGCATAATTCACTTGCCGTTTATGATATTAATCCTGCTTCGAAAAAATTAATATGGAAAGGATATATCTCCAGTAAGGGTGACTGGCCCAGGAATTTTGCATTCAGTCCTGATCAACAGTTTATACTTGTAGCTAACCAGAAAAGTGGCAATATTGTTGTTTACAGGATAAATAAGGCAAACGGAATGCCAGAGTTTACCGGCAATGAAATAGATGTTCCTTCTGCAGTATGCATTGAATTTCTGTAGTGCCAGTCTGATCAGCTCAGTTTTGACCCTATAAGCTTAATGAATTCATCACGGGTTGCATTTTTTTGAAAAGCACCAGTAAAATCCGATGTTGTGGTTATTGAATGTTGTTTTTGTATTCCGCGCATCTGCATGCACAGGTGCTGAGCTTCAATAACAACTGCAACTCCAAGTGGGTTTAAGGTATTTTGAATGCAATTTTTGATTTGTGAAGTTAACCTCTCCTGAACCTGCAAACGTCGGGAAAATACATCAACAACACGGGCTATTTTACTTAATCCGGTAATATATCCGTTTGGAATATATGCTACATGGGCTTTACCAAAGAATGGCAACAAGTGGTGTTCGCAAAGTGAGTAAATCTCAATATCCTTGACAATTACCATTTGCCTGTAATTTTCCCTGAACATTGCTGACTGTAATATTTTAACAGGGTCGGTCTTATATCCCTGCAATAAAAATTGCATTGCTTTGGCTACACGTTCAGGGGTTTTGTCCAGCCCTTCCCTTGAAATATCCTCTCCTATTAATTTTAAGATATTCCGGTAACTATCAGAAAGTTCCCTGGTCATTTTTTCATTATATATCTCTAATTTTTCGTATCCGTTTGAATCGATTAATTTTGGTGATCCCATTTTAGTGTAAATTTAATTGATACAAAGATTAACTTTTTTTTATAAAATGAGTATTTAAACTTGTAAGGTTTTAAAAAATTAAGAATTTAACTAAATTTTGTAAGATGAAGATTTTGATAACATCAGCAACATGGATGGAAATAAAATTGCTGGCCGATGAATTGAACCTGGTTTATGAGAAGCAGAATTTTTGGAAGTCAGGAAAAATTAAAGGACATAACATTGATATTTTGATCACTGGTATAGGAACTGTGTTCACAACCTTCAGCCTTACACAGTTACTTAATGATAACAGGTATGACATGATTATAAATACCGGAATCGCAGGAAGCCTGAACAGTGACCTTGGGATTGGGGATGTTGTAAATGTGGTAATTGAAGAGTTTGCAGACCTTGGAGTTGAAAAAAAGGGGGAATTCCTTACCCTGTTTGAATCGGGTTTTGTAAATTTGGATGAATTTCCCTTCAGCGGGGGTCTTCTGAATGCCACTTTTGATAATAAGGCCTTTAGTACCCTGCAAAAGGTGAGGGGGATTACCTCCAATATCAGTCATAGTAATAATACAAGTATAAAAAAAATCAGAAATAAATTTAAAGCAGATATTGAGTCAATGGAGGGAGCTGCTGTTTTTTATGTATGCATTAATACTGGGATACCATGCTGTGAAATAAGGGCAATATCAAACTATGTGGAACCTCATGATACAACAAACTGGGACATCCCTTTATCCATTGAGAACCTGAAGGAGAGGCTGATGTGTGCTTTTAATAATTTGATGTAAAATATCTGTTTATACCTCAGAAAAAAGACTTCAATGAAACTTACATTAGGATTTTCAACGTGTCCGAACGACACATTTATTTTTGACGCAATGATTCATGGCAAAGTAGATACGGAAGGTTTGTCATTTGATATTGTAATGGAAGATGTAGAGCAACTGAATAAAAGAGTAACGGATAGTTGTATCGATATTTCAAAATTGAGTTTTCATGCCTATGCTCATGCAACACAAAATTATATCCTGCTTACTTCAGGCTCAGCCCTGGGAAGAAAAAACGGCCCGCTATTAATATCCAGGCAAAAAATATACCCCGACGAAGTTAACAGCATTAAAGTTGCTGTTCCCGGTATTAATACCACCGCCAATATGCTTTTTAGCATTGAATACCCTGATGCCAGAGATAAGAAAGTATATCTCTTTTCGGATATTGAAGAGGCAGTTTTGGGTGGTGAGGTCGATGCAGGTGTTATTATTCATGAAAGCAGGTTTACATATGAGCAAAAAGGATTACGAAAAATTGTCGACCTGGGTGAGAGTTGGGAAAAAAAATCAGGGTATCCTGTCCCGTTGGGCGGAATAGCAATAAGGAGGGCAATTGATGAAGATATAAGGATTAAAGTAAATCGGGTTTTAAAAAGAAGTGTTCTGTACGCGCTTGAAAATCCCAATACAGCTTATGATTTTGTTAAGAAATATGCACAGGAGCTGGATGATCATGTGATATTACAACATATTCAGTTATATGTTAATAATTATACAATAGAGATGAATGATGAGGCAAAGGAGGCAATCAGATACTTATACAAAATAGCCTTTGAGAGAGGAGTTATAAAATTAATTTCCGATGATATTTTTATCTAACCTCCAAATTTTTTATCAAACAGTAATTCCATTAAGACCAGGAGTGATGTAGCTGTTAAAATACTTGCAATACTCACAGGCAGGGTTCCTAATTGTGTCAGGAATGACTGATAACCGGTTAAAATTTTATCCATGCCAAAATTTTGTAAAGTTGATTGGTCCGGATAAGTTCCGGATATTATTGATAATACAACTGCAATTGCAATTAATATAGCAAAGAGCGATAAAAATACCCAGAAACTTTTCTTCAAAACAGGGTATTTTTTCAATTGTTCCAGTGAGAACTGCTCTTCAAATATACTTTTCATAACCCTGTTTGAAAAATCAGGACCCGGTGATTCCGGAGTAATAGTTTTAAGTAATTGTCTTAATTTTATATCTTTTTCAAAGTGATTCATAATATTGTATATAATTTATCATTTAACATTTCAGACAGAATTGCATAGAGTTTTTTACGGGCCCGGTGCAATTTTACCTTTACATTACTAACTGTCAGTCCGGTTATTTTACTTATGCCTTCAATAGATTCATCTTCATAATAATATAATAAGACGAGGGTATATTCATCGTCTGCAAGTTGTTTCAAAGCAGTTTTTACATATTTTTCACGATCCTTTTCCGGGAATTCGTCAAAATCAATCTCCTCAGTTTCATCCCTGACCTGAATATCGTACAAAGGGATACTTTCCGGTTTTTTCTTCCTGATTTCCGAGATGCAGGTATTATATGCGATCCTGAATAACCAGGTTGAGAATTTTGCCTTCGCCCTGTAAGTATGCAAAGATTTGAATGCCTTGATGAAGGTTTCCTGGGCTGCCTCCTCTGCCTCCTCACGATTTTTAAGAACTTTTAGTGCAATTGAAAAAACAATATCCTTATATCTTTCAACAAGATACGAAAAGTAATTTGTATGGCCGTTAATTACTTTTTTAATATAATAGATATCGTCTCTTTTTACCATTTTTATCTTGGACGAAAAAAAAGTCCGGCGGTTACAAAATTATTAAAATTTGTAACCATGATTAAAAGTATGCGTCAAATAGTCAAAACAGTTATTAATGATAAAAAATTAAATGTTATGGAAGAAATTTTTGTGCCAATTGGATTTTTCCTGGCTTTGTTTGCAATATTATATGTTTACTGGTCAAACCGTACCAAAGAACGACTGGCATTAATAGAGAAGGGTATTGATGCAGGAATTTTCAAATCAACTCCTTCAAAATATGCTTTGCTGAAGTGGGGTATATTTTTAATGGGGGCAGCTGTTGGCGTCATTGCCGGATATATCCTGTCACTTGTAATAAACGAAGTTGTGGCATATTTTGCTATGATATTTCTGTTTGGAGGAGTTGGTTTAATTACAGCCTATCTGATAATAAAAAAATTATCTCAAAAGGAGTAGTATTGTATTAATTATCACAATGAAGGTCAATGATTTTTTGAATGACTCCAGAACATACCGGGCAGAAATTTTTAGCATTATTGCTTTTCATTCTGCAATCCATGTAAGGGCTGTATATACCTTCAGTCATATATCCCCCTCCTTCAAAAACTCCCACTGTATTACTGAATCCTTCGGTCCGTGGAGTTGGTACTGGTGTATTTTCTGAAACCATTGACTTCCATTTTTTATTAAAATTAACCAGTGTAGTCAGGTTTGGCTCCCATGGTTCTTCCTTAATATTGTAGAAGTTCTCATAAGCGACTTCCGATGTATAATATTCATCACCCAGTCCTGCAAATCCGTGTCCAAATTCATGAACAAAAACCTCCCGGGTAAGTTGATGATCGGAGGAACAAACACTCAGGAAATTATAGAATCCCCCTCCTCCGTAACGTTCTGTATTTACCAGTACATATATGTGGTCATAAGGTACACAGGCTGCAATATCATATATAGTCTTCATGTCGCTGGTTGTCAGGTACCTGGGTATATCAAAAGTATAAAAGGTGGAGTTCAGTAAAGTATTGTTATATATCTTTTCTCCGGGGACATCAGTGCCTGTCTCTTCAGAGGGGGCAAATACTGCCCTAATATTGAAATTCATTTTATTTGATTTAAATGGTTCTTCATCAAATAAATATCCGGTAATACGGCTGGCATCATTCAGAAATTTATCCTTTTCTGTTTCAGTATAACCTTCAGACAGGAGCACCAGATCCACTTTTTTTTCCGGTTTACCGTTTTCGAGGATAGTTGCTGTTTCATAAGGAAAAGGTTTTTCACTGATTATGAAATAATTATCCGGATCTATTTCTGTTTTATAAATTGTTTTAAAGTTACCTTTCCATTGCCGGGCATCAATCTCCAGCCTGACCTTATTTTTAGGATAGGGAAAAACAGCTGCCTGGTAGAAGGTTTTATTTATATTCTTTGCCTCAGCAGTTGTCTGCCATTCCTGAAAAAGGGTACAAAATCCTTTTGAAAACAGCAGAGCCCCTGAACTGAGATTAAATATCCGAAACCTGTATGTACCGTAATTAAAAGTATCTGTTAAATTTGTGTGTGATCCGGCCCAGTGGGGCTCTTTTTTTATTTGTCCGGGATAGACCATTACCTCATTTGAATTGCCTCCAAGAAGGAAATCAAAACGCATAGAGTAGTCACTGAAAAAGTTTTCAAATATTGTCTGTCCTTCTGCGATTATGGGCAGAAGCAAAAGAAATACAACGAACTGCCTGATCATTTTCTGAGCATTTATTACTTTTGACAAAAATATAATATCATTTAGATAAAATGAGGGAACTTTATAAATTTTTACTTGATAATATAAGGGAGATAGATAAATTTGACAGTTTTGCCAGGCCCGGAGCACTAATGGTTACCCTGTTGATCCTTATACTTATAGCATGGGCAAGCCATTACCTGACAAGAAAAATACTTATCGGAATTGCAGTCAAAATTGCAGACAGAACCAAAACAACATGGGATGATATTCTGGTAAAAAGGAAGGTTTTCAGGTATGTAGCCCATTTTATCCCGGCATTTATTATCTATTATTCGGCTGATTTTGCCTCACCGGTACTTAAGCAGGAATTGGCTGAACTTAGTGATGCAGCTGTTAGTATGCTTTCAAATGATTATTATTTGAATATGGGGAGAATATTAACAAAGTTTGCACAAGTATATTTCATATTCATTTTTATTTTTCTGTTCAATGCGGTGCTTAACACCGGACTTGATATCTACAACACCACAGACTACGCGATACACAGGCCTGTAAAAGGATATGTTCAGCTTTTTAAGATCCTCATTTTCTTTCTTTCAGGTATTTTGATAATCGCTGTCCTGCTGGGAAAGGACCCTACGGTCTTACTTGCCGGACTGGGAGCGATGGGCGCTGTCCTGTTGCTGGTTTTTAAGGATTCAATTTTAGGATTTGTAGCTTCAATACAGCTGTCAGGTAATAACATGGTTAAGATTGGCGACTGGATTGAGATGAGGAGCAGAGGAGCTGATGGTACTGTTTTTGATATTACCCTGAATACTGTAAAGGTCCAGAATTGGGACAAGACCATTTCGACCATTCCCACTTATGCAATGGTAACTGAGTCATTTATAAACTGGAAAGGCATGCAGGAATCGGGGGGAAGAAGAATAAAAAGGGCAGTTTATATAGATATGACCAGCATAAAGTTATGTGATTCAGAGTTGTTGCACCGCCTTCAGAACTTTTTAATTATAAAAGACTATATAATTGGGAAGGAGAAGGAGATTGCCGAATACAACGCACTGAATAATATTTCTGACGATGATGTTGTAAGCGGCCGCAGACAAACCAACATTGGAATTTTCAGGAAGTATCTGGAGGTTTATCTTAAACAGCATCCAATGATCAATAATGACATGACCTTTCTGATACGGCACCTTCAGCCTTTAGGGAAAGGCCTGCCGATAGAGATCTATGTTTTTTGTAAAGAGAAGTCATGGGCAAGCTATGAGTCAATACAGGCAGATATTTTTGATCACATTCTGGCTGTTATCCCAAGATTTGACCTGCGGGTTTTCCAGGAACCTTCAGGAGCTGATTTTTCAAAACTCGTCACATCGTAATAAAAGCAATATTATAAAACATTTCTGGCTTTCAATTATATTTTTTCCATACATTTGCTAATTAATGTGTTATTCAAACAATAGTAAAAAATGGAGAGATCTGAATATATTGAACGCCCTCCTGATATAGATGAATTGGATGAAAAAATCCTGAAACTGATCACAAAAAATGCCCGGATTCCTTTTCTTGAAGTAGCAAGAGAGTGTGGGGTTTCAGGTGCTGCAATACATCAAAGGGTACAGCGTTTATTAAATATAGGGGTAGTTTCAGGCAGTGAATTTATTGTGGATCCTGAGAAGATAGGATATAATACCTGTGCATACATGGGGATATACCTCGAAAAAGCAAAATATCATATTCAGGTGGTAAAGGCCCTGCGCAAAATTCCCGAAATAGTTGAATGCCATTATACAACAGGGCAATATGCCATATTTATAAAAATTCAGACTAAAACAAATAAGCATCTTAAGGATTTAATTGACAATGAACTACAACAAATTGACGGAGTTTTGCGGACAGAGACATTCATGTCCCTCGAGATGGATTTTAAAAGACAGGTGCCAATAAAATAACTAAAAACGAAATACAGAAAATAGATTAGAGATGACTGTAAGGAATCATTTAGACGATATTGACTTGAAGATTTTGGATATTATCACCCAAAATGCACGGATACCTTTTAAAGATGTTGCGAATAAGGTAGGAGTATCCAGAGCCGCTGTTCATCAGCGGGTTAACAGGATGATTGACGAAGAGGTCATTACCGGCTCGGGCTATAATATCGATCCTAAAAAGGTAGAATACGGGACATGCAGCTATATGGGTATTTTTCTGGAAAAGGGTAGCCTCTACTCAGAGGTGGTTGAAAAATTGGAACTTATTCCGGAGATTGTTGAATGTCATTATACAACAGGGCAATATGCCATTTTTATAAAAGTATACGCAAAAAATAATGAGCACCTGAAAAGTATTTTGAGTGGGAGAATACAAAAGATCAATGGTATTGCCAGTACAGAAACTTTTATATCCCTGGAGGAGTCAATTAAGAGAACCATTCCTGTAAGCCTCTGATTTTATAGGTCCGGAAGGTTTCTTTGCCTTACTGCCTCAAAGATCATCAATCCGGCAGCAACAGACACATTCAGGGAGTCAATTTTTCCGGAAAGAGGGATTCTGACTTGTTCATCAGCCATTTGTAAAATTGCAGGAGATATTCCCTTGTCTTCAGCTCCCACTATTATGCAGAGTGGTACATTCATTTTCGCATCAGTAAACAAAGTATCTGCCTTTTCGGATGCAGCCACAATTCTTATTCCGGAGTTTTTCAGGAACTGTAAAGTTTGTTTCAGATTTGGTGATTTGCACACAGGCAGGTAATTAAGAGCTCCTGCCGAAGTTTTCACTGCATCAGCTCCAATTCTTGCCATGCCTTTTTCAGGGACAATTACAGCATTTACGCCACCACATTCAGCACTCCTTACAATAGCTCCGAAGTTTCTGACATCGGTAATCCTGTCAAGCATAAGTATTAAAGGATTTACTGCCTCCTCAAAGAGTCCCGGCAATACAATTTCAATATCAGCAAAGTCGACCGGAGATAAAAAAGCCAGTACTCCCTGGTGGTTTTTCCTGGTAATGCGGCTGATCTTTTCGGCCGGGACAAACTGGAAGTTGACATTATTTTCTTTAATTAAGGGGAAAAGTGTATTAAACAATTCATTGTCAATCCCTTTTTTTATCAAAATCTTATCTATTGAACGGCCGTTTCTGATAGCCTCAATGACTGCTCTGGTTCCAAATATATAATCTTCTTTATCCACTACCAGGTTTTTTTAGATTTCCAGTTTTCTAATTCTGTATGTAACTCTTCCCATATTGAAAGAGTTTTGTTCAGTTCCTCCTGCAAAGAATCATACGATTCGAAGATGGATGTATTGTTAAGTACACCGGTTGCAGATAATTTAAGGTTTACGGCAGACATCTCCTCTTCAAGTTTTTCAATGCTTAGTTCTGTTTCAGATATCTTTTTTTCCAGACGTGATATATTTCTGTTGATCTCTTTGCGCTCCTCAAAATACTTCTGTCCCTCTCCGTTGCGTGGTTTCTCTGTAGCTTTTTTATCAGACTTGTTTTGTATCCCTGCTTTTTCATAATCCTGCATAGATTCGAGCCTTTTTTTTCTCAGGAAGTCGTATATGCCACCAAGATGTTGCTTTACCGCTCTGTTTCTGAATTCATAAACACAGTTGACAATTCCGTCCAGAAAATCCCTGTCATGAGACACTAATATAACCGTGCCTTTAAAATGAATCAGGGCCTCTTTTAATATCTCTTTCGACTGCATGTCGAAGTGGTTTGTCGGTTCATCAAGAACCAGCAGGTTAACAGGTTTCAACATCAGCCGTATCATAGCCAGTCTTGTTTTTTCTCCTCCGCTGAGTACTTTAACTTTTTTGTCGACATCATCACCTGAGAAAAGAAATGCTCCAAGTATATCCCTGATCTTTGTTCTGATCTCTCCTGTTGCGATTTCATCGATAGTCTCCAGTACAGTAAGTTCCCCATCCAGCATATCTGACTGGTTCTGTGCAAAATACCCTGTCTTAACATTGTGGCCTGTTTTCATGCTCCCTTCATGTTCCAGTTGTTGGAGTATGATTTTAACCAAAGTGGTTTTTCCTTCTCCGTTTCTGCCGACAAATGCTACTTTCTCGCCCCTTTCCACAGTAAGGTTGACATTATTTAACACCACGTGGAGGCCATAGCTTTTAGAAATATTTTTTCCCTCGATTACAACTTTCCCTGAAGATGGAACAGGTGGAAAATAAATCTTTAGTTCAGCTTTGTCTTTCTCCTCTATTTCAATACGTTCAATTTTTTCAAGTTGCTTGATCCTTGACTGAACCTGTATTGCTTTTGTTGCCTTATACCGGAATCTTTCAATAAATTTTTCAGTATCCTCAATCATTTTTTGTTGGTTCCTGTATGCTGCCAGATTGATCTCCCTCTGTTCCTTTTTCCATTTGACAAAATCGGAATAGATCATTTTCTGATCGTTAATTCTTCCAAGAGAAATTTCCATTATTCTGTTACATACAGCATCAAGAAAAGCTTTATCGTGCGAAACCAGCATCACAGCCCCTCTGTAGTTTTTCAGAAAGTTTTCGAGCCACTGTATTGACTCTATATCGAGGTGATTTGTTGGTTCGTCAAGTAATATTATATCGGGCTTTTTCAAAAGCAGCTTAGCCAGTTCAATTCGCATACGCCAGCCACCGCTGAATTCTGACGTCGGCCTGTTAAAATCATTTCTTTCAAAGCCCAGTCCCAGCAAAGTCTGTTCCAGATCTGCCTGATAGGTATCTCCTCCGAGGATTGAATACCTTTCGTTCATTTCAGTCAGACTGTCCAGTTTTTTAAGATAATTTTCAGAATGAAAATCTGTTGTTGAGGGTAATTCCTTATTCAGTTTTGAAATATTTTTTTCCAGATTTATGAGTTCACCAAACGCCAGCATTGTTTCTCCCATAAGTGTGCTGGTATCTTTTATTTCTATCTGTTGCGCCAAATAGCCCACAGATGTATCCTTTTGTCTGGTTACTTCGCCCGATGATGGGTCCGAAATCCCGGCCAGCAACTTTAATAATGTTGTTTTGCCGGCTCCGTTTTTTCCCGTTAACCCTATTCTGTCCCCCTTATTTATTATGAAGTTAATATCCTTAAGCAGGTCAAATCCTCCGAAACTGACACTTATTTTATTTACTGAAATCATAGATGAAATTTCGATGAGGCCAAAGATAGTTATAAAGAGGCATCAAACAAATACATCCCAAATGTATGGGTATTGATTATTTTTTAGTGCGAAACAGTTTATTCACTTTTTTTAAGAAAATAATATCACGATGATGAAAAATTATTAAAGAAGAAAGGGGAAAGCTTATGGACGCTTTTGAAGATGATTGATGATTTACAAACCCCTAAACACAAAACCAATCATAAATACAGAAGATGCTTTCCCCTTAATAATTTTATTTGTGAAAATAAAACCAACCATTAAATCATACCAAATGTAACTATATTAACTTATATATTTAAAAATGTGTCAATAAAAATTACTTTTTATGTCTGTTTTTGTGTTAGTTTTCCCAAAATGGGACAACAAATATCTATTTGGGAATCACTTTTTTTAAGTAAAACTTTCGGTATCATGCATAAACACTATATTTGCACAAAAAAATGACCAGGAAGAGGAAAAAACCATTTTATGAAAGGGTCAGTATAGAAGATATCGGATCTGAAGGAAAAGCATTGGTGAAGATCAACGACATGGTAGTTTTTACACGTCACGCCATACCAGGCGACATTGTGGATCTTCAGGTAATAAGGAAGAGAAAAAATTACCAGGAAGCTGTTATCACCAGGATTTATGAATTTTCGAAAGAGAGAGTTAAACCTTTTTGTTCTCATTTTGGAGACTGCGGAGGCTGTGTCTGGCAATTTTTACCCTACGAAAAACAACTATTCTATAAACAGAAGCAGGTTGTGGACCAGTTAACGAGAATTGGAAAAGTTAAATTGCCTGTAATATCTCCTATATTAGCTTCAGAAAATAAAATATTCTATCGTAATAAACTTGAGTACACCTTTTCAACCAGAAGATGGCTGACACGGGAAGAGATAGATTCGGGGAATAATTTTTTCGATTCTGATTCTCTGGGTTTTCATGCCAGCGGCCAGTTTGATAAAGTAATCAATATTGAAAAATGTTGGCTTCAGCCTGATCCTTCCAATGCTATACGGACTTATGTTTATCAATATGCCATTGATAATGGCCTCGAATTTTTTGATATTCGCAATCAAAAAGGATTTTTGCGAACCCTTATGATCAGGACTTCTGCAAGAAATGAAGTAATGGTTGTGTTGTCGGTGTTCAGGGATGACAGGGAAGCCCTTTCCGGACTGCTGAATTCGGTAAAAGAAAATTTTCCGTCCGTCACTTCACTAATGTATGTAATCAATTCTAAAGGGAATGATACAATTTCAGATCTTGATATTATGCTGTATTACGGGAGGGATTACATACTTGAAGAGATGGAAAATCTTAAATTCAGGATCGGGCCCAAAAGTTTTTTTCAGACAAATTCGGCGCAGGCATATAATTTATATAAGGTGGTTCGTGAATTTGCCGCGCTTACAGGACGGGAAATTGTTTATGACCTTTATACCGGGACCGGAACGATTGCTCAGTTTATTGCAGGAAATGCCCAAAAAGTAGTTGGTATCGATTACGTTCCTTCAGCCATAAATGATGCTGTTATAAATGCATCCCTCAATCAAATTGATAATGTCTTCTTTTTTACAGGCGACATAAAAGAACTGTTGAAACTGAATTTTACAAAGGAACACGGGAAACCGGATGTCATTATTACAGACCCCCCAAGAGCAGGCATGCATAAAGATGTAATTGAAAGTTTGCTTGAGATATTGCCGGAGAAGATTGTCTACGTCAGTTGTAACCCCGCAACACAGGCACGTGATATAAATCTGTTGAGCAGTCACTACACAGTGATAAAAGTGCAGCCTGTTGATATGTTTCCACATACCCAACATGTGGAAAATGTAGTTTTGCTTGAGCGAGTAATTGAGCAATAGGACCTTATCAGGGATAGTATTTTTTTTACAGATGTTATACAGTTAAGTTGCGATTTATGTCATGGGGACAAAATATTATCAATTCTCAATGATAAATTGCAATAATTGTGTTAAATTCATACATTATTTATAAAAGGAGTCAGATGAAACATGCATGAATCGAAGAATGCTGGTTTCATAAGTATAAATTAAAAATATCGGGAAAGATGAAAAGAACATTACTTATTTTATTAGTATTTTTTAGCTATTTGGGATATTCCCAAAACAGAGATTTTTTAGATAATGCAGTAGTAAAAATTGAAAAGACTAATATTAACAGTACTGCAAGTGATTTTGGCCCTTCATATGTGGGGAATGAACTTTGGTTTTCTGCATTTACAGACGATGAGATTAATAAGATCAGGCAGGGTAAGGTCAGGGAGGTGTTTTACAACCTTTACTCTGTGCCAATTGACGGGAAAGGTAATATAAGGGGAGGTAAAGTGATCAGGCTTGAAGATGTCAGTTCGGGTTATCATGCCGGTCCGGTTTCATTTTGCGAAAAGACAGAAGAGCTGTTTGTCACCCTGAGTAACTTTGAAGATCCGGAGATAGAAAGGGTTGTTTTCAGAAAAGCCAGTATACCGCTAAAGATCATTATTCTCAGGAAGTCCGGTAGTGGCTGGGCAGAAGCCGGAGAGATGCCTTTCAACAATTCTTTTTATTCTGTTGGACATCCTTCTGTATCAGTTACCGGCGATACTTTGATTTTTGTATCCGATATTCCGGACAAGGGTAAGGGAGGTACTGATATTTATATGTCTGTTCGCAGAAACGGCAGGTGGGGAGATATGATCAACCTGGGAGATAAAATAAATTCAAACGGAGATGAGATGTTCCCGTTTCTCCATAAAGGAAAATATTTAGTATATGCATCAAATGGCAAGTCAGGAGGGAAAGGAGGACTTGATCTTTTTTATACAATGATTTCAGGTTCTGATTTTGGCACCCCACAAAACCTGGGTGATTTGAATTCTTCTGCTGATGATTTCGGACTAGTAATTCATGATGATGAATCAAGTGGTTATTTTGTGTCGAAAAGAGACGGAGGCACAGGTGATGATGATATTTATAAAGTTCTTTTTGAACCCCAGGGTAAATACGAGTTGGAATTACTGGTAAGGGACAGGAAAACCGGCAATCCCGTCTCAAACGCAAGAGTTAATTTTAACGACAACATGACCCGTTATACCGGAAATGACGGAATAATCAGAAGAGATCTGGAAAAGGATTTTGACTACACTGCTGCCTCAGCGCTTGACGGATATATGAACGAATCAATATCATTCACTACCAAAGGAAAACCATTTGGCATTTTAAAAGAGGTAATAGAGATTGAAAAAGTGGAGATTGGCCAAAAATTCGAGATGAAAAATATATATTATGAATTTGACAAATGGGATATTCTACCGGAATCAGAAATAGAACTTGACAAACTTGTAAAGGTGATGAAAGATAATCCTTCATGGAAGGTTGAATTAGGATCGCATACAGACAGTCGCGGAACAAATGCCTACAATGAGGATCTGAGTCAGAAACGTTCTGATTCTGCAGTCAGATATATTGTATCAAAAGGGATTGCCCAAAGCCGGATTATTGCTAAGGGTTATGGTGAGTCACAATTAGTTAACCATTGTTCTGACGGAGTAAACTGCACTGAAGAGCAGCACAGGATGAACAGAAGAACAGAGTTTACAATTTTAGAAATGTAAATATTCTAATAGAAGATAAATTTTCTAAAATCAAAAACCCGGTGAATGGTCATTCACCGGGTTTTAATATTATATACCAATTAATTTTTTATCCAAGATAAGTTTTCAATAGTTTGCTCCTTGATGTATGTCTTAGCCTTCTGATAGCTTTCTCTTTTATCTGACGCACTCTTTCACGTGTAAGGCCGAATCTTTCACCAATTTCTTCCAGGGTCATCTCCTGGCACCCTATGCCAAAGAATAGGCGAATTATATCAGCTTCTCTTTCTGTCAGCGTAGCAAGAGCACGGTGAATTTCCTTGGAGAGGGATTCCTGTATCAGTGTACGGTCTGCGTTTGGAGAATCATTATTCACCAGTACATCCAGCAAACTGTTATCTTCACCGTCAACAAATGGTGCATCCACAGAAACATGTCTTCCCGAGACTCTTAATGTATCTGATACTTTTTCGGCAGACAACTCAAGTGAATTTGCAAGTTCTTCAGGAGATGGTTTACGTTCGTGTTCCTGTTCGAATTTTGAAAAAGCTTTATTTATTTTATTTAACGAACCAACCTGGTTAAGGGGAAGGCGCACAATCCTCGATTGTTCGGCAAGTGCCTGAAGAATAGATTGCCGGATCCACCAGACAGCATAAGAGATGAATTTAAAACCTCTGGTTTCATCAAATTTTTCTGCGGCCTTAATTAATCCAAGGTTACCCTCATTAATTAAATCAGGAAGGCTAAGTCCTTGATTCTGATACTGTTTTGCAACAGATACTACAAACCTGAGGTTAGCTCTTGTCAACTTTTCCAAAGCAGCCTGATCACCCTTTTTAATTCTTTGGGCTAATTCTACTTCTTCCTCCACAGTAATAAGTTCCTCCTTACCAATTTCCTGCAGGTATTTGTCTAAAGAGGCACTTTCACGATTTGTTATAGACTTTGTGATCTTTAGCTGTCTCATATAATCTCCTTATCTCCTTAAAAAAGTGTGCAAATATAGAATATTAATAATTACTATCGATGAAGAAGGCATCTAATTCGTCAATTTTAATGGTATGTTAAAGGTATTTAGCTTCAATTATTTCAAACACCAAAAACAAAATATGCCAACTCTCCATTGGGGTAAATCCCTTCTACAAGGATTCCACCTCTGGCGTTCTCTGTCTCTCTTCTAAAATCATTTACCTCATAAACAGGTTTTTTATTAACATGCGTAATAATAAACCCATTACTCAGGCCCGCATCTTTAAGTTTACCGTTCTTCAGTTCTGTTATCTTTATTCCACTCTCTATCTTCAGATAATTTTTATCTTCATTTGTTACCGGTTCGAAACGGGCTCCCAAAAAGGTATCATTGTCTCTCACAATTTCTGTATCTCCATGTTTATTACGTAATGTAACAGTAAATTGTTTCTTGTCGTTTTTTCTTTTGATAACAATTTTAATATCTTCTCCCGGACGGAACCGGCTTACTTTTTCCTGTAACTCTGCAGCTGAGTTCACCGGTTCACCGGCAACATTTAATATTACATCCCCCTCTCTTATTCCAGCCTCATTTGCCGCTCCGTTTTCAATAACAGCAGTAACAAAAACACCTTCAACTTTTTCAAGTCCTCTTTCTTCAGCAAGGGATGCTGTAACATCTGCAATGCTTACTCCCAGTAATGCCCTCTGTACCTGTCCGTACTCTTTCAGGTCTTCAACCACTTTTTTTACGATAGAAACCGGAACAGCAAATGAGTAACCGGCATATGAACCCGTACGTGATGCTATTGCAGTATTAATTCCCACAAGGTTTCCCTGCTGATTTACAAGCGCTCCCCCGCTGTTTCCGGGATTGACGGCGGCATCAGTCTGGATAAATGACTCAATAGAGTATTCTTCAGGGTTAATGCCAAGGTTTCTTGCCCTGGCGCTCACTATCCCTGCGGTAACTGTAGAGGTAAGGTTAAACGGATTACCAACTGCAAGCACCCATTCTCCCAGCTTCAGGTTATCTGAGTCGCCATAGGTAAGATATGGCAGATTTTCAGCTTCTATCTTTACCAGAGCCAGGTCGGTAGAGGGATCGGCACCGATGAGGCGGGCATCATACTCCTGCTTATCGTTTAATATGACTTTTATTTTTTGTGCCCTTTCTATTACATGATTATTGGTAACAATAAACCCGTCTTCAGAAAGAATTACACCTGAGCCGTAACCAGTAGCTAACTGAGGCTCCTGCCTCCGTAGTCCGAAGAATTCATCGAAAAACGGATTTCCGCTGGACCAGCCATCACCTCTCACCGACTGGGTTGCAATATGAACAACGGCATGAACTGAATTTTCTGCTGCAAATGTCAGATCGGGAAGCTGTTGCTGACTGTTGGCGGGCAGGTTAACGAAGTTAACCGGCCGTTGCTCGGCAATAGTGATCACCTCGGATTTTTGAAAATAGTTGCTGAATATCCAGACTGCAAAAAAGGCGCTTGCTACTATCACAAGCAGCATCAGAGTATATTTTTTAATATTCTTCATATTTTTAAAATTTTATTTGTATGATAAGGTAAACAAATAATTTGCCATTATTTCATAATCAACGAAACATTACGGCCAGTTTTACATATTTTAACAACCTAAAAATGATTTTGTTAAAAAAATACAAACTTTACACCACTGTTATGTAAATTTTGTCATATAAAGCCATGTCTTAGCGTGCGTCAGGCACTTTAAACCATTTTGAACCCGGTTCAAAAGGTTCATAAGCAGAAATATAATCAATTGCCTGCTCAGCATTTTCTGCAATATAATAGAGTTGACGGTATTCTTCTTTTATGAACTTTTCATGGAACGACTTTTCAAATTGTTTAAACAAAAAATCGAAAAAATTGTTCACATTTATAAAAACGACAGGTTTTTTATGGTATGACAGCTGTCTGAGTGTTAAAACCTCCATAATTTCTTCGAGTGTTCCGAATCCTCCCGGCAGTGCAATGAATGCATCAGATAATTCGCGCATTTTTGCCTTTCGTTCCTGCATATTCTTAGCTTTGATAACCTGATGGGAATTTTCTGATGTAAGTGATTTTTTAATAAATTTTTCAGGTATTATTCCCACTGTCCGGGCGCCTGACTGTGATGCTGCAACAGTCACGGTTTCCATTAACCCAACATTTGCTCCTCCATTAATCAGAGTGTATCCTCTTTCACCTATAATTTTTCCAAGTTTTACAGCTTCATTAAAATAAATATCAGGAATCGCATTACTTGAAGAGGAGAAGACACAGACCTTTATATGTTTATTATTCATTCAACTAATAATATTGCTGTCAGGCATCTATATTTGCATAAGTGGCGTGTTCCTCGATAAATTTTCGTCTTGGCGGAACATCATCGCCCATGAGCATTGCAAAAATATGATCTGCCTCGGCAGCATTTTCAATTGTTACCTGTTGCAGAGTTCTGAATTCGGGATTCATTGTGGTTTCCCACAATTGTTCGGCATTCATTTCCCCGAGGCCTTTATATCTTTGGATATGCATATTACTTTCGTTACCGCCGGCCCACTCCTGGACGATTTGTTTTCGTTGTTGTTCAGTCCATGCATAAGCCTCTTTTTTGCCTCTTCTGAGCAAATAAAGAGGAGGTGTGGCAATATAGAGGTGTCCTTGTTTTATCAGATCCTGCATATACCTGAAGAAGAAAGTCATGATTAATGTGTCAATATGGCTTCCGTCAACATCAGCATCGGTCATTATAATTATTTTATGATATCTCAGCTTTTCCATATTCAGGCCTTTGGAGTCCTCCTCTGTTCCAATTGTAACTCCCAGTGCAGTGAAAATATTTTTTATCTCTTCACTTTCAAAAACCTTATGCTGCATAGCTTTTTCAACGTTCAGTATTTTTCCTCGAAGTGGGAGGATTGCCTGAAATTTCCTGTCGCGCCCCTGCTTAGCTGTTCCACCTGCTGAATCTCCCTCAACAAGGAATATTTCACAAAGAGTGGGATCTTTTTCTGAGCAATCGCTTAATTTGCCGGGAAGTCCGCCCCCTGAAAGGGCATTTTTACGCTGTACCATCTCCCTTGCTTTGCGTGCAGCATGCCTGGCCTGGGCAGCAAGGATTACCTTGTTAACAATGGATCTGGCTGATTTTGGATTTTCTTCAAGATAATGTGCAAGCACTTCACTAACTGCCTGGTCAACAGCCAGGCTTACATCTGAGTTGCCTAATTTTGTTTTTGTCTGGCCTTCAAATTG